>Ga0056126_10000379_pt1 | contig 15865 bp, 15 predicted proteins | sample WorMetLIZAISLAND_FD_71117 | JGI IMG/M metagenome (GOLD analysis project Ga0056126, IMG submission 71117) | Marine gutless worms symbiont microbial communities from Max Planck institute for Marine Microbiology, Germany - Inanidrilus manae... ...
GTACTTGAGCACGTGGGCGGCATAGCAACTGTCCTTGCCGCCGCTGCCCGGCACCAGGCAATCGTACCCGCCATCCGAGCGCCGGTGGGCGTCCAAGAGCCGAACCAGCTCCTGTTCGCGGGCCTCCCAGTCGATCTCCGCCTTGCGCTCGGCGTAGCGGCAGGCATCGCACACCCCATCATCCCAGATCTTCAGGGATGTCGCCTTGCGGTCGGTTCCATGGCGAAATTCGGGTGTCGACGCCGGGCGCTGGTTCGACATCACGCAGCGCTTGCAGTACGTCACGTGCCGGGGCAGGCCGTAGTAGGCTTGGAGACCGTCGTGCGCCGTCACCAGCACCCTCCGTCGGTGAGGAGACGCGCCATATTGCGATAGATGGCGAGACCCTGGGAAGCGCTGCGTTCGGGGTGGAACTGGCAGCCGAAGACGTTGGCCCGGCGGACGCTGGAACAGAAGACCAGTGGGCCGAACCGGGACTCCGAGAACACCACGGACGGGTCCGCCGGGCGGACGTAATAGGAATGGACGAAATAGACCTGTGTGCCGACGGCCCCCTCGAGCACCGTGCCGGCCCAGTCTACGCCCTCGGGCGGCGTGATCGCGCTCCACCCCACCTGCGGCACCTTGCGGCCGTCGTCGGCGAACGCACCCACGCCGGGCAGCACCACGGCATCGGCGGCGGCGAGATCGTCGGGGGCGCCAGTGATCGTCGCCACCAACCCGGCGTGCTCGCAGGCCCGGCAAACGCTGAAGAGATTGCCGAGCCCGTAGTCGACGACGGCAACCCGGACCATCAGGCGGCCTCCTGCGCTGGCCGCACACCGATCCCCTTGTCCGTCAGGAACCGCTTCAGATCCCCCAGACCGCAGGCGTCGATGCGTCGATTGGCACCGCCGGCGCGGAGGAACTCGATGTTGCCCTCGGCGGCGAACGCGGAGTCGTCCGCGGCGACGCGTCCGGCGAGATGGTAGTGCAGCAGCGAAGCGACGCTGACGGCGTCGGCGACACCTTCGGTGATGACCGCGTACACGTCCTCGGCTTTGCCCGCACCACCCCCGGCAATCACCGGGACCGGCACGGAGCGGGCGATGCGCCCAGTCAACTCCAGGTCATAGCCGCCGCCGGTCCCGTCCCGGTCGATGGATGTGACGAGAAGCTCCCCGGCGCCAAGGTTGACGGCGTGCCCAGCCCATTCGATGGCATCCACGCCCGTGCTTTCGCGGCCGAAGTCCGTATAGGCCTCGTAGCGACCGTCCGGGTGACGGATGGCCTCGATAGAGACCACGATGGTCGACGAGCCAAACTTCTGCGCCGCCTGTGAAATCAGCTCGGGCCTGCGGATCGCCGCGGTATTCAAGGCCACCTTGTCGGCACCGGCGCGGAGGACCTCGCGGATGTCGTCGAGCTTGCGCAGGCCTCCGCCGACGGTCAGCGGCACAAAGATCTCGCTTGCCGTCCGTTCGACGATGTCCAAGAGGCTGTTGCGTTCGTAGAGGCTGGCAACGGCGTCGATGTAGATCAGCTCGTCGGCGCCGGTCCTCGCGGGTCCCGATGCGCGATTGTTAACCAATCCGAGAGTGAAACCGGACCATAATGGTGCCGGCTTAAGAATCAGCTAATAGCGCAATTCGCCAACGTCGCCTATCAGGGACCATCGATGCCGGACACCGTGATCGCCTTCGTACGGGGTGTTGCCGCCCATAACAACGTCCATCGATTGACGGACGGGCTGCGCGCGGCGATCGCCGATCGGGGCCGCGACTGCGTCGAGTTCGACACCGCCGACGCCGCCAGCGCCCGCGCTTTCAAGGCCCTCGTCGCCGACGGCCGCATCGGGCTGCTGGTGTCGATGAACGTCGGGCTCAACACCCTCGTCGACAGCGCCGACTGGCTGCGCGAAACGCCGATATTCCTCTACATGCTCGATCACCCGTACGCCGTGTTTCCCTATTGCGACCAGATCATCGGCCAATTCGAGTCGGTGCACCTGAGCCATACGGGCGAGAGCCAGGCCCGGTTCGCCGACCGCCTGCATCCGAGGCCGCGGACCACCCATGTCCTCCCCCACGTCGCGGCGGCAACGGAGGAGCCGCTGCCATGGTCGGAGCGAGACATCGCCGTGGTCTTCGCCGGCAACTACGGCCTGGACCGGGATCCCGAGGCCGCGCGGGTCGACTGGCGCCGGTACGGAGAGCATCGCGCTGCCGCCCTGGAAGCCATCGTCGCCCGGCTCGATGATGCCGCCCACGAGACCCTGGAACACGCCGCCATCGAGATTCTTGCCGGCGACGAGAACCTTTCGGCTGGCAAGGTCTGCGCTCACATGAAGATCGTCGACACCTACCTTCGCGGACGGGTCCGGTGGCGTGCGGTCCAGGGACTCGTGGACACACCGGGCGCGGTCGTCTGTGACAACGGCTGGGACCCCATGGCGGCGACGTCCGCGGGCCGCGCCACCTTCGCCGGTGCCACGGACGCACCCGCCGTCCAGAGCCTGATGCGGCGCGCGCAAATGGCCGTCAACCTGCTGCCCGACTACTACGACAGCCACGAACGCATGTTTGACGCCGCCGCCCACGGCTGCCTGCTGATCTCGACCGAATCCGCGTTCCTGCGCCGCGCCTTCGGCGCCGAGGCCGTCCATTTCCTCGCCGAACCGGAGGACCTCGCCGACGCCGTCGCCTACTACGCCGCCCACCCCGACGAGGCGCAGGCGAAAGCGGAACGCGGGCGGGCCGTGTTCCTCGCCGCCCACATGTGGGACCACCGCGCCGCCGACCTTCTGCGCATCGTCGGAGCCGTCCGTGGCCGCTGAACCGGCAACGGTTTATCTGGTCAAGGGCGTGTCGCGGCACGGCTACATGCACCGCATGATCGACGAGCTCGGCCAGGAGTTCGAAGCCGAGGGCTACACGGTGCGCGACCTGTGGATCACCGCCGAGGGGCTTGCCGAGGCCGGCGATCAGGCTCGCGCGGGCGCCGTTCGCGCCGTGGTCAACCTGAACTTCAAGGTGCCGCCGGCACGGTTCCGCGATGCCGGCCTCGGCGGGGTTCCGCTGGTGCTCTACACCGCCGATCCGCCCTATCATTCGGCGATCTACATGCTGGACGTGCTGACGTCCTTGCCGAAGGCGCGGGCGAGCGTGTTTTCGCCGACCCACCTGCCGTTCGCCCGGCGCATCGCCGAGCGGTTCGACGGCGTCCCCGAGCGCATCCACTGCCTGCCGCACGGGGCGACGCCCGAACCGGCGATGCCGTGGATGGAGCGCGACGTGCCGGCGGTCCTGGCCGCGAGCCTCCACTACGGCAAGCCGCCCGAGGCGTTGCGCGAGGGGTGGCGACGGTTCGGCGGGTTCAAGGAATCATTGCTGAACGACATCGTCGATGCCTGCAATGCCGCGCCCGAACGGGACATCGGCTCGATCACCGAGATGGTGTTTCGCCAGCGCAAGGCGCGACCCGACGAGGTGGCGATGCTGCTGATGGCTGACCACGTCGACTACTATCTCCGCCAGGTGGCCCGGTGGCAGGCGGCGCTGTCGATGCTCGATATCCCCGGCGCGGTCATCTGCGGCCTGGGTTGGGAATCGTTGGCCGAGCGGAACCCGCGGGCCACGTTGGCCGGCCCGCTCGAAACCGGGGACGTCATGGCCCTCATCCGCCGCGCGAAGGTCGTGGTCAATGCCATGTCGGCCCAGACGGGCTCGCACGAGCGCGTGTTCGAGGGCGTTTCCCGCGGCGCGCTGGTCGTTTCGACGTGGTCGTCGTTCTGGGTCGAGACCTTCGGCGACACTGTCGAACTGGTCAATGACCCGGACGACTTCGGGCCTGCCATCCGCAGGGTGCTCGAAGACGACGCAACGGCGCGGGTCGCGCGTGCCCGTGAACGCTTGGAGGCCGGCCATACGTGGCGCCACCGCGCCCAGGCCGTTCTCGGCTTGACGGTGGTCCAATGATCCTGGTCTCCGACCCCTTCGGCGGCAAGGCGCTGATCTTCCTTCACCAGTCGCGCTCGGCGGGCCTCGCGGTCTGCGCCATCTTGCAGGAGGAGTTCGGCCTCGAGGCGGCGCTCAAGCTGGGCGGCATCGCCGACGGAGAGCACGTTTCCTACGACGCCTTCCGAGCCACGGCGGCGGCGGGCACCTATCCCGTCTACATGGGCCATTTCTTCTACGGTGCACACCGGCATGTCCCGCGTCCCTGCGCCTATTTCACCATGCTGCGTGACCCGGTGGACCGCCTGCTGTCGCGCTACGAGCGCAACTACGACGCCTTCCGGCCGCTGGTAGTCGCGGCCCGCGAGGCCGGGGTGAAGCGGTTCATCTATGCGTCGTCGTCGTCCGTGTACGGCATCAAGAACGAGGCCGAGGTCACCGAGGACCTGCCGCTGGAACCGCTCACCGACTATTCCAGATACAAGGCGCTCTGCGAGCACGTGCTGGCCGAGGAACGGCGGCCCGGTTTCGCCACCGTCGTCGTACGGCCATCGACGGTCTGCGGCTACGCGCCCCGGCTCCGCCTCGATCTGACCGTCAACATCCTCACCAACCACGCCGTCAACAACGGCCGCATCACCGTCTTCGGCGGTGCCCAGAAGCGGCCCAACATCCACATCGACGACATGGTCGGGCTGTACCTCAACTTGCTGGACCAGCCCGACGACAAGATCGACGGCCAAGCGTTCAACGCCGGCTACGAGAACCACACGGTGATGGAGATTGCCGAGATGGTCCGCGAGGCCCTCGGCCGGCCGGTCGATATCGTCGTCGAGCCGACCGACGACGACCGCTCCTATCACGTCTCGTCGGCGAAGATGCGCCGGGCGCTCGGCTTCGAGCCGGCGCACACCATCGCCGGCGCGGTGCGCGACCTGAAGGCGGCGTTCGACGCCGGCCGGGTGTCGGATCCCCTCGGCAATCCTATCTACTTCAACATCAAGCAGATGCAGAGGGCGAACCTGCGATGACCGCCGGCATCGCCACCACGGCCACCGCGCCCAACGATGCACCGAGCCCCGACGCGGCGCGGCTCCTTGGCCTCTATCGCGAAATGGTGCGCATCCGCGCCGTCGAGGAGGCCATCGCCGAGCGCTACGCCGAGCAGGAGATGCGCTGCCCGGTGCATCTCTCCATCGGCCAGGAGGCCGCCGCCGTCGGCGCCTGTGCGCCGCTGCGCCCGGACGACCAGATCGTCAGTTCGCACCGTTGCCACAGCCACTATCTGGCCAAGGGCGGCGATCTCGAGGCGATGATCGCCGAGCTCTGCGGCAAGGCCACAGGATGCTGCGGCGGCCGCGGCGGTTCCATGCACCTGTTCGATCCTGACGCCGGGGTATTGGCCAGCGTGCCCATTGTCGCCAACTCGATCCCGCTCGGCGTCGGCGCGGCCCTGGCGTTCCGTCAGCGCGGCGAGGACCGGGTGGCGATGGCGTTCCTCGGCGACGGCGCCCTGGAGGAAGGCGCGTTCCACGAGAGCGCCAACATCGCCGCGCTGCCCGTGGTGTTCTTCGTCGAGAACAACCTGTTTTCCGTTTACACGCATCTCCGCGACCGCCAGCCGCAGCGCCCCCTGGCCGATGTCGCGGTTGCCCACGGGCTCCCGGCGCTTTCCGGCGACGGCAACGACCTGCTCGCCGTCGAGGCCATGGCCACCGAGGCCGTGGACCGCGCCCGCTCCGGCGGCGGACCGACCGTCGTCGTCGTCGACACCTACCGCTGGCGCGAGCACTGTGGCCCGAACTACGACAACGACCTCGGCTATCGGCCGGCCGCCGAGTTCGAGGCCTGGAAAGGCCGGTGCCCGGTCCACCGCTTCGCCGCCGAACTGCGCCACCACGGCCTGCTCGACGATCAGACCGAAGGCGCCATCGCTGCCGAGATCGAGGCCGAGATCGACGCCGCTTTCGACGCCGCTCATGCGGCCCCCTTCCCCGATCCGGCGACCGCCGCGGACGGCGTCTATGCCTGAGCCGCGCATCCTCACCGCCGCCGAGGCCATCCGCGAGGCGCAGGACGTCGCGTTGGCGGCCGATGCCGCGGTCTGCGTGATCGGCGAGGGCGTCGCCGAGAATGCCTTCACCGGCATGGCCATCGGCGCGGCGATGATGGGCCAGCGGCCGATCGTCGTTCACCAGCGGGTCGAGTTCTCGCTCCTGGCCATGGAGCAGATCGTCAACAGCGCGGCCAAGCTGCATTACGTTTCCGGCGGCGCGCACCGGGTGCCGCTGGTCATCCGCCTGGTGGTCGGCCGCGGCTGGGGCCAGGGGCCGCAGCACTCGCAGAGTCTGGAGGCGATGTTCGCCACGGTCCCCGGGCTCAAAGTCATCGCCCCGGCACTGCCGGCCGATGCCAAGGGCATGCTGCTCTCGGCCATCGCCGACGACAATCCGGTGATCGTGCTGGAACACCGGTGGATCCATTACACCGAGGGCGCGGTCGACGAGGGCTGGGCCGCCGCGCCACTTGACGGCCCGCGCCGGCTGCGCGCCGGCGATGACGTCACCGTGGTCGCTTCTTCCTATATGACCCTGGAGGCCATGCAAGCCGTGGACGCTTTGGCCGCAGAGGGCATTGGCATCGACCTGTTCGACCTCCGGGTCATCCGGCCGCTCAATCTGGATGCCGTCACCGAGTCGGTGCGCCGCACCGGTCGGCTGGTCACCGTCGACATCGGCAACCGGGCCTTTGGCGTCGGCGCCGAGATCGCCCAGCGGATCACCGAGGCCTACTTCGACGATCTGCGCGCGGCGCCGGTGCGCATCGGCTTGCCCGACCACCCGACGCCCAGTTCCCGGTCCCTCGCGGCAGCGTTCTACCCCCGCGCCGAGCATATCGCCGAGGCCGCCGCAGGTCTCGTCGGCCTCGAGGCTTCGGCTGCTGGCCGCGTGTGCGACGCCCTCGCCAAGGCCCGCGAAAGCGTGCCCCTCGATGTCCCGCATCCCTCTTTCCGGGGCCCCTTCTAGTGGCTCCTAACGGTCAGAAGGAGCCCGGGATGCGGGTCCGCTATTCCTACCTTCCCCAGCAGTTCGACGATGTCGGCTCGCTCTGGGACGACCTGCGGAGGCTCGTTGACAGCGGCGATTTCACCCTGGGCGCGCCCGTCACCGAGTTCGAGACCTGCTTCGCCGATCTCATCGGCACGCGCCATGCCATCGGCGTCGGTTCCGGCACCGATGCCCTGAAGCTCTCGTTGAAGGCAGCCGGCGTCGGCTACGGCGACGAAGTGGTCACCGCCGCCAACACCTTCATCGCCACCGCCGGCGCCATCGCCGAGATCGGCGCGACGCCGGTGTTCATCGACTGCAACGACACGTTCTGCGTGGATGTGAACCAGCTCGAGGTCGCGATCACCCCGAAGACCAAAGCGATCATGCCGGTCCACTACACCGGCTACGTCGCCGACATGCCCCGGATCATGGCCGTCGCCGAGACCCGCGGGCTAGTGGTGATCGAGGATGCCTGCCAAGCCATATTGGCGACTACCAATGGCCGCAAGGCCGGCACCTGGGGCCTCGCCGCCGGCTTCTCCCTGCATCCGCTGAAGAATCTGAACGTCTGGGGCGACGCCGGCATTGTCGTCACCGACGACGACTTGGCGGCGACGCTGCGGCTTTTGCGCAATCATGGCATGGTCAGCCGCGACGAGATCGCCGTCCTCGGCTACAACTCGCGGCTCGATTCCCTGCAGGCAGTGGTCGGCAACTGGCTGATCGGTGAGGCGGCGGCGATCACCGAGGCCCGCATCGCCAACGCCGCCTACTATGACGACGCCTTGGCCGGAATCCCGCAGATCACCCTGCCCCGCCGGGATGTTAACTCGAAAATAGTTTATCACCTCTACATAGTGTTCGCCGAGGACCGCGACGGGCTGTATGCGCACCTCCGCGACCGCGGCGTCGAGTGCAAGGTGCACTACCCGATCCTGCTGCACTGCCAGCAGGGACTCGCCCACCTCGGATACCGTGCCGGGGACTTTCCCGTCGCCGAACGCCACGCCGCGGAAACCATCACCTTTCCCGTCGATCAGCACCTGAGCCGCGCCGAGATGGATTACGTCATCGACACGGTCCGCGGCTACTACGCCCGCGGCTGAGGAAGACGGATGCGCCGCGTGGACTACGTCGACATGGCGGCCCAATTCGCCGCCGACCGGGACACCCTCATGGCCATCGCCCAGCGGGTGTTTGCCGGGGGCATGTGGGTGGGCGGCGGCGATGTCGAGGCGTTCGAGGCCGCGTTGACGGCGTACACGGGTGCGGCCCACGCCGTTGCCATCAGTTCCGGCACCGACGCCCTGATTCTGGCCTTGAAGGCCCTCGATATCGGACGCGGCGACGAGGTGATCGTACCGCCGAACTCCTTCATTTCGTCGGTGGCGGCGGTCGTGCATGTGGGCGCGACGCCGGTGTTCGCCGACGTGCTGGATGACCAGAACCTCGACCCCTCGGCCGTCGAGGCAGCGCTCACCGAGCGCTCCCGGGCGGGTCTGCCGGATGGACGAGATCGCCGCCATCGCGGATCGCCACGGTCTTAGGGTCATCGAGGATGCCGCCCAGTCCATGGGGTCGAAGCTGGCCGGCAGGATGGCCGGCACCTTCGGCGACGTCGGCTGCTTTTCGGCCCATCCGTTGAAGAACCTCAACGCCATGGGTGACGCCGGCTATGCGCTCACCGACGACGCGGAGATCGCTGCTCGGATGCGACGGCTGCTCAACAACGGGCTCGCCGACCGCGATACCGTCGTCGAATGGGGCTTCGTCGACCGCATGGACAGTCTCCAGGCCGCGGTTCTGATCCGCCGTTTGGACCTGCTCAATGGCGTTATCGAGCGGCGCCGGGCCAATGTCGGCCTCTATCGCGAGCTGCTCGATCCCGCGCACGTCTATTGGCCGCCTTGCCGCAACGACGAGTTCAACACCTTTCACACCTTCGTCGTCCAGGTCGACAGCCGCGATGAACTTCGGGCGCACCTCTCCGATCATGGCATCGGCAGCGCCATCCACTATCCGGTGCCGATCCATCTGCAACCGGCGGCGGCGGCGCTGGGCCACTCGGCCGGCGCGTTTCCCGTGGCCGAGCGCCAGGCCGGGCGCATCGTCTCGTTGCCGGTGCACCAGTTCCTCGAACCCGAGGACATCCGCCATGTCGCCGACACGGTGAACGGGTTCTACCGATGACCGGCACCGACATCGACTACGACCGCCTGGTTGCCGACTACGAACAGGGGCTGGTCGATCGTCTGCGCGGCTTCGAGGCCGGGGATGCGCCGTTCCTGCAGCTCTGGGTGCCGGACGAGGACCCGGTACGCAGCCTCTGCAACATCCTTGACGCCGCCGCGACCGAAGGCGAGACAACGATCTCCATTGCCATCGGTGCCGACACCGCCGCGTCTCTCGATGCCGACGCCTTGCGCGCCGCCGCATCCGAATACGGCACCGTGACCCTGGACGCCAACGGCGCCGGCTACCGGCTCGCCGTCACCGGCCTCACGACGCCAACGCATCGGCAGACGCCCGGTATCCGCCGCACCACGGTCTTGCGCACGCCGGCGGAACCGGTGCCCGATCGGGCCGCTCCCGATGCAGGGGAAAGCGACGAGGGGATCGGCGAACACTACACCGCGGCGGTCGCTGCGGCGGCAAAGACGCTCGATCACGCCGGCGACCCAGGCGAGGCCGTTGGCCTGGTTCGAATCCAGGGCGCCGACGGTCCCGCACGCCTGATACTCCTCGTCGATCCGGCCGACCACACGGTTCGGCGTGCCGGCCATACGGGCGCAAATGATGCAGTCGATTCAGCGCTCTTCGACCGCCTGTGCGCCTTGATCGAGGGCGAACCCCTGCAGGAAGCCAGCGATCACGGTGTCATCCGCCTCGAACGCGCACTCCGCGATCCAGCCGCCGGGCGCCCAGTTGCCGGCGTGGTCACGCCCATCGCCGGCGATCCGCGCTTCGCCCGGCCACAGCGCCTGATCCGCGCCGCCCTCGCCGACTACCGCCGGCGAACCGGATATACGGCCATCGCCAACGAGCACGATGCGGGCCCGTCCGCCGAGTGGCGCGCGTTGACCGACGTGGAACGCCTCCAAAGGCTGCGCAAGGCGATCGCCGAAATCGCCGCCGATCACGGTCTGCCCGCCGACGAGATCGAGGTCGCGGCGATCGAATTCAGCGTCCGTGTCGTCGTCCGTTTTCACGGCAGCCTTGCCGCAAGCGACCGGCAGCATCACATGATGGTGTTGGAGGCGGGCATCAAACAGAAGGTCGATGCCCGGCTGGAGCTCTATCAGGTGGAACTCAAGGACACCAATGTGATCCGCCGCCTGAGTGATGCGGGAGAATCCCGATGACCGGCATGACCGACCACACCGAACTGATCCTCGACGGCACGAAGATCGCCTGGCATGCAGAGCGCGTTCGCGCCTGGGAACAGGGCGAGCGGGTCGCGCCGATCACCATCGACATGGCGCTGACGCGGGCCTGCAACTACGCCTGCGAGTACTGCTACGCCATGCTCCAGGAGAACGACCGCAAGGTCATCAACCGTCGTGTCATCTTCGACTTCCTCGAAGACTGCGCCGAGATCGGCGTCAAGGGCGTGAGCTTCGTCTCCGACGGCGAAAGCACCATCTCGCCGATGTTCGTCGACGCCGTCCGGTACGGCTCCGAGCTCGGCCTCTCCATGGCCTGCGGCACCAACGGCTTCGTGCTCACCGAACGCCGCCTCGAAGAAGTGCTGCCCCATCTCACCTATTTGCGCATCAACATCTCCGCCGGTGAACGCGCCCGCTACGCCGAGATCATGGGCGTCAAGGAGGAGTGGTTCGACCGGGTCTGCCAGAACGTCCGCGACATGGTGGCGATCAAGCGCCGCGACGGCCTCGACGTGACCATCGGCCTGCAAATGGTGCTGATGCCGGAATATGCCGACCAGATCCTGCCGCTGGCGCGCCTCGGCCAGGAACTGCGCCCCGACTACCTGATCATCAAGCACTGCTCCGACAACGAGGACGGCGATCTCGGCGTCGACTACGAAGCCTACAACGGCATCTACGACACGCTGCGCGAAGCCGAGGCGATGTCCGACGATGACTACTCGGTGGCCGTCAAGTGGTCGAAGATCATGGCCGGCAACAAGCGCAGCTACCAGCGCTGCTACGGGCCGCCGTTCATGATCCAACTCTCGGGCTCGGGGCTGGTGGCGCCCTGCGGCATGCTGTTCAACGAGCGCTACAAGAAATTCCACATCGGCAATATCTGCGAGCAGCGATTCCGTGACATCTGGGCCAGCAACCGCTATTGGGAGGTGATGAACTACCTCGCCTCGCCCGATTTCAATGCCCAGAAGATATGCGGCTCGCTTTGTCTGCAGCACAAGGTCAACGAAGTCCTCGACGCCTATCAGAAGGGCCAGGTCGAGCTGGCGGCGCCGGAAGGCCCGCCGCCCCAGCATCTGTCGTTTATCTGACCGTCCTCCCCCGTCCGTGGCCGCTCTCGATCTCGATACATTGATCGGAACCGGGTCCGAGGTCACGCCCCCGAGGGAATATGGTTCACCGGCCTTGCCCTGCCCCGGGCCCGCCTCGACCAGGAGGATCTGGCCAGCCTGCTAACGGATCTGTTCGCCGGCGCCACCGATGCACTTGCCGCAGATCGAGGTGACGTGCGCGCCGCTGCCGGACTCTCCCGCCTGTTCTCCACCCTCGACCGGTTGCCGACGGAACGGCACCTGTTCTGCATGCGCGCCGTCGCCCGGTCGGTCGCCGATTCAGCAGCACCCGCCGCGGCGCTTGCGGAGTGGTTTTCCGGTGATGGATGGGCGCAACAAAGCGAAACGTTTTCCGCTTTCGCCGTGGCCGCGAGCTTGGCGGCCCAAGGCCCGGAAGCGGCGCGGCCGTTCGCCGAGCGGCTTTCGCAACGCCCGGCGCCGAGCAGCTGGAGCTTGCTGACGCTGGCCAAGCTTGCGGTCCTCGACGGCGACCTTGCCGCCAGCGAAGCGCACTGCCGGCGCGCCATCGCCGACCACGGCGAGAACGTGTTCGTGCTCGGCAGCCTCGCGGCCGCCCTTTACTGCCAAGGGAACGAGGATGAAGCTCGCACATGGGCCAAACGTCTGAGTGCGAGCATGCCTCCCGCCGCTGTGGAGCGGGCGACGACCCAACGCGCCAAACGGGTCGCCGAACTCAATGAGGCCATTGCCCAGGGCTCGACCGACGGCGGCGGCTGGAACCGGATCGGTTCTTCCATGCACTACACCGAGCCAGCGCGGGTAACCGACCTCTGGCGCCGCCATGTCGCGACATGCAGCGCCGACCACATCTATCGGACCATCAGCGCCTACACCAATTCGGTGATGTTCGGCTGCGTCGAGACCCTGTTCGCCGAGCGGACCGAGCTGACCAAGGTGGTCAACTACGGCACCCTTGCCGGCGTCTGGGAAGACCACCTCGCCGGGCGGTATCCCGACAAGACGTTTCGTGGCTACGATATTTCCGAGGTGGCGACGGCGCTGAACCGCGAGGCCTTCCAGCGCGACAACCTTGGTTTCGGCTCCGACCTAGATGCCTTACTCGGCGATCTGAAATCGATCCCTGGAGACACCCTGCTCGTCCATTGCCGCACCGCCGACGTCATGCTTCCCGCGGCGGTCAAGGCGGTCTACGAACGCTGCCGCGAACACGGCGTGGCGAGCATCCTGTCTGCGGAATACTCCGGCATCTGTCTCGACAACGATTTCCCCGACTTCGCCGCCGCCGGCACCGAGTCGGTGCACTGGTCGGGCATCCTGATGATCCACGACTACGACCGCATCTTCGCCGACGTGGGCTACGGGGTGGTTTCCTCGGAATACCGGCCGCTGCCGCTCCTGGCCAGCGGCGGTGGCGAGGGATTGCAGAGCGGCCAGCTCATCCGCCTCGTGCTCGCGGAACGTGCCGATGGATGACGCCCTACCTCCGTACCGCGATGGCGCCGTCGGCGGCCGCCTGATCGCCGTCTACCGCGACGACCGCCCGTACAAGACCGTCGTCACGCTGATGAACCCCTGCGTGACGCAGACGGTCAAGACGCCCGCCGACCCCAACGCGGTGGTACCACTGGACTGGTTCGACGGCCGCGCCGACGTTGCCGGCCGGCCGTTCGCGCAGGACTGGTACGAGCAGGGTTTCCATGCCCCCGCCATCGTTTTGCCGCCGTCGATGATGGACATAGGCCGCGTGGTCGGCCGGGCGCCGTCCCTGCGCCTGCCCGAGACTCTGGCGCCGGCCCTGGAGACCGCGCTGGTGCGCCTCGGCGTCGACCGGCAGCGTTGGTTCGCGGTCCTGCACATGCGCGAGAGCGGCTATGGGCCGCGCGCCGGCCTGGATACGGTGCGCAGCGTAAATCCCAGGACCTACATCCCCCCCATCGAAGAGATCGTCGCTGCCGGCGGCCAGGTCGTCCGCCTGGGCGACGCTTCGATGGCGCCCTTGCCAAACATATCCGGGCTGATCGATCTCGCCCGCACGCCCGCCGGATTCGCCGAGCAGGCCTTCGCCACCAGCCGGGCGCGGTTCTTCCTCGGCACCGACAGCGGGCCGACCCAGCTCGCCTGCGCCCTCAAGGTTCCGGCGGCGACCACCAACGCCGCCGGCATCGGCGTGTGGAACGATGGCGATGTGGTGCTGTTCAAGCGGTTCCGGCTGTCCAACGGCCGCGTCCTCGGCATCGATGAACTGCTCGCCGCCGGCAACTGGGGCATGCAGGTAGTCTATCCCAAGCACGAGGCGACGGTGGAGGACAACGCCCCCGACGACCTCGCCGCCGTCGCCCGCCACATGATTGCGACAACAGCGGGCGAAGAGGGCTGGCGGGAACCGGCGAGCGACGCGCCACTCGAGCCTGCGGACGGTTTGACTTTTCCGCTGCCGTGGCGCCCAGCCACCGAGATCGCCGATCTCACCGTCTGGCCGCAGAGCGATGGCTGAGATCAAACTCAACGAGCGCGGGCCCGCCATCGTCGCCTTCCTCGGTGCCCAGGCGCTGGGCGACCTGATCATGTCCCACCTTGTAGCGGCCTCAGTCGTGCGGGCACTGCCGGGGAGCCGCCTCGGCGTCGTCTATCGCGACAACCGGCCCTACAAGCATTTCGTCACCGCGCTCAATCCTTACGTCGACCAGATCCTCAAGCTCCCCGCTGATCCTGGAACGGTACTGCCGCTGGACTGGTTCGCCGGGCGGACCGACATGCCTGCGCCGCCCTTCGACGCCGCCTGGATGGAGGCGGGACTGCACCGCCCGGACATCTTCCTCGTTCCGGCCATGCTCAGCCTGGAGCGCTGTATTGGCCGACCGCCCCTGTTTCGGGTCCCGGCCGCCGTCGCGCCGCTTTTGGCCCAGTCCCTGGTCCGCCGCGGCTTGCGTGCGGACCGTTGGTTCGCTTGCCTGCATGTGCGTGGGCCTGGCTATCGATGGCGCAAGGACGTGGACTTCCGGCGCAACGCCCCGGCGGAGACCTATCTGGCGGCGATCGAGGACATCCTCTCGGCCGGTGGCCAGGTCGTGCGTCTGGGCGACCCGTCAATGGCGCCGCTGCTGGAGCGGGCGGGATTGATCGACCTCAGCCGCGACGAAGGGACTTTCCCCGAACAGTGTTTCGCGGTGAGCCGGGCGAGGTTCTTCCTCGGCACCGACAGTGGTCCGACCCAGCTCGCCTGCGCCTTCCGCGTGCCGGCGGCCAGCACCAACGCCCTCGGCATCGGCGTTTGGAACGATGGCGATGTGGTCTTGTACAAGCGGTTCGCCCTTGCCGACGGCGGCCGGGCGCTGACGACGACGGACCTCTCGGCAATGACCGGCTACAGCATGCAGATCTGCCACCCGATCGAAGGGTTCGAGGTCACCGACAACAGCCCAGAGGAACTCGCCGCCGTCGCCCGGCATATGATCGCGAAGACCGCCGATTGCTTGGCGTGGCGGGAGCCCGAAATCGAAGCCGAAGAACCACCATCGAACGCCGAAGGTGCGGTCGGCTTGCCCCTGCCCTGGCGTCCCATCACGGAAATCGGTGACCTGACCGTGTGGCCGCACGAGGCGGCCTAAGAGGGTCAATCCCAGAACTGAATCTGTGGCCGGTCCAACGTTTCCAGCGGAAATGGTACAGTCTCCGCGGTCGTCACTTCCCGATCCGCCGCCGGAAAGCGCCAGCCGGGGCAATCCGCCGTTGCCTCGAACATGTGGCGGGCGACGGCGAGGAGATCGTCGGGCGCGTTGTCCACCCGTCGCAACCCGGCAGGGGCATCAGGCCGCAAGAACCCTCGACGATGGGCTTCCGCGGTCCCGAGTTCAGTTCCGTCGGCCTCGACGACGGTCTTGGCCAGCATCACGTCGGCCGGGTTCCAGACCCGGTTGGTGGCATCGGTAACGTTGGTCACTGCGCAGGGAACGGCGAACGCCGAGGCCAGGGCACTGGGTGCGGTGCCATCGGCGACGACGTAGCGGGCCCGGCTGAGCGCGGCGACGCGGACCGCAAACGGAATGTCCTCGCGGGCAAGGTCGCAGACACCGGCGGTGGGGGTTATCGGCGGCGCCGATGGCGGGGCGATTCGGACGACTTGCCCCCCTTGCTTCTCGACGATGTACCGGATAACGGGCAGATAGGGTGCCGGATCATCGATCATCAACGCAGCGAACCAGCGTTCGCGGTCGAGGCCTGCAACTTCTACGGCATTGAGGAGATCTGGCTCGTCGCTTGGCGGCAAGCGCAGGACGGGCGCCGCCTCGGCCACGATCGACAGCATCGAGACGTCGTCGCCGAGCATCGGCGGCACCAGCACCAGGGTCGGATCGGTAAGCATCCGGTCCCGCCACAACGGATCGGGACACTTCACG
>Ga0056126_10000403_pt1 | contig 15305 bp, 16 predicted proteins | sample WorMetLIZAISLAND_FD_71117 | JGI IMG/M metagenome (GOLD analysis project Ga0056126, IMG submission 71117) | Marine gutless worms symbiont microbial communities from Max Planck institute for Marine Microbiology, Germany - Inanidrilus manae... ...
CACAACCTGCGCCTCATCCTCAAATGGCTGGCGGATCTGTTGCGTGAAATCATGGAAACATTCTGGACGTCAATCAGCCCAAGACCCCCGCGAAATTAGGGCTTCTTAACGGACGACTACATCGCTATGGTTAACCGTTTCTTATCCGTTTGAAGCTACCGTCGGTTGTGGCGCCTCGCGAGCGCAATCTACGGAAGGGGAATTCGGGATATGGGCAAGCCGAAATGGCCGCAAACGCCCGACGGCGTAACGGACTGGGAGTTCGTCTTCGAGGATGCGAACGAGGGGTTCATCCCTCTGGTGATGATGGCCAGTTCCCCTGTGATCCTGAAGGAGTGCGCCACTGTCATCGTCCAGAAGCTGTTTACCCGCGATGATGACGGAATCCACGTCATGAAATACATCATCGAACTCAACGAGATCGTCCCGGAAGCGAGTGAGAATTACACCGATGCCACTTTGATTGATTCAATGAAGACCCGTACCGCCAGTTTGCTTCGCGAGATCAAGGACGATCGCAAAAAGAAGGCGGCCACTTTCCTTCAGCGCAAAACGGCGGGCGGCGACAAGCGTTGCTTTTAAGAATTTCGGTGATGATTGCGGCTGCCACCTCACGGTGGCGGATCGAACAATCTCTCCAAACGCCCAGCTCCGGCCAACCCGAAGCGTAATATCTGAGCGCGGCGACGTGTTGCGTTCATTGGCTGCGGCACCGCGGCCCTGTGTACGACGGCGCCGTAGGCATCGGCGATGATTAATCCGCAATCACCGGGGATGAGATCGGTCGGAAAACCGGCAGCGACCGCGAAATAAAAGGCGTCACAGTAAGCACGATACTCCGGCCACTTGTCGTCCGTACGGAAGTCGGCCGCCGAAGACTTGACTTCGACAATGGAAAAACACCCCTTGGCGTCGAGCCCGATCAAGTCGACGCGCCGCCCGTTCGACAACCGGAACTCGCGGAGAACGGCGCATCCCAAATCGCGAAAATATCGGCTCGTGCCTCGTGTAACCCCTTCAGCGGGCGATAGGGTGGTGTCATCGAGGTCCAGTTTGTCGAGGGAAATGTTCTTATTACGTTCCATTATCTGCCATAGGTAACGCGAAGCCGCTCGCGGTGCAAGTCCACATGGTTACAAGCCCGCGGTTTCGTTTGCCACCGATCGGCGTATTATGGGCCTGGCCTCAGACACCCCGAGGACAAAGGCATGAACCTGCGCCAAGAACACTCCGAGATTTCCTTCCGTACGGCCGGCCAGGGTTTGGTGGAAATTACCGCCGACGTGCTCAATTGGGTTGACCATGCGGCCATCTCAACCGGACTCCTGACGCTTCATTGCCGCCATACATCGGCCTCCCTGACCATCCAGGAAAACGCCGACCCCGACGTCATGCGGGATCTCGAGACCTTTTTCAGCCGCCTGGTCAAGGAAGACCCGTCGCTTTACCGCCACACCATCGAGGGCACCGATGACATGCCGGCTCACATTCGAAGCGCACTAACCGACGTTTCGCTATCCATACCCGTCACCGGCGGCCGGCCGGCACTGGGCACCTGGCAGGGAATCTATCTGTTCGAGCACCGGGCCCGGCCGCACGAGCGGCGCGTCGCGCTGCATCTAATCGGCACCTGAAACCGGCGAGACTCCGGTATCAGGTGCTTTGGCCCTCATCGTAAAGATGCACGTCGCATTGCGGGAACGGGAACGAGATGCCCTCGGCATCGAAACGCTGTTTGACGGCCTTTACGAAATCACACTTGAGCGCCCAATAATCGCTGCTGGCGCACCAAACGCGGACCAGCAAGTTGACCGAACTGTCGGCCAGTTCACTGACCGCAATTAGGGGTTCCGGGTCTTTGTGGCAGCGTTCGTCGGCGACGATCATTTCTTTAAGGACGTCCATCGCCTTGTCGATGTCGTCGCCGTATCCGATGCCGAATACGAGATCAAGCCGGCGTGTTGAATGATAACTGAAGTTCTTGATGGCGGTATTCCACAGCTGGGTGTTAGGCAGAATGATGGCAATGTTTTCGGGGGTCGCAAATGGGTGACGAACAGCGAGACTTCCTTCACCGTGCCGCTGTGGCCGGCCCCTTCGATAAAGTCACCGACTTTAAACGGCCGAAGCAACAAGATCATGACCCCGGCCGCGACATTCGAAAGGGTCCCTTGCAAGGCGAGGCCGATGGCGATACCGGTTGCACCGAGGATGGCGACAAAGCTGGTTGTCTCGACCCCGAAGCGGTCGAGGACCGCGAGCACGGTGAGGACGATAACCGTGTAACGAACGGCCGTCGCCAGGAACTCGGTCAGCATGGCGTCGACGCGGCCCGTTCTCTCCAGCGCCCGTTGCGTCCATACGCGCGACCGGCCGGCGATCCACCAACCGTCGATGAGGATGAGGATCGCACCGACGACGTCGAGGCCATAGGTCATGACCACCTCGAATACCAAGGTCCAGGTTTCGCGTATGGTTTCTTCCATGAAAGGGTCCTCGCGGCGTCCCAACAGGGCATATTAGGAGATACAACGAAATCCCCTGATGAACCAAGGGCGCGATTCATTTCGATCCCCGGCGGGAGATCCGGCGGGTCTATTAAGCAGCATCAATGAATTCGAGTGACGGGGTCAGCCGACCTCTTTGATGATCTTCTTGGCCTTTCTTTGATGCCGTTCATTGGTTTCGAGCTTGCGCTCGAGTTCTTTTTTCCGTTTTTTCGATTTTTCGGCCTTTAGAGCGCTACGGATCTTTTCTCCCTTCTTTTCGAGCCTGGCAAATGCCTTTAATAGGGCCGAGCGCTTTTTCGACTTCTTAATATCATCTGCACTGAAGATCTTCTTGATATCGGCGAACGGTGCCATGACCTTGTTCCTTGTCCGTCAGGGGTTTTTGCGGTTTCGATAAACTCTATGCCCTGTGTTCGAGGATGTCTTCGATATCCTCCTCGTCGAGGCCGATGAGTTCTTCAGCTTCCATCTCGGCCACGTCCTTGGAGCCGAAGAGCGTTTTTGCCACATCGGAAAGCTGCCACACGGCATTACGCGCGTAGGCGTGGTCGTTCATCAAGGACGTTCCCATAATCGCCGTGATCTTGCCCTCGCGAATGAGTTGATCGAGGGTGCCGTTGATGACACTGCTCTCTTCCTCGATGGATACCCGGTGGTCATCGAGATCAAGGACGTCCCGGGTCTCCTCGTCTTCGTGACGAAGCAAGTCGATGTCGCGCAGGAGTGACGCCAGGTGGAAGCGCAGCGTGTTGTATTCGCGCCGGATTTCCTCGTTGTCGTCGACGATATAGCGCGTCACGTTCTTGCGCAGGTGCTTGATCTCCTTGACCGCCATGACAATCTGGCGGGCCGCGTTGCGTAGACCGAACAATTGGTCAGAGAAAGGCGCCGGCGTCGAACCATGGGTACCGCTGATGAACTCGAGGATGCGGCCGTAGAGCGTCTTCACTTTCCGTTCGTAGACATCATCGACGTCGAAATCGAAAACCTCCTTGTTCTCGTAGGTGACCTTGTCGAGATCTTCATCGGAATGGATGTGGTGCCGGTGCAAATTGACGCCATAAGCAATGATCTCAAGGGCATTGTCGTAGAGATGAATGACCTCGTTGCGGACCGCCTCGATGGCCGTCTCTGGGAAGTCGGCGACGGACTCGTTGAGGTACTTGGCCTCGACGACATCGACGGTCGGCGCTGGAATAATTCTCTCCAGGAAGTTGACCAATTGTTTGACGAAGGGCGTCAACACCGAGACGCCGATGACGTTGAAGATCGAATGGAAGATGGCCAGCTTCAGGGTGTAATCGTCGTCGGCGATACCAACATTGGCCGCCGTCCATTCGACGGCCTGTATGATCTGGTGGATGAAGGCGATGGCGATGACACCGGTGATCACGTTGAAGATCAGGTGGCCGGCGGCCAGGCGCTTGCCCTGGTAGTTGGAACTGAGCGATCCAAGGATCGCCGTGATGGTGGTGCCGACGTTGGCGCCGATGGCCAGCGCCAGCGCATTCTCATAGGTGATCTGCTGGGCCGCCAGGCCGGTGATAATCAACACCAGTGTGGCATGCGAGGATTGCATGACGACGGTGGCAAAAATGCCAATACCGGCGAACAGGAACAATCCCGGATAACCGGGTACCGCGAACTCGGTCAGGTCGATGGTGTCGCGGAATGCCTCGAAGCCTTCCTTCATGTGGTGGATGCCGAGGAACAGGAAGCCGAGGCCGGCCAGGATATAGCCGATGCCCTTCAGCGATTTGTTGGCCTGGAACACCAGGATGATGCCGAACACCAGCATCGGCATGGCGTAGGCCGAGATCTTGACCTTGAGGCCGAACCCGGCGATCAACCAGGCGCCTGTGGTGGTGCCGATGTTGGCACCGAAAATGATGCCGATGCCTGCCGCCAGAGCGATCAGCTCAGCGCTCAGGAACGAGATGGTGATCACCGAAACCAGTGAGCTCGACTGCATGATGGTCGTCGAAATGATGCCGAACCCAATGCTCTTCCATAGCCGGTCCGTGGTCACCGTCAGCAGCTTTTCCAGCAACCCGCCCGTAAACGCCCGGAAGCCCTCTTCCAGGAACAGCATGCCGAACAGGAAGATGGATACACCGGCGGCGATTTCCTTGAAATCCGGGCTGACCCAGAAACCGTAGATCAGAAGACCGAAGATGACGGGAAGAATAATGCGGCGGAGCATGGTTCTATCCTTTTGAGTTTGGCTGGAACATCGCTAGCAATTCGTTACCGCCGGTCGACGCGGCGGCACATATCGTAAAGGCAATGTGAGCGGCACGATGGGTTTTCCGTACTGACCGGACTCCAAAAGCGCCGACACATTTGTTGATGCGTTTCATACTTGGCTCCGACTCCATGGGAACTTCGAATCCACGAGGGCATCAACATGAACTCTCAGTTTGCGCTCTGCGGTTTTTCTCGAACGCGTATGCCAGCCGAGAACGGCTCCGGCAGCAAACGTCCCGGTCCCGCTTGACCCCTTTGCGGAGTCTTCCATCCGACCCAAGTTCTCCCAAGCGCTGTCCAAGGCGTCGAGAAAAGATCTCCGTGCGGCAACGCGCTCGATCTGAATCTTGATCGGCTCGATCTTCTTGGCCGGATATAGATCGGCGAAAAGATCGATCATGTAGCCGAAGTCGAGGACTTCGTCGGCCAGTTCGCGAATGGGATCATCGCCCGTCTTGACGGCGCGTTTTGCCATCTTGCCGATAACCCGCGTTTTTTGGCTCAGAACTTCCCGGGCGAATGGGGTGATCGGGTCCAACGGAGCGGCACCTTTCGGTAAGCCGCCGATGTCGCGCCAAGGGTTGAGGGCCAACCAGTAACCAAGTGTCAACAACACACCGCTAAACCGTTCCGAGGTCAGGGCGTCGTGAGCCGCTGCTTGGGCGGTTCGCCGTTGCTGTTCGACCATGTCGCGAAGCGAGTCCACCTCGAGATCGCCGCCGAGTCGCCGCTGGGCCGGCCGGACGAGGCGTTTGTCGAACGTCTCCCAACCTTCCCATGCCCGAAAGAGCCGGACAAATCCTTCGATCTCCGCGAGCATCGCCTCACCTTGCTCATAGGGCACCAAGGTAAGGAAGACGCGGAGCATGGTTTTCAGCCGGATCAATGTCGTTAGATCACCGTTCGCCAAACTGATGTCGGCGCCCTCGTGAAGGCGGGTCGCCGACGTTTGAAGTTTCTCGTAACAATCCTGTAGCACGCCGGAAAACACCTTTTCGATCTTCTTGCGTTTTCGCATCGGTGATCCGCGTCCACTTTGATCGGGACGTGCGGTCAAGCCCAGGTGCCGGTAGCCGATTTCCGATTCGCTCTCAGCGACCGGGTAGAGCGCAACTTTCTCGTGAACGCTCAGAGCTAATTCGTAGAGCTGGTGGAGCGGCGCATCGGACGCGCTAAACTCCACGTCGGCAATGGCAATCGACTTGTCGCCGGCCCGGATTTCCCCTTCCTCGATCTCGAGTACGACGTGCTCGCCCTCGCCGACGGAAACCGGACGATCGGTCCGGTTCACGTCGACCCGGATAAGCGGTTCCAGTTTATCGCCCACAACATCCTGGATTCGCCTACGCAAGGTCGGTGGTGAGATCAGGGAGAGCGACGGGCGTTCCGAGGATACGGTTGCCTCGAAAGTGTATCCGACCCGCGCGTTACCGACGGCTTCGGCCGTCGCCTTCAGGGTCTGAAGGTAATTGCCGTCGTCGCGCCGGACTCGCAATGAAACGCCCATGTCTCTGAGATCGCCGCGGCGGGTGTCGAAATAGGTCGTGCTCATGGACCGCGTCTTGGCTCGGCCGGTTGAGATTTTTCTGAACAAGGGCAATGACCGAAGGCGGGACAGCTGATCGGGTCTCACGTTGAATTTGAGCTTTGTTTGTAGTGCCATCTGTCGTTCCGTATCCCCAATAACTAACTGTCTTCGGCTACCAACGTACGCGAACGGCGAGAATTGCGTGCTCGTTGGATTCCGTCACCGTGAATGACATGTCCTTGTAGTCGACATCGGTTCCGGGGGCCGGAATTTCCTTGCTGATTGCCATGACGAGGCCTGCGACGGTTTCGAAGTCGCCGTCCGGGAACTCGGTTCCCGTGAGGTCGGCGAGATCGGTCAGGTCATATCGGCCGCTGAGGACGAAATCGCGTTCACCGACCTGACGGATCTCGCTTTGCTCATCGGTGAGCGAATCGTATTCGTCCTCAAGTTCTCCGACGACCTCTTCGAGGATGTCTTCGAGCATGACGATTCCCTCAGCACCGCCATATTCGTCGACGATGATGGTCATCTGCCCGCCGTCGCGGCGCATGGCCATCAGCAGGTCCCCGATGCTCTTGCCGACTGGGCTATAGCGCACCGGCCGGATGAAGTCCGAAATGCTGCGGTCGCGGGAAACAGTCAGTAGATCGAGAACATTGATGACACCGACGATGTTGTCGACTCGGTCCTCGAAAACGGGAAGGCGTTTGTGGGCCGCTTCCAGTGAACGGTCGACGACTTCGCCACAGGTCGCATCCCTGGACACCCCGATAACGTCGATCAGCGGGACCATGACCTCGCGCGCCGTCGTCTCGTTGAAACTGAAGACGCGGCGGATCATGTCCTTTTCGACAGGCAGGATATCGCCCTGGGGAGACGGCATGTCCATCATCGTCGTTATTTCCTCGCGCAAGGTGAACGGGTTCTTGCGTTCCGGACCGCCGAAGAGGCGGGCGATGAAGCGGGCCAGACCGGCGAAGATATAGAGGACCGGCGAAAAGACCTGCTGGGCGACGCGCAGGACGTAGACCGCCTTCGGCGTGATCGTATCGGCGCGCTCTTGGAACAGGCTCTTCGGCACGATCTCGCCCAGGATCCAGATGACCGGTGCGGCGACAGCGACCCAGCTGTAGGATTCGCCCAGATTGTCGATGACGAACGCGGTTATGAGCGTCGTATTGGCGACGATGGAGATGTTGGTGCCGACCAGCGTCGTCGACAATAGCCATTCCGGTTTCTCAAGCAGACGCAGTGCCAGTTTGGCACCCTTGTCGCCCTTGGCCGCGGCGTGACGCAACTTGATGCGATCGGCGCTAACGATGCCGATCTCAGCTCCCGAGAAGAATCCCTCGGACAAGAGCAATAAGACGACGGTGATCAGGGTTGGCATCAGTTCCATGTCTAAGCTTTCCCGTCCCCGTTGGCGTCGTCTTTGGCATCCTCGTTACCATCGCCTTTATCGTCGCTGTTGCCGTCGTTCTGTCCGTCCGCCGGCTTTTCGTCTTCGGTGGTCACCGGCTTGTCACTTGTCCGTTCGCGGACGGCATCGCTGAACCGCACGCGAACCTTGGCGATGCGCTGACCTTCGACGGAGAGCACCGTAAAATCGGCGTTTTCCAGGGTGATCCTCGAACCGTCGGCGGGCAGTTCGTCGAACGCGTTGAGCAGGAGCCCGCCCATGGTTTCTGCTTCGTCGTCCATGAATTCACGGTTGACCAAGGTGTTGAAGCGTTTGACGGGCATGGCGCCGTCGAACTGGAAATCCCCTTGCGCGAGGCGTTCGAAATAGATCTCGCGTTCCTTCTCGAGCTCGGAGAGACTGCGGATGTCGCCGAATATGCACTCGAGTAAGTCTTCGAGGGTTACGAGGCCGATGACGCCGCCGTATTCGTCGATCACCAAGGCGAACGATAGTTTTCGCTGCCGGAAAACCTCGAACAGGTCGGCAGCCAGTTTACGTCCCGGCACCATGTAGGGTTTGCGGAGAACCCCGCCGTCAGCCGTTTTCGTGTCGCCGGAGAGATCGACACCAATGAGATCACGCGCGTAAAGAACCCCAGCCACCTCATCGGGTTCAGCGCCCAGGACAGAGACCTTGGTATGGCGGGTCCGGTGCAGTTCCTTCGCCGCATCCGCTAGCGTTGAATCCGCCTCCAGCGCGAAGAAGTCGGAACGGGGCGTCATGATTTCTTCCGCCGTGAGATCACCGAAATCGAAGATGTTCTCGATGTATCTGGCTTCCTGGCGGTCGAGGGTTCCCTCGCCCAACGCCTCGTCGGTCAAGGAACGCACCATGTCTTCGGTGATTATGTTGACCGGCGACGGGCGGCGCCCGAAAACGCCGGTCAGGATCGCGTCTGCGATAACCCGGACCAGCCACCTGACCGGCGTGATCAGTCTAGCGAAGGCGTTAATCAGGACACTTTGGAAGGTGGCGAAGGCGACATTGTGGCGGATAGCCAGTGTCTTCGGCGTGATCTCGCCAAACAACAGCAGAATCGGCACCATCACGAAGATGTTGACCCACTTGCTTTCGGCCCCCATGAAGCGGATGACGATGGCGGCCGAGATCACCGACGCTGCGACGTTGACCAGTTCATTGCCGATCAGGATTGTCACGATCAGACGGCGTGGTTCGTTGAGCAGGCGGCTGATCAGGTCAATCCGCGGGTTTTCGTCGCGGCGCATCTGCTCGAGGGTCAAGGAATCCAGCGAGAACAGGCTGGTTTCCGAACTCGAGAAAAATCCCGAAAACACCATGCAGATCAGGAACAGCCCGATCTCAATGTATAGTACATAGTCCAATTACAAGTCTCTCCCCTAGCCGCTATTGCTCTAAGCGGTCTACTCTCCCTCTTGTGTTTATTGGCCCTCGCCAGCTGCAGCGTCCGGCTCGACACGGAGCTTTTCCAGCGTCCTTTCAGTGGCCTCGATGACAGTCAGGCGGTACCCGAGCTCGACGATCGAGTCACCTTTCACGGGGATTCGCCTGAGACGGCCCATAACAAGCCCGCCGAGTGTGTGGAATTCGGTCGCCGGCAAATGGACCCCGAGAACCTCGTTGACCTCGGAGATGGATAACCGTGAATCCATCAGGTAGACGTCGTCGCCCAATCGTTCGTACACGCGACGGCGTTTTGAGTGGTATTCCTCGAAATCGTAACCGACATCGATCTCGCCCAGGACTTCTTCGACGATATCCTCCATGGTGATCATGCCGACAGCGGAACCGAACTCGTCAACGACGATGGCCATGCGGTCCGCGCGTTTTCTGAGGGTCGGCAACAGGGTGTCGATGGTCTGGTTCGGCGCCACGTAGAAGGCCGGTTTGATCAGTTCCTCAAGGGTCTTACCGTCCGGGTTCTCGGCCATAAGGTCCCAGGTCGTCAGCGTGACGACGCCGACGATATTGCTGGTGTTGTCCTGATAGACGGGAATGCGGTTGAACCCGTGCTTGCGCACCAGTTCGACCGCCGCGCGCATGCTCTTCTTCTCGCTGCGATCACGGTCGAGCGACACCACTTGGCCGATCGGCACCATGGCTTCCGCCACCGTGGTGTCGGCGAAGCGGATAACGCGGCGGATCCGTCCGCGGTTGGATTCACTGAGCGCCGCACCTTGTTCAGCCATGTCGACCAGGGTGCGGAATTGCTCGCGGGTAATGAACAGCGTCTGGTCTGGCTTCTTGACGCCGACCAGCCGGGCGAAAAACCGGGCAACCCGCGAAAACACGAACACCACCGGATAGAACAGCCAGGAACTCCAGCGCAGCGGATAGATGATTATGGGAGTCAGGATGGTCGATTTCTGCTGATAAACGCTCTTCGGCACGATCTCGCCAAGAACCAGGAACAGCGGCGTGAACAGCAGGAAGGCGTAGAGGTCACCGTGCCCGCCGAACAGGTCGAACATCAAGAGCGTGCCCACCGTCGTCAGGGCGATGGTCGAAATATTGGTGCCGACAAGTGTTGTGCTCAACAGCACCTCCGGCTTTTGCAGCATCTTCAGCGACAACTCGGCGCCGCGATCCGCCTGTTTTGACTTTTGGCGGAGCTTGATCTTATCGGCATTGACCAGGGCGATTTCCGAGCCGGAGAAGAACCCCTTCAATAGGAGCAGAAAAACCATGAACAAAATGGCGGCCAGAATGTCCATGATCACCCTCCCGCGCCGCGCGCCGGTGGCACGTCGTCTTCTGTTTCTTCGATTTGGCCGCCTTCGTCCTTCGGCTCCTCGTTGGATTCGTTTCGATCGCCGTGACCATCCGTTACGGTCTTGTCCTTGGCGACTTTTTCTTTCGTGCTCTTGTCCTTGGCGGATTTACCTTTCGCTGCCTTTTCACCGTCGGCCTCGGAATCATCGGATTGCCCGCCGTCGTCCGCCTCTACCTCTTTGGGTTCGTTCTTAACCGCCGAAGGATGCACGACGACTTCTGCGCTTCTTATAGGTTCACCGAAATCGCTCGGCGATTGCGCATCTTCATCCTGCGCCGCGGAGTGTTTGGCGACGCAGACTCTCGCAACACGGTGGCGTTCCATTTCCAGTACGCTCGCTTGGTACCCCTCGATGTACACCGAATCACCAACCTTGGGCAGGCGGTCAAGATGACGGAACACGACGCCGCCAATGGTCGTCATACGCGGATCCTCGATGCCGAAGTTGGTGAGGTCGTTGAAGTCGGTCAGCTTCATGTCGCCCGGCACCTTATAGGTGTTCTCGTCCTCCTCTAGGTAATAAGCCTGACTCGATACGCCCTCGGAGATTTCACCGAAGATAAACTTGATGATGTCACGCATGGTGATCATGCCGTCGACGCCGCCAAACTCGTTGAGCACAATGGCGGCCCGCGAGTTGTTGGCGGTAAAGAAGTCAAACATTTCATCAACGTTCTTGGTCGGCGGTACGACGACGGGCGGATGCATGACATCGCCGGGCGTCAACGACTCCAGGTCGGCGCCGTCGAGCGCCATGCGCATGACGTCTTCGGCGTGAACGAAACCGACCAGGTTGTCGATGCTATCATCGAACACGGGGACGCGTGGATGTTCGAAGCGCTTGAAGTGCTCGATCATCTCGGGCACCGACATGTCGATACTCAGGAAGTTGAGCCGTGTGCGCGGCGTCATGATCTCGACGATCTCCGTTTCGCCGGCCTCCAGAAGATTGTCGATGAGAACCCGTTCAGTGGCATCGAGGACCCCCTCCTCGGCAACGTCCTCAAGAACGGCCCGGAACTCATCGACCTGCAGCAGGTTCTCCGGCGCCCGGTCCTCGCCGACAACCCACGTCGTGATGCCATCGGCGGCAACCCGGACGACCCTTCTCAGCGGCGTCACTAGCTTGCTCCAATAAGCGAGCGGCGTGGCAACCAGCCTCGTGCTGATGCCTAAGGGATTGCTAACGGCGACGGTTTTCGGCGTCACCTCCCCGAACAGCAGGAGCAGCGGGAACATGATGAGGATTGTGATCCACCCGGCCTGCTCTGAGCCGTAAAGCGCGACCAGGATGCCGGCCATGTTGGCCGTCGCCGCGATATTAACCAGCTCGTTTCCACAAAGTATGGAAATGATGAGGCGGCGCGGTTCGTCCAAGAGGGCGTGCAGCGTTTCCGATTTGGGGTGTCTTTCGCGGCGTAGTTTTTGGAGATCGAGGCGCGACAACGAGAACAAGGCCGTTTCCGAGCCGGAGAAAAATGCCGAAAGCCCGAACAAAAAGACCTGCAGGGTCAACCGTGCGATCATGTCGGGTTCGAGGAGACGGGCCGTGTCGACGGCAAATACGCCGGTGACACGGCTCCAATAGTATACCGGGTCAAGCACGATTCCGTCCATGGATCTCTCCGGTCGGTGGGCTGCCCAGTCCCTTGTCGGCGTTCTTCGCGCCGGTCAATAGACGGAGGCAATTATACGAGCCAACATTCTAGCCCGACACACCGGTGGCGATACTGTTACATTTTTTTGGGGCGGTCATTACATTGTTACAGTTATATGACGTTTTTGTCCTTGGCTTTGACTTGGGTCAATGGGGGTTTGATCAGCGGCGGTCTTTTCCGGGGTCACACCGGAAGTCGAGGCGATTACCACCGTTTTCCGAAAACATGACGAAAACCCCTAACCTAGGATTCCGGATCGAGGCCGCCGCGCAGCGGCGACGTGCCCAAATACGACGACAGGAGCTTTCGCGACACTAATGTGACACTTTTGTTGCATTTTTTTGACCTGAATCATGGAGACGTTTCGAACAAACCATAGAATGCGGAATTCCGAGCCTGAAAAACCGGCTTCGGAATGACGAGAGAAACACCCCGCAATTTGCGGGGCGGTTAGGGAAGGGACCCTGGGGACCCCAGGAATTCGGTACGGATCATCGAGGCCGTGTTTGGACTCGTGTTTTGATGGCGATTGATCGGTACTGACACGATAGGAGAGGTTCATGTCCGCACTCACGGAAATCAAAGGAATCGGCCCAGCGTTGGCGGCGGCCTTTGCCGCCAATGGGTTTAAGACGGTCGACAAAATTGCTTTGGCATCACCCCAAGAGTTCGCCGTGGTGCCGGGAATTAGCGTGGCGCGGGCCGGAATTTTAATCGCGGCGGCCAAAACGTTGGCGTCGGCAACAGCAACACCGGAAACGAATCAAACGGCCGAGAAGAAGAAAAAGAAAAAGAAGAAGGAAAACCCTAAAAAGAAGGGATCGAAAAAGAAGGGCCGGAAAAAGAAAAAGTAACCCATCCCAACACCGAAATATCAGCCGCGCCGGCAGAGCCGAAAGGGCCGTAATCAATTGGACTTTTCCACGCTCCTCGGCCGACAGTTTGGCGGGGCTTCGAATTTGGGCGGCTTGCCGACATCACTCGCCGGGAGACGCTAGTGGCGCAACGACGGAGGCATACCAATGGTTGGAAGCAATCCATTTGCCAGTTTATTCGGGCGATCGCCCTTTAAACCGATGCAGGAACACATGCAGGCCGTGAAAAAGTGCACGGCGCAGGTAACGAAATTGTTCGAGGCTTTGTGCGACGGTAACCAAACCCGCGTCGCGGAGGTCAAGGACAAGATCTTCGAACTCGAACACGAGGCCGACGCGATCAAGAACGAAATGCGGGCCCACCTTCCGAAAAGCATGATGATGCCGGTCGACCGGCGCGACCTGCTCGAGGTCCTCGACCTTCAGGACTCGATTGCCGATACGGCACAAGATATTGCCGGGTTGCTGGTCGAGCGGCCCATGGATGTACCCGAGAATATGCGGGAACCGCTTCTGGTCATGACGCGCCGTTGCGTCGATGCCGGCGAACACGCGGCCAGGATCATCGGGCGCCTCGACGAACTGGTCGAAACCGGATTTCGCGGACCCGAATCAGATGCCGTCGGCGAGATGATCGACGAGTTGAACAAGATCGAATCGGATACGGACCAGATGGGTCTCGAACTGACGCAGTCGTTGTTCGCCCATGAAGACGAGATGAACCCCGTGTCCGTCGTCTTCTGGTACAACCTGATCCACATGATCGGCGAACTGGCGGACCTGTCCGAAAAGGTCGGCAATCGCCTGCGTCTACTGCTGGCACGTTAAGAGGGGAGGCGGAATCATGGAAATTATCCAAGCCCACGGCATGATGTTTATCATTATCGCCGTCATTTTCGGTCTCTACATGACCTGGGGAATCGGTGCCAACGATGTTGCTAACGTCATGGGGACATCCGTCGGTTCCGGCGCCATCACCGTCAAGACGGCGATCATCATCGCGGCCATCTTCGAGTTCGCCGGCGCCGCATTGGCCGGCGGACACGTCACAAAGACGATCCGCAAAGGGATCATCGATCCAGCGCCCATGGTCGCCAATCCTGAAATATTGCTCTTCGGAATGTTGGCGGCGTTGCTCGCCGCAGCCATGTGGCTGATGGTCGCCTCGACCCGCGGTTGGCCGGTTTCGACGACCCACTCGATCGTCGGCGCCATCGTCGGTTTCGCCATCGCCGCGGTCGGTCTCGAGGCCGTCGCCTGGACCAAGATTTGGCAGATCGTTGCCAGTTGGGTGGTCTCGCCGGTGCTCGGCGGCACAATCGCCTTTGTGCTGATGATGAGCATCCGCAAACTCATTCTCAATGCCGAGAACCCGTTCAACGCGGCCAAGAAATGGGGCCCGTTCTACGTCTTCCTGGTCGGCTTCATCATTGCCCTGGTAACCATGTTCAAGGGGCTTAAACACCTGAAGATCGATCTCAGCATCCCCATGAGCTTCTTCGTCGCCGCCATCTTCGGCGTCATCGTCGCCGCCATCGGCTGGCACCTGATCTCCAAGGTCCAGGTCGATGAGGAGGCCGACAAGGACTTCCACTTCGCCAGCGTCGAGAAGGTGTTCGTCCCGATGATGCTGTTCACGGCCTGCGGCATGGCCTTCGCCCATGGCTCCAATGACGTCGCCAACGGTGTCGGTCCGCTCGCCGCCGTCGTCGGCCTCGTTCTGTCCGGCGGTGAGGTCGCGCAAACGTCCGAACTGCCATTGTGGATCCTGATGCTTGGCGGCTTCGGGATCGTCGTCGGCCTGGCCACCTACGGCTACAAGGTAATGCGCACCATCGGCAGCAAGGTCACTGAACTGACGCCGACCCGCGGTTTCTGCGCGACCATGGCCGCGGCTACGACAGTGGTCCTGGCGTCGCGGACCGGCATGCCGGTGTCGACGACCCATATCGCCGTTGGCGGGGTCATCGGCGTCGGATTGGCCCGCGGCATCGGTGCCCTCGACCTGCGGGTCATCGGTGGCATCATCATGTCATGGGTGATCACGCTGCCGGTCGGCGGTGTTCTTGCCGCTATCTTCTACTTCACGCTTCGCGGCATGTTCACGTAAAGCCGTTCGCATAATCAGTCGTCCGTGAACAACCCCTAATGTCCTGATTGGGTGGCGGATTTCGGCTTTCCCAAGTATTCCGAATTGCAGAAAACCGGGAGTTGTGCCCTTGGTTTCTTGCGATATCGGAGGCGTTTTGGGATTCCCTCGCGGGCTCGGG
>Ga0056126_10000411_pt1 | contig 15186 bp, 15 predicted proteins | sample WorMetLIZAISLAND_FD_71117 | JGI IMG/M metagenome (GOLD analysis project Ga0056126, IMG submission 71117) | Marine gutless worms symbiont microbial communities from Max Planck institute for Marine Microbiology, Germany - Inanidrilus manae... ...
ACAACCTGCGCCTCATCCTCAAATGGCTGGCGGATCTGTTGCGTGAAATCATGGAAACATTCTGGACGTCAATCAGCCCAAGACCCCCGCGAAATTAGGGCTTCTTAACGGACGACTAACCTGGGCCTTTCAGCAAACGAAAGTATGAAGGAGGCGGCTCTGCGCCGCACAACACTTGGTCATTTTTAGGCCCCACCCCTACAGGAAGAACCGCAGATACATATACCCATGCGCGATGACCATGCTGGCCAGCATAAAGGGCAGGCCATAGGCGATGTACTTGGTGAAGCTGATCGGGCTTCCGGCCCGTTCGCCCAGGCCGGCGACCATGACGTTGGCGGCCGCCCCGATCAGCGAGCCGTTGCCGCCGAGGCAGGCGCCCAAGGCCAGGGCCCACCATACGGGTTCCAGGGCTTCCAGCCCGCCGAGGCCGGCTTCCATGGTTTCGACCAGCGGGGTCATGGTGGCGACGAAGGGGATATTGTCGATGGCCGCTGATACCACGGCCGCGAGCCATAGGGTGGCGAATGTGGTCGCCGCCGGGTCGTTGTCGGTCAGGATCATCAGTTCTTTGCCAAGGATGGTCAGCAAGCCGGCGTGTTCGACGCCGGTGACGATGACGAAGAGCCCGATGAAGAAAAAGAGCGCTGGCCATTCGACCTCGACAAAAGCGAGGTGCACCTTCTGGCCGGCGTGGCTTTCATCCATGCCGAAGGTAACGACCAGGAGCAGCAGCGCGGCGCCGGTCATCGCCGTGCTTCCGGGCCGGATATGGTAATGCTCACCAATGATGAAACCGAGGATGACGAGGACCAGGACGACCAGACACCGGATCATCAGCGGCCGGTCGGAGATGCTGTCGGTCTCGTGGAAATTCATAATGCGCGCGCGCAGTTCCGGCTCGGCGACGAGCGACTTGCCCCAGATGAAATAGAACGCGATCGCCATCAGGACCATGATAAAGGCGACGACGGGCCCCAGCGTCGTCAGGAACTGCATGAACGTGAGCCCTGTCGCCGATCCGATCAGGATATTGGGTGGGTCGCCGATCAGGGTCGCCGTACCGCCGACGTTGGAGGCAAGGATCTGCGAGACCAGGAACGGGTAGGGCGATAGTTTCAGCTTATCGGCCAGCAGCAGGGCCATGGGCACGACCAGGAGCACCGTCGTCAGGTTGTCGAGGAAAGCGGAGAAGACGGCGGTGACGATCGAGAGCGCGATCAGGATGCCGATCGGGCTGGCCTTGACCTTCTTCGCCGACCAGATGGCGACGAACTCAAAAACGCCGGTCGTCTTGGTGATGCCGACAATGATCATCATGCCGGTGAGAAGGGCAATGGTGTTGAAGTCAATGCCGGCGATGGCTTGGGTCTGGTTGAGGACACCGGTGACGATGGCGACCCCGGCGCCGAACAGCGCGATGACGGTGCGATGGACCTTCTCGCTCAGCAGGATGACATAGGCGATGACCAGAATGGCGGTCGACATCCACAGGGGGTCGATGCCGAAGATGACGGCGTTTGCCGCTTCATGGCCGTGCATTATTCAGCCTCCTTCACCTCCTTTGCGTCGCCGCCGCTCCGTACCTCCTGTTCCTGCTCTTCTATTGCGTGGAGTACCGTGAAGAACGAGATGGCGCCGGCCAGGCGTCCTTCGTCGTCGAGAACGGGCACCACGAATTGTTTTTTCTCAATTAGCATCAGTGCTTCGATCAGGGGCGTGTCGAGGGTCGCAGTCTTGACGTCGCGGTCGACCAGGTCGCCGATGGTCTTTTCCCGCACTTCCTGCATGCGTTCGCGCAGTTCCTCCGGCGTTTCACGGAGGAAACCGACGTTCTTGTCGCCGCGCATCATGGCGATGGCCCGCGGGATCAGGAAATGCATCAAACGGTCGCCGCCGAGGAGTCCGACGAATTTGTCATCGTGGTCGACGACCGGCACGAGGCCGGAGCGTTTCTGGCGCATGAAGTCGATGGCTGTACCGGCCGGGTCGTCGGCATATAGCGGCACCGGTACCGGTCCCATTACCGTCTTGCAATCGAGAACCGCCATGAAATATCTCCCGCGCCTGGGCCCGCCGATAGACCCGAATTTTCAAAGGGGTATCGTAACACATTCAAAGGGAAAAGGATTTGGGCTAGGTCAATGGCGCTATGAATGCCGATCAAAGGTATGGAGAGCGGCGGCGTATGCCTGTCCCAGGAACATTTTTCGTGACGTGCGAGCCTGGGCCGCCTTTGCTAGTGTCTCCTCGGAACCAAACCACCGGAATGACCATCCAAAAAAGGAGCCTCTAACGTGCCAAACGCGCCCGCAATAGATCCGATGACCGTGGAAGCAAGAACATCGACGGTCTATCCCGAACCCCATGCCGCCGCCACCATCGGCCGCTCGAAACGCTCTCTAACGGCAACACTTGGGTTGACGCAATTCGGGGTCAACGTTGTCGACCTCGCCCCCGGTGCGGCGTCGGCGTTGAGACACTGGCACAGCCACGAGGACGAGTTCGTCTATGTACTCGAGGGCGAGGTGACGCTGGTCACCGATGCCGGTGAGCAGGTGCTGACGGCCGGTCTCTGCGCCGGGTTCCCGGGCGGCAAGGAGGACGGTCATTGCCTTATCAACACGTCCGACGAGCCCGCACGCATCCTCGAGGTCGGCAGCCGCGATCCGAGGGACGAGGGCAATTACCCGGACGTCGATCTCCACTGCCAGGCCGGACGTTACGAGAAGGTTCATTTCACCCGCAAGGACGGGACGCCGATCGAATAAGCAAAAGGAACCTCAGTCGGGCAGGCTGATCGAGCCGTCGTCGGCAATCGGAAAGAAGGGATTCCAGGCGACCTCCCAGAGGTGCCCGTCGGGATCGGCGAAATAGCCGGAATAGCCGCCCCAGAACACCTCCTGGGCTGGTTTCCTGATGGTCGCGCCGGCCTTCTCCGCCAGTTCGAGAACGGCGTCGACCTCGTCCTTCGAACGCGCGTTGTAGGCCAGCGTGACACCGGAAAAACCGGGTTCGGAATCTGCGACCAGGGCGTCCTCGGCCAAGGCGGCGCGGCCGTAGAGGCCGAGGATGATGCCGCCCATCTGGAAGAACGTGATGGCTTCGTTGCTTTGGCTTTGCGCGTGTTTCCAGCCGAGCGCGTTGTAAAACCGCGTGCTCTCGGCGACGTCGGCGACCCCGAGGCTGACAAGGCTCAGGCGTTGATCCATGGTTCGATTCCTAAAATGACCAATCGGTCATTATCCACACTTCGAGTAGTCGCAGCTGGTGCACATGTCACAGCCCTCCTGGCGGATGAGGCTCGGCTGAGCGCATTTCGGGCATTGACGGAAGGGTGCGGCGGCTGGAACGGAAGCCGGCTCTTCATCCTCCTGGGCGCGCGGGGCCTGGCCGCCCATGGCGATGACGGCGGCTTCCGGCGGCGGGCCTTCGTTCAATTGCCCGGGACTAGTGAGAAAGCCGATGTCGATCATGTGAGTCTCGATGACGCCGCCCAAGGCGGCAAGCAGGGACGGTACGTACTTGCCGCCCATCCATTGACCGCCTCTGGGGTCGAAGACGGCCTTCAGTTCCTCGACGACGAACGACACATCGCCGCCGCGCCGGAAAACGGCAGAGATCATGCGGGTCAGGGCGACGGTCCAGGCGTAGTGCTCCATGTTCTTCGAGTTGATAAAGATCTCAAAGGGACGGATGCGACCGGCATCATCGACGATGTCGTTGAGCGTGATGTACATGGCGTGGTCGCTCTCCGGCCACTGCAGCTTGTAGGTCTTGCCGGGCAGTTCGCCAGGCCGGCCCAATGGCCGGAACATCTGTACGACGGCGCCCGGATCACCCTTGGTGGCGGCGGCCGGCTTTTTGGTCGGCGCCTCGAGCGGCAGTTCCGGTTCCGCCTCGTCCTTGCCCTTCTTGCCCTTGACCTCGAGAACGGCACCGGTGACGTCGTTGGGCCGATAGGTGGTGCAGCCCTTGCAGCCCAAGTCGAAGGCCTGCATGTAGACGTCCTTGAAGTCCTCGAAGGAGATGCTCTCGGGCACGTTGATGGTCTTCGAAATGGAGCTGTCGATGTGTTTCTGCACGGCCGCCTGCATGACCAGGTGGTCGTTGGGGCTGAGGCCCTGGGCGTCGACGAACGCGTCGGTCAGCGGTGCAGTCTCGCCGAAGAGCCGATGGTAGAGGCGGTAGGCGTAATCCGAAACCTCCTCCTCGCGGCGCGTGCCGTCCGGCATCAGGACATGGCGGGCATATTTGAAGCTGAACACCGGCTCCAGGCCCGACGACACGTTGTCGGCGAAAAGCGAGATGGTGCCGGTCGGTGCGATCGAGGTGAGAAGGGCGTTGCGGATGCCATGCGCCTTGATCGCGTTCTGGACGTCGAGGTCGAGGCTCTGCACTGTCTCGCTTTCCAGGAACTTGTCGCGATCGAAGAGCGGAAAGGCGCCTTTCTCCTTGGCAAGATCGACCGAGGCCAGATAGGCGGCCCGGGTCAACGTGCCCATCCAGGTGTCGGTCAATTCGACCGATTTGGCACCGCCGTAGCGTGCGCCACAAAGGATCAGCGCGTCGGCCAGCCCGGTGACCCCCAAACCGATCCGGCGCTTTGCCCTCGCTTCGTGGCGCTGCGCCTCGAGCGGCATGTTGGAGACGTCGATGACGTTGTCCATCATGCGAACCGCCGTCGTCACCAGTTTCGTCAACGCCTCGAGGTCGAGGGCGGCTGCCTCGGTAAAAGGGTCGTTGATCAGCCGCGCCAGGTTTATGGAGCCCAAGAGGCAGGCGCCATAGGGCGGTAGCGGCTGTTCGCCGCAGGGATTGGTCGCGTGGATGGTCTCGCAATAGGCGAGGTTGTTGCGCGCGTTGATGCGGTCGATGAAAATGACCCCTGGTTCCGCGTAAGCATAGGTCGCCTGCATGATCTTGTCCCAGATCTCGCGGGCCGGCAGGCTCTTGAAGGTGACGCCGCCGAAGCTGAGCTCCCAGGGGGCGTCCTCCTTGACGGCCTGCATGAAGGCGTCGGTAACGAGTATCGAAAGATTGAACATCCTGAGACGGCCTGGCTCGCGCTTGGCTTCGATAAAATCGAGGATGTCCGGATGGTCGCAGCGGAGCACCGCCATCATGGCCCCGCGACGCGAGCCGGCGCTCATGATAGTACGGCACATGGCGTCCCAGACGTCCATGAAGCTGAGCGGTCCCGAAGCGTCGGCGCCGACGCCCTTCACGGGAGCACCTTTCGGTCTCAGCGTCGAGAAGTCGTAACCGATGCCACCGCCCTGCTGCATGGTGAGCGCGGCTTCCTTGAGGCCGTCGAAGATACCGGACATGTCGTCCGGAATGTCACCCATGACGAAGCAGTTGAAGAGGGTGACATTGCGGTCCGAGCCCGCACCCGAAACGATGCGGCCGGCCGGCAGAAAGCGGAAATCGGCAAGCGCCTCGTAGAACTGCTGCTCCCAATGCGCGCGGTCAACTTCTCCCTCCGGTTCGGCCAGTGCCTTGGCGACGCGCCGCCAAGTGTCGGGGATCGATTTGTCGACCGGCGTGCCGTCGCCGCCCTTGAGGCGGTACTTCATGTCCCAGATCTGCTGTGATACGGGCGCCACTTGCGCCATCGTCTTAATCTCCTCCCGCCCTCCGGTCCAGCACGCCACTACACGGGCGGCCGAAAGCCACGGTCAATCTAGGGGTCCACGATACCGCCGTCAAAAGGATAAAACCTTGAGTCGAAGGATAATGTTCTTGTTATGTTTCCACATTTGACACCCTGATTTCAACTGAAATTTCATGTGTCTTGCCGGCGGCTTATCAGCACCGGTAACAGGATCCACAGGCTGTGGATAAACTATTCACAGGAAACGTCGGAGGCGTCCTCAGTTTTGATCGGTGACGACGGCGCTGGCCGTTTCCGGATATCGTTCGACGCCTTCGGCGATCAGGGCGTCGGAAGCGGTGTCCACGGTCTTTTCCAGGGTTTCCATGAAGACCTTGCGTTTCAAACCGCGTTCGATGGGCGGCAGGAATTCGATGACGATACGGCCCGGGCGTTTCGCGAAACTGCGCCGCCCCCAAAACAGGCCGGAGTTGACGGCGACCGGAACGATCGGCGCATCGGTTTGCGAATAAAGCGCCGCGATACCGGGATGGAAGGGGCGGTGACGACCGGGCGCGGTACGCGTGCCTTCCGGGAAAATGACCACCGAAAAACCCTCGGTCAAGCGATCGCGCACGTCGGCGACCAGCTTTTTGAGAGCCGAAGCGCCGCCGTCTCGATCGACGGATATGGCCCGGCATTTTCTCGCGCACCAGCCCCAAAAGGGGATCTTCAACAACTCTATCTTCAGCACGTAGCTGGGTTCGCGGAGCAACAGGAAATAGACGAACGTATCCCATGCGGACTGATGTTTGGCCGCATAGATGACCGGGCCGTCGATCATGTGTTCGCGGCCCCGCACTTCAAAATCGAGACCGACGAGGACCCTGAGCGCAAAGGACTGCATGTGCGACCAGGCTCGGACCGCTTCGCGCATGGCCACCCGCGGAAGCGCCAACAGCAGCGCCATAACGACTACGGACAGAGCCGTCGACGAAAAAAAGAACCCATTGTAGATCAAGGAGCGGAAATTCTGCATGACGCTGCCATTTTGCGGCCTGGTTTGTCGGTGCCTTTCCTGGTTCCGCTACACGTTTACGCGGACGTTTACCCATGAGCAGAAATTCCACCCCATGACGGGTCCAGGCAAGCAGGAATTTATTGAACTCGCTGGTGATCAATGCCGCCGTTCCGGGATAGGTCCACCAGTTTTGAAGTTTGACGCGCGCGGGAAACACGGGATGGGGAATCAAGGAAACCTCTGGCATGGCGTGGGCGAATTCGAGAAGGCTGCGCGGCATATGGTAAGCGCCGGTGACCAGGCGTAACGATTTAACGTTCTCCCGATGGGACCAGGCTGCCGTCTCGTCCGCGTTGCCGACCGTGTTGATGGCGTTGCCGATGACGATCCGCGACTGCAGGTCGGTGGGGCGACGCTTCGAATGGTCGAGGAGATTGCGCACGTCGTTGCTCTTGTGTACACCGGAAACGAACAGCCGTTCGGCCATATCCTGAGATAACAGTTCCAGGCCTTCATCGAGCCGGCCGCTGCCGCCGGTGAGCACGGCAATGGCGTCGGTCCGGGTATTTCGGTCTTCGACGGTATCCGGAATGGTCTGGGCGAACTTAAATAGACCGATCGTCCAGATACCTGCCAGGGCGAACATCAAGAGGGCCAAATTCCCGATCAGTGGAACCCGCTTGCTGCCGCGACGCCGGGCCATGGTCAGAGCATCCGGCTGAGCGTGCGCATGACCGTGGTTCGCGCGGTGATCATGGCGATACCGGCGACGATGACCGGCAGCAAAGCAACCAGTATCCAGTGAAATACGTTGAGTTGCATGCTGGGTATAAGGAACCCGTCCATGCGGCTGGCCAGGCGGCTGATGCCAATCAGAGTCGGTACGCCGAGGGCCAGACCGAGAACTCCGCCCTTTAGGCCGAGATAGAGTGCGCGGCGGCCGAACTGACCGGCGATGTAGGTGCCATGGGCGCCGATCAAGTGCAGGACTTCGATGGCTTCACGGTGGATGGCAAGGCCGGTACGGGTTGTGAAAATCACCGTTCCGACGGTCGCCAGACCGATGCACAAGAGGACCAGAAAGGCAACGGCTTCGACGGTTTGGATCAGCTGGACCAACCGCTCCAGCCAAACGCGATGGTCATCAATCGTTGCTCCGGCGACGGAATCGGAGAGCCGGTCGCTCAGGCCGATGGGATCGAAATCATCGCCGTCGTCGATCTCGACGTCGATCAGTTGCGGCAGCGGCAGGTCATCGGAAGTGCCGACACCGCCGAGCCATGGAGCAAGGAGCGCTAGCAGGCGTTCCGACTCCATGACCTCATAGCGTTCTATTCCGGGCGTCGTCGCCAGGATATTGAGGGTATCGCGCAACCGACGGTCGTCGTCTGCAGGGTCGTCGGCGGGCGCGATCTGGACCGTCAGAGTACCGCTGACACCCTGGTCCCAGCGGGCCGCTACGGTGTTCAACACTAGCGTTCCGGCCATGGCGAGCACGGCGAGGAAGACCATGAAGGCGATCAGCCAGGGGAGGAAGCGACTGTGCGCATCGCGATCCAGGGGCAGGTCGGAACGGCGGGGAAACATTAAAGGTAGTTCTCTAGGCTCGTCGGATCTCCGAAGGTGGAACCGTCCCCGGCATAATCGTCTTTAAAGGGGGATGACGGGCGTTTCGGCATTTTCTCTTCGGGGACACCGACTTCGCCAACGGTATCGTCCTCGGCGTCTTTTTCCGTTGCACCGCGGTCGGAGTTTTCGATGCGCAAGTACCCATTTTCGAGATGCATGCGCCCGTGGCCGAGCCGCTCGACGAGGTGGGTGTTATGCGTGGCGATGACGATGGTCGTGCCGAGCCGGTTCAGTTCCTCGAACAGATGCATGAGACGGTAACCCATGGCATCGTCGACGTTTCCGGTCGGTTCGTCAGCCAGTAAAAGGCGCGGCCGCCCGATCACCGCACGGGCAATCGACACCCGTTGCTGCTGACCACCCGACAGGGTCGGCGGGCGGGCCTGCATATGATGCTCCAGTCCGACCCAGGCGAGGAGTTCCGATACGTGCTTCTTAACGTCGCTTTCCTTGGCGCCGGATACGCGAAGCGGGAGTGCCACGTTGTCGAAAGCCGACAGGTGATTGAGCAGTCGAAACTCCTGGAAGACGACCCCGACACGCCGTCTCAGCGCCGGCAGGTCGCCGCGCGGGGTCGTCGCGATTTCCCGGCCAAAAAGCGAGATCAACCCGCGCGACGGCTTGAGTGCCAGGTAGATCAGTTTCAAGAGCGATGATTTGCCGGCTCCGCTTTCGCCGAGCAGGAAATGAAAGGAAGCGGGGGCGAGCGAGAAGTTGATATCCTGCAGAACTTCAGGACCGAGGCCGTAGCGGAGTCCGACGTTTTCGAAATGGGCGATCGTTTCGCCGCCTTGCGAGGTCACTATTCTCATGCTCCCGTCGAGCCCGCGCAAAGGAAAACGGGCAGTGTACGCTCCCGGCGAACAATGCCATGGCCGGCGCGGCCCGTCCAGGGGCAGGCCCCCGGCAACAGTACCCTGGTGTCAAGAATTCGGACCTTCGACAAGCGCGGCAGTGACCGCCCGACGGCTTGCGTTCGATCTGGGGAAACCCTATAAATGACAAAACGTTAGGACGATTTGCCGCGTATGATCATCACCTGTCCCAATTGTCTGATGCGCTACAACGTTGATCCGGTGGCCATCGGTGGCGGCAAGATGACGCGGTGTTCCAATTGTGGCCACAGCTGGTTCCAGCAACAAGTCACCTCGGCGCCACCGGCACCGCCGCCTGCGCCCGTGCACCCGGCGGCACCCGGTACCTACGGCGCGATGCCGCCACCCGGTTATCCACCGGCCGCCCCAGGGTATCCGCCGCCGCATCAAGCGTATCCGGTCCCCGGCCAGGTTCCGGGACAGCCTCTGCCCTATCCGCCACCGCCGGGGATGCCGGTGGCGGAAGGAATGGCGGCTCCGGGCGTACAACCGGCCTATCCCGAATCGCCACCGCCACCGGTACCGGAGCCCGAACCCGAACCGGAGCCTGAACCGGAGCCGGAGCCCGAGCCAGAGGAGGATGTCGGCGGCGGTCTAACGACCGAACAACTTGACGAGATGTTCGGCGACGACGAGGAGCCGGAGCCGTTCCAATCGGTCATGGATGCCTCCGATGATGCGGAAATGGGCGACGCCGTCGATATCATGGATCCGGACGACCTGCCTGAACCGGAACCGATCCCGGAGGTGTTCACGGCGGCCGAATCGGGCGATGACGCGGCAGCAGAACCGCGCAGCAAAGCGAAGTTGATCGCCATTGGCGGCGGTGCCGCTTTGATCATTGCGATAGTCGCTGGCCTGTTCCTTGGGCGCTCGATGATTATCGAAATGGTGCCGAGCGTTGCCGGTGTCTACGAGATGATTGGCCTTGGTGGACCCGAGTTGGGCGAAGGCCTCGACATCCGGAACGTCAGATCAGCCAGGGAAACAGAACAGGGTGTCGAAATCCTGGCGATCCGCGGGGTCGTTGCCAACGTGTCGGACGGACCGCGCGCCGTGCCGATGATCAAGGTCGAACTGTTCGACGGCGAGAACAATTCCGTGCAGATGGCGATCGCGGCGGCCATCAGGAACCAGCTCGAATCGGGACAAGAGGCCGGCTTTAAAGCCCGTATCTCGGAGCCGTCGCCGCTGGCCCGGCGGATCGAAGTGACATTCACCGAAGGCGAGGGCGGTGAAGGCCAATCCAACTGATTAATTCCGTGTTGGTCCCGTGATCGGAGCGTGCGCTTGACCACTCACGTCACCTTGCGGCCGAGCGGCCATTCTTTCGTCGTCGAAGGCCGGGATTCGATCCTACAGGCCGGCCTCAAGGCTGGCCTGGCGCTTCCCTACGGGTTTTCGAACGGCTCCTGCGGCAGCTGCCTAGCGCGTTTGGTCAGCGGCTCGATCGAACCATGTGGCCATCACGATTTTATCGTCCCTGAGGCTCAAAAGGCCGAAGGCTATTTCCTGATGTGTGCGCACGAAGCGGTTTCGACGACGCTCGAGTTCGAGACCTGGGAGGCGTCCGGCGCCGTCGAAATGCCGGAACAACGGATATCGCTCCGTATTAAGACCGTCGAATATCCGGTTCCCGAAATCGCCGTCGTCCGGGCCCGCGCTCCGCGTTCGCAGCGGCTGCGTTTCCTGGCCGGCCAGTCGGTCACCCTCTCGGTGCCGGGAGGCGGGAGCAAGAGCGTGTCGCTGGCCAGTTGTCCTTGCGACGATATGAACTTGGAATTCCATTTGCCGAGGCGCCCGGACTGCCCGCTCGCCGATGCTTTTTTCCGAGATATCCCGCCGCCAACGGTCGACCTTGTCGGTCCGACTGGGGACTTTGTCCTCGGCGAGCCGGCCGGCCGGGTCTTGCTGTTCGTTGCCGAGGGGTCGGGATTCGCGCCGGTGCGAAGCCTGATCGAACATGCGCAATCCCTCGATGACGAACGCCCCATGGTTCTTTACTGGTTTGCCACCGGGGAGGGGCACTATATGGCCAACCTGTGCCGGTCCTGGGCCGAGGCTTTTGATGATTTCCAATATGTGCCGGTCGGCCTGGACGATCGACAACGGGCGCTCGATCGCATAGCGGAGACGGTGCCCGTTCGGGTGTCGACCGACGTTTACGCGGCGGCGGGTGAGCCGTTGTTGGAGGCTGTTTCGCGTGTGTTGAGGGACAATGGCGTCGAGCCCGGACGTATCCGGCTCAGCCTTATCACTTGAGTGAGTTCCCTCAGTCGGTGTCTAGGGCCAGTTCGACGCCACGGATATGGCTGAGAACCTTGTTCAATCCGTCGGCATCGTTCAGTAAGGTCTTCGGCGAACAGCCGAGCGTTGCACTCATCTTGTTGAGCCACTCCTCCGCCTTTTCCTGGGTGCCGAGAACTTCCGTTGCCCGTTCCAGGGCCGTTGCATAGTAGTCCATGGTTAATCGTCCTCCCCTGCGCGCCTCACCGAGCCGGCGCGAATACAATTATGTGTCCGTGGAAAAAGAGGCGCAAGGGGGAGAAATCCGGAATTCCTTCCGTGGTTCCGCAAGTGCAGAGAAGGCGGGGCCTAAGCCCCGCCTCCCTGGTCCTGGTTTGCCCCCTCCCTGGGAAACCCGGGACCTTACTCAATGCATTTCGGCGCGCAGTTTTTGGCGGTAAAGGTCGATCGGAACCAACTCGCCCTGATCTTCCGCATACCAGAACTGCCAGCCGTTGCAGGCCGGCGCTTTCTGTACGTAGGCACCGACCTGATGGATGGAACCGCGGTAATCGGCCGTGATCAGCGTCCCGTCGGCGCGCACCCGGGCCGAATGACGGCGTCGGGCATCGGTCAGGGTCTGGCCGGGCCTCAACAGGCCTTTTTCGACCAGCCATCCGAAGGGAACTCGCGGCTGCTCGCGCTTGGCCGGTGAATTGAGGAACTGGTCGTCGGTAACCTTGCGCACCTTGGCAAGCCGCTCGTGGGCCAGCGTCACATAATCGGCGTCGCGCTCGATGCCGAGGAAATCCCGGCCCAGCCGCTTGGCTACAGCGCCCGTCGTGCCGGTCCCGAAAAAGGGGTCGAGAACCAAATCGCCGACCTCGGAGGACGCCATGATCACGCGGTGCAGAAGGGATTCCGGTTTCTGCGTCGGGTGCGCCTTCTTGCCGTTTTCCTTGAGACGTTCCGGCCCCGTGCACAATGGCAGGTACCAGTCCGAACGCATCTGCAGGTCGTCGTTCAGGGCCTTCATGGAATCGTAGTTGAAACGGTATTTGGAATCCTTGTCCCGCGCCGCCCAGATCAGGGTCTCGTGGGCGTTGGTGAAACGCCGGCCCCGGAAATTTGGCATTGGGTTGGATTTGCGCCAGATGACGTCATTGAGAATCCAATAGCCGAGGTCCTGCAGCACGGTGCCGACGCGGAAAATGTTGTGATAACTGCCAATCACCCAAAGGGTGCCGTCGGGTTTGAGGACGCGCCGGGCTTCGCTCAACCAGGCGCGGGTGAATTCGTCATAGGTCTTAAAGCCGTCGAAACGGTCCCAGTCGCTGTCGACGCCGTCGACCTTGGTATTGTTGGGACGCAGGAGGTCGCTGCCCAGTTGCAGGTTGTAGGGGGGGTCGGCGAAGACGACATCGACGGTCCCGTCTGGCACGGTCTTCAACGCCTCGACACAGTCTCCCTGCAAAATCTTGTTGCGGAATTCGCTGCGTATTGGGGGTTCGCCGGACGCCTCGGCCGGTTCCCCTTCCTTGTGATCTCTGCCCATGGCGGGCAGCATGGTCAAGGTCGGACTCGCCGTCAAGAGCTATTTGAAATCAATGACTTAGCCGCCATCTAGGCCCCTATATATGGATTCTAGGGGTCCCGGTCCCGCAATATCTTGTGGATCGGGGCGTAGGATTTCCGATGTTCAGGCGTGACGCCGAAACGCTCGAGCGCCGCCTTGTGTTCGGCAGTCCCATAACCCGCGTTGCGCTCCCAGCCGTAGCCCGGATACCGGGCCGAAAGGAATCCCATGATGCGGTCGCGGGTTACCTTGGCGGCGATCGATGCCGCGGCGATGGAGAGGCTTTTCGCGTCGCCCTTGATGACGCAAGTGACCGGACAGGGCAGCGGTGGTTCCCGGTTGCCATCGACCAGCGCCAGATCGACGGCAAATCCCAATTCCTTGATCGCACGGCCCATGGCGAGAAACGTCGCCTGCAGTATGTTGAGACAGTCGATCTCCTCGACGTCGGCCTTGCCGGTGCCGAACCGGACCCGTCCTTCGAATTGCCGGAAAAGTTCCTCGCGGCGCTCGGCCTTCAAATTCTTGGAATCATCCAGCTGTTCGAGGAATGCGGAATCCAGACTGTCCGGGTCAAGAACGGCGGCGGCGGCGACGACCGGGCCGGCCCAAGGGCCGCGGCCGGCCTCGTCGATACCGCAGACGACCCGATATCCGTGTTCCAATGCGGCGCGCTCGAGATCGAAGTCAGGCATCGTCGGGCTTCCTCGGCGTCCGTTTGGTCGTGATTGTGCGGCGTTTGGGGTCCGTCGCCTTCCGGGCCGGCGTTTTCCGGGTCGCCGCTTTTCGGGCCGGTGGCTTCTTCGCCGCCGTTGGCTTGGCGCCGGTTTTTAGCTTCGCCGGTGGACGGCGCGGTTTCGTATGTCGGCTTAACGGTTCCTCTTCGGTCTTGGGACCGGTTTGATCCGCCTCTTCTCCGTCGATCGAGTGTGTGGATTTCGTTGTCGGCAAAACGGGTTGGGCGGGATCTGCCGTGGCCTCGGCGTTAGCGGCGATCATTTTGCTCGCGGGCGGTTTCGGTTCCTCCGAGAGGGACGCCGGCCCCGTCTGCCGCCGGGTTTCGCGCACGCGCTTGCGCCTGAGACGGTGGCGCCGGAGCCACAGAGCGAAGCGACGCACGGTCCGCTGGGTTTCGGTCTTGGCGCCGTCGAGCGTACCGGCGACCAGCTCTGCCTCCGGTCCGTAGACCAAGCGCAACATTTCACCGGCCTCGGTGACACCGTACTGAGCCAGCAATCTGAGACGCCTTGCCGTGAAGACCCAGAGCGGGCTTAAAGCCAGGCTCATCACTGTGACGGCAATGACCAGCCGGCTTTCTTCGTCGCTGATGACCCCGGCTTCAACGCCGACCACCGACAGAAGAAACGAAAACTCACCGATTTGCGAGATCAGGATGCCGGCGACGAAGGCGTGCTGCCAGGGTTGTCCCATCAGGCCCAAAAGCGTCACGTTGAGCACGGTCTTGAAGATAGCGGCCAGGAAGAAAAGGGTCATGACGACGGCGAAATTGCGCCACATGTAGTCGAAGTCGATAAGAAGTCCGATGGACAGGAAGAATACCATCATCAGGATGCTCTGGATCGGTTGGGTCGTCTCGAGAAGCGCCCGACGCTCGGTACTGTTACCAATGATCAGCCCGGCGATGAAGGCACCATATGCCGCCGACAGACCCAAAAGGCCGGAGAGTGCTGCCCAACAGAAACAGAAGGCAAGTGCGGCCAGCGGCTTCAGGTCTGTGTTGCCGGCGGCCATGGTCATCAGCGGCAGACGCAGCTTGCGCCCGGTGCTGAGAAAAAGGATTAGGCCGACCAGGAATACGATCGAGAACAGGATTTTCGGTACCGCATACCAGTCAAAGGTGTCGCCGCCGATGGCCGAGATGTCGAGCATCATTGGAACCACGGCCAGGTCCTGGGCGATAAGGACGCCGACCGCGATCTTACCGGCCCGTGTGCGCAGCTCTCCGACATCTTCGAGGATTTTGATGGCCACCGCCGTCGACGACAACGCCATGACGAAGCCAAGCAGCACAGCCAGTTCCTCTGCCCAGCCGAAGACCACCGACAGAACCAGCATGACGCCAACCGAGGCGGTAATCTGAAAGAGCGTCATGAAAAGCGCCAACCGCCACAGGCGCCGAAATGAGCGCAAGGAGCTGGCATGAATGGGGTGTGAGCGGTCATGCCTCCTGGCTCTGATAAGGTGTTGGGAGAGGCGGATAGGCTGCAGGCTGGATTGCTTTTTAGGGCCCTGCGACCCTGTC
>Ga0056126_10000419_pt1 | contig 15063 bp, 14 predicted proteins | sample WorMetLIZAISLAND_FD_71117 | JGI IMG/M metagenome (GOLD analysis project Ga0056126, IMG submission 71117) | Marine gutless worms symbiont microbial communities from Max Planck institute for Marine Microbiology, Germany - Inanidrilus manae... ...
TACGACGACTTGATCGGCTTCGCGCGCCGGCTGCTGGCCGATCCGTCGGCGGTCTCCTGGGTGCACTACAAGCTCGATGGCGGCATCGACCATGTGCTGGTGGACGAGGCCCAGGACACCAGCCCCGATCAATGGGCGGTCATCGCCGCGCTGACGGGTGAGTTCTTCGCCGGCGAAGGCGCCCGCGAAGACGTTCCGCGCACGGTCTTCGTCGTCGGCGACGAGAAGCAGTCGATCTACTCCTTCCAGGGCGCCGATCTCGAGGCCTTCCGGCGGGTCCATGCGGCGTTCCGCGAGCGCGCCTCGGACGCGGGCCGGCCGTGGCAGGATGTCGGCCTGGAGCTTTCGTTCCGCTCGACACCGCCGGTGCTGGAGGCCGTTGACGCGGTGTTCGGCCGCTTGCCCGCCACCGACGGTATCGTCGATTTGGAAACGGCGCCCCTCCACCACGAGTCGTTCCGAAACCGCGATGCCGGACGAGTCGAGGTCTGGCCGCTGATCGAGCCCGTCGATGCCGAGGACGACGACCCCTGGGACAGCCCCCTCGACCGGCCGTCGCCGGGGGAGGCCGATTTCCGTCTCGCCGACCGCGTCGCCGCCGAGGTCCGCGGGTGGCTGGACGGCGGAGAGCCATTGCCCTCCGCCGGCCGGCCCATCGAGCCCGGCGACATCATGATCCTGGTCCAGCGCCGTGGCCCCTTCTACGCCCACATGGTCCGGGCGCTCAAACGACGCGACATCGCCGTCGCCGGCGCCGACCGCATGGTGCTGACCGAGCAGATGGCGGTGATGGACCTGATGGCGCTCGGCCGGTTCCTGTTGCTGCCCGAAGACGACCTCAGCCTCGCCGAAGTGCTGAAGAGCCCGCTGATCGGCTTCGACGATGACGACCTGTTCGCCCTCGCCCACAACCGCGGCGAGGCCTCGCTGTGGCGGACGCTGGGCCGGCGGAGCGGCGAGCGGCCCGATTTCGGCACGGCCGCCGAGAGGCTGCGCGAATGGCTTCGGCGCGTCGATTACCAGCCGCCCTACGACTTCCTCACCCGGCTCCTCGGCCCCGACGGCGGCCGGCGGGCGATGCTGGCGCGACTGGGTCCCGACGCCAATGACGCCATCGACGAGTTCCTCTCCCTGGCCTTGCTCTATGAGCGCGAGCACACGCCGTCCTGGCAGGGCTTTCTGTCGTGGGTTGCCGCCACCGAAACCGAGGTCAAGCGCGACCTGGAACAGGTGAAGGATGCGGTGCGGGTGATGACGGTCCATGGCGCCAAGGGCCTCCAGGCGGAGATCGTCATCCTGCCGGATACGGTCCGCACCCCCGGCGGCGGCCAGGAGTCGGGGCTGTTCTGGGCCGAGGATCGCGGTGGTGGGCCGGAGGTTCCGCTCTGGGTTCCCGCCACCGACATGGATGCGCCGGCGACGGCCGCTCTTCGCCAGGCGGCGCAGTCCGGAAGGATGCGGGAATACCGGCGGCTGCTTTATGTCGCCATGACCCGTGCGCGCGAGCGCCTCTACGTCTGCGGTTGGCGGACCCGGAACGCGCCGGGCCAGGGGAACTGGTACGACACCGTCACCGACGCCCTCCGGCCGGTGGCGGCGGCCGTCGAAGAAGGGTTGCTGCGCATCGACCGACGCCAGGAGCGCGAGATCGCGCCACCGAGCGCCCGCGACGACACGCCGACGGAAACAGTGCCGGATTGGGCGCGGCGACCGCCGGACCGGGAACCGGAGCCCCCGCAGCCGCTGGCCCCGTCCCGACCGGAGGGCGAGGACCCGCCCGTGTCGTCACCGGTTGGTCCCGACGCCGGTGACCGGTTCCGCCGCGGCCGGCTGGTCCACAGGCTGCTGCAAAGCCTGCCCGATCTTCCCCCCGGCCGCCGGGCCGAGGCCGCGCGCGCGTGGCTGGCAATGCCAGCCCACGGTTTGGGCGCCGAGGCGCAGGCGGACATCGCCGCCGAAGTGATGTCGGTCGTGGAGCACCCGGCTCATGAGGCGCTCTTCGGTGCCGGCAGTCTGGCCGAGGTGCCCATCGCCGGCGTGGTCGCCGGAAGGGCGGTGTCGGCGCGCATCGACCGTCTCGTGGTCACCGACGACGCCGTCGCGATCGTCGACTTCAAAGCCGACCGCGAACCGCCCGAGGATGGGGATTCGATCCCTCCCGTCTACCTTGCCCAGATGGCGGCCTACCGCGCCGTGGTGCGCCAGATTTATCCCGATCGGCCGGTGCGCTGCGCGCTGTTGTGGACCGCCGGGCCGGCGCTGATCACCCTGGAAGACTCGATTCTCGACCGGTACGCGCCTTGACGCGCCGCCAACCCGACCATAGATTCTCCCGGACGTGCAGATGGGGCCATGTCGTCTTTTTTAGCTTATCCCATTGACAGGATTGAGAAAATGCAGAAGCAAGTTAGCGACGAATCGTTCGATTCCGACGTCCTCAAGGCCGACACCCCCGTGCTCGTCGACTTCTGGGCGGAATGGTGCGGGCCGTGCAAGCAGATCGCGCCGGCGCTCGAGGAACTGGCCACCGACATGAGCGAAAAGGTGACCGTGGCCAAGCTCAACATCGACGAAAACCCCATGACTCCGTCGAAGTATGGCGTACGGGGGATCCCGACCCTGATGCTGTTCAAGGATGGCCAGGTCGCGGCGACGAAGATCGGGGCGCTGCCCAAAGGCAAGCTCTACGAGTGGGTCGAGTCGGTGCTGTGAGGCGACTCGGCGGCCAGCGCATGGCCGGCGAGATAAAGCGATCCCGCGATCAACACCCGCGCCGGCCCCGGCGCGGCGTTTGCGAGTCTCTGTAGCGCCTGTTCGAGGCTGGACGCTGGCCGGGCGGTCATCCCGGCCGTTTGCGCTGTCGCCGTGAGGTCGGCTGCGGCAAAGGACGCCGAGTCGCCGGGAATGTCGATCGTCATGACGTGGCCGACCCGCGGGGCCAATGCCGCGAGAAACGCTGCGGGGTCCTTGCTGGCCAGCATACCGAAGACCAGATGCCAGGGCCGGTCCATGGTGGCGTTGAGGTGTGCCGCCAGTGCTTCGGCAGCGGCAACGTTGTGGCCACCGTCGATCCAAAGCTCCCAGCCGGCCGGCAGACTCCCACTCAACCTCCCACCGGTCAGCCTTTGCAGGCGTCCGGGCCAGCGAGCGGCCCGAAGCCCGGCGGCGATCGCATCGGAACCGATTGTGAAACCGGACTCGCCGAGCCTGAGCGCGCAGGCCACGGCAAGGCCCGCGTTGCCGACCTGGTGAGCTCCCTTCAGGGCCGGGTTCGGCAGTGGCAGCGCCCTGCCGGGCTCTGTATAGACCGTTCTGTCTCTATCGATCGCCAGTCTCCAGTCCACGTCCTGCCACGCGAGCGGCGCGCCGATCTCGGCCGCGCGGGCGCGGATCGATGCGGCGGCATCGGGCGGTTGCGCGGCGACGACTCCTGCGACGCCGGGCTTGAGGATGCCGGCCTTCTCGGTGGCGATTGCGGCGAGTGACTCACCGAGGAATCCCTGGTGGTCGATGGAGACCGGCGTGATCGCGGTGAGTGCCGGCCGATCGAAGACGTTGGTCGCGTCGAGCCGCCCGCCGAGGCCCGTTTCCAGCAGCGCGACGTCGGCCGGAACCCGAGAGAACGCCAGGAACGCGGCAACAGTGGTGATCTCGAAGAACGTGATGGGCGCGCCGGCGTTGGCGGCCTCGCAGGCTTCCAGCACGTCGACGAGGAACGGATCGTCGATTTCCGAGCCGGCGACGACGATGCGTTCGTTGAACCGAACGAGGTGCGGCGACGTCAGCACGTGGGCGCGGAGCTCGGCCGCTTCGAGGATCGCCCGCAGGCAGGCAATGGTCGAGCCCTTGCCATTGGTCCCGGCGACATGAACCACCGGCGGCAATCGGCGCTCGGGATGCCCCACCGCGGCGAGCAGACGATGGACGCGGCCGAGCGAGAGATCGATGACCTTGGGGTGAAGCCCTTGAAGGCGGACCAGGACCCGTTCGCTACTCAGCGGGGTGATTCCCCGGCTCCGGATCCGGTATGGGCGTCGGCAGGGACAGAACGTCGGCCGCCGGTCGCGGATCGCGGAGCACGCCGACGATGCGGATCAGCCGGTCGCGCAGGTGCCGGCGGTCGAGCACGGCGTCGGGCAGCCCACCATTCTGGCCCTTGTCGGCGCCGGGTTCGGCGAGGGCGACGTCGCTCAGCATCGCCAGGGCATCGGCCACCGCTCCGGGCACCGCCCCACAGACAACGACGATCACCGGCCGGCCGCTGTCGCGGATCTCCTCGATGGCGACGGTCGAGCGAGCCATCTGCGCCAGGGCCAGGGCACCCTCCTGGATGCGGACACTTCCGGACGCCGCGACCACGACCAAGGCGGCATCCTGCACCATCGCCAGGCGGGCGGCGGCGACCAGGGCCTCGCCGACGGCGACGCCCATCGAGCCGTCCATGAATGCGTCGTCGAGCACGGCGACAACCACCGCGAGACCGCCCATACGGCCGTGGGCCACGACCATGGCCTCGGGATGGCCGGACCGGACCTGGGCTTCCTTGAGGCGGTCCGAATAGCGCCGCCGGTCGCGGAACTTCAGTGGATCCACCGGCGGCCGGGTCAGCTCGATGGTCCGGTAATCGCCGCCATCGAACAGCATGGCCAGCCGCTCGCGGGCGCCGAGGCGCATGTGATGCCCGCAATGGGGGCAGACGTGGAGGTTCCGCTCGAGCTCGCGCCGAAAGATCATCTGTTCGCACGCCGGACAGGCATGCCACAGATCCTCCGGCGTTTCGCGGGCGCCGACGAGTTCCCGGAGCTTGAGACGGACGACGTTGTCGAACCAGCTCACGCCGCGTCGCCTTTCGCGCCGCCCCGCACGCCGCCGGCCAGCGCGGCGACGAACCCCAGGACGTCGTCCACCAGCCCGGGCCGGGCGGCGCCGTCATCGTCCAGGTTGCCGGCAACGCGATCGACCAGCGCCGAGCCGACCACCGCGGCGTCGCCGACCGCGGCCATCTCGGCCGCCTGTTCGGGCGTCTTGATGCCGAAGCCGATGGCCACGGGCAGATCGGTATGGCGGCGAACGCGGGCCACCGCCGCTTCGACGTCGGCGACCGCCGCCGAGGCGGTTCCGGTGATTCCGGTGATCGAGACGTAATAGACGAACCCGCCGGCGTCCTGCAGCACGATCGGCAGGCGCGCGTCGTCGGTCGTCGGCGCGACGAGAAACACGAAATCCATCCCCGCCGCCTTCGCCGGCAGGCACAGTTCGTCCTTCTCCTCGGGCGGCAGGTCGACAACGATCAGGCCGTCAACGCCGGCGGCCTTGGCGTCGGCGAGGAAGGCATCGACACCATAAACGTAGATGGGATTGTAGTAGCCCATCAGCACCACGGGCGTGTCCGCGTCGCGCTCGCGGAACGCGGTCACCATGGCCAGCGTGTCCTTCATCGTCTGGCCGGCGGCCAGGGCCCGCTGCGAGGATGCCTGGATGGAGGGGCCGTCGGCCATGGGATCGCTGAACGGCATGCCCAGTTCGATGAGATCGGCGCCGGCCGCCGGCAGGCCGTTGAGCATCGCCATCGCCGTCTCGGCGTCGGGATCGCCGGCCGTGAGGAACGTGACCAGCCCGCCCCGGCCCTGCTCGCGAAGGCGGGCGAACCGCCGCCCGATCCGCGTCTCGGCGCTCACAGCTTGACCCCCAGATGCTCGGCGACGGCGAAGACATCCTTGTCGCCCCGCCCGCAGAGGTTCATCACGATCAGGTGGTCGGCGGGCAAAGAGCCGGCGATGCGGGCGACGTGGGCCAGCGCATGGGCCGGCTCGAGGGCCGGAATGATCCCTTCGGCGCGGGTGCACAGCTTGAACGCCTCCAGCGCCTCGGTATCGGTGACCGAGACATACTCGACGCGCCCGGTCTCGTGCAGCCAAGCGTGTTCGGGGCCGACGCCGGGATAGTCGAGACCCGCAGAGATGGAGTGGCCTTCGCGAATCTGGCCGTCGGAATCCTGCAACAGAAAGGTGCGGTTGCCGTGCAGCACCCCCGGATCGCCGGCGGTCAGCGAAGCGCAGTGCTCCCCGGTCCCGATGCCGTGGCCCGCCGCCTCGACCCCGATCATCCGCACCTCGGCATCGTCGAGAAACGGGTGGAAGAGGCCCATGGCGTTGGACCCGCCGCCGATGCAGGCGACCAGGATGTCGGGCAGACGTCCCTCGGCCTCGGTGATCTGCTCGCGGACCTCATTGCCGATGACCGCTTGGAAATCGCGGACCATGGCCGGGTAGGGGTGCGGCCCGGCGACGGTGCCGATCAGGTAGTAGGTGTCGGCGACATTGGCGACCCAGTCGCGCAAGGCCTCGTTCATGGCGTCCTTGAGCGTGCCCGAACCGGCGGTCACCGGCCGCACCTCGGCGCCCAACAGCTTCATGCGGAAGACGTTGGGCGATTGGCGCTCGATGTCGGTGGCACCCATGTAGACGATGCACTGGAGACCGAACAGCGCGCAGACGGTGGCGGTGGCGACGCCGTGCTGGCCGGCGCCCGTCTCGGCGATGATCCGGGTCTTGCCCATGCGCCTGGCAAGCAGGATCTGGCCGAGCGTGTTGTTGATCTTGTGCGCGCCCGTGTGGTTGAGCTCGTCGCGCTTGAAGTAGATCCGCGCGCCGCCGAATTCCGCCGTCAGCCGCTCCGCCAGATAGAGCGGACTCGGCCGGCCGACGTAGTGCTTGAGATGGCGGGCGAACTCGGCGGCGAACGCGGGGTCCTCGCGGGCGCTCTCGTAGGCGCGCTCGACCTCGAGGATCAGCGGCATCAACGTCTCGGCGACGTAGCGGCCTCCGAAAATGCCGAAGTGGCCGCCCTCGTCGGGACCGGCGCGATAGGTGTTCACGGTGTCCATGGGCGCGGATCAATAAAGCACAGGAAAATAACGGGGGAAAGCCTTCCGGCGCCCACCGTCAGGCGTTCGCCGCCGCCAGGAATGCCTTGATCTTGGCGACGTTCTTGACGCCGGGCGCGTCTTCGACGCCAGAGGAGACGTCGACCGCCGACGCGCCGCTGGTGCGGACGGCTTCGGCGACGTTGCCGGCGTGCAACCCACCGGCCAGGGTCCACGGCAGCCTCCACGTCTCGCCCCGGATCAGTTCCCAATCGAAGGCCAAGGCGTTGCCGCCGGGCCGGGTTGCACCTTCGGGCGGTCGTGCATCGAACAACAACCGGTCGGCGACGGCCTCATAGGCGCGGGCATTTCCGATGTCGCCGGGACCGGCAATGGCCACCGCCTTCATCACCGGCAGGCCGTGGCGCTCGCGGATCGCCGACACGCGCTCCGGCGGTTCGGTGCCGTGGAACTGCAGCATATCGACACCGGCCTTCGCGACGATGGCGTCGAGGTAGTCGTCGTCGGCATCGACGGTCAGCGCGACCTTGGTCACGCCGGCGGGCACGGCCCCGGTCAGTTCGGCGGCGCGCTGGGGCGTTAGCGACCTTGGCGACGGCGGAAAGAACACGAAGCCGACGAAGCGGGCGCCGCCGGCCACCGCCGTCGCCACCGCCTCCTCGGCCATCAGACCACAGATCTTGACGTCAACCGGCATCGGCGGCCGCCCTCATCTCCGCAACGATGCGGCTGGCGGCATCGGCGGGATCGGCGGCGGCGGTGATCGGACGGCCGATGACCAGGTCGTCGGCGCCGAGCGCCACGGCATCGGTGGGCGTGACGACCCGTTTCTGGTCGCCGACCTCGGACCATTCCGGCCGGATGCCGGGGACCACAAGCCGGAAACCCGAACCGCAGGCGCCGCGGATCGCCATGACCTCGCGTGCCGAGCACACCACGCCATCGAGGCCGCAGTGCTTGGCCATCATCGCCAGGCGCACGACCTGCTCGCGGACCGATACCCCGATCCCGAGGGAGTCGAGGTCGGCATCATCGAGCGAGGTCAAGACGGTGACCGCGACCACGAGGGGCCGGTCGGCCCCCGCTTCGGCAGCGGCCTCCGCGGCGGCCCGCATCATCGCCGCACCGCCCGAGGCGTGGACGTTGATCATCGCCGGCTTCATCGGCAGCGCCGCCCGCACGGCGCCCGTGACCGTCGTCGGGATGTCGTGGAACTTGAGATCGAGAAACACCGGCAGGCCGACCTCGGCGAGCCGGACGACGCCCGCCGGACCGTTGGCGGTGAAGAACTCCTTGCCCAGCTTGACGCCGCCGATCAGACCCTGCAGTCGCTCGGCGAGCGTCACCGCCTCGCCGAGATCGGGCGTGTCCAGGGCAACGTATAGGCGATCGACGGGATCGGTCATGGCTTCGGGCATCGGTACGGGGTCTGGGTCCTTATAGCCCCCGGCACAGCCCTACGCCAGAACGCACCTGAACTTCGGGATTCCGCCGTTCAGGCGGCATCGGCCGGTGGCGGCGGGATGGTGGCCTGCTTCTCGGCCTCTTCGAGCTTGGCCAGCCGTTGGCTCAAGAAGCTCTTCTCGCGCATCAGGGTCTCCAGGTCGCGGGCCAGGTCGCGGACCTTCTGCCGGGTCCGCCCGGCGCCGAGCCAAGCGATGATGGCGCCCCAGACGAAGCCGATGGCCACACCGACCAGGGCCACCCCGAACACCGGCCAGTCAAACGTGTACGGAGCCGGCCAGATGTCGATGGCGATGACATCCCGGTTGTTGACCGAAAAAACGATCACCGCCAGCCCGACAACCAACACGAAAAGCCAGAACAAGAGTTTCGACACGGGCCGTGGTCCTCATCATCCGTGGGCGCAGCCGGTACCGGCCACGCAAGCGTCAACCGGTTGTGTTCAGCCTCTCACGCAACTGCTTGCCGGTCTTGAAGTAGGGAATGTATTTGGCCGAAACATCAACGGCATCGCCGGTGCGCGGATTGCGGCCGGTCCGCGGCCCCCGCTCCTTCACCGAGAATGCGCCGACCCCCCGAAGCTCGACGCGGTCCCCGCGCGCCAGCGCGGCGGTGATTTCGTCGAAGATGGTGGTGACGATTCGCTCCACATCCCGCTGATCCAGATGGGGGTTGGCCTCGGCCAGCCGCGCGATCAACTCCGACTTGGTCATCGCCCCGATCCTTTCGTTGAATCCCTCCCCGGAGGCGCCAGACCCCGTGACCACGCTGCCATTTCCCGGCATGGGCGGCGACGGATAGCGCTTCACAATTCAGGGTGCCAAACGGAGATCAGGCCGTCAAGTCTAAGTCTTTCTGAAAAAAGTGTTTTTCCGATCACCTGTCCGATCAGCTGGCGGACCTTCTCCTCCGGACCGAGGAGATCGACATCCTGGACAGGTACCGACGCCGGGATTCCATGAGATTCCGCCAACCACGTCCGGGCTTCGGGTTCGCCGCCGAGGGCATCGACGAGGCCGTTGGCGACCGCTTGGCGGCCCGTGTAGACGCGGCCGTCGGCGAGCGCGAAGGCCTGTTCACGGCTCAGTTCCCGGCGGTCGGCGAGGAGGCCGACGAACATCTCGTAAAGGTCGCGGACCACGGCCTGGGCCGCCTCGCGCGCCTCGGGCGTAAAGGATTCCAATGGGTTGGGTTGGGCCTTGAGGGGAGTGCTCTTGACCGATTCCGGCTTGATTCCGAGCTTGTCCAGCAGCCTCGTGAGGTCGGTGGATTGCAGAAGGATGCCGATGGATTCGGTGACGGTTCCCTCGCGGGCGAGGATGTGATCCCCGCCCAGCGCCGTCATGTAGGCCGCTGACGCGGCCACTTCGCCCATGACCACGACGACCGGCTTCTTTTCGGCGACGGTCCGCAGATTCCGGTAGAGCGCCTCGCCGCCGACCACCGTGCCTCCGGGGCTGTTGACCCGAACGATCAGCGTCTTGACGTTCGCACTGTCGGCGATTTCGGAAAGCGCCTGGTCCCGGCGGTCGTCATCAACGATGAGCCCATTCACGGCCATGCGCGCGACGTGGGCCTTTCCGGCGACCTCGCCGAACCGGCCGACCGCCGCCGCGACGGCGAGGACCAGGGCAAGAATCGCCAACACCCGCCACCACGTCAGGCTGCGCTTCAGCCGGCGTCGGTCGACCAGATAATCGGCGTCAAACGACATTCACGCACCGCCCTTCGCCGGACCCACTCGCGGCACGTCCGGCGTGCCTGCCGGCGTGGTTCACCTCGCAGGCTTTTCCTCGGCTTCCTCTTCCTTTGGCTCTTCCGCCGCGGCCGGCTCAGCCTCGGCCACGACCTCCGCCGGTTCGGCCGCAGGTTCGTCCGCCTCGGCCGCGTCGGCTTCCCTCTCGGCTTTCCCGGCCTTCTCGGCGGCTTCGCGCTTTTCCTTGAACGCCGCGCCGAGGATATCGCCGAGGCTGGCACCCGAATCGGACGAGCCATATTCGGCCATGGCCTTCTTCTCTTCCTCGACCTCGCGGGCCTTGATGGACAGGGTGACCCGCCGTGCCGCCTGGTCGATCTGGGTGATCTTGGCATCGACCTTTTCGCCGGGAGCGAACCGGTCGGGCCGCTGCTCGCTGCGCTCGCGCGAGAGCTCGGACTTGCGGATGAATCCGGGCACGCTGTCGCCGATCTTCACCTCGATGCCGTTGTCGACGACAGCCGACACGGTGCAGGTGACGACCTTGCCCTTCTTCAGCCCCGCGAGGCCCGCTTCGAGGGGATCGTCGGCCAGCTGCTTGACGCCAAGACTGATGCGTTCCTTTTCGACATCGAGGATCTTGGCGGTGACCATGTCGCCCTTCTTGTATCCGGCAAGGGCTTCCTCGCCCGGCGTCGTCCACGACAGGTCCGAGAGATGGCACATGCCGTCGATTTCCCCGGCCAGGCCGATGAACAGGCCGAATTCGGTGATGTTCTTGACCTCGCCTTCGACCACCGACCCCACCGGATGATTGGCCTCGAAGTCGTGCCAGGGGTTGACCAGGCACTGCTTGAGCCCGAGGCTGATCCGGCGCTTGTCGGGATCGACGTCGAGGACCATGACCTCGACTTCCTGGCTGGTGGACACGATCTTGCCCGGATGGACGTTCTTCTTGGTCCAGCTCATCTCGGAGACGTGGACCAGGCCCTCGACGCCCGGCTCCAATTCGACGAAGGCGCCGTAGTCGGTGATGTTCGTGACCCGGCCGGTGAACTTGGTGCTGACCGGGTACTTGAGATCGACCCCCGACCACGGGTCGGCCTCGAGCTGCTTCATGCCGAGCGAGATGCGCTGGGTCTCCGGATTGAAGCGGATGACCTGCACCTTCACCGTTTCGCCGATGTGCAGCGCCTCCGAGGGATGATTGATCCGGCGCCAGGCGATGTCGGTGACGTGCAGCAGGCCATCGACGCCGCCGAGGTCGACGAAGGCGCCGTAGTCGGTGATGTTCTTCACCATGCCCTCGAGGACCTGGCCCTCCTTGAGGTTGGCGATCAGCTCGGAACGGGCCTCGGCGCGGGTTTCCTCAAGGACGGCGCGGCGCGAGACGACGATGTTGTTGCGGCCGCGGTCCATCTTCAGGATCTGGAACGGCTGCGGCGTGTTCATCAGCGGCGTGATGTCGCGGACCGGCCGGATATCCACCTGGCTTCCGGGAAGGAACGCGACGGCCCCCGACAGATCGACGATGAAACCGCCCTTGACCCGCCCAAAGATGGTGCCGGTGACCCGTTCGCCGCCCTTGAACGCGGCCTCGAGCTGGGTCCAAGCTTCCTCGCGCCGGGCCTTCTCGCGGCTGAGCATGACGAGGCCGTCCTTGTCCTCGTAGCGCTCGACGAAGACGTCAACGGCATCGCCGGGCGACAGCGACGATTCCTGGCCCGGCGAGACGAATTCCTTCAACGGAACTCGGCCCTCGGACTTTAGCCCTACGTCGATGAGAACGACGTCGTTGTCGATGCTGAGGACGGTGCCACGGACGACCCGTCCCTCGAAATCTTCGCTCTCGGAGAGCGACTGCTCCAAAAGCTCTGCGAAACTTTCCTTGGTTCCGGCGGGCGCCTCATCCGCGGAGACGCCGGGTGCGGTTGATGCCATGCGATCTGTCGTCCTTTGCCTTCGTCGTTCGTTCTGTTCCTGCCGGCCGGTTGTCTCCGGCGGTCTCACTCCACTGGGATAGCCGCCGCCGTCCGTCGTCCATGTCGGCCGCTGTCGGGAGCGACCGCGACGGCCGACGGAGGCCGCTTATCCGAAGGGGTTCCGCGCCTGAAGGATTTCCAGCGCCTTGGCGAACACCGCGTCCGCGTCCAGATGGCTGGTGTTGATGACGACGGCGTCCTCGGCCGGCTCCAGCGGGGCGATCGCCCGATTGGAATCTCGCGCGTCGCGTCCCTTCATGTCCCGCAGAACGCGGCTATGTATAGCTTCGAGGCCCCGTTGCCGCAACTCATTAAGCCTGCGGTCGGCACGCACCTCCACGGAGGCGGTGACGAACAGCTTGAGCGCCGCGTCCGGGCAGACCACGGTTCCGATGTCGCGGCCGTCGAGCACGGCGCCCGGCGCGCCGTCCGGCGGCGCCAGGGCGAACCCCCTCTGGAAGTCGAGAAGGGCCGCGCGCACGCCGGGTACTGCCGCCACCTGCGAGGCGGCCTCGGCCGCGGCATCGCCCCGCAGATCCGGCCGCCCCAAGTCGTCGGATATGAGCGCACGGGCGGCCGTCTCGGCCGCGTCCGCATCCGCCGGGTCGGCTCCCGCGTCCAGGGTGCGCATGCCGACGGCACGATAGAGGAGGCCGGTATCCAGGTAGGCGAAGCCGAGATGGGCCGCAAGCCGCCGGGCGAGCGTGCCCTTGCCCGCCGCCGCCGGGCCGTCGACGGCGATGATCCGCGGCGCCCCCGTCACAACGGTTCGCCGGCCTCGATCCGGGCGCCCAGACCGTCCATCACGGAAACGAAGCCGGGAAAGCTGGTGGCAATGGGTCCGGCGGCGTCCACGGCGACGGGCTCGCGGCAGGCCGCGCCGAGGACCAGGAACGCCATGGCGATGCGATGGTCGAGGCCGGTGGCAATGGTACCGCCGCCCGGCGGCGGCCCGCCCGCACCGCGAACGGCGAGCCAGTCGTCCCCCTCCTCCACCGCGACGCCGCACGCTTCGAGACCGCGGGCGACGGCGCTCAACCGATCGCTCTCCTTGACCCGCAGTTCGCCAAGCCCGGTCATCCGCGTGGTTCCCTCGGCACACGCAGCGGCAGCGGCAAGGACCGGGAACTCGTCGATCATCGACGGCACCCGGTCCTCCGGAACCTCGACCGCCGTCAAAGAACCGGCTTCGACGGTGAGATCGGCCACCGGCTCTCCACCGACGGTGCCCGCGTTCTCGACCGTGATGCGGGCGCCCATTTCGCCGAGGGTCTCGATCAGTCCCGTGCGCAACGGGTTCACGCCGACGCCCGGCAGCAGTACCTTCGAACCGGCCACGATCGACGCCGCGACCAGCGGAAAGGCAGCCGACGAGACGTCGGCGGGGATGCGCACGTCGGCCGCGGCGATTTCCGGTTCGCCGGCGATGCTGACGTGGCGCGACCCTCCCTCGGCATCCTCGACATGGATCGCGACGCGGAAATGGCTGAGCATGCGTTCCGTGTGGTCGCGGGTCGGCTGCGGCTCGATCACCGTGGTCCGGCCCGGTGCGTTGAGGGCCGCCAGCAGGATCGCCGATTTGACCTGGGCCGACGCCACGGGCAGGGGATAGGTGATCGCCGACGGGACGGCCGCACCGACGACGGCCAGGGGCAGCCGTCCGCCCGAGCGCGCGTGGACCTGTGCCCCCATGCGCGTCAACGGCTCGATGACCCGGCCCATGGGCCGCCGCGACAGCGAGGCGTCGCCGCAAAAGAACGTCGTGAACGGGTGGCTGGCGACCACCCCCATGACCAGCCGCGCCCCGGTTCCGGCGTTGCCCATATCGAGCACGGTCTCGGGTTCGGCCAGTCCGCCGCCGCCGCACCCCCGAACCCGCCAGACACCGCCGTCGTCCTCGACCTCCGCTCCCAGCTTGCGCATGGCCTCGGCCGTGGCCAGCACGTCCTCGGCGTCCAGCAATCCGGAAATCCGCGTTTCGCCGACCGCGCAGGCCCCGAGGATCAGCGCGCGGTGCGACATGGACTTGTCGCCGGGCACGGCCGCGCTGCCGCCGAGCGCCCCGGCGGGCCGCGAGATCAAAGCGGTCATGTGCGCACCTCGTTACCGGCGAATCGACGAGTCGGCCGGATGTAGCACGGTTTGGCAGCCCGGCAACAGGGGTCGGAGACGCCCCGCGGAAGCGGCGGTGACGGAATTGGCCCGCCCCCTGTTTTTGGTTTTGACAGGGCCGAAGCAAACGTGGCAATTGGCGTACTTTCGTCGTCTGGGAAACCGTGGAGAACCGACCATTGGCGAAACCGGAATGGGGCACCAAACGGACCTGCCAGAACTGCGGCGCCCACTTCTACGACCTGCGCCGTGATCCCGTCATCTGCCCCGTCTGCTCGACGGTGTTCGACCTCGAACGGTCGAGCCGCGCCCGTCGGGGAAGCACGGCCCCGAAGTTGGAACCGGTTTCGGTGATCCGCTCCAGCGAGAGCGATGACACCGAAACCCCGGACGTCGAAGAGAACGTCGAAGCGGTTGCCGAAGCCGAGGTCGAGACCGACGCCGAAAGCGATGACGCCGACGACGAAGCCGAGACCAGCGGTGACATGAACGACGTCGAAGCCGAGGACCGCGACCTCATCGAGGACGCCTCGGATCTCGGCGAGGATGACGACGATATTGGCGAGGTGATGGAACACCTCGACGAGGACCTCGAGGACAAGGGCTGACCGCACCGGAGAGGCCGGATGTCCGGGGTTCGACTGATTTTCCTTGCCTCGCTCCGCCGGCCGCCCTTAACTTCCCGCTCCGCCGAAACCGGCGAACGAAATGTCCCGCGGGGCCGTAGCTCAGTTGGGAGAGCGCTACAATGGCATTGTAGAGGTCAGGGGTTCGATTCCCCTCGGCTCCACCAGTTCTTGAGGGCCTAGAGCGGTCCTGACTTAGGCGGAAGCGTATCCGGCGTTTTTGAGGTAAGCGGCGCATTCGTCTGGTTTGAAACGATCGAGGATTCGTCCGATTGCCGTGTTGACCTGGTCGATTGA
>Ga0056126_10000432_pt1 | contig 14799 bp, 18 predicted proteins | sample WorMetLIZAISLAND_FD_71117 | JGI IMG/M metagenome (GOLD analysis project Ga0056126, IMG submission 71117) | Marine gutless worms symbiont microbial communities from Max Planck institute for Marine Microbiology, Germany - Inanidrilus manae... ...
CGCCAGCTTGCCGACTTCCTCGGCGACCACCGAGAAGCCGCGTCCGGCGTCGCCCGCCCGCGCCGCTTCGATGGCGGCGTTCAAGGCCAGAAGGTTTGTCTGGTCGGCCACGTCCTTGATCAGCTCGGACAGGTCGTTGATGTTTTCGGCCAGTTGCCCCACCTCGCGCATTTGCTGCCGCAGACCGTCGGCTTGATCGGCGGCGCTGGCCGACAAACTGCTGTTGCGCTCGGCCTCCTGGGATATCTGGTCGATGGAGGCGCTCATCTCCTCGGTGGCGGCGGCTGTGGTTTCCAGGCGCGCGCCGATTTTCTCGGTGGATTGCTTGGTAGTGTTCATCAGATCGGTAATGTGTTCGAGCAATTCTACCGATACGTTGTCATAGGCCTGGACCGCGAGGGCCATGTCAAAGAACACGAAGCGAATGAAAGCGGCGAGTGCCTGTTCAGCCTGCCGGATATCCGTTTTCCTGCGCCATACGGTTTGTCGTCCCGCATGAAGAAAATGCGGCAGCGCCTGTGTGATGATGATCAGATATCCGCCCATGAACCAGTCGGGAGTGAGCTTGATCCGGGCGTGGACCTGGCCCATCGAGGCGACGCGCTGAAAGTACTCCGTATCCAGCGCGCCGCACATGGCGCTTTGCCAGTGGTGGCGTTGCGCATCTTTCAGGGTATCGACGCGTCGGCTCGAGTTTTTCAGGAGAGGGATTAAGTCCGGCTGGTTGCCTGCATGGTCATAGAACCTGGTGAGTAGATCATCCATGTGCGGCTCGATGACCTCCCACGCCGCAGCCAGGGCGGGATTGGTCTCTTGCAGTTCAAAAAATGCCATTAAAGAGGATTGTTTGTGTTCCTTCTTCATTTGAGTACCCAGTTTCTTGTTTTTTTCAAATGATACCAGAGCTGGGCTTTCCTTTGTGACTTTATTGGGCTTGCGAGAATTGGCGCATCAATCCGCCACGGAAAAACCGTGCGCCCGTCGGCACAGGATCAGAACAATCCGATTGTGCTTTCCCCTTATGGCCCTCGATGAAAATCACACCTGACGTGCCTCGGGTGTTGGCGATACGGCCCCGCTGATCCGAGGAGGGCCGTGACCGGCTTTTCTTCGGTTGAGATCGGTGACGGTGCGAGAAGGCTGGTGGTTGCCTGGATCATGGGCGGGGTTGAAATTCGGGAGAAGCATTCCCAGAACCTCATTTGAAGCGAAATCTATGGTTCCTTTTCACGGTGGTGCCGCCGCGCCTGCCGTCGTCGCTTCTCTTTCTATCTCCATTTTCCTTGCGAACCTTATAGGGAACGCGTTCCGTGTGGGCGCGTTATCAGCCATGTTCAAGATTCTTTTCAAGGCCTTGGCCTATGCTGCCTTTGACGCTCTTGCTGCCATTGTGTTTGCTGCCGTTTTCTTTGACGCCGTCGCAGCAGCGGCAGTTGCTGTAGCTGTAGTTGGTGTCTTTGCCATCATCGCCACTGCCGTGTCCGTGCCATTCGTGCTAACTGCCATCTACGAATATTTCGCACGTAAAGGCGAGTAACGAAACGCCGCTCCCCGCAAAGGGGGTGGTTTCTTTTTGGGTGTGATGGATGACGTGGGGGCTTGAAACCTCCCTGGTTCGTCCCCACACCCTGGTTCGAAGCAAAATCTCTGATCCCTTTTTTGCAGCGACACGCCCGCGGGCGGCTACCGACCTGCTTCGTTCTTACTCCGTTTTTCATCTCGATATGGTCAAAGGCGCACCCCGTTGGGGTTCGGCTCCTGTGATCTTCGAAGTCATACGCCATTCCTGAAAGGAATCTGCACATGAACCTCTTACCCTTAATCTCAGCTTTTCTGGTTGTCCTCACACTAGGTTTTCCAGCGCTCTCAGGTGAGCGGGTCCACTCCGACGCCTCCAAACCACCGGCCACCTTGTCGGAGGGCTACGTTGCCCTCAAGAGTGGCGGGCTAAAAGGAAAGATGCCTCGTAACATAGTCGACGCCATCAATCCGGTTATGATGAACTACGACTTACCGGCGGTCCAAAACTGGACCACGGACGGCCACTCGCTCGCCGACCTCATCAACCTGGTGACGACGGCGCGGTATTGCAGACGCTTGGCACCACCCCAAACACCCGAGGAGTTCGAAGTTTGGGAAGTCTCATGTCTGATGCTTTACCGGACCGCGGAGAGGATTGTCGGCGCGAGGGCCTTCGCCAACGATCTGATGTCCGCTATCCCCATGCCGCCTTTTTCCGCGCGCGAAGCCATGGTCGCCGCGTGGCCGCGCGTCATGAATAATTTACGCACGTTGCAGGGAAGTGAGCTACGCGGCTCTGACATCGTTCCCGAAGATGGTTGACTCGAACTACCCCCGCTACCAAGCGGGGGTTTGTTTATGATGACCTACCCTGACGAATGATACCTAATTTTTTTCGTTAGAACCGTTTGCGACTGGATGGACCGATTTGGCCGTCGCCCCCGTGTGACGACGGCCGGATCCATTTAGGAGGGCGGAGTTCCGCGAAGGGGTTGAAATACTCTTTTCCAATTCCCACACCCTAGTTCGAAGCGAAATCTGCAATCCCTTTTTGCATGGTGTCCGTCCCCGTGGTCGGATGACCGTCAGTTTCCTCCCGCTTTCCCCGTTTTCCACCGACCCACCACATAGAGAGGCGCGCCCGCATCGGGCGCGAAACCCATCATGACAACCATTAACGTCAACATTGATCACTTAGCCGTATTGCGCTGGGGGTTATACGGTTCGCTGACCCTGGTCGTGTTCGGTATCGTACTTACCTGCGCGGCACTCGTCGGCGGCGGCGAGGCCGTCGGTCAGGTTTCCCTGATAACCTTGTTCCTGGCGGTCTGGTACCTTCAAGTCGCGGCCAGCGCCCGGATCGGGGCCGCAATGGACCGGCTACCGGGAGATTTCCGTCTCTCTGACGAGGCGAGAATGTTCCTCGGAATGTCGGCCGCCTATTCTCTGCTTGCAGCCCTCCTCATTTATGCGAGGAAGACCGATGCCGGCGCGACTTCCTGGGACGCCTACCTGACCATGTGGAGCGTTTTTCCCGTCTATTGGGCAATCCAGGTCGTCGTCTTCGTCGTCCCGCGTGGATACCACTTGATCGGCCGTTGTTGCGACGCGCTTGGCGAAAAGAGCTGAGGAGCATCCGGCTTTTCATTGCATTGCCTTTTCCGGAACCAGTATTGCCGCTACGCTTACCTTTTTCGCCGGTGCCGCCCCTTAAAAGGGGGCGGCATTTCCGTTTGTGCCGATCGACGCCTCGCGGACGTTACGTTTTCTTGCCGCATCCCTTGTTCCCGTTTGGTCGCGGACCAAGCTGAAGGAACTTCCTTCATGGTGGATCGGAACCTCGGCGTTGGTATTCTTCGGTCCGGTGGAAGTAGCCGGTTCGCCATTGCGAATACCTCCAGCGTTCGAAACAAGGACCACGCCCCTTGGCCTTTCATCTCCATGGCACACATGACGCCGGCGGCGTCGGAGGCAACGGCGTACTTCGACTTTGCTTCCCCTGACAGACCACCCCAAGCGGCAGGCCGCTCGGGGACCCCGGATCGGTCATTCCTCGCGAGACAAGAAAGTCGGCGCTTGCCGTCCTGCGCTTCGCTACGGCCACTTATTCGTCGTGCTCGCGCGTGCCGCGCTCCGCGCCTCTTGGCGGGTGCATCCGCCGCCTCGGACCGGCGCCCTCGGCTGGCCATGGAAAGGCCACGGCGGTCGTGGCCTCCAGAACTCGAAACGGAGGATTAGACAATGGCAACCATCGGCACATTCACGAAGACCGAAAACGGCTACAACGGCAGCATCGAAACGCTCAGCCTGAAGGCGAACAAGGTGACGCTGGTCCGGGCGGAGAAGTCCGGCGACAAGGGACCCGACTTCCGGGTGAAGTCCGGCAACGCGGAGATCGGCGCGGCCTGGTCCCAGACCAGCAAGAAAGGCGGCAAGCCCTACCTGTCGGTCAAGATCGACGACCCGAGCTTCGTCGCGGCCATCTACGCCAACCTGGTCGAACAGGACAGTAAGCACGCCCTCATCTGGTCGCGATAACGGCCACGGTTACGGGGCCGTTCGCCCACCGGCGGGCGGCCTCGCAAACCGACGATTTAACGAATTACAGAAAGGACGATTTCATGAACGCATTTATCAAGCACGCGACAACCGATCCCGAGGCAGCCGAGGCCCCGCGCCTTGTCGAGGTGACGGTCGAGCAACTCGCCGTCTACCGCTACCATGTTTCCGCCGATGCGGATGATCCTGAAGCGGTCGCACTGGAGCGCTTCCAGAATGGCGAGCTTCCCGACGCAGGCCCTTCCGAAGGTGAGCAGCATGACCTGACGACGTATTTCGTGGGCGACGTTGAGCCGACGCCTCCAGCCAACTTCGACGAATGGGCTGCCACCTATAACCCGCTAATGAACGATGTCTGTCCGCACGCTCCGTTTGACGGTTTGATGTTCGAGACCTTCGGCGACGAACTGAAAACGGTATTGGCCGCGTCGCCTGGGTGCGTTTGGACGCTGGTGCAAGGCGACGACGACACCGTGGCCGTCGTCAGCGGGTTCCATGTGGTCAACCGCCTTGGCTACTTCCTCACCGAGTTCCATTGGACCGGTTCGGAGGCCGTGGATATCCCGCTCTACTGACGTATTGTGCCCTGTCATTTCGGCGGCAGGGAGCACCTTTTCGTCAAAGCATCACAGAGCCTGCAAGCCGAACAAGCTTTGCCGGCACCCGTCTCATGCCTTTCGCGGTGCCGCCCGAAGGTCATTGCGCGCCCCTGACGGTCGGCGCCTTGTCGTCAATGGCCGCCCGCACCACTCCCGCCCACCTAACGTTGGGCGGGACCGTGTTGGCCATGACGCCGGCGGCTCATGCCGCCCGCCTTTCGTGTCGCGTCCTTCGGGACGGACAATCAACGAAAGGACTTTGACAATGGATTGTACTTCAACCGATTTGACCTTCGACGAATATCTGACTGCCGTGGATGCCTTGGTCGAGGAGTGGTACAGCGTTCCCACCGACCCGGAAGACGGCGATTGGAAATACGTGGGCGAAGCGTACGCCGACGGCAAGGCGGTGGAGGAAGCCGCCAACTATGTGGTCGAAAAGAACGGCCTTGCCGACATGGACTATTGGAGGTTCCCGGACGCATTCCCGGACTAATCGTCGCCAGCCAGCCCGACGCCGGTTCCGTCGCCGGGCTTTTTCATACCTGGCGAACAACGCTGTTGAGCCGTGTTGAGGCTTGTTGATAACCGTTGAAGTGCGCTGATTTCTGCCGAAATCTGTTGACACCATCCGATATAAGTAGTTGAATACGCGTCATAATCTTGTTCCCGAGCCAAGCGATCCCCATAATAGGGGAGAGGGATTTTGTAAACACTCGGGAGGCAAGATGGATGTTGTACCCCAAAAACTCTGCCGATGACTTGGCCCGCCTGCCGGCGGCCCGAGGTGCTGCGCACCCGGTCGGCAGGGTGTTTTCGGGTTTCAACAGGCCCGGCATTCGACCATCTAGCGAGGTCTCAAGCGGCGCCATCTTGCTCTGCGAGGCTTTTTTGCAAGCAGGAGGATTTCGGTCATGGCGCGTCCGCCCCTGAAGCCTGAGAAACGCCGCAGCGAATTTCTGCGCATCCGTCTGACGCCATCCGAGATGAAGGGGCTGAAGGAGCGAGCGGCGGAAGCCGGGCTGCCCTTTACGACCTATGCCCGCGAGGTGCTGTTCGGGCGCAAGCCGAAGGCCAAGCCGGCGCGGGATCGGATCTTCAACGAGCTTTTGTATGAGCTCACGTCCATCGCCACGAACTTCTCTCAACTGGAGGCCGCTCTGGAGGACGAGACCTTTGGCCAATGGGCGCGCTATGTGGGCGGCGAAATGGTCGAGCGGCTGATGGAACGGGAAGATCTGATCCCACTCATCGAGGAAACCATGGAGCGGTTGAACGCCGCCGGGCATGTCGTCAACGCGCTGGCCCGAAGCGCCAACTCGGGAAAGGAGATCAAGGACGCCGAGATCAAGGAGACCATCGGCATCCTGCAGGAAGTTCTCGATCCCCTGCACAAAGCCGCCGAACGTCCCCCGAACCTCCCCGGTCCCAATGGGGGGGATTCGGATGCGGTTTAAGGTTCCGAAACGCCAGCCCGAGAGCTTCAAGGCATCGGCCCTCTATCTGGCGGGACGGGTCAAGGACCTCTCGCCCGACCGGGTGGAGTTCGTTTTCGCCAACAACCTTCAGACCACGGACCCACGCGCGGCCACCGCCGTCATGGAGGCGACAGCGGCGAAGTCGGTGCGGTGCAGGCAGCCGGCCTATCACTTCATCGTCACTTTCGATCCCGCCGACGATGCGGCAGGCAGGGTGACGGAGCGGGTGAAGCGTGAGATCGCCGGGAAGGTCATCGGGGACATGGGGCTCACCGAGCATCAGGCGCTGGTCTATTCGCACCGGGACACGGATCACCCGCACCTGCACTTCCTGGTCAACCGCATTCACCCGACCGAACACATTGCCTATGACCGCCATCGGGACGGCACACGGCTGAAGGAGATCGTGCGCGAGCGGGCGCGGGAATACGGCCTGAACGTCCTGAAGGACCGGGAGCTTTTGCGCGAGATGGAACGGGTCGATGACCTCTCCGGCGGCGGCACGGTATCTGACGCAGAGTATTGGCGGGCGAAACGTGAAGGGCGTTTGCCGCAAACACCCTTTGCCAAGGAGGCGATCTTATCTCTTCGCGAACGGCTCTATGACGATTTCGGGCAGGCGGAAAGCTGGGATGATTTGACGAAGCGGCTGGAGGCGCGCGGCCTGACCCTGGAGCGCAAAGGTCAGGGGCTCGTCCTGACAAATGGGGAGCGCTTCGCCAAGCTTTCGGAGATGGGCAGGGGTGTGCGCATGAAAGCCCTGGAAACGCGCTTTGACGAGAAGTTCGACGGCTACATGATCCGCCGCGCCGGCGAACTTACCCGAGGGGAGCAACCCCATCGCGGTCCCGATACCGCGGGCATGACGGAAAAGGAGCGGCGGACGGTCGAAATCCTCGACCAGTCCGAACCCGACCACGCCACCTCCAGCCATTCCCGCCACGCCGATCCGGTTCTGGCGGCCGACGCCGCCGATATGGATTACCGCTATTGGAGCCAGGTGGAGGCGGCGCATCGCACGGCCGGTAACCGTGTGAAAGACGCCGAGCATCGGGAACGCGGCGCGGCACAGTCCGTCGCCCGTCAAAAAGCCTGGGTATCGCGGCGGAAGGAGAGTTTCTTCGGCCTGATGGCCAAGGTCTTCCGTGATCCCGAGCGGGCGCGATCCGCTTGGGACAAGCTGGAACGGAAACACGGCGTCAATGCCGTCAAGGACATGGTGGGCAAGAACCCGCTTTTGCTCGGCGATTTCGCCGCCGACGAGAAGGAGGCAAAACGCCTGTCGCGTTATCTGAGCGAGCGCTATGGGAAGTATCGCGACGCCATGCACCGCCTGGACCATGCCCAGCACAAGGTGGAGCTTGCCCGCCACAAGACGAAGCTGGCCCTGCGGGACTTCGAGATGCTGGAGAAAAGCGTCGGTTCCAGTGAGCACCTGCGCCGCATCGTCATCACGAAGATACGCCGCCGCTCCCGCGCGCTGTCCCGACTGACCGACGCGGCCATGCGTCGAAGCAGCCTCGCCGATGACCGCAAGGAACAGCTTGAACGCGCCCGGCGCTTGCAGAAGGAACGCCAGTTGGAGCGGTCCAGGAAGCGCGAGCGGGGCAAGGCGCTGGGGATTGATTTGGATGATTAAGTGGAGGGGCCGAAGACCTGTTTGGAAATGTCTTGTCGAGCGCTTGAGGCGACGATCAACTTATGTTGCTTGATTTTTCCATCCCCCGCTTCACGACCATATCCGTCAGTTCTTCCGCTGACGTGATCTCCATACCCTCCCCGGCATCGAGTTCGGCGTCCGCCGCATCCACCAATCTTCGGGTTTCCTGCAAACGGGTCTCGTAGTCCTCCAGCATCCGCAGTCCGGCGCGAACCACTTCACTGGCATTGTTGAAGCGGCCGGACGCGACTTGGGTCGCAATGAACTCCTCATAGCGATCCCCGACGACATAGGACTTCTTTGCATTCGGCATCGGTGTATTCCTCTTCGTTTGATTATGGCGCGAGGTGAGAATAGTTCCTGCCATTTTCCTGGCGCCCGATCGACAGTCTTGCTGAAGAAGGAAGGACGAAAGGACGAAATCATCCTTTCGTTACCAACGGGAAAAACCGGTCTGCTCCGTCTTTAGTGGTCGTTACACGACTTCCCGCAAGCGACCCCCACATTGGCGGGGGTCGCTTATTGGAGATGCCGATCAGCCGAGCGCATCCCACTTGGTCCAGACCGGCGCGCCCTGCGTCGGTTTCGTCTGTTTTTGGTAAGCCGGGCTATTCGGGTTGTTGCACCAGCCCTTGCCGTCGGCGGTAACGGTGCCGCCGTCCTCGGAGATTCGCCGAACGCCACCCCAATAGCGGCAGGTGGCGCATTTCCTTTGCGCCGAAGCATCGACTTCGGTTGCGGCGCGGGCGACTGCCGGGGCGAGTGACAGGACCGCTGCGCCGGCTGCGCCTTTGAGGATCGCGCGTCGGTTAGTTTTAGGATCGGTGTTGCTCATGGTCTTTTCTCCTTGAGATGGGGTTGGATGGTGGGTTCCGCGTCTTGGCGCGGCGCTATATCCGCTTTAATTCAAGCCGGCCCGAATTCGGTCCCGAGACGCCGCCCATGAGCCAGTGGGTTCCGTCCTCCGAGACGCCCATGGTCAGGTCGTAGCGAAAACCGGAACTGGTCTCGATGGCGATCTTGCCGCCCGAATAGGTTCCCGTGATAGTGGGGTTCTTGTCGTGACTTGAATCCGGGATATGGCCCGTGCCGGTAATTTGTCCGCCGCTTCCCTGCAATTGGAAGCTGACGGGATAGCGGGTGTTTTGCCGGTTGATGAAGTCCCCTTCCCAGGCGCCGGTAATCAGGGCGTTCGCCTTGTCCGCCGAGACGGGGGTCGTGGTGGTGGTCTGGCAGGCGGCCAGCACGAGAAGCAGGATGCCGCCGACAATGCCGGTACGGGCTTTTGCAAACCATATAAACATGTCTGTACTCCTTGAATGGATGGTGTAAGGCCGGGGAAGTTCCAGCCCTGTTTCAACCGATTGCGTCACCCCAAGGGGTGACGCCTGTGCGCTCTACCGAATGAACTGAGTTGTGGCGTTTGCGCCACGGTGGGTTGAGCGAAAGGAGTGACAGAATGTGTAATTCTGTCACACGGCGGCGGCCCCGGTGTTACGATTCAAGGGATCGAAACTGGAATAGGAGGGGCCGCCTTCAAGCACGCGCGAGGAAACATGAACTGGAGCCTGTACGACCGGCAGGGCCATCGGAAATATCTGACGGAAGCCGAACGCCGCGCATTCGGTGAGGCGGCGGCGCGACAAGAGCCGGACGTGCAGACCTTCTGCATGGTCTTGAAGGAGACCGGGTGTAGGATTTCTGAGGCTCTGGAACTAACGACGGATCATATTGACCCTGACGCCGGTATGATCGTGTTTCGAAGCCTAAAGAAGCGTCACGCTACTGTGCATCGGGCCGTGCCGATATCCCTTGCTCTCCTGGCGTTGCTCGAAAAATCGCATAGTTTGACGGAATCGAAGCCCGGTGAGCGCTTATGGCCCTGGCACCGCATGACGGCGCACCGGCGGGTGAAGGAAGTAATGACGGCGGCCGACATCGTTGGCCCTCACGCCACCGCGAAAGGGCTTCGCCACGGTTTCGCTGTGGCCGCATTGGAGCGCGGTATTCCACTTAATATGCTCCAGAAATGGCTCGGTCATGCCCGTCTGACGACGACGGCGATCTACGGCGACGCCGTCGGGGCGGAGGAGCGGAAAATGGCGGAGAAGCTTTGGAAGTAGAGGCGCTGCCTAAACCCGAACCGCCATGATGGCATCCGCGATCATGGCGGTTGATTCACGGCTTACTCCGGCTTCGTCTGCGAATTGCTTCCAGTTGCCTGTCGTGGCTGAGACGCGGTCGATGATCTCATCGGCTTCTCGGTCTTTCAGGTCGGCATTACGCCCGAGTTCTCGCAGGTGCGCCCGTGTGATGTCTTTGCCGTGACCGAGAACCGATGTTGAATGTTCGCCACCGGGGCCAGGCGCGAAGGTCAGGTCATAGGCTGGGGCCAATCGCCAAGTCCCGTGCCCGTCCATCAGGTAGCTGAACTGCCGCCCATGGTCATCGCGATTGTGGGAGAGCACGTTGAATACGGCGAGGGTGAACATGGCCGCACAATCGCGCTGGTCTCTCGTCACAGCGCGTGTCAGCCGGATCAAGTCCCGGTAGTCCAGGGACGGGATGCGGATATCCGCGTAGAGGAGGCCGCTGGCGCTGTGGATATGAAGACGGTGGTTGTTGGCTCTGTCGAAGCGTTGGGCCGCAAAATATTGCTGCCCCTTCGCCCCTTCCAACAGGCGGGTTTCCGGCATGGCAATGCCCGCCGCTTTCGCCATCAAGGCGTAGGCTAATTCGATGTTGGCAATGTCCGCAGGATCGTTGGTTCCGCGAAACTTGACAAGGTAATGGGTGTATTCCTCCGGCGGGTCGGTGACGCCATGCAGTGCCTCGCCGTTTTCATTAACGGCAATCAGGGCTTTCGGGCGCGCGCCGCCGGGCGAACCGCCGGCTTTCCCCAGTGCGGCCAGAACTTCGGCTGTTTCCCCGGCGAGAACCCGTCTCGCGTCTTCTGCCAATTGGTCGAGATCAATGCCGGTTCCATTGTCGGGCCAGATCGGCGTTTCGGGCTCAAAAACTAGCGCGCCCATCCCGCTTGATCCGACACAGGCCAGCCGGTCGAGCGGCGTCAGGGAGGCGGGGTCGATGTCCAACTGACGGGCACGGCGGTCGACCAGAAGCCGCCCCCAACCGTCCGGCAGGCTGTCATGGAACAACCCGTGCAAACCCTCGAAGACGCCGATGTCATGGGGTTTTTGCAAGTCGGGGGTCGTCCGATGATGCACGGGCGATAGTTCCAGCCCGGCTTTCAGGAAGGATTGATCATATTCGAGATAGGCGACGCGGTCGCGATAGGCGAGGCGGCCGACGGGCTGGATGTCGTCGCCGCTCCACCGCAGGGAAACGGAAAGTGGCGTTCCCGGTTCCATCTTCATGTGATGCGCCCCCGCTTCCGCCTTTTCTTGACCTCAAGCACGTCCTCCAGCGTGTCGTACTCCGGTTCGATCAGCAGCCTTTCGAGCGCCGCATCGTCGTTGAGTGCAACAGAGAGACGAATGAAGGAGATCAGGGAGATGTGACCGGTCCGCTCGAATTTCTTCAACGTGCCGAGCGCCACGCCACTGCGCTTGGCCAATCCCTCAAGCGTCAGATCAAGCGACAGGCGTCGGCCCTTCGCCCGGTTCGCCAATTCCATGGCGATTTCATCCGATGAATGAAGTGTAAAAGACATAATTATATCCACTAAACAACTTTATTTCCTTGAAAGGATATTATCATATCCATTAATTATTTGGAAGGAGAATGGCTATCGATCACGAAAGGCTGCAATCATGATCGATAGAAACGTCGTCTATCAATCACGGTCTGATCCCATGACGGTTGAACCGGCCGCTCAAACGAGGATATCGATAGAGTAAGAAGTCAGAGCAGGAAAATGCCTCTTGACGTGTGTGACAGAATTACACATTCGGTAACAGAGGAAAAGAGGGAGCCGAATTTTCGGATTTTCCTGTCGTTTCTGGTTGCTCGTCCGAGCCGATCGTTATTTCGTCCTTTCTTCTTTTCGTTAATTCATGGGCGCCCGGTCGGGTTTCCATGGTTCCGCCTGGACGCCAGAATTTCCAGCGACCCCGGAATCTGCGTTCCAGGAAGTACTTGACCTTCTCTGCCAGGATAGGGCGGCAGCCCTGGACGAATAGAAGTTCCTGATCCTCCGGGAGAAGTGTAACTTCATCGGCGGTCAATAAAGGACGCCCGGTCTCGCTGGTGTTTTCGCTGAAGCTGCTCGCCCAGCCGAAAAGGTTGACGCGGCCGCTTTTGCCGTGATTGGTAACCTTGATGGTCCGTTGCCCGAGCATGCCGGAGAGGATCTTGGCCGTATCCGGGTCTTGCACGTTGAAGGCTTGGCGCACCGCGCAGTTGGCGATGAGGGAGCGCCATTTCTTGTAGGTTTGGCTCAACTGGTCCAGGTCCTGGACGAAGAGCCAAAGTGATGCACCGTAACCGGCAAGATAGCCGATACCGTCTTCGATCGGCCGCATATGGCCCAGCGCCGGCAACTCGTCGAGAAGGAAGAGTACATTGTGGTTCGGCAGCTTGCCGTTCCGCGACATGGCGGCGGTGGCGAGGCCGATCATCAGACGCAGGAAAGACCGATACACGGTCACATATTCCGGCGGAATGATGATGTAGAGCGATAACACGCCGTTTTTCAGATCCTCCATGCGGAAGGTGGATTTCGCCGTTAGGGTGCCGAGTTGGGGGCTTTCGAAAACCTCCGTGCAGCCTTGCGCCGTCGAGATGACGGCGGAGCGCTCCTTGTCTTCCTTCTGGGAAAATCCCTCGGCAACGCGGCAAACCACAGAGTGCTCGCTTTGACGCATGGCGTTGATCACCGCATCGAACCCGGCTTGGTCCCGCATGAGCAGGCCTCGGGCCTCGCGCAGATTCCGTCGGTGCGGTGGCAAGTCGGTGGCGATGAACAGCATGAGCCCCATGACCAGGACGCGGGCTTCCCGCTCCCAATGGTTGGGTTCCTGTCCGTCGGGAGCGACGATCATTTCCGCGATCAATCGCGCGTCGTCTACGTCGTTGGCGCTGCCGGCACGGATGAAGTCGATGGGATTGTAGAAAGCGCTGTCGATATCCGGATCGAAGGGCGCGAAGGCGGCGACCCGACCGAGCGACCGTCGATAGTCCGCCGTGATGTGATAGTTCTCACCCTTGATGTCGGTAACGACGACGGAGCCCGGATGATCGAGTAGGTTGGGAATGACCGCACCGACCCCCTTACCGGAGCGGGTTGGTGCGAAGGTCAGCAGATGACCGGGCCTGTTGAACCGGATAAAGCGGCCGTTCTTCTTGCCCAAGATGAGCCCGTTTCGGCGAAGGCTCATGGGTCGGAGGCCGGCCCGGCGCAGGTCCGAGACGTTTGCGAAGGCGGCCGAGCCGTGCAGGTTCTTCGGCTTGCTGAAGAGCTTCCATGTCAGCCAGTAGCAACCGGTAACTGTGAGGCCCAGTCCCAAGGCCAGCATGACTCGGGCCGCGTCGGCGTAGCCCGTCTTTTCGGCGATGGCCGAAACGATCAAGATGAAGATTGAAATGACCGGGAGGTCGAACAGGGCGAAGCGCAACCATCGCCACAACAAACGCAATGTATCCATAGCGTGATCCTTTCATGATTTCCTGAAAGGCTTATGGATACATGCAACAAATGCCGACTGACGGCTGGAATTAGAGTCTTGAAAATACTATAATATTCCTGTTGCCGGCCCGCCGGGCGAAGTCGAATCTAACCTTTTCTTCGCCCGGAGCGCGCGATCCGCGCCATGATTTCCTTCTGCAATGGGGTCGGCAACAGGCTCAAGATCAATCTTACGGGAACCAATTCTGTAACAGCAACGGGAAACGCAAATGTCGGATGATCCGACGTTTGGCGGTTGCGCGGGTTCTCACGCGCCGCGCTTGGCCTTCACCAGTTCAAATCCCTCCCGAAGAAGCTGGGTCATGGAGAGATCATGGGTGGCGGCGTGGGTCTTGAACTCACGATGAAATTCCGCCGGAACCTTGAAATTGAGCGGCTTCAAATCCCCGGCCTCGGCGCGAGAAAGATTGTCTAATGTTTGTACCTTTGTGGGCGGCGTTCCTTTGGTGCCGGCCTCCTGTTTTGGAACCATTGCCATCTCATGCGATCCTTCTTTTGTTGGTTTCATGTAGCGTGTCGATAATCCCCTGAACCAAATGATCGGCCTTCGCGTTCAGGCTGGCGTAACGGGTCTCCGTTGCCGCGCGGCCTTCGTCGCTGGCACGCCGGTAGCCCACCTTCTCCGGCAAGAAAGCGGATGAGGCTCGGTAACCGGCCTGCTCGATATAGAGCACCGCTTCGTTCAATTCCGCCGTGCTGTCGCCCACGCGGCAGAATGCAAAAACGATCTTGCCGGCTTGAATTCGTCTCTTCGTCAGTTCGTGCGCCAACAGGACGGTCGGCTCCAGGTCGTCCAAGGCCAACCCCGTCGGGAGAACGACGAGGTCGCTGGCTTCGGCAATTCGATACGTGCCAGCCGAAGCATGTGGCGGGCCGTCCAGGATCAACAGGTCGTAATTTTCGGCAATTCGAAGCGCGTGCTCGACGGTGGCGAACCGCTCGACCTGAACCGGTGGCTCGATGCCGCTCTGTAACCGTCGCCCCTGCCAACTGAAGCTGGTGCCTTGTTGAATATCCAGGTCGGCGATCTTCACGTTCCAACCCGCTGCCGCATATTCCCGCGCAAGCAGGCGCGCGATCGTGCTTTTCCCTACGCCTCCTTTTTGGGAGACGACGCCAACAATCAATGTCATTTTTATTTATTTCGTTATTTATATAATTAAGTAATAACACACTATTAAAAATAAAAGAAACAAAATGGCGCTGCATAAATGACCGTTTGCGCAATGGATATTGTGCGACCGCGAAGCGGGGATTTGGGGATTGCGAAACCCTGTTGCACAATTGAAGGCAATCGCAATCGGTTTATGCACGGAGGTTCATGCGTTTAGGTTA
>Ga0056126_10000435_pt1 | contig 14617 bp, 9 predicted proteins | sample WorMetLIZAISLAND_FD_71117 | JGI IMG/M metagenome (GOLD analysis project Ga0056126, IMG submission 71117) | Marine gutless worms symbiont microbial communities from Max Planck institute for Marine Microbiology, Germany - Inanidrilus manae... ...
CCTTGATGGTCCTCGGACGCGGCTTACTCATGGGCTTCGCTCGTCTTGCGGAATGCCGTCGCCGCGGCGTTGTAGCTGCGGAACAGGTGGCGGATCTCACGGCGGTCGGCACCGGTGCCGGCAAGCCACTCGCTCAGGCTCGGCGCGTTCGGGCTCTCCATGGGGCCGAAACAGCCATAGCAACCGCGCCCGCACGACGGGCACAGGTTGCCGCACCCCGCCTGGGTCACCGGCCCCAGGCAGGGCGTTCCGTGGGTGACCATGACGCAGATCGTGCCCCGGCGTTTGCATTCGAAGCACTCGCTGTGGGCCGGGGTGTTGGGACGACGGCCGTTGAGGAAGGCGTTCAGCACTTCGAGGAGTTGGTACTTGTTCACCGGACAGCCGCGCAGCTCGAAATCGACGCGGACGTGGTCATGGATCGGCGACGACTTGGCGAGCGTCTCGATGTACTCGGGCCGGGCATAGACGGCGTCGACGAACTCGTCGACATCGGCGAAATTACGCAGCGCCTGGATGCCGCCCGCGGTGGCGCAGGCGCCGATGGTGATCAGCGTCTTCGACTGGCGGCGGATGCGGTGGATGCGTTCGGCGTCGTGGGGCGTGGTGATCGACCCCTCGACCAGGGAGACGTCGTAAGGGCCGCGCACGACGGCGCGGGTGGCTTCCAGGAAATAGGCGATCTCGACGGCCCCGGCGACGTCAAGCAGTTCGTCCTCGCAATCGAGCAGGCTGAGCTGGCAGCCGTCGCACGACGAGAACTTCCACACCGCCAGCTTGGGTTTGCGTTTCTTCGCCACAATCACAGCTCCCGGACGGCGAAGATGTCGGCGATGCGGTCGAAGCGGAACACCGGCCCGTCGCGGCAGACGAAGGCGCCGCCCCACTGGCAGTGGCCGCAGAAGCCGATGGCGCATTTCATGTTGCGCTCCATGGACACATAGATGTTGTCGTTGGCGATTCCACGGTCGTTCAACGAGGCGACCGAGAAGCGCATCATCGTCTCGGGCCCGCAGACCATGGCGACTGTGTTTTCCGGATCGTAACCGCCGTAGCCAATGAGCTTGGTGACGACGCCGACGTTGCCCCGCCAGTCGGCCGACGCCCGGTCGACGGTGACATCGACGAAGACATCGAGCCGGGCGCTCCATTTCTCAAGCTGAGCGCGGAACAGGATGTCGTGCGGCGTGCGGGCGCCGTAAAGGACGGCGAACCGTCCGTATTTCTCGCGGTTGGCGAGGACGTGGTAGATGGCCGGGCGCAAGGGCGCGAGGCCGACGCCGCCGGCGACGATGACCACGTCCGATCCCTCGGCCTCGGCGACCGGCCAGGCGCTGCCGAAAGGGCCGCGGACGCCCATCACCGTGCCCTTCTTCGCCGCCGCCATGGCCTTGGTCACGGCACGGACGGCACGGATCGTGTGGACCAGCCGCTCCGGCTCGCCGGGATCGCCGCTGATGCTGATGGGCACCTCGCCGACGCCGAACTCGTAGAGCATGTTGAACTGCCCGGCGGCGAAGGGAAAAGCCGCGTCGCCGTTCTCGGGCCGCATCTCGACGGTGAAGGTGTCGTTGAGGTCACGGCTCAGCTTCTCGACGCGGAACGGCCGCGGCACCATCGGGTTGGCGGCGAGGCGTCCGGCAGACACGGTAGAGTCCACGGCTGGTCTCATCCGTTCGGGTGGCCGTACATGTCGATCATCTGGTGGCGCGCCGCGGCGAGACGGTCGGCGATGACCGGGGCGAACCGCTTGTGCAGCTCGTAGCCGAGGGCGGAATCGCTCTCCATCTTGCCCCGCAGGCAGGTGGCGTCGAGGCTGACCAGACGCGTCAGCTCCACCGCGCGAGCATCGAAGCTCACCCGATGGGGCGGCACCAGCCACGACCAGTTCATCAGGTCGCCGGTCTTCAGCGTCTCGACGACAATCGGATCCTTGCCCGGGACATGGACTTCCAGCGCCACCCGGCCGTGGCGGATGAGGTAGAAGCTGTCGGCGGGATCGCCCTCGCGGTAGACGTACTCGCCGCCCGGCACGACGACGTTGGCGGCGCAGCCGGAGACCAGTTCCCGATATTCGTCGCTCATCCCGGCAAAGAACGGATGTTCGCGCAGGATGCGATCGAGCCCTTCGACATGGACCATGATCAATGCCCTCCTTCACTGTCTCGGAGCGCCCGGGCCTCTTCGGTGATGTCGATGCCGACGGGACACCAGGTGATGCAGCGTCCGCAGCCCACGCAGCCCGAGGTTCCGAACTGCTCGTGCCAGGACGACAGCTTGTGGGTGATCCATTGCCGGTACCGGGCCGCCCCTTCACGGCGGATGCTGCCGCCGTGGATGTAGCTGAATTCCATGGAGAAACACGAATCCCAGAGCCGCCAGCGTTCGGCCTCCGTGCCGGTCAGATCGGTCACGTCCTCGACCGTCGAGCAGAAGCAGGTCGGACAGACGAGTGTACAGTTGCCGCAGGTCAGGCACCGCTTGGCGACCGTATCCCAATGGCGGCTTTCCAGGTTCCGGCTCAAGACGTCGGCCGCACCGTCCACCATCTCCCGGCCCATGGAGGCGGCGGCGCCCTCGACGGCGCTGCGGGCGTCCGCGACGTCCTCCGGTGTGGCTGGCCTCCCGTCGAGCCGCTGGAAGATGTCCGCGCCTCGCTCCGACCCGGCGCGTGCGACGTAGGTGACGCCGTCGCCGTTGGCGACCTCGGTCAGGACGATGTCGAATCCGGTGTCGGCGGCCGGCCCGGTGCCCATGGACGTGCAGAAGCATGTCCCGCCGGCCCTCGTACACTCGACGGCGATGACGAAGGCCTCGGCCCGGCGGCGGCCGTAGCCGGGCTCCGCGAACGCACCGTTGTCGAACACCCGGTCCTGGATGGCCATGGCCGAAAGGTCACAGAACCGTACCCCGAGGAACGCGTAACGCTCCGATACCTCGGCCTCCTCGTCAATGACGAATCCGGTCCCGTCGCGCCGTGTGCGCCAGAGCCGCTCGCGGGCCGGAAACAGATAGCGTTTCCAGGAATGAGGGCCGGGTCCGTAGGCGAACAGCGCATCGTCGGGACCGTCGACCAAGCGGTAGCGGCCGCCGTCCTGGTCATCGCTCACCCCGGCCGGTAGGTCGTCCGTTCCATCGATGGGTTCGAGCGCGACGGCCCCATCCATCAAGCGCGGGCCGATCACCTGAAATCCATCGGCCGACAGGAGTCGAATGAGTTGGTCGAATCCGGCGCGGTCGATCACCTTGGCGTCAGCACCGGATGTCGCCTGGGATGCCATGACTTCCCCTTTCCCGGCAGAAAGCCGGGGGCAATATTGTCGCGCAAATGCTGCACTGCGTAAACGACGATTTACGAATGGCTCCAGCGTCCCAGACGCATGGCATGCGGCGGCTGGCCTATCTGTTTCGGCAATCGCGTCGCCGCGAAACCATCGCGCGACATCCCCAAAACGCGGCCCGTTTTGGCGGCGCATCATTTTCCTGTCGAACCTTGAGGCCAGTTGCCTTACGATCCAGCCACACCGTGGCCGCGGGGGGAACCGGGGGCCAGAGGACCACGCCAGGGGAAGATCGAGATGTCCATCGACCGACGAGGGGAGATCGCAGCGCCTGCCCGCAACACGGGCTGGCATAGCGGTCCGCCAGTCGCCTTCTCCATGGCGAAGAACTGAGTGTTCCCGCTCGCCATGGGCCGCCGCATGCGTCATGATCCCGCCGCCGGAAGGACCGTACCGGACCATGTCGTCTGTCGGCCGGGTCGTGCGGAACCCGGTTCGGCTCCATCCCGGCTTCGCTTCCGGATCGACTCGCGTCCGCGGGGAATCTCCGTTTAGGGAATGAATGATCAATGAAACAAGAGCGACTCGAAGCCGCGATCGACCGAATTCTCAACGCCGACTACGGCGACCCCTTTTCCATTCTGGGTATGCACGTCGAGGGCAAGGGACGCGCCCATCACCTCGTGGTGCGCACCTTGCAGCCGGATGCGGACAAGGTTGCCGTCGTCGATATCAAGGCCCGCAAGGAAGTGGCCGAGCTTCCGCGCATCCGCGATGAGGGGATCTTCGCCGGAACCATCGAAGGCCGCATGGAGCCCTTCGCCTACCGGCTGAGGGTGACGCCCAAGGGCGGCGGCCAACCATACGATTGCGAGGACCCCTACCGGTTCGGTCAGGTGCTCGGCGAGCTAGACGTTCATCTCCTGTCCGAAGGCAACCACCTCCGCGCCTTCGACAAGATGGGCGCCCACGCGACGACCATGGACGGCGTCAAGGGCACGTCGTTCGCCGTCTGGGCGCCGAACGCCCGCAAGGTCAGCGTCGTCGGCGATTTCAATGACTGGGACGGCCGCATCCATGCCATGCGGAAACGCCAGGAGTGCAGTGTCTGGGAGATCTTCATTCCCGGCGTCGGTCCCGGTGCCATCTACAAGTACGAGATTCGCGCCGGCTTCGGCGAACTGATGGCCCTCAAGGCCGATCCCTTCGCCTTCGAGGCCGAACTGCCGCCCAACACCGGCTCCAAGGTCACCGATCCCAAGAAATACGTCTGGAAAGACAAGGCTTGGATGAAGCGGCGCGCGAAGCTTCACGTCCGCGACGCGCCGGTCTCGGTCTACGAGGTCCATCTGGGCTCCTGGAAAAAGGTCCCCGAGGACGGCAACCGGTTCCTAACTTACCGCGAATTGGCCGAGCAGCTCGTCCCCTATGTCCAGGACCTCGGGTTCACCCACATCGAACTGATGCCCATCCACGAGCACCCCTTCGACGGCTCGTGGGGCTACCAGCCGACGGGCATGTTCGCGCCGACCAGCCGCTACGGCACGCCGTCCGATTTCAAGTACTTCATCGACTGCTGCCATGAGGCCGGCATCGGTGTGCTGATCGACTGGGTGGCCGGGCACTTCCCCAGCGACGCCCACGGTCTCTGCTATTTCGACGGCACCCACCTCTACGAGCACCAGGACCCGCGCCTGGGCCGGCACATGGACTGGGATACCCTCATCTACAACTACGGCCGCCGCGAGGTGTCCAACTACCTGCTCTCCAACGCCCTCTATTGGATGGAGGAGTTCCACATCGACGGTCTGCGTGTCGATGCCGTCGCCTCGATGCTGTACCTCGATTACAGCCGCAAGGAGGGCGAGTGGATTCCCAACATGTTCGGCGGCCGGGAAAACCTCGAGGCCATCGACTTCCTCAAGCGCATGAACGAGCTGGTCTACGGCGAGCACGAGGGCGTGATGACGGTGGCCGAGGAGTCCACCGCTTGGCCGATGGTGTCGCGCCCCACATACCTCGGCGGGCTCGGCTTCGGCTACAAGTGGAACATGGGCTGGATGAACGACACGCTCCGCTACATGGAAAAGGAGCCCATCCACCGTCGCTATCACCACGACCTGCTGACCTTCGGCCTGCTCTACGCCTTCACCGAGAACTTCATCCTGCCGCTGAGTCACGACGAGGTCGTTCACGGCAAGGGTTCCCTGCTGTCGAAGATGCCGGGCGACGGCTGGCAGCAGTTCGCCAACCTTCGCACCTACTACACCTTCATGTTCACCATGTCGGGCAAGAAGCTCCTGTTCATGGGCGCCGAGTTCGGCCAGGGCGACGAATGGAGCCACACGGAGAGCCTGGACTGGCACCTGCTGGAGTATCCGCTGCAGGGCGGGGCCATGAGCCTAGTCCGCGACCTCAACCGCATCTACCGCTCGGAGCCGGCGCTTTACGAAACCGATTGCTTCGGCGCCGGGTTCAGCTGGATCGACTGCCACGACTCCGACAACAGCATCATCTCCTACCTCCGCTTCGCCAAGGACCCGACCGACTTCGTCGTGGTGATCTGTAACTTCACGCCGGTGCCGCGCGACGACTACCATATCGGCGTGCCCAGGCTCGGCGCCTATGCCGAAATTCTCAACTCCGATGCCGAGGTCTATGCCGGCAGCGGCTTCGGCAACGCCGGACAGATCAACGCCGACATGGATGGCGCCCATGGTCAGCCGCACTCGCTGCGGCTCAAGGTGCCGCCGCTCGGCGCGCTGATCCTGAAACCGCTGCCGGAGGAAAAGGTCGAGGAACCGGCCGCCGAGGATACGACAACCGAGAAAGCCGCGCCGCAGGCCGGCGAGGCCGAAGCGACAAGCGATGTCCGAAACACCGAGGCTTGAACCCGGCAACCCGGCCCCCCTGGGCGCCACCTGGGACGGGCGCGGCGTCAACTTCGCACTGTTCTCGGCCAACGCCGAGAAGGTCGAGCTGTGCCTGTTCGACTCCACGGGCCGCAAGGAACAGCAGCGCATCGAACTGCGCGAGTACACCAACGAGGTCTGGCACGGCTACGTGGTCGGCCTCCAGCCCGGCCAGCTCTACGGCTATCGCGTGCACGGGCCCTATGATCCGCGCCACGGCCACCGCTTCAACCCCAACAAGCTGCTGATCGATCCCTACGCACGGGCCCTGGACGGGCCGATCCGCTACAGCGACGCCCACCTCGGTTATCGCAAAGACAGCTCGCGCGCCGACCTCTCGTTCGACCGCCGCGACAACGCCCGGCAGATGGCCAAGTGCCTGGTCGTCGAGCCGGCGTTCTCGTGGGGGGCGGAGCGCCAGCCGAAGGTGCCCTTTTCCGAGACGGTCATCTACGAGCTTCACGTCAAGGGGTTCACCAAGCTGCACCCTGGTGTACCCGAGGCGATGCAGGGAACGTTCTCGGGCCTCGCCTCGCCCGCCGCCATCGAGCACCTGACGAAGCTCGGCGTCACCGCCATCGAGCTGTTGCCGATTCACGCCACCTGCGACGAACGGCATCTGGTCCAGGGTGACCGGACAAACTACTGGGGCTACAGTTCGGTCAACTTCTTCACCGCCGACCCCCGGTTCAATTCCCAAGGCCGGGTGCGCGAGTTCAAGACCATGGTCGCCAACCTGCACGCGGCGGGGATCGAGGTCTTTCTCGACGTGGTCTACAACCACACCGGCGAGGGCGACGAGCTCGGGCCGACGCTCTGCTACCGGGGTATCGACAACGCCTCGTACTACCGGCTTCAGGACGACCGCCGGCGCTATCTCGACTTCACCGGCTGCGGCAACACGCTCAACCTGGCCCATCCGCGCGTTTTGCAGATGGTCCTCGATTCGCTCCGGTTCTGGGTCCAGGAGATGCACGTCGACGGATTCCGCTTCGACCTGACCTCGGCGCTCGCCCGCGAATACCACGACTTCGACGTCGGCTCCGGGTTCTTCGACGCCATCAGCCAGGACCCGGTGCTGTCCAACGTCAAGCTGATCGCCGAACCTTGGGATCTCGGCATGGACGGCTATCAGCTCGGCAACTACCCGCCGCTTTGGTCGGAATGGAACGACAAGTTCCGCGACGCCGCGCGGCGGTTCTGGAAGGGCGACGAGGGCATGATCGGCCGCATGGCGTCGCGCCTGGCCGGTTCGGCCGAGTTCTTCGACCGGTGGGGCCGCCGCCCCTGGTCGAGCATCAACTTCATCACCGCCCACGACGGTTTCACCCTCAACGACCTGGTCAGCTACAACGCCAAGCACAACGAGGCTAACGACGAGAACAACCGCGACGGCACCGACAACAACAACAGCTGGAACTGCGGGACCGAGGGGCCGACGGACGACCCTCACATCCGTGCGCTCCGCGCCAAGCAGCGCCGGAACCTGATGGCGACGCTGCTGCTGGCCCAGGGCACCCCGATGATGGTCGCCGGTGACGAGTTCGGCCGCAGCCAGAACGGCAACAACAACGCCTATTGCCAGGACAACGAGATGAGCTGGGTGCACTGGGACAGCCGCGCTCCCGAAGACGAGGAGCTGACCGAGTTCACACGCCAGCTCCTGCGGCTCCGCCGCGCGCACAAGGTGTTCCGGTCCCCGTACTACGTTCACGGCGATGCCGTCGACGGCAGCGAGATGAAGGACCTGACCTGGCTGGCGCCAAAGGGCCACGAGATGTCGCGCGAGAACTGGGATACGCCGCACAACAAGACCCTGGGCATGCAGATCCATGGCGAACCGGACGGAGATGGAAACCTGGGCGAAATGTTCGTCCTGCTGCTCAACGCGCATCATGGTCCCGTGAGCTTCAGGCTCCCGCACACGGGCCTGGGAACCGGTTGGGAGCTGATATTCGACACAGCGCGAACCGACGGCAGCGGGGTGGAATTCGTGCAAGGAGACGCCGACCACTATCCGATGCTCGATCGATCGTTCGTGCTGTTGCAACGCCGATAAACGCGGAACGCCGGCCAACGCGTCGCGAGGGAGACGCCCATCATGAGTGCTTTGGACCACCTCGCCTACCTGGCGGGGATCGAGCCCCACTATTGGGACATCTGGGGCAACTATTACGAGATTTCAGAAGAAACAAAACGCGTCATTCTTGAGGCATTGGGAATTCCCGCGGCCGACGACACCGCCGTGGATGCGGGCATCGCCGAGATCGAGCAGCGCCCGTGGACCCGCATCGTTCCACCGGTGATCGTGCTGCGCGAGGGCGACGAGCTGCATGTGCCGTTCTCGGTGCCGGCGGACAGCCTGGAAACCGAACGGACGGCGCGCGTGGTCGAGGAGAACGGTACCGCGCACGAGCTCCGCTTCGTGCCCGCGCACCTGCCGTCGGAGGGCGTGCGCAACGTGGGCGGGCGCGACACCGACCGGCGGTGGATGCAGGTAACCGTGCCCCTGCCGCTGGGCTACCACGACCTCGTGGTCGAAGGCTCGGAGGTCGAGCCGCTGCGCATCGTCATCGCGCCCCACGCCTGCCACCTTCCGACCCGGCTCGCGGAAGGCGGCAAGCTGTGGGGAATCACCACCCACCTCTACACCCTGCGGTCGGACCGCAACTGGGGGATCGGTGATTTCACCGACCTCGCCGACCTCGTCGATGTCGCCGCCGAGGCCGGCGCCACGGCCATCGGCCTCAACCCTCTGCACGCGCTGTTCGCCGTCCACCCCGAGGAGGCGAGCCCGTATTCACCCAACAGCCGCGTGTTCCTGAACCCGCTGTTCATCAATGTCGAGGCGGTGCCCGATTTTGCCGAGTGCCAAGAAGCCCAGGAACTGGTTTCGAAGCTGCAAGGCGAGTTGAAGGCCGTGCGCCGGTCCGACGTCATCAAATACAGGGCGGTCATGGCGCTGAAGCGCCAGGTGCTCGAGATCCTCCACGACTGGTTCCGCGCCAACCACACGAAAGACGGCGATGCGCGAGCCGCCGACTTTGCCGAGTTCCGCGCCCAGGGTGGCGAGCGGCTTCACCGGTTCACCCTGTTCGAGGCCCTGAACGAAAAGTTCGATCCCAAGCCGTGGCCGAAGTGGCCGGCCGGCTACCGGAGCCCGGACACGAAGAAGATTGGGGAGTTCGCCACCGAGAACCGCCAGCGGCTGGAGTATCATGAATACCTGCAATGGCAGGCCGACCGGCAACTGGCAGCCGCAAAGCAGAAGGCGGAGGACGCCGGCCTCGCCATCGGCCTCTATCAGGATCTTGCCATCGGTGCCGATCCCAAGGGCGCCGACGCCTGGAGCGACCAGGAGGCGGTGACGCAGGCCGGCCACGTGGGCGCACCGCCCGACCCGTTCAACATGCTCGGGCAGGACTGGGGTATGCCGCCGTTGCACCCGGTCCGCCTGCGCGATGCGGCTTACGAGCCGTTCGTCGCCATCCTGCGCGCCAACATGCGCCATGCCGGTGCGCTGCGCATCGACCACGCCATGGGCCTGAAGCACCTGTTCTGGATTCCAATCGGCAGCCCCCCCGCCGACGGCGCCTACGTCGAGTATCCGTTCGAGGACCTGCTGGGCATTCTGGCCCTGGAGAGCCACCGCAACCACTGTCTGGTCATCGGCGAAGACCTCGGCACCGTGCCCGAGGGATTCCGCGAGCGCATGGCCGAGATGAACGTCCTGTCGTACCGGGTGCTCTACTTCGAGAAGATGGGCGACCGGTTCAAAGGCCCGGGCGAATACCCGCCGCTCGCGCTGGCCTGCGTCGCGACCCACGACCTGCCGACGCTGAAGGGTTTCTGGGACGGCTCTGACCTGGCATTGAAACGCAAGCTCAAGCTCTATCCGTCAAAGGACGCGGAAGCCGGGGACGCCGACAACCGCGCGGCCGACCGCAGCCAGTTGCTCCACGCGCTCAACTGGGAGGGACTGCTGCCCGACGGCATCAACCCCGACGAGCCGGATTCGGTGCCCATGACCGCCGACCTTGCCGCCGCCGTGCACGGTTTCTTGTCCCGGTCACCGGCCAATCTGCTGATGGTGCAGGTCGACGATCTGACCGAAGAGACCGATCAGATCAATCTTCCGGGCACGGTCCACGAACGGCCCAACTGGCGGCGGCGGCTGTCGAAGCCGGTGAGCAAACTGGTGTCGTCGTGGCTGTTGAAGGCGATGGCCCCGGCCCTCGCCGAGCGAGGGCCGGAAGCCTGATCGAGACTCGCGTCAGCCGCCCATCGGCGACATCGGCTCGATGTTCCAGATCTTCTGGGCGTAGTCGCGGATCGTGCGGTCCGACGAGAACACGCCCATCCGCGCGACGTTGAGGATGGCCTTGCGGGTCCAGTCCTTGGTGTCGCGGAAGTTGGCGTCGACCCGGTCCTGGGTCGCTACGTAGTCGCCGAAGTCGGCGAGCACCATGAAGTGGTCGCCGCCCGTCGTCAGCGCATCGAAGATCGGCCGGAAGCGGCCACCGTCGTCCGGCGAGAAATGCCCGTCGCGGATCATGTCGAGCCCGCGGCGGAGTTCCTCGTTGGCGTTGTAGTAGCTCCAGGTGTCGTAGCCGCCGTTGCGCAGGTTGCGCACCTCCTCCGCGGTCAGCCCGCAGTAGAAGATGTTCTCCTCGCCGACGGCCTCGGCGATCTCGATGTTGGCGCCGTCGCGGGTGCCGATGGTCAGCGCGCCGCTCAGCGACAGCTTCATGTTGCCAGTACCCGAGGCCTCGGTGCCGGCCGTGGAGATCTGCTCCGAGAGATCCGCCGCCGGCATGATCACCTCGGCCGTGGTCACGTCGTAGTTGGGAATGAACGCGACCTTGAGCAGCTTCGCGCACTTGGACTCGTTGTTGATCCTGTTGGCCACGTCGTTGATCAGCTTAATGTGCAGCTTGGCGGTCAGGTAGCCCGGCGCCGCCTTGCCGCCGAAGATCACCGTCCGCGGCGCAAGACCCTTGGCGTTGCCGTCCATGATGCGGTTGTAGCGCGCCACCACCTGCAGGATGTTGAGGAGCTGGCGCTTGTACTCGTGCATCCGCTTGACCTGGATGTCGAACATCGAATCCGGATCGACGGCGATGCCGAGGCGGTCGTTGATCAGCCCCGCGAGCCGCTCCTTGTTCTCCTTCTTGATCGCGCGGAACGCCTTCTGGAACTTGGCGTCGCCGGCCACCTTCTCCAGACCGACCAGCTTGTCCAAGTCCTTCTCCCAGCCCTTGCCGACCTTGTCGGTGATCAGCTTCGACAGGCCCGGGTTGGACTGCTTCAGCCACCGGCGCGGCGTGATGCCGTTGGTGATGCCGAGCATCTTCTCGGGAAAGATCTTGGCGAAATCGACGAACGTGGTCTGGCACATCAGGTCGGCGTGCAGCGCCGAGACCCCATTGACCTTCTGCGATCCGACGATCGCCAGATAGGCCATGCGCACGTAGCGCTCGCCGGCCTCGTCGATGAGCGAGACCCGCTGCACCAGGCCGTCGTCGCCGGGGAACTTCTGTTTGACGTATTCCAGCCATTCCCCGTTGATGCGGTAGATGATCTGCAGATGCCGCGGAAGCAGGCTCTCAAACAGCGGCACCGCCCAGGTTTCCAGCGCTTCCGACATCAGCGTGTGGTTGGTGTAGGCGAACACCCGCCGGGTGATGTCCCAGGCCCGGCTCCACTCGACGCCGTGCTCGTCGATCATCAGGTGCATCAGCTCGGCCACCGCCAGCGCCGGGTGAGTGTCGTTGAGCTGAATGGCGACCTTGTCGGGCATCTCGTCGAAGCTCTCGTGGCTGGTCAGGAAGCGGCTGACGATGTCCTGCAGCGAGGCCGAGACGAAGAAGTACTCCTGTCGCAGGCGCAGCTCCTTGCCCATCATCGTCAGGTCGTTGGGGTACAGTACCTGGGAGATGGTTTCCGTCTCGGTGCGGTCCTTGACCGCCTCGAAGTAGTTGCCTTCGTTGAAGTAGTGCAGGTTGAATTCGCGGGTCGATTTGGCCGACCACAGGCGCAGCTTGTTGACCACCTCGGAGTCGTAGCCAGCGACCTGGGTGTCGTAGGCCAGCGCCAGGACCTCGTCGGTGTCCACCCACCGGGCGCGGGGCTGCCCCTTGTCGTCGTTTTCCTGGATGACATGGCCGCCGTACCGGACCGGGTAGTTGACGGTCGGGCGGAAGAACTCCCACGGATTGCCGAAGCGGAGCCAGTTCTCCGGCCGCTCGGTCTGCCAGCCATCCTCGATGCGCTGGGTGAACATGCCGTAGTCGTAACGGATTCCGTAGCCGTAGCCTGGATAGGCCTGGGCGGTGATGGAGTCCAACAGGCACGCCGCGAGACGGCCGAGGCCGCCGTTGCCCAGCGCCGCATCGAACTCGCAGTCGTAGACGCCTTCGATATTGACGCCGATGTCGGACAGCACCTTCTCGGCCGTGTCCAGGATGCCCAGGTTCAACAGGTTGTTCTTCAACGACCGGCCGATGAGGAACTCCATCGACAGGTAGTAAACGACCTTGGCGCCTTCGTCGTAGAACTTGCGCATGGTGTGGAACCAGCGCTGCGCCAGCCGGCCGCGCACATAGAAGGTCAGGGCGTAGAACCAGTCGCGTTCGCTGGCGTACTTGGGGTCCTTGCCCATGACGCTGATCAGATAATCCTCGAGGGCGGCGCGCGCTTCGGCCTTGTCGCCGGCTTCGAAGGGGCATTCGGTCGTGATGAGTGGCTTATCCATGAGGTGAACTCTGCTCCGCGCACGGGTTGCCGCAGACAGGTGTTCGGTCGGCGCGTACCCGTTTCTATCTGTTGTGGTTACCTTGATGGGGCGCGGGTCCCTGGCTCCCACGTCCCTCCCCTCGCCGCGGACCGTACCGCAAAACGCCCGGCCGTCAAACCCCAATCCCGGATGGGGTCCGTGGGCCTTTCGGGCGGGTCCTCGGCCCGGTTTCAAGGGCGGCTGCAGACAGCCACGGCAGGCTCGTTGACGCCGTGCAAGAAAATGTCACGCCGCCGCCGCCGCCGCCGCCCGCCGTTGAATTGGCGGTATCGCTGTGGCACATTCGGCAGCGCAATATCGACGGGAGGTTGAGGGGCCTCCCCCGATTCTTCGCCCGCAATTCTTGCTCTTGGGGACACAAGCCGTGGATCAGACAACGGACAGGACGGATACGAACGTCGACGTCGCGCACGCCCTGCGCAACACCTTCGCCATGGTGCTGGCCGGGGGACGCGGAACCCGGCTGATGCAGCTCACCGACCGCCACGCCAAGCCGGCGATCCCGTTCGGCGGCAAATACCGCATCATCGACTTCCCGCTGTCCAACTGCGTGAACTCGGGCATCCGCAAGGTCAGCGTCGTCACCCAATACAAGGCCCACAGCCTGCTGATCCACATGCAGCGGGCGTGGGGCTTCCTGCGCGCCGAGCTCGGCGAGTTCGTCGAGGTCTGGCCGGCGCAGCAGCGTCTGGGGGACGAGTCCTGGTACCGCGGGACTGCCGACGCGGTGACCCAGAACATCGACATCCTGCTGCCGCATCGGCCCGAATACGTCCTCGTCCTCGCCGGCGACCACGTCTACAAGCAGGACTACGGCATCATGCTCGCCGACCACATCGCGCGGGGCGCGAAAGTGACGGTCGGGTGTGTCGAGGTGCCGCGCATGGAGGCCACGGCCTTCGGCGTTGTCGGAGTCGATGAAGAAGACAACATCGTCAGCTTCCTCGAAAAACCCGCCGACCCGCCAGGCATCCCGGACAAGCCGGAAAGCGCCTTCGCCAGCATGGGCATCTACATCTTTGACGCCGATTTCCTGTTCGAGGAACTGGAGCGCGACGCCAAGGTCGAGTCGTCCTCACACGACTTCGGCAAGGACGTGATCCCGGGCCTGCTCGGCCGGTGCAAAATGATCGCCCACCGTTTTGAGCGGAGTTGCATCGTCAACCCGGCCATCGACGAGTCCTACTGGCGCGACGTCGGCACCATCGATGCGTACTACGAAGCCAACATCGACCTCTGCACGGTGACGCCGACCCTCGATCTCTACGAACCGGACTGGCCCATCTGGACCTATCAGGAACAGCGCGCGCCGGCGAAGTTCGTCCTCGACGACGACAACCGCCGCGGCATGGCGGTGGACTCCCTGGTCTCCTCGGGCTGCATCATCTCGGGTGCATCCATCGCGCGCTCGGTGCTGTTCTCCAGCATCCGTGCCCATTCGTATGCGGTGATCGGGGACTCGGTGATCCTGCCCAACTGCGACATTGGCCGGCACTGCCGCCTGAAGCGGGTGCTGGTGGACCAGGACGTCCACCTGCCCCGCGGACTGGTGGTCGGCGAAGACCCGGAGCTCGATGCCAAGCGCTTCCACCGCACCGCCAACGGGGTCGTGCTGATCACCCCGCAGA
>Ga0056126_10000437_pt1 | contig 14611 bp, 17 predicted proteins | sample WorMetLIZAISLAND_FD_71117 | JGI IMG/M metagenome (GOLD analysis project Ga0056126, IMG submission 71117) | Marine gutless worms symbiont microbial communities from Max Planck institute for Marine Microbiology, Germany - Inanidrilus manae... ...
GCGCATCGCCATGCGAAGCGATAAGACCGATCAAAGCTTCGAAGCGATGATCTACGCCTGTTCCGCCGTCATCAATTCACGCTGAATCTCAACAGGCCCTAGTCCGGCACCAACGGCGGCTTCGAAATAGTGTTTGCGCTGATTGGCCGTGTCGATGCCGCGAAACCCCTGACGCAACGCGGATTCGGTGAGACCCTGGGTCTTTTCTTCCTTCCAGGCCGTGCCGTAAAGGAACCGGGGCACGTTGATGCCGTCCAAGTTGATCACACTGTCGCTCACGATCTCCCCCTGCGTTCGCCGGCATCCTGTCCGCAGCTAATCGTAGCGTTGCCCGTCGTTCATTGACAGGCGCCGTACTGGCCGTTGTTCGGCGCGCCCGAACATGTCAATAAGGCCCATGGATTTCATTGGAAGATACCGCGCCGGCATCCTGGCGATCGGTCTTGCGGCGGCTGCGCTGAATGGTGTGGCGGTGGCCTGGGCCAACGGTTGGGAACACGGCGCCATCCCCTTCGAAGCCCTAGTCAAGGCACTCAGCTTCGGTGATACGGCCACACGTTTGCAGGCCGCCCACTCACTCGGCGCCCGCGGCCAGTCCGAAGCCGTTCCCCACTTGCTCGGCCGTCTTGGCGCCTCGGAGAAGGATCCCTCCGTGCGCGGCGAGATCTATCGGGCGCTCGGACGACTAGGCGACGAACGCGCCCAAACGCGATTGGTTTCCTGTACCCGCGAAGAAGGCCGGGCTGAACTCCGCGCCGCATGCGTGGCGGCTCTCGGCAATATGGGGTCCGAAGAGAGCTTGGACATGATCCTCGGCGTCCTTTCAGAGGACCCGGAACCGATCGTGCGTATGCGCGCCCTCGATGCGCTCGGCTATGTCGGAAATCTCCGTTCCGTCGACGCCCTCGTCGGCATTCTCAATGAAGGGAATGGGCCGCTGACCTCCCGCGCCATCGCCGCGCTCGGACGCACCGGTAATACGGCAGCGACGAAACCACTCTTGAAACACCTACGACAAGCCGAATCCGATTCGGAACGTGTTCCCATCGTTGAGGCCTTGGCCCGGGTTGCCAACCCTGAGAGCCATGAGCCTTTAATGGTTTTACTGGGGCAAGCCAAATCGCCGGAACTACGCAATGCCATTACTTACGCATTGGGTGCCGCACGCGATGGGCGGGCGGCGCCGGCATTGATCCGTCTTCTCGAAGACCCGTCTCCCGACGTTCGTTTCCGGGCGCTGGCCGGCCTCGCCGAGATCGGCTCGCCGGAAGCGGCCGAGGCCGTTGCCGGATTGGCGCATGATCTGGCTTCGCGCTTGGCAGCGGTTGAAATCGAAACGGTCCTATCCACGCCAGACGCCTGATTCGAGAACCTCCGCATCTTGGAAAAAGCGCTTCGCACGGTGACTGAGATTGCGCCTGCTGCCGGTTTGCAGGCCATGCTGTTGTCGGCCGCCCCAAAAAACGTCGGCACCGCTTCGGCCACCGCCTTGGCGATTTCGGAACGGCTATACAAAATACAACGGCGGGCCTTCTACGGCCTCGGTTACACGAAGTCGAAAACTGCTTCCGAATTGCTGCTCGGACCGATCGGCGTCGGAAACCCTGACTTTCGGCTTCGCGCCGTCGCCGTACGCTCGCTCGGTGTCTTGGGCGGCCATGACAATGCTCACGGCGTTGCCCGTCTGCTCAAGGACAATAGTCCCGAGGTTCGGTGGACCGCGGCCGAAGTGCTCGGCCGCATAGGGCATGGAAACGATGCGGATCGGCTATTGACAACGCTCTCCGATCCGGTCGCGGAAGTTCGTCGCCAATCAGCCCTGGCACTGGGGTACCTCGGTGTCGGAAATGCCACGGCGACCCTTTTGGCACACGCTAAGACTGACCCGGATTCGCGCGTCCGGGCGGCTGCCGCCTACGCACTCAGACTATTGCCTTAACCCAAAATCGCTATTTGTCGCAGATCGCCAGTACCCGGGACGGACCTCCGGTGCCGCGAACATGTTTCGGTGCACCGATGACCATTGTGCAGGACCCGGGCTTCGCTTGGGCCAGCTGACCAAGGTTGGCGGCATTTTCGACGAATTTTACGCCGCGCTGCAGCAAACGCACGTGGGCATACCAGGAGTTCGTCCATTTGTCGTCCTCGCCCTTGGCCGACTCACCGGATTCGATACCGATGTTGTCGGCGACGATTCCTGAGATGGCGCCGTTCTTGCCCATCACCTCGATCAGTTTATCGACGGCACCCTTGCTGAGGCCCGGGTGGTTCCAGCCGTTGATATAGGGGTCCTTGCCGAAGTCCGTACCCTGGAAATAGAAATCGGACCAGCCAAGATTGAGCACCAGCCAGACGCCCGGCTTGAGCTGATCGGCAACGGCGGCGATGTCGTCCGCGGTGACGACGTTGGGCGACGCTTCGGAAAAATCGGTTATCGCCTTATCGGGGCTAGGCCTGCCGCCATTTTTGTCCAGTTCCTTGTGCACGCGCCCGGAGATATCGATCAGGACCACGGGACCGATGAGGTCACCAGCGTCCAGTTGGTGGGCCAGCTTTCGCGCCGAGGCCGGCTTGCCGGCCGCTTCCATGGAGGCGTCGTTGTTGACGTAGTGCGCGGCCGTGTCCATGTGGGTGCCGTGATGTTCCGAGATGACCAGGGTACCGAGGTCGAAGTGCCCCTGGTTGGTCGGGAATTTACCGAGCGCGAATACCGTTTGCTGGCCGAACGACGGTATGGCTTTCGAATCGAGCCAGGGTTTGGCCATATCCGGCTTCATGGAGTCCCCTTCCATCGGTTGGAAGGTCGGTATTGGGTGGGTCAGGTCGACCGTGAAACTGGCCGCTTCGGCGTCGGCGGCAGTGGCGATCGCAAAAGCAGCGGTGGCACCCAGAATAATACGTTTCATGTTCTCCTCCCCATTTGAATTCTTGGCCTGGGCATCCAGGCGCGACGGAGAGCATACACCGAAAGGTCTTAGGGATTGAAGGCCTTCAGCGGTTCGTCTTTTCACCGGGAGGGAATTGCTTCGACCTATGCCAATGCCGGGTCCATATGATCCCAGGGCTGGGCTTCCGATCGAAAGACGACGCGTTCGGGGCGGAACCGCGATGGGTCGTCGAGGGTCGCTGCATGGATATACCGCCGGTCGCGGAAGCGGTCGGTCATGGCGAGAACGGGAGAGCCACAGACCGGACAGAAAGCGCCGCGGGTTAGGAAACCGCTGTCGGAAGGCTGCTCGTAGTATCGCAATTCACCGGTAAGGGCGGTGTCGGCAATGTCGACGACGAAGGCCGACGAATGACCGGTGCCGGTGGCGCGCTGGCATTTTCGGCACTGGCAGTGAAAGGAGAACCCAAGCGAACCCGTGATCTCGTAACGGACCGCGCCGCAGGCACATCCACCGGTAAATGGTTTACTCATGAGCCGTCACCGCTTTCGTAACTCACCGACGGATACCAGTCGCCGCGCCCGTCCGGTGTCAGGTCAAGCGTATGCCAAAGCGGCCACATCAGGTCGACGTGCCGTGGATTCTGTCCGCGTTCACTGGGGTGCAAAAAAAGTTCGGTGGCATAGGTATGGTGAATATCCGCGCCTAGCTTTTGGAACACGTTGACCATGGACCATTGGCTACCGTCGGCTCCTTCAGCCAAATAGTCCCTGTTGAAATCGCAACCGCCGGACGACAGCAGGCGCAAGTTCCGCCAACTCCGCACTTGCGCCCAATCAAATAGCTCTTGGGGTTTTGCCCTGGCGACGACAGCGAAGTTGACGCGCCGGGTGACATGGGGCGCGGCACCGTCGAAGCTGTCGAGGAATGCCGTACACATGGGACACGGATTGGCGCCGCTTCTGAACATGAACCCGTAGATGACCAAAGTGTTCTTGTCCGGTGCGAACAAGTCGCTAAAACGCACCGGCTGTTCGCGAGGGCCGGAAACGGCTTCCAGAAAGCGATAATCCTCCTTCAAAGCCCCACCGGACGGTAAGGACCGTCGCATCTCAGCGACGGCTTCGATTTGCCACCGCAGGTTTCGTTCCGCGTCTAAAAGGGCGTTCCGCGCGTTCCGGTACCTTTGGCCCTCGCCGGGAAATTCGATCTCATTGGTTTCCACAATCCCCTCCTTACGATCGCTACCTCGGTCGCTCCGCGGCTCCGCTTTCGCCAAGGGAGAGACCCCGTCAACATCCTATAGTGAACCAATTGGTTTACTATAGAGAAACCACGGAACAGGGTCAACCGATCCTTCGCGACCGGTTTCAGGCCCGGTCAACGGTAAGAATCCATTGTCGAATAAGAACCGGCGAGGCTGCGCTGCAGGCGTTCGGCAAAACGGGCCTCGAATCCCGCTTTCCAGACAATGGCCAGAATCCTCTTGGTCGATTTCTTACGAAAACACTTCTCGACGGCGATCGGCTGGGCGCCGGACAACAAAGCCAGCGCCGCGACGACCAGTTCCCGCTGTCCCTCTTCGAGCGTCGCCGCCAGGAAAGGCTCGCGAAGCTCGCCGGTCGATTGCAGCCTCCGGGCTTCCTCGAGCGCGGCTTCCAGAGGCGTCGAGGACGGTTCCGCCGCATCGCCCGTATCTCCGGTCAAAGGATGATCCGTTTTTACCAGGCGTTCGGCCACTGTGGCGCGGATTTCGCTGACGATTTCCGGCGAAAAATCCTGCCGCGTAACCAAATTCTCTATGAGGTTTTCCGCAACAAATTGAGCCAGACTCATGGCAGCGCGTTCAGAAAGCGCCGGTCGCGCGACGAGCGGCGCGTGCCAGCTCTCCACCTGCTCCGCCCGATCGATAATCAAATCCAGGGTCTCCTCGCGGATCTGAGCACTATGATTAGCGAGTAGGAGGCCAATGGCCTCTTCGTCCGACGTGGCGACGACAGCGTCGACGATTGTTTCACCGACGTTCTCGCGTTTCGATATGCAACTCAAACGCCCTGTCGCCGTACCGTGTTCGATGATCTCCAACAGGTCTTCGTCGCTCAGAACTGGCGAATACTCGAGGATCGGACCGGAAACAATAATCTCCACGTCCCAGGCCAGGCGGCGAATCAATTCGGGCGGCGCCTGGGCGACGTCCTTCAGGGTGTCGGCGACGATCTGGCGGACCCGGGTCACCTGGTCACGGTGAGAATTTCCAGGGCTTCATAGGCCATACGCTCGACCCGGTCTTTTTCCTCCGGGTCCAACGGTGGCGCCAGGTTGGATATCTTGGCCGCGAGTCCGCCACGGACGTCTTGGTTCTCGTCGGTTGCCAATAGAAGATCCGCATGGCGCGGGGCCGCTTCATTCAGAGCCAGTGCGAGACGCACTTCCGGCGACGGGTCTTCAGCCAAGTAGTAAAGGATCTCCGGCTTGATGTCAGAACGCGACGCCAGTTGGCGGCGGACTTCCGGGTCGTCGTGGCGGGCGAGTTCCTTGGCCTCGTCGTAGGAGATTTCCGGCTTCTTACCGCCTGTCAGTTTGTCGATCGGATCCGTCATGACCTCACTCGGAGCTGCGCCGTGCCAAGTCCTGGTAGAACTTCAATTGCCAGGCGGCCTCGTCCCGGTCCATCGGGTATTCATGATTTTCCGGCATGATGACATCGGAAGGCGCGACACGTCCCATGCGCTGCTGGACTTTGACGACGATGCTGATCGGCATATCCGCCATTTGGCAGAGCGCGACAATGCCTTTCGGGCTCTTCTCCTTGAATACCCGTTTGCCAACCGTTTCCGTGATCCCCGCCCGCGTCACCAGCGTGGCCAAGACGAAACTGTGGTCTCCCGCTTCCAAGGCGCGCTCGACCATCTTACCGTCCAGCCGCTGTCCTTCAAAAAGGCGCTTGACCATGTCAATGGGGAGCGGGGTTGTCAGAAAGTCCTGGGCCGGCTTGGGAATCTCGTTCTCGTCCTCGATCTGGATTTCCTTGCGATCGAGGCGGCGGCGGACGACATCCTTGATCTGCACCAACGTCGAATCATCGAGATCAGACCGCTCCTGCAACACATCGAGCAGATTGTCGGCGAGAAAGTGTGCCATCTTCATGGCCGCGCCTTTCGGCAGCTTCGGCCTGCTGACCAACGGTGCATGCCAGACATTGACGTCTTCGGCCTGTTCGACCAGATCGTCGAGGGTTTGTTCACGGATTTGCGCCCCTTGATTCGACAACAAATCGGCGATTGCCGTCGTATCGTCGGTGGCGACGATCGCATCCGATAGTTTCTCGCCGACGGCTTCGCGTTTCGAAATCCGGTTCAGCGCACCTTCTACAGGGCTGCTATTGACAATCTCAATGAGATCGTCGTCGCTCAAAACCTTGGAATGCTCTAATACCGGGCCGCTGACTTCGATAAGCGTATCGTGGGCGAGCGTCTTGATGATTTCCGCAGGCGCATTGGTGACGTCTTTGATGGCGTCAGCCAGAACTTGGCGAACGAGCGGTATCTGGTCCTGAGCAAGGATTTCCAGGGCCTCGTAAGTCGCGTGCTTGGCCTTGTTGGCAGCGTCGGGCGCGAGATTGTCCGAGGATTTCGCAATGCGGCCAGCCAGGTGCGAACGGACCTTATTGTCCGCGTCGGTGGCCAACAATAGGTCGGATTGCCCAGGCGCCGCCCGGTTTTGCGCCACCATGCGGCGGACTTCCGGATCCTTGTCCTCGGCCAAGTAGTAAAGGATTTCCGGTCTTAGGTCGCTTCGCTGGGCGAGCGATATCCTTACCGCCGGGTCATCGTGACGAGCCAGTTCCTTCGAATCTTCGTAGGAAATTGATTCCGCGTCGACTTCCGCGTTCACCGTCTGACCTCATCAATTGATGCCTTTCGAGGATCAACTATCCCCGCCAGCTGCCGGTGCCGCCGCCAGCTCATAGCCTCCCTTATGGGCTTTTTTAACCGCATACATCGCCTTATCCGCGCGGGCAAGCATCTCGTCAAAGGTCTCACCGGAGTCCGGGTCGTATACGGCAACGCCAACAGAGATCCCGAGTGGATGCTCATCGCTTCCCGAAAATTGCCTCATCGTCGCACTCGCCTCGACGAGCGCTTTGGCTCTGTTTTCCGTAACGGCCGGTGCGATTCCGTCTAACCACATCGCAAACTCATCGCCTTCGAGCCGAGCGATGACATCACCGGGACGCGAGAAGTCCATCAGCATGTCGCGCAGATGCATGATCGCGTCGTCGCCTGTCTGGTGTCCGTGGACGTCGTTGACCAGTTTGAAGTTGTCCATATCGACATAAAAAAGCGCCGCTGTCTGTCGGCTTCTCTTGAGGCGTGATACGCGGCGCGGGAGCTCCTCTTCGAAAAAGGCGCGGCGATTGAGAAGGCCCGTCATGCTGTCGGTTCGCGACAGGGCAACGATGCGTTCATGGTTGGATATCTGCTCATTGGCGATGCCGAGCTGGTTGGCGACGTCACCGATCAGAATCTGGTAATCCGCCTCCCAGGCACCGACCGCCGCGCTTTTCCAGATGCAGATGGCGCCGTTGATGACATGGCGGTAGTGGGTGGCGACGGCTAGAACTTCCCAGTTGCCGATTTTGAAAGCTGAGACCTCACCCGTCGGCGTCAAGTTTTCGAGCTTGTTTTCCAAGCCCTCGATGCCCTGCGCATTTCCATATTCGGCGGCAACACCGAACTTGCCCGTTTCGGTTTGCCGGAAAATCCGACAACCGGCCACCTCCAACGCCCGTGTTGTCGCCGTTGCCGCTGCCGACAACATATTTTCCGGCTCCAATTCGTCGCGGCAAACGCCCCTCGATCCGCTCCACTGGCGTTCGCCTTCGACTTCCGTAAACAACGGCACGCAGGACAACATCATGCACGCGGTTTCACCGTCCTTCCGCTTGAACCACATTTCGACGTCCTCAAGCGGGCGTTTCGAAAAAAACGGAAGCGGAGAGTAGTCATCGGCGTTGACGATGAAATTAGCCGCTGGATGGTCGATCAGGTCATCGGCCGAATAGTCGAGAGCACCATCGGGTGACACGAAGACGAAATCGCCGTCCGGCGATGTTTCCCAACAGAAGTCGCTGGAAACCTCGACCAGGTCCTTGTAACGCTGGCGGGATTCGACAAGCGCGCTCCGCAGGTTACGGTCCATCGTTAAGTCACGGGTCATGACCAGGAGGCGGTCCACCTGTAAGGGGACCACCGTTGTTTCGAGTACGATTTCGCCCTTCGAGCTTTGAAGGGTGATGGTGCCTACCGCGACACTCCCCATTGAGCGTGCCTTCGACACGAGATCCTGGACTTCCGGCATGGCATCATGGGCGATTAGCGCCTCCAAACCGGCACCCTTCGGATTGGCGCGCAAGACCTTGCCATCCCCATCGACCAATACCGCGGCCCCTGGGAATCCGGAAAGAAGGACGTCGGCATCGTCTGCCCGGTCGATATCGATGGATGCGTCACCGTTCACGCTGCCACCTGCACCATCTTCATACCCGTCTCTACCAATTCCACGTTATCGAACCGTGACAACCGAAAAATCTTAAACAAATCCAACGGCTTCCATCGAGTTCGAAGTTTAAATCAACCCGCTAACCAGTGCCATACACCATTATCCAAACTTTTTACAGGTTTTGGGTATTTCCAGAGGCCATACTGTAGACGAAAAGTGGCTTGCAAAGGGCGCGAGCGCCCCATCAAATGCGCTCATGGACAACGACCGCGCCGACGCCGGTATCGAACGGATACGCGAAGGGATCGAAACTTGGATTTTCGATCTCGACAACGCCCTTTATCCGGCCTCCTGCCGCCTGTTCGACCAAGTCGACCGGAACATCACGCGTTATATCATCGAGCATTTCGGACTCGGTTGGGACGATGCTAAGCGTATGCAAAAAAACCTATTTCAAGGACCACGGCAACACCATGCGCGGCCTTATGATTCTGCATGGAACCGATCCCTCCCACTATCTCGATTTCGTCCACGATATCGACCTGTCGCCGGTGGCGGCGGCCCCGGGTCTCGACCGCGCCCTCCATCGTATAGAAGGCCGCAAGGTGGTCTTCACGAACGGTTCGACACGGCATGCCGAACGGGTGATGAAGAAACTCGGCGTGGAACATCATTTCGAAGGGATTTTCGACATTATGGACGCGGAGTGCATCCCCAAACCCGAGCCTGTTGTCTACGCGAAGCTGGTCGATGAATACACCATCGAACCGAAGCGATCGGTGATGATCGAAGACATGGCCCGCAATCTGGTGCCGGCGGCGGCCATGGGAATGACGACCGTATGGGTACGGACGGACAGCACCTGGGGACAGGATGGCTCGGACGGTGACCACATCGACCATGTGATCGATGATCTTTCTGCATGGTTGACCGATCTCACGCAGTGCTGAGTTGGACCGACTAAGCGAGAATCCGGTTCCGACCGCGTCTTTCTCGCCGTATTGACAGAGTGCCTCAGCTGTCCCATTTTCCCGATGCCTTCGCGCCGTAGTCCCACAGGATAGAGGCCTTGAAAATGAATATTACCGAACTTGAAGCGACTATCGAGACCGCCTGGGATGAGCGCGAGTCTATTGACATTAACACGACGGGCAAAACACGTGACGCCGTCGTAGCCGCGCTCAATCTGCTCGACTCAGGCGAGGCCCGCGTCGCCGAAAAGATCGATGGCGAATGGACCGTTAATCAATGGCTGAAGAAAGCCGTCCTATTGAGTTTCCGCCTCAACGACATGAGCGTCATCGACGGTGGCGCAGGCGGCGCTACGTGGTGGGACAAGGTCCCCTCGAAGTTTGCCGGATGGGGCGAGAACCGGTTCCGCGAGGCCGGGTTCCGTGCCGTACCCAATTGCACCGTGCGCCATTCCGCTTACATCGCGCCCGGCGTCGTATTGATGCCCAGTTTCGTCAACTTGGGCGCGCGGGTCGATTCCGGCACCATGGTCGATACCTGGGCCACAGTCGGATCCTGCGCGCAGATCGGTAAGAACGTCCATCTGTCTGGTGGCGTTGGCATCGGTGGCGTTCTCGAACCCCTGCAGGCCGGTCCCGTCGTCATCGAGGATAATTGTTTCATCGGGGCCCGATCGGAGGTCGTCGAAGGCGTCGTCGTCGAAGAAGGCAGTGTCTTGTCCATGGGCGTCTATATCGGTGCCTCGACGAAGATCGTCGACCGAGCAACCGGCGAAGTCCATTACGGCCGCATCCCCGCCTACTCGGTGGTGGTGTCCGGATCGATGCCGGGAAAACCGCTGCCCGATGGGTCGCCGGGCCCCAGTCTTTACTGCGCGGTCATTGTCAAACGCGTCGACGAGAAGACCCGTTCCAAAACCTCGATCAACGACCTGTTACGTGACTGACGGTTGACGATGGACAGATTTTCGCCGTGAGCGGACCGTCGGACCCGCTGGAATTGGCAAAGGCACTAATTCGCCGGCCAAGCGTAACTCCCGAAGACGCCGGTGCGCTCGATGTGCTGCAAGCGCATTTGGAACGCCTTGGTTTCGAGTGTCATCCTTTGGTCTTTTCGGAACCGGGAACGGAACCGGTTCGCAACCTCTACGCCCGCATCGGCACCGACAGGCCCAACTTCTGTTTTGCCGGGCATACGGACGTGGTACCGCCGGGACCACCCGACTCCTGGACGACCGGCCCCTTCGAACCCCAGGTTCGCGACGGCTATCTTTACGGCCGCGGGGCCTCCGACATGAAAGCCGCCGTCGCCTGTTTTGCAATCGCGGCTGAGCGGTTCCTGGCGGACAATGAAGGTTCGTGCCCGGGATCGATCAGCCTGCTGATCACCGGCGACGAAGAAGGTGACGCCATTAACGGTACACGCAAGGTGCTGGCATGGATGAAGGAGCGCGGCGAAACCATCGACCAATGCCTTGTCGGGGAACCGACCAGCGACCAGGTATTGGGGGATATGGCGAAGATCGGTCGGCGCGGCAGCATGAATGCCTGGATATCTGTACAGGGTACCCAGGGCCATTCCGCCTACCCCCATCTAGCCGACAATCCGGTACCGCGGCTACTCAAATTCTTGTCTGCCATCGATTCCCATGTCCTCGACGAGGGAACTGACTTCTTTCCGCCGAGCCATATTGAGATTACAACCATCGACGTCGGCAACTCGGCGACAAACGTCATCCCGGACCGAGCCGAGGCGCGCATCAACATTCGCTTCAACGATCGCCATACAGGGGCCTCTTTGACAGAACTGCTCGATGGCATGCGCGGTGAGTTCGCCGGCGACAGCGAAATGAATACCAAGATTTCCGGCGAGGCGTTTCTGACCCCGCCGGGCCTACTCAGTACCATCGTCGCCGACGCGATCAAGGAAGAGACCGGGGCCCTGCCAGAGCTGAGCACCACAGGCGGCACCTCGGACGCTCGGTTTATCAAGGATTTCTGTCCGGTCGTCGAATTCGGCATGTCGAACGCGACGGCACATAAGTCGGATGAATGCGTGCCGCTCGACGACGTCGAGACCTTGACGCGAATCTATCAGGTGATACTCGAACGGTTTTTCGAGAAACACCAATGATTTCCGCTCGCGAAGCCGCTCTGTCCCTTTACGGCGCTTACCGGTTAGCCCGTTTCGATCCTGACGGATTGCAGTTCTTCGAACATTCCGTTGGTGCTTTTTGGCGGTCGTTTTTCGCCGCCGTGATCGTCGCGCCGATTTTCGCAGTTTTCTTGAGTATTCGGTATGCGACCGGCGAGATTTCTGCGAGCCTGCTTACGTTTCTTACATACGAGGCTGCCGGATATGTCATTGCCTGGTTGGCGTTTCCCGTGGTCATGGAAGGTTTGAGCCGGACCCTCGATTGCCGAAAGCACTATGTCAAATTCATCATTGCCTACAACTGGATCATGGTCATCCAGAATGCTGTCTATTTGCCGGTGGTCATCTTCGGTGTCGGCGGCATGGTCAGCCAGGGTACAGCCAATGGCCTGGCGCTGATTGCCCTGATTTGGACTTTCATTTACACCGGTTACGTCGCCACCAAGGCACTTGAAATCCCACCGCTGTCCGCCGCCGGCATTGTCTTCATCGATCTGCTTTTGGCTCTCCTGATCGACGTCACCGTCAGTTCACGGATGTGACTGGCTCGGCGATATACGCCTATGTTCTCCTTGCCGGAGCAAGTGGTGATCCGCAAGATGGACGGACTCGACAGCGCGTTTGACTTCGTCAGGGAACCGTAAATGTCAGTTAACGTCACCTTCGTCGGTTCCGGTGATGCCTTCGGTGCCGGTGGCCGATTTCAAACCTGCATCCTCGTCGACGCGCCGGAGACCCGGTTTGCCATCGACTTCGGCGCGTCGAGCCTGATCGCCCTCAATCAGATGCAGATCGACCACAACAGCATCGACACGATCGTTTTGACTCATTTGCATGGCGACCACTGCGCCGGGATTCCTTTCATGTTGCTGGACGCCATGCTCGGCGCCAAACGACAGACTCCTCTGACCATCGTGGGCCCGCGTCAAACCGAGGCGCGGTTGGACGAGATTTGTGAAGCCCTGATGCCGGGCATGGGCACAATGACACCCAAGTTCCCGCTCGAATACGTCGAGGTTGACGTGCTCGAACCGATGACCGTTAACGATCTGACGGTCACCAGCTATCCAGCGTTGCACACCGCCGGAACAAATCCGACGGCGGTCCGCGTCGAGGTCTCGGGCAAGGTCATTTCCTATACCGGCGACAGTGCCTGGACCAAACACATGCCCGCCGTCGCCGAGAATGCTGACCTTTTTATCTGCGAATGTTATTTCTATGAAAAACCCGTTCCCTTTCATATGAATTACCCGGACATTCGCGATCACCGAACCGAACTAACAGCGAAACGAACGGTTCTTACGCACTTCAGCCGAGAGATGATGGCGGCCAAGGACGGGCTCGAAGACGAATGTGCCTTCGATGGTCTTGTCATCACCCTATAACCACGCCGTGAGACGACACGCCGAAGCAAGCTCGGCCCAAAGTGCCGCAGCGCGTTTACATCCGTTCACTGGGACGGTCTCCGAGGAAATTGAAAACAATTGGGCAATCGGATAGCACATAAGGTGGATCACCGCCGCACCAGAGAGGAAAAGGATTGAGCGGGTGGCCGATTTTAACCTGCAAAGGTTCAAGGTCCTGCTCGTTGAGGACAACGGTTACGTATGCCAGATCCTGAAGGAATTGCTTTACGATCTTTCCGTCGGTCAGGTGGAAACGGCGAACAGTGGCGTCGACGCCATTGAAATCATGAAGAACGCGACGGCCTCGTTCGGCGAGGGCGGGCCTTTCGACATGATCATCTCGGACATGGTCATGTCGCCGATCGACGGGTTGTTGCTTTTGAAATGGGTTCGAGAGGGCAAGGACTCGCCAGACCGGTTCGTGCCGTTTCTCATGATGTCGGGAGCCGCCGATGACGATAAGGTCAAGCTGGCCCGCGACAAAGGCGTCAACGAATTCCTGGCCAAGCCCTTCTCCGCATCGAGCGTCGCCGAAAAGGTCCAGGCCTTGATCAACCGGCCGCGCCAGTTCGTCGCCACGCGGAGCTATTTCGGCCCGGACCGTCAACGCCGCCGCCTGCTTTTGGACGATGTCGACGACCGTCGCACCTTGACGGAGAAGGACGCGACGGTGGTTTATTCGTCGAGTAGAATCGTCCGCCCGAAGACCGAAGGCGAGGTCTATCTATTCCGACTACAGAATCGCCTGCTCGAGAAGGCCGGCGGTCTCGCAGGCGCGCCAGGCGCCCTGCCGACCCGGGTGTTGTCGGAGGCCGATAGCAAACTCGATCGCTCGGCGACGGATTTTCACACGTGGGCGTTGGACTACCTGCGGTCGCTTTCCAGGCTCTGCGTGGTCGCCTCGAAAGCCCCGGCCGCCAAGCGCCGCAAACTCTTCGAACATATCAACCTCATCGCCCACGAGCTTCGCGGGCAGGGCGGGACCTTCGGCTATCCCCTGATTACGGTCGTTGGCAAAATGCTCTATCAGATCACCGGCCTCGGGTGTTCGACGGATGACAATGCCATCGAGATTGTAAAGGCGCATATCGACACCATGCGCGTCGTGTTCCGCGACAAAGTGACGGGCGATGGCGGTGAGGTCGGGCGCGACCTGCTGGGCGCACTGAAAAAGGCCATTGCGCGGCTCCAGGTCGACGATACGGAGATTACTGAAACGTCGTCGGATGGCGCCGCCACCGGCCGACTGGCCCGTCCGCACGAATCGGTGCGGAATAAGATCGTCGGCCCCAAGTAGCGACTGTCACACTTCGGTCGTATCGTCCCAACCGATCATATCCAGGATTGGTTGCAGGAGATCGTTCCAATCGAACCACATGGCGAACGCGCCCATTCCCAGCATGAGGAGAAGTTCCGGCGAGGTAATCAGACCCATGATCGCCAACAAAAGGCCACCGAAGCCCCAGGCCGCTTGGCCGGTGAACAGGGCGATCAGGGAGAAGATGAACGCGAGCGGCACGAAAATGAACCCGATGGTGAAGATCCCGAGCAACCCGGAACCCACTGCGAACCATCCCGTGGCCGTGTAAAAACGCGGTGTCAGGTTGTCGGATTTGATCTGCGGTTGCTGTTGTGCGCTTTTTTTCGGCGATTTTGCGGTCCTGGAATTGAGACGAAGGAAGCCGTCAC
>Ga0056126_10000441_pt1 | contig 14507 bp, 11 predicted proteins | sample WorMetLIZAISLAND_FD_71117 | JGI IMG/M metagenome (GOLD analysis project Ga0056126, IMG submission 71117) | Marine gutless worms symbiont microbial communities from Max Planck institute for Marine Microbiology, Germany - Inanidrilus manae... ...
TCCTACGAGTGGGATCTGGACAACGACGGCGAATATGACGACGCCACCGGCGCGACGCCGGCGATCGTCTTCCCCGATCCCACCGGCGTGCCGCTGAACATCGGTTTGCGCGTGTTCGACGACGCGGTGCTCAACGACGTTGACGAAGACGGCGTCCAGGATCCGAAAGAGCGGCTGAGCGACACCGACTTCACCATCGTCACCGTGCTGCCGAACAACCCGCCAGTGTCAGCCCATGGCGGCCCGTACACGGTGAACGAGGGATCGTCCGTCACCCTCTCGACGGCAGCGGCTCCAGCGATCCGGACGGCAACCCGATCGTCTCCTACGAGTGGGACCTCGACGACGACGGCACCTTCGGCGACGCGACTGGCGCAGTGGTGACGCACACCTTCGTTCAGGATGGCTCGTATCCTGTCGCCCTCAGGGTCAGCGACTCGGCCCTCGATGACACCTCGTCGACGACGGTGACGGTCAACAACGTGCTGCCAACCGTCGAGGCCGGCGACGACCAGACCATCACCGAGGGCGACACCCTCAGCCTCGATCCGGCGTCTTTCACCGATCCGGGCCTCGAGGACGCCCACACCGCGACCATCGACTGGGGCGACGGCTCGCCGGTCGAGGCGGGCACGGTCACCGAGACCCTTGGCACCGGGACCGGTACCGTCTCCGGAAGCCATGTCTACGTCGAGGACGGCACCTACACGGTCACCGTCAGCGTCACCGACGACGACGGCACCGCCAGCGACACGCTGACGGTCACCGTGCTCAACGCGGCGCCGATCATCGTCCTCGCCGAGGACCGGACCAGTAACGAGGGCGACACCGTCTCCGTCAATGCTCCGGTGTCGTTCACCGATCCGGGCGTCGAGGATACCCACACCGCCACCTTCGACTGGGGCGACGGCTCGCCGGTCGAGCCGGGCGTGGTCACCGAGACCGTCGGCACCGGAACCGGCACGGTGACCGGCAGCCACGTCTACGTCGACGACGCCAACTACACCGCCACGGTCGTCGTCACCGACGACGAGGGCGACTCCGGCTCGACCGATTTCGCCGCCACCGTCAACAACCTGGCTCCCGTGGTCGAGGCCGGTGCACTCACCCAGGACGCCGGCTCCGGTTCGGTCGACGGCAGCCATGTGTACGCGGACAACGGCGTCTACACGGTGACGGTCACCGTCACTGATGACAATGCCGGCGTGGGCAGCGACACCTTCACGGTCACCGTCAACAACGTTGCGCCGACCGTCGAAGCCGGTGGCGACCAATCCATCGTCGAGGGTGGCTCCATCAGCCTCGACCCGGCGACCTTCACCGATCCGGGCACGGCCGACATCCACACCGCGACAATCGATTGGGGTGATGGTTCGCCTTTGGAGGCTGGCGCGGTGACCCAATCGAGCGGCAGCGGCTCGGTTGCCGGCAGCCATTCCTACGGCGGCGAAGGCATCTTCACGGTCACCGTGTCCGTCACCGACGATGACGGCGGCGTTGGCACCGACACATTCACGGTCAACGTCTCCGATGCCGGCGGCCCGAGCGTCGACGCCGGTCCCGACGTGATCATCGACGAGGGTGACACCGTCAACCTGCCGCCGTCGACCTTCGTTCCGGCGGTCGGCACCGACACCCACACCGCCAGCATCAACTGGGGTGACGGCACCGTCGAGCCCGGCACCGTCGACGACGCCGCGGACACGGTGAGCGGCAGCCACACCTATCCGCAGGACGGCTCGTTCTCGGCCGGCGTCACCGTCACCAACCAGGACGACACCTCTGGTGCCGACAGCTTCAACGTCACCGTCAACAACGTCGCGCCGGTGGTCGAGGCCGGCGCCGATCAGGCGGTCGACGTGGGCGCGACGGTCAGCCTTGACCCGGCGACGTTCTCCGATGTCGGTGTCCTCGATATCCACACCGCGACCATCGATTGGGGTGACGGCTCGCCGCTGGAGGCGGGCGCGGTGACCGAATCGAGCGGCAGTGGCACCGTCGATGGCAGCCACGTCTACACCGATCCGGGCACCTACACCGTCACGGTCGAGGTCGCTGACGACGACACTTCGACCGCGGATACGCTCACCGTCGTCGTGTCCTCGACCGGCGCGCCGCCGGCAGCCATCGACGACCTGACGGCCGTGCCGAAGAGCGGCAAGATCGATCTGGTGTGGACGCCGGCCGATGGCGCGACCACCTACAACGTCTACCGTTCGGAGACCGAGGGCGGTCCGTACGACCAGATCTCGACGGGCTGGACGTGCACCTATTGCGCCTACGCCGACTTCGGGCTGACCAACGGCGTGACCTACTACTACGTGGTGACCACCGGCGAATCGCCGCTGTCCAACGAGGCGTCGGGCACGCCGAGCGGTGTGGTGATCCGGCCGCGCTGATCCATCCCGATAGCGATATCCCAATGGCCTGACGCGGGCGTCCGGTATCCGGGCGCCCGATCCTTTGGGTCATGGATTCGTCTCATGGGTTTCCGCAGCCGGTTCTTGCGGCCGGCCAACGGGTCCACCAGAATGGCCCGCGCCGCGGCCGCAACCGCGCCGGCCGACACCGCCGAAACCGTTGGGGAGCAACATGACCAAGGCCATTCGCATTCACGAACACGGCGGACCGGAGGTTCTGACATACGATGACGTCGAGGTCGGCGCGCCGGGTCCGGGCCAGGTTCGGCTCCGCCAGACGGCCGTCGGGCTCGACTACATCGACGTCTATCACCGGACCGGCCTGTATCCTCCGGGCCCGCTGCCGGCGGTTGTCGGCCTCGAGGCGGCTGGGGTCGTCGAGGAGGTCGGCGACGGCGTGACCGAGTTTCGGGCCGGTGACCGGGTGGCCTACGCCAACCCGCCGGTCGGCGCCTATGCCGAAGAGCGGCTGATGCCCGCCGACCGCCTGGTCGGCGTCCCGGATGGCATCGATGACCGTCAGGCGGCGGCGATGATGCTCAAGGGCATGACGGCGCAATACCTGCTGCGCCGGACCTACCGGGTCCAGGCCGGCGACGCGATTCTCGTTCATGCTGCGGCGGGCGGCGTCGGGCTGATCGCCTGCCAGTGGGCGAAGCATCTGGGCGCGACGGTGATCGGCACCGTCGGCTCCGACGACAAGGCAGCGCTGGCGGCGGCCAACAGCTGCGACCACCCGATCGTCTACACCCGCGAAAACTTCACCGAGCGGGTGCGCGAGATCACCGGCGGCGAGGGCGTCGCCGTGGTCTACGATTCCATCGGCAAGGACACCTTCGAGGGCTCCCTCGATTGCCTGCGGCCGATGGGGATGATGGTCAGCTACGGCAACGCCTCCGGTCCGGTGCCGGCGTTCGAGCCGGGCTTGCTCGCCGCCAAGGGCTCGCTGTTCTTCACCCGGCCGTCGCTGATGACCTACACGGCGAAGCGCAGCGACTTGGTTGCCGGCGCCGAGGAACTGTTCGACGTGGTCAAAGGCGGCCACGTGAGCCTCACGATCAACCAGACCTACCCGCTGGCGGAGGCAGCGCAGGCCCATGCCGACCTCGAGGCCCGCAAGACGACCGGTTCGACCCTGCTGATCCCGTGAGCCCGGCGCAAATCGGCGGCCCGGCTCAGATGGAGCGAATCAGTCCGCCATCGACACGCATCACGTGGCCGGTGACGTAGCCGGCCGGCTCGCCGGCGAGGAAGGTCGCGACAGCGGCGAATTCCTCGACCGTGCCGTAGCGCCTCATGGGGATCAGCGCCCACGACTGCCGGCGCGCCTCTTCGACCTCGATGCCGAGGCGCTTGGCGTTGGCGGTGTCGATGCGGTCGGTACGTTCGGTCCAGATGCGCCCGGGGGCAAGCACGTTGACGGTCACGCCGTCGGGTGCGACCTCGGCCGAGAGGGTCTTCATGTAGGCGACCAGCGACGCCCGCAACGTATTCGAAATACCGAGCGTCGGGATCGGCTGCACAACCCCCGAGGACGCGACCGTCAGGATTCGGCCCCAACCGCGCTGGCGCATGCCGGCAACCAGAGTTCCGGTGATGCGAATGACCCCGAGCACCATGGCCTCGAACTGCGCCCGCCACACCGAGGTTTCGACGCCCAGGGCCCCCGACGGGGGCGGACCGCCGCCGTTGTTAATCAGGATGTCCACGTTCCCGGCCCCGGCGACGTCTTCGCCAAGGGCCTCGACGGCGGCAAGATCGGCGAAGTCCACGTTGCGGACGTCAGCCGAAATCCCGTACTGGGCGTGCAGGTCCCCGGCCAGCGCCTCAAGCCGGCCACGATCCCTGGCGCCGAGGATCAGATCGCATCCTTCGGCCGCCAGCGCCCGCGCGATGCCTGCGCCGATCCCCTGCGACGCACCGAGAACCAGCGCCCGCTTGTCCTTGAGTCCGAGGTCCATGAATGCCCTACCATTCCGGGGTTTGCGGAACCGTCATTATCCGCGCACCGGCGGCGCTTTCGCAACGTGCGTCCGCCGATCATCGGTGTGCCACCGCTCAACCCACGCGATCGAAGTTCCGTGAGCTTCGTGCATCCGCTATGGTACTTCGGAAACGGTCGCCGACCGTAGGAGGGGATCCGCCGGCAATGACTGACATCATGCGCGCGCTTCGGGACGAGCACGCCAATATCGTCCGGTTGCTCGACGCCTTGGAGCGCCAGCTCGATCTGTTCGACCGTGCCGGCCGGCCCGACTACGATATCATCCGAGGGATCGCCGACTACTTCCTGAGCTTTCCCGACCTCTACCACCATCCCAAAGAAGACCTGCTGTTCCGCAAGCTGCAGATGCGGGACCCCGAGGCGGCACAGCGGTTCGGCGACCTGCAGGCCGAGCACGAACAGCTGGCCGCCCGAACCCGCGAGTTCGCCGCCGCGGTCCGAGACGTGCTCGACGAAGCCGAGGTCCCGCGGGAAGCCTTCGACCGGTGGACCCGAGACTTCATCGACTTTCAGCGTCAGCATCTGAAGAAGGAAGAGCAGGTGTTCTTCCCGGCCACCGAAAAGGCCCTCACCAAGGACGACTGGGCGGAGCTGGCGGCCCGGATGACCGACCGTGACGATCCGCTGTTCGGCGCCGAGATCGGCAAGCGCTACGAGGTGCTGCGGTACAATATCCTCAGCTGGGAGCGCGAGGCGGGTCAGCGTTAGGACCTTGTCCCGCCGCCCGCGCGCGGCAGCGCTTCGCCGGTCGGTCCGAACAGGTGCGATGCCGCCGCTTCGATGTCCAGACCGATCCGCTCGCCGACCCGCGCCGCCGTCGCCGCGGGAGCCTGAACGACGACCGCTACCCCATCGTCGAGAACCAGGTGAACCAGGGTCGCGTTGCCCAGCCGCTCGACCGCGAGCACCGTACCGCCGAGCGCACCGTCGCCGTCGGCGACGAGGCCGATGTCTTCCGGTCGGACACCCAGGGACAGGCGGCCCACGGCGGCATCGCTCTGGATGGGCACCGCCATCCGGCCGCCGCCCGGCAGGATGACGGTCACGGCGTCGGCGTCCCGGCCGGCCGCGTCGGCGCCGATGAAGTTCATCCGGGGCGAGCCGATGAACCCGGCGACGAACATGTTGCGTGGCCGCTGGTAGAGTTCCAGCGGCGGTCCGACCTGCTCGACCACGCCTTCGTTGAGCACGACGATGCGCTCGGCCAAGGTCATGGCCTCGACCTGGTCGTGGGTGACGTAGATCATCGTCGCGGCGATCTCGCGGTGCAGGCGGGCGATCTCGACCCGCATCTGCACGCGCAGCGCCGCGTCCAGGTTCGACAGCGGCTCGTCGAACAGGAACACGCCGGGCTCGCGGACGATGGCGCGCCCGATGGCGACGCGCTGGCGCTGGCCGCCGGAGAGCTCACGGGGCCGCCGGTCCAAGAGGTGCTCGATCTGCAAGGTGCGGGCGGCTTCGGCCACGCGGGCGGCGATTCCGTCGCGACCGTACCGGGCGAGCTTGAGCCCGAAGGCCATGTTGTCCCGCACCGTCATGTGGGGATAGAGGGCGTAGGACTGGAACACCATGGCGATGCCGCGGGCCGCCGGCGGGCGGTCGTTGACCCGCTCGCCGTCGAAGAGGATGTCGCCCGCGGTCGGGTCCTCGAGGCCCGCGATCAGCCGCAGAAGAGTCGACTTGCCGCATCCCGAGGGACCGACGAAGACGCACAGTTCGCCGTCGGTGATGTCCAGGGTCACGTCGCGGATCACCTGGGTGTGGCCGAAGCGCTTGCTGACGCTGGCGAGCGAGACCTCAGCCACCGGGGACTCCGAACCAGGCGCTCGCGGGCGGAAGGCTAAGGACACCGTCGGCGACACGGCCACCGGCGGAACCCGTGGCCGTCAAGGGACACCCAGGGCGCACCGCCGGGGAGCGGCACGATGGCATCCTCACCGGAGGGGTTGAACGCGCAGAACACGGTTTCCGCGTCCGACGTGCGAGTGAACGCCAGCACGGACTCCGCGGCATCGATGAACTCCAGGCCGCCCCCAATGAGCGCGGGATGCTCCTTGCGCCAGGCAATGAACTTCCGGGTGGCGTTGAGCACGGAGCCGGGATGGGCGTCCTGGACATCGACGGCGCGTCGGCGGTGCTCGTCTGACACCGGAAGCCAGGGCTCGGCAGCCGAGAACCCGGCGAAGGGCTCGGCGGATGCCCACGGCATCGGCGTCCGGCAGCCGTCGCGCCCTTTGTAGGCGGGCCAGAACGGCCTCCCCGCCGGGTCCTGAAGCCGTTCGAAGGGCACGTCGGCTTCGGGAAGCCCCAGCTCCCCGCCCTGGTATAGGCAGATCGTGCCGCGCAGCGACAGCAGCATGGCGGTCACCACCTTGGCCACGGCGGCCGGCGCCTCGGCCCCTCCCCAGCGGCTGGCGGCGCGGACAACATCGTGGTTGCTCAGCGACCAGCACGGCCATCCGTCGTCAAGCGCGGCCTCCATGCAGCCGACGACATCACGGACCCGGCTTGCCGTCGGTGCGCCGCGCAGCAGGTTAAAGGTGTAGGCCATGTGCAGCCGCCGGCCGCGCAGGTACTCCGCCGCGGTGGCGATGGAGTCGTCGGAGGCGATCTCGCCGATGGTCGTCGTCCCCGGATAGTCGTCCATCAGCGCCCGGAACCGTTCCAGAAGCGTGGTGATCTCCGGCCGCGTCTGGCTGTAGACGTGAGCCTGCATGGCAAACGGGTTCACGTCGTCGACGCTGTCGCCGGGATCGAACGGCGCCCCCGCCGGCGGGTTGTCGCGAAGCTCGGCATCGCAGACGCAGGCGTTGATGGCGTCCAGCCGGAACCCATCGACCCCGAGGTCGAGCCAGAAGCGCATCTCGTCGAGGATGGCCGCCAGCAGCCCCGGTGCGCGGTAGTTGAGGGCCGGCTGCTCGGCGAGGAAATTGTGGAAGTAGTACTGTTGGCGGCGGGGCTCCCAGGTCCATGCCGGCCCTCCGAACACGGAAAGCCAGTTGTTCGGCGGCGTGCCGTCGACGTTCGGATCGGACCAGACATACCAGTCTGTATGGAAATTGTCGCGGCTCTCCCGACTCGCCTGGAACCAGGGATGCTGGTCCGAGGTGTGGCTGGGGACAAAGTCCAGGAGCACGCGGACGTGGCGGGCGTGGGCTTCGTCGACCAACGTTCGGACGTCGTCCACACAACCGAACACGGGATCGATGGCGCAGTAGTCGGCGACATCGTAGCCGAAGTCCTTCATCGGCGAGGCGAAGATCGGCGACAGCCACACCGCATCGACGCCGAGGGCGGCGATGTAGTCGAGTTTCCCGATGATTCCGGCGAGGTCGCCGATGCCGTCGCCATTGGCATCAGCGAAGCTGCGCGGATAGATCTGGTAGATGACCGCCCCCCGCCACCACGCGCCCCGGCTCATCCCCGACTACCCCTTGACCGCACCGGCGGTGAGGCCGGCGACGATGCGGCGCTGGAACACCAGGACCAGGGCGATCAGCGGCACGGTCACGATGACCGAGGCGGCCATGATGTTGCCCCAGGGCAGCTCGTGCTGGCTGGCGCCGGAGATCAGCGCGATCGCCACCGGCACCGTGCGCATCTCGTTGGTGAGCGTAAACGTCAGCGCGAACAGGAACTCGTTCCAGGCGGCGATGAACGCGAGAAGCCCGGTCGCCGCCAGGGCCGGGCGCATCAGGGGCAGGAACACCCGCACGACGATGACCAGCGGCGAGGCGCCGTCGACGATCGCCGCCTCTTCCAGTTCGCGCGGCAACTCGCGCATGAAGGCGCTCAGCACCCAGACGGTGAACGGCAGGGTGAAGATCATGTAGCCGATCATCAGACCGAGGAGGTCGTTGTAGAGGCCGAGGGCGCGGATCAACTCGAACAGCCCCGACAGGACCGCCACCTGGGGGAACATGGAGACGCCGAGGACAGTCATCAGCAACGTCCGCCGGCCGCGGAAGTGGATCCGCCCCAACGCGTAGGCGGCGCCAACCGACAGGGCCAGGGACGCGGCGACGGTGGCCACCGCGACGATCACGGAGTTCGCAATGTTGCATCCGAACGGCTGTTCGCGGAAGACCGCCGCATAGTTCTCCCAGACCGGCGCCAAGAGAAAGAGATCAACCCGAAACAGCGCCGTCCCCGTCTTCAGAGACGTGACGATGGCGTAATAGAACGGTGCCACGGCAACGGTGACGATCACGGCGACGAGCACAAAGAACAGGACCCGACGAACGTACCGCCTCATCGCCCCGGCTCCGTTCCGAGGTCCAGGCGCGCGGCCATTACCGTCAGCACGGTGAGCGCGGCGATGATGACGAACAAAAGCGTCGACGCCGCCGAGCCCATGCCGACGTCCTGGAAATCGACAAGCTGCTGGCGGGCGAACACCGACATCGACATGGTCGCCTCGCTGTTGCTGGTCAGCACGTAGATCAGGTCGAAGATCCGCATCGCGTCCAGAGCCCGGAAGATCACCGCCACCGTCAGCGCCGGGCGGATCAGCGGCAGGGTCACGCGGAAGAACACGACCACCGGATGCACGCCATCGACCCGCGCCGATTCGTAGCACTCCTCGGGTAGCATCTGCAGAGCGGCGAGGACCAGCAGGGCGACGAAAGGCGTCGTCTTCCAGACATCGACGGCAATCACCGCCCACATAGCGAGGTCGGGCTCGGCGGTCCAGGCGATGGGTTCGGCGATGATACCCAGCGCGAGCAGCCCGTGATTGATGACGCCGAACTGGTCGTGGAGCATCCACCCCCACATCTTCGCCGACACCACCGTCGGGATCGCCCAGGGGATCAGCACCGCCGCCCGCGTGAGGCCGCGCCCCGGAAAACGGGCATGCAGGACCAGGGCGACGACCGTGCCGAGCACCGTCTCCAGCGCCACCGAGGCGCCCGTGAACCAGAGCGTGTTGCCCACGGCGCGCCACCAGACCGGGTCCTCGAACAGGAAGGCGAAGTTGTCGAACCCGATGAAGCCCGCCGGGCCCGGATCGCCGAGCTGCGCGTCGGTGAAGCCAAGCCAGATGGTCCGGGCCAGCGGCCAGACGGCGACGGCCCCGAGCACGGCGATCATCGGGGCGAGGAACAGCCACGCCGAACGCCAGCGCGCACGGGTCAGCCGCGAGTCTGGCTCCGTGGGCGCGGCGGTCGCTACCATCGGCCGCCGCGGCTGGTGCGGTGGAGCTTCTTGGCGAGCCCGGCGAGATTTTCGGTCGCGGTGCCGTTGCCGGCCAGCGTCGCGTGGACGGCATTCCAGAAATCGCTGCTGACCCGATTGTAGCGTCCGCCGGTGACCTTGGACGGGCGGGCGACGGCATTGGCGAACGTCGGGTGCAGCTCGCCGAAGAACGGGTTGGCGGCGAGCACGTCGGCGTCACCATAGAGGGCGGCGATGGTCGGGTTGAACGAGCCGGCAATGGCGCGCCGCTTCTGCTCCGCCGGTCCGGTGAGGTAGCGCACCAGGTCGATGGCGGCCTCGGTGTTGCGCGAATAGGCCGATACGGCAAGCTGCTGGCCGCCGAGGGTGCCGGTGGGCTTGCCGTCCCGTCCGCCGCGGGGCAGCGGCGCCACGCCAACCTTGCCGCGGACCGGGCTGTCCGGACCCTGGGCCAGCGCCCAGGCGTAGGGCCAGTTGCGCATGAACACGGCGTTGCCGGCCTGGAACACGCCGCGCGCTTCCTCCTCCTGGTAGTTGAGCACGCCGGGAGGGCTGATGGTGCCGACCCAGGACGCGGCCCGCGCCAGCGCGGCGGCCGCCGCCGGATTGTCGATGGTGATCATGCCGTCGTCGGCGACGATGGCGCCGCCGCCAAAGGAATCGATCCATTCCAGCGCGTTGCAAGTGAGGCCCTCGTAGGCCCGGCCCTGCCATACGAAGCCCCACAGCTTGTCGTTGCCGGCGGCACGCTCGGCGGCCTGGATCCGTTCGGCGGTCTCTGTGAGCTCGGTCCAGGTCTGCGGCACCGGGGCGCTGTGCTTCTCCAGGAGGTCGACGCGGTAATAGAGGAGGCCGGCGTCGGTGAACCACGGCAGTGCCACGAGCCGCCCGCCGACGGTGTTGGCGGCGATCACCGGCGGGAAGTGGGCAGCAATGACGTCCGCGGCCACGTGGCCCGACAGGTCGACGAAATGCCGGCCCAGCAATCCCGGCCAGATGATGTCGATCTGGAAGACGTCGATGTCGTCGGCACCGGCAGCGAGAAGCTGCTGGTAGAGGGCCAGCCGTTCGGTCGCCGAGGCCGGCGTCGAGACGACCTTGACGGTATTGCCGGTCTTCGCTGCCCACGCTTCGGCACCCTCGCGGCACAACGTCAGTTCCTGGCCCACCGCGCCACAGGAAATGGCGATCTCGGCCGCACGGGCGGCGGTGGCCGAGGCCGCAATTACCGCGACAACGGCGAGCAAACGGAACAGGGTCATCGGCTCCTCCCCCGGCGACGCGTCTCCCGCCGCAAGCTTAGGCGAAACGAAGGGCCGGGTTAACCCGCCCCGGACGGACGAATCGCGTGTGTCCGTGACAACGGTAAGGGACGGAGGGAATCCGCGATTTGCGAACGTCAGTCGTTCTGGAACGCCGACAGCAGCCGCGACACGGCCAGGGTGGGCGTAAGGTGGCCCTCGGCGACGTCGCGCTCGACGCTCTTGAGTTGCTGCTTGACCTGCGGGTGGCTCTTGAGCCGGGTCATCAGCCGGTCCTCGAGCATCTGCCACATCCAGTGAACCTGCTGGTCGCGGCGCTTGGCCGGCAGCTCTCCGGTCTTCGTCAGGGTGTCGCGGTGCTCGCAGAGCTTCTCCCACAGAACGTCGAGGCCCATGTTCTTGAGCCCGCTGCACATCAGCACCGGCGGCTTCCAGTTGGCGCTGGTCGGCGTCATGATCTTCAGGGCATTGCGATAGTGGACGGCGGCCTGCCGGGCCTTGAGGTCGTTCTCGCCGTCGGACTTGTTGACGGCGATCATGTCGGCGATCTCGAGCACGCCCTTCTTGATGCCCTGCAATTCATCGCCCGCGCCCGGCAGCATCAGCACAAGGAAGAAATCCGTCATGTCGGCGACGGCAACCTCCGACTGACCGGCACCCACGGTCTCGACCAGGATGACGTCGAAGCCGGCGGCTTCGCAGACGATCATCGTTTCGCGGGTCGTGCGGGTTACACCGCCGAGGGTGCCCGACGACGGCGACGGGCGGATGAAGGCGTTGGGGTCAGCGGACAGGTCGGCCATGCGGGTCTTGTCGCCGAGAATGCTGCCGCCCGAGACGGTACTCGTCGGATCAACGGCCAGCACCGCGACCTTGTGCCCGTCGCGGGTGAGGTTGCAGCCAAAGGTTTCGATGAACGTGCTCTTGCCGACGCCGGGAACGCCGGTGATGCCGATCCGGTGCGCCTGACCGCTGTGCGGCAGGAGACGCAGCAGGATTTCCTGGGCCAGCTCCTGGTGCGCCGGGTTGCGGCTCTCGACCATGGTGATGGTTCGGCCGAGCATAGCCCGGTTGCCCGAGAGCACGCCCTCGACGTAGTCCTCCAAAGTGAGCGCCGCCCGCGCTTGCGCACGGGCGGCTGCTTGACGGATGGCCATAGAGTCTAGGCTGCCTCGCTCGTATACCCGAGCGCCGAGTTGAGCTTGGCGATCAGGCCCATCGCCGCGTCACCGATCACCGTGCCGGGACCGAACACCGCCTGGGCACCCATGTTGTACAGGGTGTCGTAGTCGTCCGGCGGAATGACGCCGCCGACGACGACGAGGACATCCTCGCGGCCCATTGCCTTGAGCTGAGAGATCAGCTCCGGCACCAGAGTCAGGTGGCCGGCGGCCAGCGAACTGACGCCGACGATGTGCACGTCGTTCTCGACGGCCTGACGGGCGACCTCTTCGGGCGTCTGGAACAGCGGCCCGATGTCGACGTCGAAGCCCAGGTCGGCGAACGCGCTGGCGATCACCTTCTGGCCCCGGTCGTGGCCGTCCTGGCCGACCTTTGCGACCAAAAGCCGCGGGCGGCGGCCATCTTGGCTTTCGAAGGCCTCGACCATTTTGCGGCACTTCTCGACGACGTCGGACTTCTCGCCGACCTCGCCGCGATAGACGCCGGAGATGGCGCGAATCTCGGCCTTGTGGCGGCCAAACACTTTTTCCATGGCGTCCGAGATCTCGCCAACGGTGGCTTTGGCCCGCGCGGCGTCGACGGCCAGCGCCAGCAGGTTGCCCTCGCCGGTGTCGGCGGACTTGGTCAAGGCATGCAGTTTCTGCTCGACCTCGGTGGCGTCGCGGCCCGCCTTCAGCTCCTCGATCTGGGAGATCTGCTGGCGACGGACCTCGGCGTTCTCGACCTTGAGAACGTCGACGTGGTCTTCCTTCTCCAAGAGGTACTTGTTGACGCCGACGACAGTCTGGCGGCCCGAGTCGATGCGCGCCTGGGTCCGCGCCGCGGCCTCCTCGATGCGCATCTTCGGAATACCGGCCTCGATGGCCTTGGCCATGCCGCCGGCTTCCTCGACCTCCTGGATCAGATTCCAGGCCTTGGTCGCCAGGTCGTGGGTCAGCTTCTCGACGTAGTAGCTGCCGCCCCACGGGTCGATGACCTGGGTGGTGCCGCTCTCCTGCTGCAGGAACAGCTGGGTGTTGCGGGCGATGCGGGCCGAGAAGTCGGTGGGCAGCGCCAGCGCCTCGTCGAAGGCGTTGGTGTGCAGGGACTGGGTGTGCCCCTGGGTCGACGCCATCGCCTCGACGCAGGTCCTGACGACGTTGTTGTAGACGTCCTGGGCGGTAAGGCTCCAGCCGGAGGTCTGCGAATGGGTGCGCAGCGCCAAAGACTTGGTGTTCTTCGGCTCGAACTGGTTGATCAGCTTCGCCCACAGCATGCGCGCGGCACGCATCTTGGCGACTTCCATGTAGAAGTTCATGCCGATCGCCCAGAAGAACGACAGCCGCGGTGCGAACTGGTCGATGGTCAGCCCCGCCTTCATGCCGGCGCGGGCATACTCGACACCATCGGCCAGCGTGTAGGCCATCTCTAGGTCGGCCGTCGCCCCCGCCTCCTGCATGTGGTAGCCGGAGATCGAGATCGAGTTGAACTTCGGCATGTTCTGCGAAGTAAAGGCGAAGATGTCGGAGATGATCCGGATCGAGGGCGACGGCGGATAGATGTAGGTGTTGCGGACCATGAACTCCTTGAGAATGTCGTTCTGGATGGTCCCCGCCAACTGCTCGGTCTTAACGCCCTGCTCTTCGGCCGCGACGATGTAGTTCGCCATGATCGGCAGCACCGCACCATTCATGGTCATCGACACCGTCATCTGGTCGAGTGGGATCGAGTCGAACAGCACCCGCATGTCCATGATCGAGTCGATGGCCACACCGGCCATGCCGACGTCGCCGGCCACACGCGGATTGTCGGAGTCGTAGCCGCGGTGGGTGGCAAGGTCGAAGGCCACCGAGAGACCCTTCTGTCCCGCCGCTAGGTTGCGCCGGTAGAAGGCGTTGGAGTCCTTCGCCGTCGAGAACCCGGCGTACTGACGGACCGTCCACGGCCGCGTCACGTACATGGTCGAGTAGGGTCCGCGCAGGTACGGCGGAATACCGGCCATGGTCTCCAAATGGTCGAGGCCCGCCAGGTCCGCCGACGAATAGAGCGGCTTGACCATCAGCTGCTCAGGCGTCTCCCACAGCATGTCGTCGGGCGCCATGCCGGTCTCGGCCTTGAAGCGGGCCGCCCAGTCCTTGAGGCCGCCGCCGTTTCCGGCCGGCTCGTTGCCGGGCTCCAGATGAACAGTCGTGAAATCGGGAATAGCGGTCATTGGTCAATCACTCCCAGGCGACGAAGGGTGTTGGTGCAGGTGGCCAGCACGTCCCCTCCGAGGAAGATGAAGTCGTCGACACCGGCGCCGGTGAACGCGTCCTTGTTCTCACCGGGAGCGCCGGCGAGGAACAGGTATTCGCATCCCGCGGCCTTCAGCGCCGGAGCGACTTCCGGCACCATCTCGACATAGACGGGATCGGCCGAGCACAGGATGGCAACACGGGCGCCCGAGTCCTTGAACGCCTTGGCGCAGGACGCAGCGTCCGAGAA
>Ga0056126_10000442_pt1 | contig 14501 bp, 17 predicted proteins | sample WorMetLIZAISLAND_FD_71117 | JGI IMG/M metagenome (GOLD analysis project Ga0056126, IMG submission 71117) | Marine gutless worms symbiont microbial communities from Max Planck institute for Marine Microbiology, Germany - Inanidrilus manae... ...
ATCATTCTAAGAAAGCACGCCCCGACTGCCATTCCGCTCAGAAACCCCGACCCCTTCTGCGGCCGATCAGCACACGATTCTCGTGAGCGTTTTTCTATAATTTGATAGTAATTTCACTTTCGTGCGATGCACACCACACCCAAGAAGTCAAACTATTACAGTAACAACTATGCCGGTCCCGGGATGGATACTCGAACACAGCCCCTGTTTCACTGTGGCCCGCCCCTCCGGTGGCTAGACTCTACTGACCGGGAACACGCGATTCAAGCCGACCGAATAGAGAACGTTTTGAAAAAATAACTTGACATCCGGTTGTTGCGCGCACTGCGTGCATTGACCGGACGGGGTGTCCCAGCCGGGATCGAACGTCAGGGAGGGAGAAAGGCGGAGCCCGTCGGCCGGATCAGGCCGACATCGCTTTGATTCTGGCCGACAACCGGGACAGGCGTCGGGACACGGTGTTGCGATGGAGGACGCCCTTGCCGGCGCCCCGCATCAGTTCCGGCTGGGCGTCCTTGAAGGCCGCGCGGGCCTTTTCCTGGTCGCCGCTGGAAATCGCGTCCTCAACCTTACGTAGATAGGTGCGGATTCGGCTGATTCGCGCGCGATTCACGCGCGTCCGCTTCGCGGTTTGGCGAATGCGCTTCTTCGCCGACTTGTGGTGAGCCATTGCTGTCCCGTTGGCTGTTGCGGTCACGACCGGAACGGAGGCTTATATCGCCGCCGTTCCGGTCCGTCAACTCAAGCGCCGAAGCTACTTGTGCTTGAAGGTGGGCTTGCACTTCTCGGCGAACGCCGCCATCCCCTCTTTCTGGTCCTCGGTCCCGAAGCTGGCGTGGAACATACGCCGTTCGAAGAGCACGCCCTCGGCGAGGGTGCTTTCGAAGGCCCGGTTGACGCACTCCTTGGCCATGTAAAGGATCGGCTTCGACAGGGCGGCGATCTTCGATGCCGCCTTGACTGCCTCGTCAACGAGATCGGCGGCCGGCACGATTCGGCTGACCAGCCCGCTGCGCTCGGCCTCCTCGGCGTCCATCATGCGCCCGGTCAGGCACATGTCCATGGCTTTGGACTTCCCGACGGCACGGGTCAGGCGCTGGGTGCCGCCGGCGCCGGGGATGGTGCCGATGGTGATCTCGGGCTGGCCGAACTTGGCGGTATCGGCGGCAATGATGAAGTCGCACATCATCGCCACCTCGCAGCCGCCGCCGAGGGCGAAGCCCGCGACCGCGGCGATCACCGGCTTGCGGGTGGTGGCCACCTTTTCCCAGGCGCCGGTGATGAAGTTCCGGTTGTAGGCGTCCATGAACGTCATGTCGCGCATCTGCTTGATGTCGGCGCCGGCGGCGAAGGCCTTGTCGCTGCCGGTGAGGACGATGGCACCGATCCCGTCGTCCGCGTCAAAGGCATCGAGCGCCTCGCCCAGTTCACGGATCAGATCGTCGTTGAGCGCGTTCAATGCTTCGGGGCGGTTGAGCGTGATCAGGCCGACCCGGTCGCGCGTTTCGACGAGAATGTTTTCGTAAGCCACTGTGGTTCTCCCTTGTTCCAGATCCCTCACGTCACGAACCCGAATTCCGCGTGCCGATGTTCGTGCATCAACCGCCGTGCCCCTCGGGCGACAGCGCGAAGCGGACGGTCGTTCTCTCTCCCTCGGCTCCCGGAAACTCGACCCTCAGCACCTCGCCCTCGCGGCGAAACACGCCGTTGCCGTCCGGTGTCCAGCCGAGTTGCAGCAGGGTCTCGTCATAGAAGTCGAGCACATCCTCCCGGGAAACCGCGCCAACGGCCACCGCCTCGACGATCCGGCCGGCCGGCGAATCGAACACCATCCCGCCCTCGGCCTCTTCGAGGCCCTGCATCAGCGGCAGATCCTCGATCCCGCTGACGAAACCGTCGGCGAAACTGGCGGTGGTGGCGGCGAGAGCCGCGACCAGGCACGCGCCGAACAGAATCCGTCGGCAGGAGCGGTTCATGGCCCTGTCTATAGCATCAACGTTGCTGCTTTGCACAATAGAATGTCGATCGGCCCGATTGGACGAGGGCGCGGATGCCGCCGGTCTCCGCGACCGCGCAGTCGCAACCGGGGCACGGCTCACCGACGCGGCCGTAGACGGCGAAGCGGTGCTGAAAATACCCGAGTTCTCCGCTGGTCTGGCGGTGGTCGCGGAGGGACGAGCCGCCGGCGGCAATGGCGTCAAAAAAGACCTCCTTGATCGCCTCGGCAAGCCGGGTGGCGCGCCGGCCGATGACCGTCTGTGCTCTGCGTCTGGGCGACAGACGCGCCCAGAACAGGCTTTCCGAGGCGTAGATGTTGCCCATGCCGGCAACCACGCGCTGGTCGAGAATGGCGGTTTTCACCGGCGCCGGCCGGCCGGCCAGGCATCGCGTCAGCCAAGCGCCGTCGAACCCGTCGTCGAGGGGCTCGGGGCCCAGTGCCGAGAGCATGGGGTGGCGGGTCAGTTGATCCTCGGTGCAGAGGTCGAAGAAGCCGAACCGGCGGACGTCGGTGTAGCGGATGGTTGCGCCGGCATCGGTTTCGAAGATGACGTGGTCGTGGGTCGCGAGCGGCGGCGGCGCGCCGTCGAAAACGGTGATCCGGCCCGACATGCCGAGGTGGCCGATCAGCACGAGCCCGCCCTCCAGGCGCACCAGCAGGAACTTGGCGCGCCGATCGACCGCCTCGACCCGGCGGTTTTCGAGTCGCGCGGCGAACTGCCGTGGCAGCGGAAACCGCAGGTCCTGCCGCCGCGCCGAGACCCGCACAAGGCGGCGGCCTTCAAGCACCGGGACGAGCCCCCGGCGGACGGTTTCGACTTCGGGCAGTTCGGGCATGGGGCCCCAAGGTAGCGTGTCGAAAGGCCTTGGGCTATCGTGCCGGCCATGTCCGATCATCGCCCCGACGACAGCGAACCGCAGGGACCGGAACCGGCCGGCGCCACCACGCATTTTGGTTTCCGGACCGTCGGCGAAAATGCCAAGGCCGGCCTCGTGAAGGGCGTGTTCGACAGCGTCGCCCGGCGTTACGACCTGATGAACGACCTGATGAGCGGGGGCGTCCATCGGCTGTGGAAAGCGGCGATGATCGACCGGCTGAACCCGCGGCCGTCGATGCGGCTGCTCGATGTCGGCGGCGGGACCGGCGACATTGCGCTCCGCTATCTCGAGAGCGGCGGCGGCGCGGTCATGGTCTGCGACATCAATGCCGAGATGCTGGGGGTCGGCGGGGACCGGGCGATCGACCGTGGCCGGCCCTCGGGCATCGACTGGGTCTGCGGCGATGCCGAACGGCTGCCCGTCGCCGACGGTTCGGTCGATGCCTACACCATCGCCTTTTGCATCCGCAACGTCACCCGCGTCCCCGCCGCGCTGGCCGAAGCCCGCCGCGTGCTCAAGCCGGGCGGGCGGTTCCTGTGCCTGGAGTTCAGCCGCGTCATGGTGCCGATGCTCGACCGCCTGTACGACGCGTACTCGTTCCAGGTCCTGCCGGTCCTGGGCGGCCTGGTCGCCAACGATGCAGACGCCTACCGATACCTCGCCGAGAGCATCCGCCGCTTTCCCGACCAGGAGACGTTCGCGGCCATGATGCGGGACGCCGGGCTCGACCGGGTCCGCTACCGCAACCTGACCGGCGGGATCGCCGCCTTGCATTCGGCGTGGCGCACATGAGCCGAGCGGTTTCCGCCGATGCGCCGGCGCACCGGGCCGTGCCATGATCCGCAGTGTCCGCAACATCGCCCGGCTGCTCGCCATTGCCCGCACCTTGGCGCGTCACGACGCCCTGTTCATGCTCGAGGTCATTGGTGTCGCGCCGGCGGTCGTTGTCGCGGCGCGGCTCCTGTCCCGCCGCCGCCAGCCGGGGCGGCCCGGCCAACGCTTGGCGCGCGCCTTGCAGGAGGCGGGGCCGTCGTTCATCAAGCTGGGCTAGGCCCTGTCGACCCGCTCCGACCTCCTCGGCGAGGAGATGACGGCCGATCTCTCGGACCTTCAGGACCGCTTGCCGCCGTTCTCCGGGGAGCGCGCCCGCGTCACCATCGAATCCGAACTGGACGCCTCGATCGACGACCTGTTCGACAGCTTCGACGACACGGCCATCGCCGCGGCGTCCATCGCCCAGGTCCATTTCGCCGTCGATTCCGAGGGTCGGGAGGTGGCCGTCAAGGTGCTCAGGCCCGGAATCGAGGAGGCCTTCGCCCGCGACCTGGACCTGTTCCTCTGGGTCGCCGAACTGATCGAGGTGGCCCGGCCCGAATGGCGGCGTCTCCGCCCAGTCGAGTCGGTGAGGACCCTCGCCGATACGGTCGAGACGGAGATGGACCTCCGCTTCGAGGCCGCGGCGGCGGCGGAGATGGCGGAGAACTTCGCCGATGACCCGGACTACAGCGTGCCGCAGGTCGACTGGTCGCGCACGGGCCGGCGGGTGATGACCACCGAGCGGGTGAGCGGCATCTCGTTCGACGACCGCGACGCCATTGTCGCCGCCGAGCACGATCCGCTGGCGGTGATGACCAAGGCGGCAGAGGCCTTCTTTCAGCAGGTGTTCCGGGACGGCTTCTTTCATGCCGATCTGCACGCCGGCAACATGTTCGTCCGCGACGACGGCGGTCTCGCGGCAGTCGACTTCGGCATCATGGGCCGGGTCGACGGGGCGACGCGGCGATACCTGGGCGAGCTTCTGGTCGCGTTCCTGAGCCGCAACTACCGCCGTGCCGCGGAAGTTCACTTCGAGGCGGGCTGGGTGCCCGCCCACCGGTCCGTCGATACGTTCACCCAGGCCTGCCGCTCCATCGCCGAGCCGATCCTCGACAAGCCGCAGAACGAGATCTCCATCGCCCGGCTTCTTGGTCAGCTGTTCCAGATCACCGAAACCTTCGAGATGGAAACGCAGCCCCAGCTCCTGTTGTTGCAGAAGACCATGCTCGTCGCCGAGGGCACCGGGCGGAAGCTGTGCCCCGAGGCCAATATGTGGCTGCTCGCCCGCCCCCTGATCGAGGACTGGATGACCGAGAACATGGGGCCCGAAGCGCGACTGCGCGAGGCGGTCGGCGGCATGGCGACAACCATCGGGCGCCTGCCCGAACTGATCGAGGTCGCCGAACGCAGCGCCTCCATGCTGGCCGACGGCCGGGTTCGACTGCACCCGGACACGGTCCGGGAACTGGGCGGAAGCGGGACGCGTCGCGGCCCTCCGACAGCGCTGTGGATCATCGTCGCGCTGCTGATGCTGCTCTTGCTCCTGGTCTGAACGCACGAAGCAAACCCCAGCCAATTCGGGGGTTGCGCGCCGTCCTGTGAATGCGTATGTTATCCACAGTTTTTTTCGGTTAAATAATGATGATGGCAACCGTAATCGAGGGAAAACGAATCCTGCTCGTGGTCGCGGGCGGGATCGCCGCTTACAAGTGCCTCGACCTGATCCGCCGGCTGCGCGAACGGGGGGCGTCGGCACGGTGCCTGTTGACCCGCGGCGGCGCCCAGTTCGTCACGCCGCTGTCCCTCGCCGCGATCAGCGAGGACAAGGTCTATTCGGACCTGTTCTCGCTGACGGACGAGAGCGAGATGGGCCATATCCGGCTGTCGCGCGAGGCCGACGTGGTGCTGGTTGCGCCCGCGACCGCCGACATCCTCGCCCGCATGGCCGCGGGGGTCGCCGACGACCTGGCGACGACGGCACTTCTGGCCACGGACAAACCGATCATCGCCGCGCCGGCGATGAACGTCCGCATGTGGGAGCATCCCGCGACCCGCGCCAACATGGCCACCCTGGCGGCGCGTGGCGTACGGTTCATCGGCCCCGGCGAGGGCGACATGGCCTGCGGCGAGTGGGGCATGGGGCGCATGGCGGAGCCGGTCGAGATCCTTGAGGCCCTGGAGGCATTCTTTGCCGAGGGTGGCCGATTGGCCGGCCGTCGGGCGCTGGTCACCAGCGGCCCGACCATCGAACCCATCGACCCGGTGCGTTTCGTCGCCAACCGCTCGTCGGGCAAGCAGGGGCATGCCATCGCCGGCGCGCTGGCGCGGCTCGGTGCGGCGACTACCCTCGTTTCCGGTCCGAGCGCCGAGCCGGATCCCACGGGGGTGTCGGTCGTGCGCGTGGAAACGGCGCGGGAAATGCTCGCGGCGTGCGAGGCTGCGCTGCCGGTCGATGTTGCCGTGTGCGCGGCGGCGGTCTGCGACTGGCGCATTGCGCAACCGGCGGCGACCAAGATCAAGAAGCAGCCGGCGGGCACACCGCCGTCGCTGGTGATGACCGAGAACCCGGACATCCTCGCCACCCTCGCGGCCGGCAACGGCCGGCGGCCGGCGTTGGTGATCGGCTTCGCCGCCGAAACCGGTCGCGTGGTCGAGAACGCGGTCGAGAAGCGGACCCGCAAAGGCTGCGACTGGATGGTCGCCAACGACGTTTCCCCGGAGACTGGGACCTTCGGGGGCGAGACGAACACCATGCATCTGATTTCGGCGGACGGCGTCGAGGACTGGCCGCCGTTGAGCAAGCACGGTGTCGCCGAACGGCTTGCCGAGCTCATCGCCGACACGTTGGGCGCCGGCCGGTGAACGTGGCTGTCGCCATCCAACGGTTGCCCCACGGTGCCGACCTGCCGTTGCCGGCGCCGGCGACACCGGCGAGTGCCGGGGTCGACCTGCTTGCGGCGGTGGGAGACGCCGTGGTGATCCAGCCCGGCGCCCGCGCCCTTATACCGTCCGGGATCGCCATCGCGCTTCCCCATGGCCATGAGGTCCAGGTCCGCCCGCGCTCGGGCCTTGCCGCCCGCCATGGCATCACCGTGCTCAACAGCCCCGGCACCATCGATGCCGACTACCGCGGCGAGGTCGGCGTGGTCCTCGTCAACCTGGGCGAGGAGGCGTTTCGCGTCGAGCGCGGCATGCGGATCGCCCAGATGGTGGTGGCGCCGGTCCATCGGGTGGCCTGGTCGGAGACCGACAGGCTGCCGGACAGCGGCCGTGGCGCCGGCGGATTCGGTTCGACGGGAACGGCAGGCGCCGACCCGGTGTCGCCGCGGAGGTGAACGAGATGCTGCGCCTGTCGAAAAAGACTCTGTTCGCCATCGAAGCGGTTCTCGACATCGCCTACCACGCCGGCGCGGAGCCGGTCCAAAGCCGCGAGATCACGCGCCGCCAGGGGATCCCCCGCCGCTATCTTGAACAGGTATTGCAGAACCTGGTCCGTCACGGGGTGCTCGTCGGCGTGCGCGGCCCGCGGGGGGGCTACCGCCTGGCTCGCGAGCGGCGGCGAATCAGCGTCGGCGACATCGTCCGCGTTGTCCGCCAGATGGAAAACCGCGACGATATCACCCAGGACACCAGCGGCTCGCCCCTCGGGGTCAAGGTTGTGCGGCCCCTGTGGAGCGAGATGCAGGATGAAATCATGGTCCGGCTGGACTCCTTGAACATTGACGATCTGTGCGTGCGCGCCAACAAAGCCGGCATCGCCAGCGAAGGCCGCACAAGGCTCGACTTCTCCATATGACACCGGATCATGCCGACCGCGGCGTTGCCGACGGTTCGATCGAAGGGGGTTTCCGATGAACGATCACGAAGGCGCCACCGGACTCGCCGGAGCGGTTTCCGCGGGCCGCATCTACGACAGCATCCTCGACACCGTCGGCAATACGCCGCTGGTCAGGATGGCGAAGCTCGCCGAGGAGGCCGGCTGCAAGGCCGAATTCCTGGGCAAGTGCGAGTTCTTCAATCCGTTGTCCTCGGTGAAGGACCGTATCGGACTGGCGATGATCCTCGCCGCCGAAAGCGAGGGCCGCATTGGTCCGGGGGCGACGCTGGTGGAGCCGACATCGGGGAACACCGGCATCGCCCTGGCTTTCGTCTGTGCGGCGCGCGGCTACCGGCTGATCCTGACCATGCCCGACAGCATGTCCATCGAACGGCGCAAGATGCTCTACCTGCTGGGCGCCGAGATCGAGCTCACGCCGGCGGCCAAGGGAATGCCCGGCGCCGTCGCCCGCGCCGAGGAGATCATCGCCGCCACGCCGGGGGCGATCATGCTGCAGCAGTTCTCCAACTCCGCCAACCCGGAGATCCACCGGCGCACCACCGCCGAGGAGATCTGGCGCGATACCGGCGGCACGGTCGACGTCGTGATCAGTGGCGTCGGCACCGGCGGCACCCTCACCGGCGTTGCCGAGGTGCTGAAACCGAGACGGCCGGAGCTCCGTCTGGTGGCCGTGGAGCCCGAGGACAGCTCGGTGCTTTCGGGCGGCGTCCCCGGACCGCACAAGATCCAGGGCATCGGCGCCGGGTTCATCCCCGGCGTGCTCAACACCGAAATGATTGACGAGGTGCTGAAGATCGGCAACGAGACGGCGTTCGCCATGGCCCGAAAGGCCGCCCGTCAGGAGGGGCTCCCCGTGGGCATTTCGTCGGGCGCGGCCATCGCCGCGGGGCTCGAAGTCGGCTGCCGCGCGGATATGGAAGGCAAAACGATCGTCGTCGTCTTGCCGTCGTTTGCCGAGCGTTATCTGTCGACGGCCCTGTTCGACGGCCTCGGCATCGAGTAGCGGCAAGCGCCGATCGGAGAGACATGGACTTCACCGACGAGCAGGTTCACCGGTACGCGCGCCACATCCTGCTGCCGGAAGTCGGCGGCGCCGGGCAGGCCCGGCTGCTGGCGTCGCGTGTCCTGATCATTGGCGCCGGTGGCCTCGGTTCGCCGGTGCTGCTCTATCTCGCCGCCGCGGGTGTCGGTACCATCGGCGTCATCGACGATGATGTCGTCGATCTCTCCAATCTCCAGCGTCAGGTGGTGCACGCTACCGGCTCCGTCGGCGTGGCGAAGGTGGACAGTGCCGCCGCCGCCATCGACGGCATCAATCCGGGGGTTACATTGATTCGTCATGCCACACGGCTGACGGCGGACAATGCGATGGAACTGATTTCCGGCTACGACCTGGTCGCCGATGGCTCCGACAATTTCCCGACCCGGTTCCTGGTCAACGACGCCTGCTACTTCGCCCGCAAGCCGCTGGTGTCGGCGGCGATCCTGCGGTTCGACGGGCAGTTGGCGACGTTCAAGGCCTTCGATGTGGACGAGGACGGCGGCCACGGCCCCTGCTACCGGTGCCTGTTCCGCGAGCCGCCGCCACCGGGGCAGATCCCGACTTGCGCGGAGGCCGGCGTGCTCGGAGCCTTCTGCGGCGTGCTCGGGTCGCTGCAGGCGACCGAGGTGGTCAAGGAGCTGCTGGGCATCGGCCGGTCCATGTCGGGCTCCCTGCTGATTTGCGATGCGCTCGGCACCGACTTCCGCCGCATCGCCGTGCACAGCGATCCGGGCTGCCCGCTTTGCGGGGAGTCGCCGACGATCACTGATCTGTCGACCCATACGACGACCGCCCCGGCCTGCGACCATGTCGCGGCCGGATAAGCTCTCGGTCGTCGTCTTCTCCGGCACCTTCGACAAGGTGCACTACGCCCTGGCCCTGGCCTCGGCGGCCGCGGCGGTCGGCACGCCGGCAACCCTGTTCTTCACCATGGAGGCGTGCCGGGCGCTGGTCGCACCGGGGCCCGATGGTGCGCCGGCGTGGCGGTCGTTGCCGCCCGGCGAGGCGATGGGCGCGTCCGGAGGCGACGCCGACGACGGCTACCGGGAGCGCGGGGTCGGGACCTTCGAGGAACTGTTGTCGGCCTGCGTCGACTTCGGCGTCACGATCATGGTCTGCGAGATGGGGCTTCGCGCCATCGGCCTCGGCCGCGCCGATCTCCGCGACGACCTACCGTTGCAGGAAGGCGGCATCGTCACCTTCCTCAACGACGCCTCCGCCGGCGGCGCCGTGCTGTTCGTGTGAGCGAGTTCCGGTCTTAGAAACCGACGTCTTCGGCGATGACGCGGTTGGGCGGCGCGTGGCCGTCGATGAACGTCTTGACGTTGACCAGCACCGACTCGCCCATGCCGATGCGGCCCTCGACGGTTGCCGAACCCATGTGCGGCAGCAGGACGATGTTGTCGAGCTCCAGGAGTTTCGGGTTCACCGCGGGTTCGTTTTCGTAGACATCCAGTGCCGCGCCGCCGATCTCGTGGTTGCGCAGCATCTTGACCAGGGCGATTTCGTCGATGACCTCGCCGCGGGAGGTGTTGACGATATAAGTCCCCGGCTGCAACAGCTTCAGCCGCCGCGCCGACAGCAGGTGGTAGGTCGCCGGCGTGTGCGGGCAGTTGACCGAGATGAAATTCATCCGCGACAGCATCTGGTCGAGGCTTTCGTGGTAGGTTGCGTCGAGTTCGTCTTCGATGTCGGGATGCACGCGTCGCCGGTTGTGGTAGTGAATGGACATGTCGAAGGCCCGCGCCCGGCGGGCCACGGCCTGGCCGATGCGCCCCATGCCGATGATGCCGAGCCGCTTTCCCGAGACCCGGTGGCCCAGCATCCACGTCGGCGACCAGCCCGGCCAGTCGCCGTCCCGCAGCACCCGCTCACCCTCGGTCAGCCGCCGGGGCGCGGCGAGGATCATCGCCATGGTCATGTCGGCGGTATCTTCGGTCAGCACGTCGGGCGTGTTCGTGACCGTGATGCCCTTGTCGTTGGCCGCCTTGATGGCGATGTGATCGACGCCGGTGCCGTAGTTGGCGATTAGTTTCAGCTGCGGGCCGGCGGCGCCGATGACCTTGGCGTCGATGCGGTCGGTGACCGTGGGCACCAGCACGTCGGCCGTCTTCACCGCCTGGGCGAGACCCGCGGCATCCATGGCCTCGTCGCTGAGGTTCAGGCGCACGTCGAACAGCTCCATCATTCGCGTCTCGATGACGTCGGGGAGTTTGCGGGTGACGACGACGACGGGTTTCTGCTTGGTCATGGGCGGGGGGGTCTCCAGCGAACCTGCTCGCGCCATACCACCGTCGGGCCGACGTGTCCAGCGCCCGGTACACGGGTTGACCGCCGCCGCGGGGACACGCCTATAATCCGCGAATGACCGCGCGTGTCGGAATTCTCTTCGCCGCCCTTGCCGCCGCCATCGTCGTTGCGCCGATCGCTGCCACCACGGCGCCCAAGGGTACGGGTCTGCCGCTACCGCGTTTCGTGTCGCTGCGGGCCGATACCGTCAACATGCGCACCGGTCCCGGTGTCCAGTACCCGGTCGAGTGGGTGTTCCAACGCCGCGAGCTGCCGGTCGAAGTGATCGCCGAATACCGGACCTGGCGAAAGGTGCGCGACTGGCAAGGCGCAGAGGGCTGGATGCATGCCAGCATGCTGGGCGGTGCACGGACCATCATCGTGACCGAGTCCATCGCCACGCTGCGGGCCGAGGCCGAGCGCCGTGCCGACGCGGTCGCCCGCGCCGAGCCGGGCACCATCGGCCGTCTGTTGGGATGCCCAGAGGGGCTGGCTTGGTGCCGGGTCGAGATCGGCGGCCATGACGGCTGGCTCGAACGCGGCGCGTTCTGGGGTGTCTACGCCGGCGAGATGGTCGAATAGCAGCTGCTGGGTCGACGGGCGACGGTCAGTCGAAGTCCTCGGAGAGGGCGGCACGGACCGGTTCCGGCAGTCCGGCCATATGGTCGTAGTTGGAGTGGCCGACCGAGAGGACGACGCGCGTTCCCGGCGTCTTGAACGCATCGATCTGTGCGGCCGACAATGGGAACCTGAGGAAGTGGATCGACGAAGTCTTGCCGTCGTCGGTGGTCCGTTCGACGTCGTCTTCAGGGACGGCGGCGATGGTCTCGCCGCCGACGGAGAGCGAAATCGTCTCGTCGATGCCGCCGAGTTGGCGAAGCACCCGGTTGCGCCTGACCGAATCGTCGATTTCGATCATCATGGTCGCCACAAGCTCGGCCCCTTGGGGAACCAGCGGGTTGTAAGCGCTCAGTTCGTCGGCGATCTGGCTCTCGCCGCCCTTTTCGATGCGCAGCATCTCGTGGATCTGATGCCACATGGTGTCGTAGTTCTCGAAGTAGAACGTCACGTCCGGTCCGACGGTGACGCGACGGTGCCGTTTCAACGCGGTGATCGACGCGCGGCGCGATGATCGGACCGCCTCGTAGTCTTCGAGGGACAGGATGTCGTCGCGGGTGATTTCGCGCTTGGCCATGATTGCGGCAATCCGGTCCTGTCTTCAGAGCCCGTAGGCGCGGGCCATGAGCTGGATGGGGTGCTGAATGGACTCGACCGCCACCGGGTCGCCGCCGTCAGTCAACCGTTCCATCCCCTGGATGATATGGTCGCGGGCGAGGGGACACTCCGAGACCACATAGCGTGCCGCCGCCTTGCGGGCGTCGCGGGCGACCGGTTTGCCCACCTTCAGCGCGACCTCGAAGTTGTCCTTCAGGATGCCCCAGGAGCCACCGTGACCCGAGCACCGCTCGATCGGGGTGATCTCGAACTCGGGCAACAGGCGCAGCATCTCGGTCGCCTTCTGGCCCATGTTCTGGGCGTGGGCGTGACAGGCGATGTGCACGGCGACGCCACCCTCCAGCGGCGCAAGCCCGTCTGCCAGCCCCTCCTTGCGGGCGATGTCGGCGACGTATTCCGTGGCATCGAACACGGTTTCGCTCAGCGACTTGACGTTGTCGTCCTCGGGAACGATCAGCGGCCATTCGAACTTCATCATCAGCGCGCAGGACGGCACCAGGACGACGACGTCGTAGTCCTTGTCCACCCACGGCCGCAGTTCCGCGGCGATGCGCCCGGCCCATGCCGCGACACGGGCGAGGTCGCCGTTCTCCAACTGCGGCATGCCGCAGCAAGACGGATAGACCACCTCCGTCTCGACACCGTTGCGGGCCAGGACGGCGCGCGTCGCCATGCCCACGTCGGGGTTGTTGTAGTTGACGAAGCACGTGGCATAGATCACCGCCTTGCGCCCGAACGCGGGGGCGTCGCGGTTCATCTCCGGCGGCGCCGACGCGGCGCGGGCGGCAAAGGTCTTGCCGTGAAACTTGGGGAGGTGGGCTTCGCGGTGAACGCCGGCGACCGACTCCAGCAGCGGGCGGGTGAGCGTGTTGCCGCATTTGCTGGCCCAGTTGGCGAGCGGCGCGACCTTGCCGGCGAGCTTGCCGTTGCGGTCGGTCTGGGTGAGCTGGCGGACGCCAAACGGCGTCTTGCCCTGACGGTACTCAAGGGCGCGGGCGCGCAGCATCAGATGGGGAAAATCCAAGTCGAACTCGTGCGGCGGCACATACGGACACTTGGTCATGAAGCACATGTCGCACAGCGTGCAGGCGTCGATGACCGGCTTGAAGTCGGCGCTTGCGACAGAGTCCAGCTCGCCGGTCTCGGACTCGTCGATCAGGTCGAACAGGCGGGGAAAGCTGTCGCACAGGTTGAAGCAGCGCCGACAGCCGTGGCAGATATCGAAGACCCGACGCAACTCGGCGTCGAGCGCCTCGCCGTCATAGTATGAGTCTTCCTGCCAGGGGATCGGATGGCGGACCGGCGCTTCGAGGCTGCCTTCGCGCATGGTCACTCTTCTCCTGTCGGGCCCGCCCGCCGGGCGGCCCGCATCGGGTCAACTGTCAATGTACGGGCGGTCCCCGCGGGGGGCCATAGCCGACCCCCCGCGCGCCAGGATACCGAAGGCCTCAGTCGAGCGTATCGAGGGCCTTCTGGAAACGGCCGGCGTGGGACTTTTCGGCCTTGGCCAGCGTCTCGAACCAGTCGGCGATCTCGTCGAAACCCTCGTCGCGGGCCGTCCTGGCCATGCCCGGGTACATGTCGGTGTACTCATGGGTTTCGCCGGCGATCGCCGCCTGCAGGTTGGCGCCGGTGCCACCGATCGGCAGCCCCGTGGCCGGGTCGCCGACCACTTCGAGGAACTCGAGATGCCCGTGAGCATGACCGGTTTCCCCCTCGGCGGTCGAACGGAACACGGCGGCGACGTCGTTGTAACCCTCGATGTCGGCCTTCTGGGCGAAATACAGATAGCGGCGATTGGCCTGGGATTCGCCGGCGAACGCGTCTTTCAGATTGCCTTCGGTCTTGGAGCCCTTGAGCTCTGCCATGTTCTTACTCCTTTCCGGATCGAAATTGATGCCGTGACCGGCGCCAAATGTGACACGCCGGAATGCCACCGGTCTACTATGGCGATCGGCAGCGCAAGAGTCAATCAGTTTTTAATAATTCTAATCTATCGTGAAAGCTGCTGATAATAAAAATTATTATTCGCAGCTTTCCTGGAGGCGAACGATCACTTCGACGCGGCTGACCGATGTGCCGGCCGGCGCCGGCGGCAACTGGGAAACGACGACGTGGTCCGCCGGGATATCCGAGAGGGTGCCGGACGGCTCGTGGAAGAAATGGTGGTGGTCGTCGATGTTGGTATCGAAATACGACCGCGTTCCGTCGACGACGATCTCGCGCAGGAGCCCCGCCGCGGTGAACTGGTGGAGCGTGTTGTACACGGTCGCCAGGGACACGCGCACGTTCGCCGCCGCGGCCTCGTCGTGGAGGATTTCCGCGGTGATGTGCCGGTTTCCGTTCTCGAACAACAGCTTGGCAAGCGCCAAGCGCTGGCGGGTCGGCCGCAAACCACCCGCG
>Ga0056126_10000449_pt1 | contig 14396 bp, 13 predicted proteins | sample WorMetLIZAISLAND_FD_71117 | JGI IMG/M metagenome (GOLD analysis project Ga0056126, IMG submission 71117) | Marine gutless worms symbiont microbial communities from Max Planck institute for Marine Microbiology, Germany - Inanidrilus manae... ...
GGCGCCATGGCGCCCGACAGGATGAAGGGTGTGATGATGCAGGCCTGGTTGTGGCGGGCGTAGACCTTGAGCGCGCCCAGCATGGTATCGTCGAAGGTCATCGGCGAGTTGGCGTTAATCAGGCTGATCATCACCGTGTTGTTCTCGACGAAGTCGTCGCCGAACACGATCTTGGCCATGGCGACCGAATCCTCGGCCCGTTCCGGCGCCGTCACCGAGCCCATGAAGGGCAGGTCGGAATAACGCAGGTGGCTGTAGACCATGTCCAGGTGGCGCTTGTTGACCGGAATGTCGACCGGCTCACAGACCGTGCCGCCGGAGTGGTGGATGGTCGGCGCCATGTAGGCCAGCTTCACGAAGTTCTGGAAGTCCTCGATCGTGGCGTAGCGCCGCCCGCCTTCCAGATCGCGGACGAAGGGCGGCCCGTAGACCGGCGCAAAGACCGCGTTGGCACCACCGATCTCGACCGTGCGCTCCGGATTGCGCGCGTGCTGGGTGATGCTGCTGGGCGCGGTCTTGATCAGCGCGCGGCAGAGCCCGCGCGGGAAGCGCACCCGCTCGCCCTGCACGTCGGCGCCGGCATCCTTCCAGATCTGCAACGCCTCGGCGTCGTCGCGGAAGTCGATCCCGACCTCTTCCAGCACCGTCTCGGCGTTGTGCTCGATCAGCTCCAGCGCCTCGTCGTTCAGGGGCTCGAAGTTGGGGATCTTGCGCGTGATGAAGCGGTTCTGTTTGACCCCGCCGCCGCTGCGCAGGGCTCGGCGTGCCTCCGCCCCGCCCCCGCTGCGGGCGCGCCGCCCGCGGCGCTCGTCGCTCGCCGCCTCGCTCATGGCTCGAAGCCTCCGTTCGAATGGGTTTCAGCGGTTATCCGACTGGGGCCGCTCCATCCTCTGTCGAGACTGCGACGGGGAACGGCGGATTTGCGGCGTCTCGGCAGCCGGGTCCCGGTTTGCAGGCTTCAAGATAACGTCATTTGCGCCGGGGGCCCACGGCCGCGTACCTCTTAGGGCAATCACAACCCGCCCCACAGCCTCGCGCCTGCCGTGGCTCCTATCGCCCTGGAGCATGCGGCGCCGTCCGAACCGTGGGAGAAGGAGGCACAGATGCGAGAGATCACAAGGACATTGCTGGCATGCAGTCTGTTCGGATTTATGAGCTCCGGTGCAACCTCGGCGGCCGATCTCGAGGCCGGCAAGGAGACCGCGGCGGTTTGCGCCGCCTGCCACGGCGAGGCCGGGATCAGCGTCAGCGACGACATCCCCAACCTGGCCGGCCAGAAGGCCCCATACCTGGCCGCGCAGCTCACCGCCTTTCGGGCCGGCGAGCGCAAAAACGCCCTGATGGAAGCCATTGCCGAGCAGCTCAGCGACGGCGAGATCGAGAACGTGACGGCCTTTTTCGCCAGCCTGCCGGGCGGTTCCGGCACCTCGGATCTGCTGCCCGAGCTGGTGGCCGACCGGGTGACCTTTCCCAAGGACTACCAGCAGAGCTTCACCCGCTACACCACGATCAGCTTCCCGGACCGCAAGCAGGTGCGGCACTACTACGCCAACGACCTGGCCCTCGAGGCCGCCAAGGCGGACGACGCGTTCCCCAACGGCGCGCTGCTCTTCGTCGAGATCTTCAAGGCCAAGCTCGACGCTGATGGTAAACCCATCGAGGGCGCCGATGGCCATTTCGAGCCGGCCAAGCTGGCCGCCTATTCGGCCATGGAGAAGCAGGCCGGCTGGGGCGACAGCGTGCCCGAACTGCTGCGCAACGGCGATTGGAGCTACGCCGTTTTCGGAACCGACGGGGTGCACAAGGCCGGTATCAACGAGGCCAAATGCCTGGCCTGCCACAAGCCGCTCACCGACAAGGACTACGTCTTCAGCCTGGAGGCCTTGCAGGACAGGGCGCGCATGCCGCAGTAGATGGCCGGCGCGAAGGCCCTACGGACCGGGAACGCAGCGGGCCGGGTCCCCATGTCGCAAACCCGGTGTCGCGTGTCGCTCCTTGTCTCGAAGGCGCCCTAGGCTTCAGTCAATTTCCGGCTTAGAGTTCTAGAAAACATCAGGAAAACAGCGGTGTCCGGCAAGCGGACGCCGGATGGCGTCCCAGTTTCGGGGGAGTACAAATGGCTGAGTTTCCGCAAAAGGCGCAAGTCGTCATCGTTGGCCTCGGTGGGATCGTGGGCGCCTCGGTGGCCCACCACCTGATCGAGCGGGGCTGGGACGACATCGTTGGCATCGACAAATCGGCGATCCCGACGGACATCGGTTCGACCTCGCATGCATCCGATTTCTGCTATGCGACCAGCCATGATTTCCTCTCCTGTTGGACCACGCTCTACTCCATCGGCTTCTTCGAAAGGATGGGGCACTACGCCAAGGTGGGCGGACTCGAAATCGCGCGCGTCGGCGATGATGCCCGCATGGACGAGATCAAGCGCAAGGTCGCGTCCGGAAAGGCCTTCGGGACCGGCGCGCGGCTCGTGACTCCGGCCGAGATCAAGGAAAAGTTTCCGCTGATCGAGGAAGACCTGGTGCAGGGAGGCATGTGGGATCCCGATGCGGGACTTGTCGCGCCCCGGTCGCAGACCGTCGCCGGCATTTTGGTCGAGAACGCGGAAAAAACCGGCAAGCTGAAAGCCTTTGCCAACACGCCAGCCACCGACCTGATCATCGAGAAGGGCCGCATCAAGGGTGTCGAAACCCCGCGCGGCACGATCCTGGCCGACAAAGTCATCGTCTGCGCCGGGCTTTGGGGACGTCTCGTCGCCGGCATGGTCGGCGAGGACCTGCCAATCATGCCAGTCGACCATCCGCTTCTGTGGTTCGGCCCCTACGAGGAGTTTGCCGGAACCGGCAAGGACATCGGCTTTCCGCTGCTCCGCGATCAGGGCAACTCCGCCTACATGCGCGACACGGGCGACCCCAAGACCCCCGAGGGCGGCATGATCGAGTGGGGTTACTACGAGCAAACGGAGCCGCGCCTCTGCCACCCGCGGGACCTGCTGGACAAGACCGAAGCGCGCCTCTCTCCCTCGCAGCGTGACCTGGACATCGAGCAGGTCATGGAACCGCTCGAGCGCGCGATGGAGTTGACGCCGATCCTTGCGGAGCTGGGCTACGACGAAAAACGCTCCTTCAATGGCCTTCTCCAGGTGACGACGGATGGCGGTCCTTCCATCGGCGAAAGCCAGAAGGTCCGCGGTCTTTGGTATGGCGTTGCGATCTGGGTCAAGGACGGACCCGGCATGGCCAAGCTGCTGGTTGACTGGATGACGGATGGACGCACGGAGATCGATCATCACGCGATCGACTATGCGCGCTTCTATCCCTTCCAAACGGAAGAAGACTTCATCCACGCCCGCTGCAGCGAAACCGCGATGAAGATCTACAACCCGGCGGTCCATCCGCGAGAGCCGTTTGCGGGCGGCAGAGGTCTGCGCCGTAGTCCGTTTTACGAGCGTGAGAAGGAGCTTGGCGGCTACTTCATGGAGCTCGGCGGGTGGGAACGTGCCCACGGCTATGCCAGCAACGAAGGCTTGCTGGAGAAATATGGCAATCAGGTGCCGGTCCGCGAAAACGAATGGGACAATCGCCATTTCTGGCGCGTTTCGAATGCCGAGCACCTCGAAATGAGCGCCAACGTCGGCATGGTCAATCTGTCTCACTTCGCCATGTACGACGTCACCGGCCCGGACCACGTGACGTTCATGGAATACCTCTGCGTCGCCAAGGTCGGTGGAGACAACCAGGTCGGCAAGGGCATCTACACCCACTTCCTCGACGAAAAAGGCATGGTCAAAGCCGATTTCACCGTGTTCCGCATGGAAGACCGTTTTCGCTTCGTCGATGGAGCGGATGCCGGAAACCGCGACTTCGTCTACATGAAGCGCATGGCGGAGGATTTGGGCTACGACGTCGCGATCACCGACGTGTCGACCGACTTCACCACCATCGGCCTTTGGGGGCCGAATGCTAGGGCCACCCTGCAGAAGGTGGTGGACGAGCCGGACAGCCTCACCCATGAGAACTTCCCCTTCGCGTCGATCAAGCAGATCAGCATCGCGGGCAAGGATGTCGCGGCCTTCCGCATTTCCTATGTCGGCGAGCAGGGCTGGGAACTGCATATGAAGTACGACGACGGCCTCGCCGTGTGGGATGCGCTACGCGCTCAGGACGTCATGCCCTTCGGTGTGGAGACCTATGCCAACTCGCGCAGGATGGAAAAGAGCCTGCGTCTCCAGAATGCGGACCTCCTGACCGAGTACAATCTTCTAGAGGCCGATCTTGCTCGTCCCAAGGTCAAAGACGCTGATTTTGTCGGCAAGGCCGCCTATCTCGAACACCGCGCACGCGACCACCAGCCGGCCACGCTCTGCACCTTGGTCATGACCGACAACAAGGATTCGACAGGTGTAGCCCGCTACCCCGTCGGCATTCTGCCGATCATGGATCGTGATACAGGCGAGACCTTGGTCGATTCCGAGGGCCGCCGTTCGTTCACCACATCCATCGCCTATGGCCCGACGATCGGCAAGAACATCGCTCTTGGCTATCTGCCTCACGAGCACGCCGTCAAAGGCAAGGCGTTCCAGGTGGAGTACTTCGGCGAAACCTACCCGGTCGAGGTGGCTGGCGTTGGCTACGAACCGCTCTACGACCCGGAAAACCTGAATCCGCGGACATAAGGCAACGGTCTTTACGACGCTGGTGCGGCGGCAACAGCGTGCTATCGGCACCGCCTGTGTGGGTCATGATCAAGACCGATTACGCAGAGGTCGGCCGCGACTGCGAGGTGCGCGTGTTCGACCAGCGCCGCCCGGCCCGCATCATCGCGAAAGCCCCTATGACCCGGAGAACGATGCGTTGCGGGCTTGATGTGGAGTCTTCTGCGCACAGTGCCCGCGTCAGATACATCGAGCGCTCGGAGCGGGGGGGGACCCCGCTTCGGCGGGACGCGCTTAGGTCAAATTACGGGCACGAAGAGCGGCTTGATAAGCACAGTCCGTTGAAAAGGCCCCCTACCAGGTCTCAGAAAGGCCTCGTGGAGGTTCGGCAAAACGGCACGACCGGCTAGAGACGCGGGACCCGGCGCCCTATATACTGGGGGCAACTCCAGCAACATCGAGACCGAGGCACGCCATGGCGGCAGGCCAGTCCAAGGTTCCGGGCGCGGCGAGCGAGCCCGTGGAATTGCGTCCCGGCGCCTCCGCGCACGAGGCGGCGCGGGTCGTCGAGGCCGAGCGGTGGGCCTGGTCGCGGGTGCGGGCGCTGAAGATCTTCTACACCCACGTCATGGCCTACGTGACGGTCAACTTCGTGCTGATCCCGGTCGACCTCTTCACGCCCGGCGGGCCCTGGTTCTACTGGCCACTGCTGGGCTGGGGCTTCTGCGTCGGCGTGCACGCCGCCCAGACCTACGAGAAGCTGCCCTGGTTCACCAGCGACTGGGAGCAGCGCAAGGTCCAGGAGCTGATGGACCGCGCCCTGCGCCGCTAGTACCCACTATCACAATGAGATGGCCCGTGTGACGTCGCTGTCCGCTGCTCGGCTAGGAGCGCGGTTCGCCGTGGTGTGAGCCCACCACAAAAATCGCGCGACGACGTCCGAGGGGCGGACAGCGACGCCCGTGCGGGTCGCTGCTCTTGGCTTTTGGCGGGCGTCGAGGACGCTTGACGGTGGCACACACCGCCGGCGCGTCCTCTCCTACCCAAAAGCCAAGACCAGCGATCACACGGGCCAATTCATTGTGATAGTGGGTACTAGGCTTCGCGCGGCCTTGAAGCCGCAGGTCGGAGCGTCTAACGTCCCTTCTCGTAGCGTCAATTGGCGCTTTCCGAACAACGCAGTGGAGGACCGAAGGGCGCTATGTCCGATCGCCTGAGCCGCTTGCTCGACTCCCGCCCCTGGCTGCTGGCCGACGGCGCGACGGGGACCAACTACTTCGCCGCCGGCCTGCAGAGCGGCGACGCGCCCGAGCTATGGAATGTCGACGCGCCGGAGCGCGTCACGGCTCTGCACGCCAGCTTCATCGAGGCCGGCGCGGACATCGTTCTGACCAACTCCTTCGGCGGCACGGGCTACCGGCTGAAGTTGCACCAAGCACAAGATCGGGTGCCGGAGCTCAATCGAGCGGCGGCGCGGCTCGCCCGGGAAACCGCCGACGCGCTCGGCGACAAGCTCGGCCGTGAGGTGGTCGTGGCGGGCTCCATGGGGCCGACCGGCGAAATCTTCGAGCCGGTCGGCGCGCTCAGCCTCGAAGACGGCACGGCGGCCTTCGCCGAGCAGGCCCAAGCCCTGGCCGAGGGCGGCGCCGACGTGCTTTGGATCGAGACCATCTCCTCGGTCGAGGAGCTGTCGGCCGCGGTCGCGGGCGCCGGCACCACTGGGCTGCCGGTGGTCTGCACCCTCAGCTTCGACACCCAGGGCCGCACCATGATGGGCGTCACCGCCGGGCAGCTTGCCGGGCTGGTGCAGGAGCTCTCACCGGCTCCGCTGGCCTACGGCGGCAATTGCGGCACCGGTGCGGCGGAGCTGATGGCCGTGATGTTGAAGATGGCCGAGGCGCGGCACCCGGACGATATCCTGGTGGCCAAGAGCAATTGCGGCATTCCCGAGTTCGTCGAGGGCGAGATCCGCTACAACGGGACGCCTGAGCTGATGGCGGACTATGCCCGCCTGGCGCGCGACTGCGGCGTGCGGATCATCGGCGGCTGCTGCGGCACCACGGCAGCACATCTCGCCGCCATGCACGAGGCACTGGAAGGCTACGAGCCCGGCGAGCTGCCGTCGCTGGAGAGTGTCGTGGCGCGGCTCGGCGAGATCTCCGCCGGCGCCGCCGGGCGCGGCCCGCTAGGCGACCGGCCCGCGGGCGATGCCGGCGGAGAGCGCCGCCGACGCCGCGGCCGACGGGCTGCCGACGAGGCGCCGCCGCGCTTCTAGAGACACCCCAGGCGCTCCAGCAGCGCCTCCAGGGCACAGATATCGTCGAGCACGTGATCGGCGTGGGCGGCCAGCTCCTCCTCGCCCGAGGTGCCGGTCAGCACGCCGACCAGTAGCCCGGCACCGGCGCTGCGGCCCATGTCGAGGTCGTGCAGGTTGTCGCCGACCACCGCCACGTCACTCGGGCGCAGGCCGGTCACGGCGCAGAAGCCCTGCACCATTCCCGGTCCCGGCTTGGTGCCGTGGCCGGAATCGTAGCCGGCGACAAAGTCCAGCTGATCGAGCACGCCGAAGGGCGCGAGCGAGCCCTCAGCCCCGGCCCGGCTGTCGTGCGTCGCGACGCCGAGCGTCAGGCCATGCGCCTTGAGGCGGCCGAAGAGTACGGCCAGATCGGTCACCGGCACAGCGCCCGTCTGACTGTCCTCGACGAAAATCGCCTCGATCAGCGTCGTGATCGCGGCGCCGCTGGAACCCGGCAATTCGGCGGCCCAGAGCTCGGCGATCTCAGCGTTGCTCCAAGCAGCCAAGGGAGATCCCGACCGCACCCTGTCCCGCACCGAGTCATAGCCGGCCAGCGCCAACAGCCTGTCGCCGAGCGCCGGCTCCCCGCCGGCGGCCGCCAGCGCCGCCTTCCGATTCACCGGCATCCAGGTTCGATGATAGTCGAGCAACGTCCCGTCCTTGTCGAACAGGATCCCGGCGATCTTCATGGGCGTCGCTGCGCTCGCGTCAAGCGTAGCACCTCAGTCGACCTGAGAGGCAGCGACAGGCAAGCGGCTCGGAAAGGTCACGATGGGGCCGATGCCGATGTAGTCCTGCGGCGGCATGGCCGCAACCGCAGCCCGCAGCCGGCCGCCACAGCCCAGCAGACGGTCTGCGATCGCCACCATCAGGCGGTTGGGCCGGGCGTGCGGCGCGCGCGTGGCAAGCAGGCTGACCGCCTCCTTTTCGCGCCCCTGGCTTTCCAGGCAGAGCAGGATCAGCGCCGTCGCCATGGATCGGCTGACCCCGGCATAGCAGTGCACCAACAAGGGCGTATCTCGCTGCCAGCCGGCCGCAAAGGAAAGGATTTCCTCGATATGCCCGTCATCCGGATGGATCTGCCCGTCCATCGGCTCGCAGATGTCATTCATCGCGACTTTCAAGTGCTGTTCCCGCGCCACGCCGTGCGGCGTGGGCGGCAGTTCGTGCGGCGCGAGCAACGAAATCAGGTGGCTGGGCTTGAGCCGGGCGACGCCATCTGGCATGTCAGCCAGCGATGAAACATAGAGCATGACGCAAATCCCGCGTGATCCCATCCAATGGCGCGCAGTCTATCGCGTCGGGGTGGCGAAGTCAGCGGGCAGGAGGTCCAATCGGCACCTGCCATGGGGGCGCCACAAGTCTGCCGCCTGGCGGCCATTAACCTCCTGTTCCCTTTGTCCGGGCTATGAGATGGCCCGTCGGGACGGACGCAGGTGCGACGAGGAGCTCTAAGACGCGATGATCGGCGTATTCGATTCCGGTAACGGCGGGCTTTCGATCCTGCACGCCTGCGCCGCGCGGCTGCCGGACCAGACCTTTGTCTATCTCGGCGATCATGGGCATGCGCCCTATGGCTGTCGCCCCTCAGAGGAAGTCATCGCGCTGACCCAGGGCGGCGTCGAACGCCTGTTCCAGCGCGGCTGCCACCTGGTCCTGCTGGCCTGCAACACGGCGGCAGCCATTGCCCTGCGACGCTTGCAGCAGGATTGGCTGCCGGAGGCCTATCCCGAGCATCGGATCCTCGGCATCCTGGTGCCCATGGTCGAGGCGGTGACCGGTGTGCCCTGGGACTGCGAGGGCCCGCTTCCGATGAGCCTGCAGGAACCGTCGCTGATCGGTGTTTTCGCCACCCGGCGCACGGTCGCCAGCCAGGCCTACCGGGAAGAAATCGTGAAACGGGCTCCGTCCGTCGAGATCGTGCAGCAGGCCTGCCCCGACCTGGCCGCCGCCATGGAGGATCACGCGAGCCCGCAAGCGATCGATACGATGATCCAAGGCTACGTCGCGGCGCTGCTGGACCAGACCGGCGGGCGCGCTCCGGACTCTGTGATTCTCGGCTGCACGCATTACCAGCTGGTCGTAGAGAGCTTCCGCGCCGCTCTGCCGCAGGGAGTCGAGATCCACGATCAGCCGGCCGTGGTGGCCGAAAGCCTGGCCGACTACCTGCGCCGGCACCCGGAGTATGCCGCGCCCGCCGAGCCACCGGTTGCGGCCGACCTTTTCACCACCGGGCGGCCACCGGTCGTCAACCAGCGTGCGCGCGACTACCTCAAGGGGCTGGAGTACGCCTCGCTCGCGCCGTAGGGATAGGCGCGTCCTCAGCCCGCTCGCGCCGTATGCCGTGCGGAAGGTTCGAAGAGTCGTGGCCCGGGCGAAACCGCTAGGTCAACGGCTCGCGCGTGCCCAAATCGCAGATCAACTCGACCAGCTTCCGCCCGTCGATCTCCAGACCTCGGGCCCAAGCGATCATGTCGGCTAGCGTTGCGTCGGTTGAAAAGCTCTCCGTATAGCACGAGGCGCCACTTGGCGTGCTGAGCATGGCAGTCACGTCCAAGGTTTCTTCCTTCATTCGCGCCCTCGCCAATCAGGTCTTTTCAACCAGACATAGTACTTTCGCATGATGAGTCATAATCATCTTCGCTGCAACCCCTAAGACAGCTGTGCAGCTTGGTTGGTCAGAACAGTTGTAGGAGGCGGAGGGAGGGTTAGGACCTGAGGGCGGGCCGCTCGGGTTAGTCAGGCTGCCTCGCCGGCGTCGCCGCGACCGTAGCGTCCGAGGAGTCGGATAGCGGGTCGCGGGCGGCCGACGGCGCCAGCCGCGGGTCGAGCTCCGAGGCCACGGGCGACATACGAGGCAAGGCGACGAAGGCTTTGCGCTCATCGGCCGGCAAAGGCTCACGCGACCTCACCCGGTAGAGACCGAAGGCGGCCAGCAGGCCGGCTACGGCGGCAATGAAGATGAAGAACGCGAAAGGCCCGAGCTGCGCCATGGCGAAGCCGACGATGATCGGCCCCGCGATCGCCCCCAAGGAGTAGGCGAGCAACAGGCCACTGGAGGCCGCCACGTAGCGATCCGGCACGACGTGGTCATAGACCTGCGACACGGCGATCGGGTAGATGCTCATCATCGCGCCACCCAGCAGAACGCCGATCCCGAGCAGCAGATGGAAGGGTTCGCGCAGGAAGGAGGCCCCGAAAGCGGCAGCGCAGGCGACCAGCACGACCGACAGAATCCCGAGCAGCACCAGCCGCCGGTCGTAGCGATCCGAAATGCGGCCGACCGGCCATTGCAGAGCCATGCCGCCGAGGATGAAGGAGCCCATGAAGAGCGATATCTGGAAGACGCTGAGGCCGATCTGCTGGGCGAAGATCGCCCCCATGCCGTAGTAGGCGCCCAGCACTGTTCCCGAGCCCATCGAGCCGGCCACGCCGAGCGGTGAGGAGCGGTAGAGTGCGACCAGCGAGAGGGGCCGGATCACCGCGATATCCGGCGCCCGCACCTTGGTCAACACGATCGGCACCAGGCAAAGGCTGGTGAGCAGGGCGGACATCATGAAGACCTCGAGGGTATCGACGTCCCAGAGGTTGATCATCAGCTGGCCGAGCATGATGCCCATGTAATTGTTCACCATGTAGACCGAGAGCACGCGACCGCGCAGTTCGTTCGTGGACCGCTCGTTCATCCAGCTTTCCAGCGCGGCGAAGAGGCCGGCGACGCAGAAGCCGCCGATGAAGCGCAGCGCGCACCAGGCGACCTCGCTGATCTGCATCGGATAGGCCAGGGTCGCCGCCGCCATCATGGCGGCGAAGCCGGCGAAGGCGCGGATATGCCCGACCTCGCCGATCACTCGCTTGCCGTAGAAGGCACCGGTCAGCAGGCCGGCAAAATAGGCCGCCATGATCACACCGGTGATCTCGGTCGCGAAGCCGGCATCGCTCATCTTCAGCGGCAGGGCCAGCGTCAGGAGGCTGTTCCCCAACAGCATGATGAAAGCGCCCAGCAGCAGCGCGGCGATCGATCCGAGGGTGGCGAGCACGATGATCGGGACTCCGAGGGTGATCCGCTCAAGAGTCGATACATCATCCCCATCGACCCGGGGAAGCCGAATCACATGTCGGTCGCGTGTTTGCGGCTCTTTCTCAGTCCAGGACGGGGCAAGGATCGCGTGGGGGCGCGTCAGCGCTCGGTCAAGGCCAGCTTGGCGGCAAAGCCGGCGAATGCCGCCGCGAAGGCCCGCTTGATCCAGCGCGTGATGCGCTGCGACGACAGCACATAGCGGCGCAGGGCGTTCGCGGCGAGACCGTAGCCCACGAAGATCACGAAGGTCAGGGCCATGAAGACGGCGCTGAGCAGGGCCATGCGGGCCAGAGTGCTCACCGGGGCATCCGGCGCGGCGGCCGGAACGAACTGCGGCAGGAAGGCAAGGAAGAAGATCGAAAGTTTGGGGTTGAGAATGTTGATCAGGGCGCCGCGCAGCACAATCACGCCGAAGCGCCGGATGCCCGGCGTCACCGCCGGCCCCTTCGCCGCGTCAGCCGGCTCGCCGACGACCAGGGCCCCGCTGTCGTGCCACTGGCACCAGGCGAGATAAAGCAGATAGGCGATCCCCAGGATCTTCACGGCCTGGAAGGCGACGGCGCTGGCATGCAGCAAAGCGGCGAGTCCCAAGAGGCTGGCTAGCAGGTGCGGCACGATCCCGAGCGTGCACCCGAGTGCGGCCGCCACGCTTGCCCGCGCGCCGAGAAAGACGCCATTGGAGAGGGTGTAGATCACCCCGGTTCCGGGCATCAGGACGACCACCACGGCCGTGATCAGGAACTCGCCGCTGAGGGCTTCCACAAGTCCAGTCATGGGGCAGATCCTTCATGTTTCACCAGTTTTGCGCGGCCACCCCCAAACCCGCTTCAAACCGGCTTTTCGGGCATTATCCTGTCGTGACCGCTGTACACAAGTGTAACGCCGGCTACCGCCGAGCCTCGCGCGGTGCGCGCCTGATCGGCATCACGCGGTAGTTCCAGAGATGTTACGAGACCTGATAGCAGGAGCGGCCTATACTAGTGCTAGAGAATATCGATCCACCCTCCCCTCACCCAAGATCCCGACCGGGCGAGGGAGAGGGTGAAGCGGCGAGCCGCGTGCAGCGTCCGCTAGCGTAACAGCCATCATGGCGCTCTCGGCTCTCTCGCAGCCGGCCGTCCGACCACGGGTCGGGTTGTCTCTGGGACGTGGCCACGGCAGGCAGCGCTTCGGGAGGAGCGATCATGGCCGCCATACGCAATCCCATCGAGTGGGGAGCCGACCAGCTCGCCCACGCGGCCCGGCACGCGGAATCGACGGGCCAGTCCATTAGGGGTCACGGGGCACACTCAGAGGTCCGCCAGCTAACCATCGCCGACCTGAAGGATGCCCTGAGGAAGGGCTTCGACGACTTCGCAGCCTGCCGGACCGATGTCGTCTTTCTCTGCCTGATCTATCCGGCTGCCGGCCTCGCCTTGGCCCGCTTCGCCTTCGACTATGCGTTACTGCCGCTGCTCTTCCCGCTCGCCTCCGGCTTCGTGCTGATCGGCCCGGTGGCGGCGGTCGGCCTCTACGAGATGAGCCGGCGCCGCGAGCAGGGCGCCAAAGTCAGCTGGGTCGACGCCTTCGGCACGATCCGCTCGCCCGCCTTCGGCACCATCGCCATACTTGGCCTGCTGCTGCTTCTCATCTTCGCGCTCTGGCTGCTGGTGGCGCAGATCGTATACGACTCCACCTTGGGCCCCGAGCCACCCGCCTCCGCAACCGCTTTCCTGGCCGACGTCTTCACGACCGGCGCCGGTTGGACCATGCTCCTCGTCGGCATGGGCCTCGGATTCCTCTTCGCCGTCCTGGTGCTGGCGATCAGCGTGGTCTCCTTTCCGCTGCTGCTCGACCGCGACGTCGGACTCGTTATGGCGATCCTGACATCGGTGCGCACCGTTGCGACGAACCCCGTTCCCATGACGGCCTGGGGCCTGATCGTCGCTGGCGGCCTACTGCTCGGCACGATCCCGCTATTCCTCGGACTGATCGTCGTCATGCCGGTGCTCGGCCACGCCACCTGGCACCTCTATCGGAAGGTGGTAGAGTAGCAGGCGAGCCGAAACGACGTTGCCGACGCACTCAGGGACGATTAGCTCGCGTTAGGAGCCTAGACTGCCTCTAGGCGCCGGATTCCCAGCGCGCCTTCTTGAGATCGACATCGAAGATCTCATCGCAGACGGTCTTGGCGAAGCCCTCGCTGAGGCTCTTGTCGGCGTCAGACATCGTCACCGCAGCGATAAAGCCGCCCCAGAAGAAACTATTCTCGACGTAGTAATCGCCCGTCTTCTCGCCGATTGCAACATCGACCAGTTCGACACACCTCTCAAGCTGGATCTTGTCACCGGTCGCCGGCAAGGAGGCGCCCCGAATCGGAATCTCCAAACAAATCGGTTAAGCGGCGGGTGTGACCCCTTCCGGACTGGGAAGAGATCGGCATTTGCGCGAAACACATACGCGCAGCCAAACGCATGGCTGCGGTCACTTCCAGCGCTGCAGTCGGTCTCGATTCCGCGACACCATCGGATTGATCTGCCTCAAGGCACAAACGAGCCTTTTAAGTGCAACCTTTTGAACGTCCAGGCAACAGCCGTGGCGAAGAGCAGTTGGTTCCGAGGATTCGCATTTCATGGAGAGGAAAACCAATGGAACAAAGCTTGATCCATCGTTGTCTTACGATCATGGCCGCTTTGCCAATTGCCCTTGCGATTTCCTCTACGGCAAGTGTTGCGGACGAGGTTGAGAAGTTCGAGGGTGAGTACGAATTCACGACCTACTGCGCCACGTGTCATGGTTTGGATGGCAAGGGAGGCGGCCCTGTGGCGGAAGTGCTGAAAACACCGCCTTCAAATCTCACCTCGCTTGCCAAGGAAAACAACGGCGTATTTCCCTATGAACGCGTCTTCGCCATGATCGAGGGGCGAGAGGTGGCTGTCGTCCATGGGCGCGAAATGCCACTCTGGGGCGAGCGCTATAGCAGTGAAGTGAAGAAGCCGATTGTCAGAGCTCGGATTCTTGAGCTCGTAACGTACATAAAGGATATTCAGCAATAGGGCAGTTGGCGCTGGGGCTCTGCATCCTTACCGTGGCCGCCAATTGAAGTGAGCGATGCTTGAGGTCCGTTTCCGGCTGCGCTGACTCGCAGAGCCCGGTTGGAGTCGGTGTCCGCTGTTCGTCTGTTGCAGTGTCGGATCTAGTCGTTTGACTTGACCCGATATCGGTCGTTCCTCCCTGCGTGTTCGCCGGCTGGCCGGGAATGGCGGCGATAACGTAAAAGATCTTTCGCACATTTGGATGGGGTTGGTGGCCCCGAAACCCTTCAGGCTTGAAGTCGCGAAACCTTTGAGCCAGAGGAGGAACCAGGAGCCACCATGGAAGAG
>Ga0056126_10000469_pt1 | contig 14139 bp, 12 predicted proteins | sample WorMetLIZAISLAND_FD_71117 | JGI IMG/M metagenome (GOLD analysis project Ga0056126, IMG submission 71117) | Marine gutless worms symbiont microbial communities from Max Planck institute for Marine Microbiology, Germany - Inanidrilus manae... ...
CGGCCACAACCTGCGCCTCATCCTCAAATGGCTGGCGGATCTGTTGCGTGAAATCATGGAAACCTTCTGGGCGTCAATCAGCCCAAGACCCCGCGAAATTAGGGCTTCTTAACGGACGACCCCATAGCCCAAACGCCGCCATCGCGAAGAGGGCGCCGCCGGCATGACCGGGCGCCGCGCTGTCGCCCGCCGACAAGGACTACTCGACCCAGGCGATGCGCAGGATATTGGTGGCGCCGGGCGTTCCGAAGGGGACACCCGCGGTGATCGCCAGGGCGTCGCCGGTGTTGGCAAAGTCCTGTTCACGCGCGACGCGGATGGCGTTTGACACCATATCGCGGAAGGTCTGGCATTCCATCGTCTCAACAGAATGGACGCCCCAAACCAGGGCCAACCGCCGTGCGGTATCCGTTCGCCCCGTAAGTCCCAGGATCGGCACGGAAGGCCGCTCGCGCGCGGCGCGCAACGTCGTCGATCCGGTCGACGAAAAAGTGACGATGCATGCCGCCGAGATGGTCCGCGCAACCTGTCGTGCGGCCGCCGTAATGGCGTCCGCGGCGGTGGCTTCGGGCAGGTAACGGTCGGCCTCGGTCAGGTTTCGGTAGTGGTCGTCCAACTCTACCTGCCGGATGATGCGTTCCATAATCGAGACGGCTTCAGGCCCATATTTTCCGACTGCCGTTTCAGCCGACAGCATGACCGCGTCGGCGCCATCATAGATTGCCGTCGCCACGTCGGAGGCCTCGGCGCGAGTTGGCGTCGGCGAGTTGATCATCGACTCCAGCATCTGGGTCGCCACGACAACGGGTTTGCCGGCTTCACGGCTGGCTCGAATGATCTTCTTCTGGCAACCCGGCACCTCTTCCGGCGGCAGTTCGACGCCGAGATCACCGCGCGCCACCATGATCGAATCGGCGAGATCGACGATCAAGTCGAGGTGTTCCATGCCCTGCGGTTTTTCCATCTTGGCCATGATGCCAGCCCGCCCGGCGACGATTTTCCGCATCTCCGCGACGTCGGATGGACGCTGAACGAAGGATAGGGCGACCCAATCGACGCCAAGCTGCACGGCGAAGCGCAGATCATCGTGGTCCTTTTCCGTCAGCGGCGACAGGTCGAGGACGACTTCGGGCACGTTGACGCCCTTGTGGTCGGACAATTCACCTCCAACAACCACTTCGGTTTCGGCAAAATCCTCACCACAGTCCAAGACGCGAAGGCGGATCCGCCCATCGTCCATCAGGAGCTTGGTTCCCGGTTCCAGGGCGGAAAAGATCTCCGGATGCGGCAGCGAAACCCGGGATTCATCACCCAAGGCGGACTCAAGATCGAGGCGGAAGGGTTGTCCCGCTTCCAATTTGACCTTACCGCCATGGAACTCGCCGACGCGAAGCTTCGGTCCCTGGAGGTCGGCCAGAACACCGATCGGCCGCTGAAATTCAGCTTCCAGTTCACGAATGGTCTCGTAGCGTTTCTTGTGGTCTTCCTGCGTCCCGTGAGAGAAGTTGAGGCGGAATACGTCTGCCCCCGCTTCGAACAGGTTGGTGATCGCGGCCCTGTCGGAACTCGCTGGACCAAGGGTCGCAATAATCTTTGCGTTTCTAAATCGTCTCATGCCGGGAACCATAAGGCGGCACAGGTATTTAGGCCAACCCCATTGACATTGATCAAAAGCTTCAACGTCAGCTTGTTAGCAGATAATCAGACCCTTAGTATGTGAATCTATCGTGAATTTCGGATGCGATTGCTGGGCCTCCCGATGGAAAAGCGATGTTGAAGAAAATCGTATCAAACGCGCTTCTATCTATGGTCATGGACAAAAAGGCGCGCGATAAACTGGGGGCCATACGGGACGCCAAAAAGCAACGCGGACAGCAGGGCGAAAACGCTGACAATCCAACCGGTACAGCGCCTGAGGCAAACACGGGCGCGGTGCAGGAAAACGAACTGGCCCGGGAATTCGAGAGGAGACCGCCGCCGCGCCCACGCGCACCCGATGGACCGGACGTGGTCGATGGACCGGACGTGGTCGATGATCCGGCCGAACTGATCCGGCAAAGCCTCGACGCTGCGGAAAAGGAATTGCTCGACCGCCAGGCCCGTATGGGGCGCATGACCAAGGGGCGGCGCGCATTGATCGCCGAAGCCATGGCCATTCACCGGTCCAAATCGCACATTATCGACGATCTGGACCCCGAACAGCGCGAAAAACTGAAAGTCCTGGCCATGCATGCGCTCGACCCCGACGGCACGAAGGGCGGTCGGTGACATCGGATAGGGCTGCCCGGCAACCGGCTGATGGCGTCGGGGAATATCAATATGCCGCTGCCATCCGGGCCGGCGACCGCCGCGCCTTGGCGCGCGCCATAACACTGATCGAATCGACCCGCTCCGATCACCGGGCCAAGGCGGAAAACCTGCTCGCTGAATTGCTGCCGGCGACGGGGCGCTCGATTCGAATCGGGATTTCGGGTGTGCCCGGCGTCGGCAAGTCGACCTTCATCGAGGCCTTCGGCCTGCATATCGTGGAACGCGGACACCGGGTCGCGGTGATCACCGTAGACCCGTCAAGTCCGATCAGTGGCGGTTCGATCCTTGGTGACAAAACGCGCATGGAAAAACTGTCGCGCCACCCGAGCACCTACATCCGCCCCTCGCCCTCCAGCGGTTCGCTGGGCGGCGTCGCCCGGCGCACCCGCGAGGTTATCCTGGCCACCGAAGCCGCCGGGTTCGATGTCATCCTGGTGGAAACCGTTGGTGTCGGCCAGTCCGAGACGGCGGTCGCCGGGCTGGTCGACATGTTCATGCTCCTGATCGCGCCCGGCGGGGGGGACGAATTGCAGGGTCTCAAGAAAGGAATCGTCGAACTCGCTGAACTGATCGTCGTCAACAAGGCCGACGGTGATTTGATTCCAGCCGCCGAACGAGCGCAGCGCGACTATTCGGCGGCCTTACACCTGCTCCGGCACGGCTCGGACGCGTGGACACCGAAGGTCCTGAAATGCTCGTCAATGACCGGCGAAGCCATAGCTGAGGTCTGGAACACCGCGGAGGCTTTCCGGGAGGCCATGAGTGCTTCCGGAAAACTGGAAAGCAGGCGCGCCGAACAAGCAAAGGCGTGGATGTGGGACGAGGTCAACGAAGCCCTGTCACGGCGCCTCAAAGAAGACGCTGAGGTCGACGCCCTACTGCCCGAACTCGAGGCTAGGGTCCAGGAAGGATCGGTCAACCCGGCCGACGCGGCGCGGCAGATCCTCGCCGCCTTTGGTTGCAAAGATGATTAGACCTCTCCGGAAATGAGGACTATTGGGAATATCGCTATTCAACCCTTACGAAAAAAGCGCTAGGATCGTTACCAAATAAGGCGCTCCGGCCGCCGAACCGGAGAAGACGAGAAGGAGGATATCCTGGTGTCAGAAACGGGTTCGGATGTCCGTCTGCGACGGCAGGTGGACGGACTACTGCGTTATGTCGAGAAGGTTCGGGACGAAATCGCCGCCATCGGGCGTCCTGCCGACGAAGAGTATAAATTCGAAAGCATGGGTGAGCAGCTCGACGCCATCGTCAAGGCCACTGAGGAAGCGACCAATACGATCATGGCAACGGTCGAGAAGAACGACACCATCGTCCGGGAAATACGTGACAGCATCGATGACCCGGAGGTCATCGCCAAGCTCGATGAAATCACCAACAATTCGGGCGACGTGTTCGAGGCCTGCTCCTTTCAGGACATCACCGGCCAGCGGATCAACAAGGTCGTAAAATCGATCACCTATGTGGAAGACAGGGTCAACGCGCTGATCGATATCTGGGGGCGCTATACCATCGAAGGCGTGGTTGTCGAGCCGGTTGTCGAAAAGACGGAAGACGAGGCGCTTTTGCACGGCCCGCAATTGGAAGGCGAAGGCCTCTCCCAAGACGACATCGACGCCCTGTTCGACTGACACAGGATCGCCGCTCGTTCTCACTGTCTCGGCGTTAATTCGTACCTGTGCGCCGCCCTTCCGATGGTGTAAATTCCCCCCGCCTTATCAACGATCCGATATACGGAGAGTTACGCATGCGGAGAGCCGCCCTGTACCGTTACCTGTTCGCAGCCCTTTATTTAGTTGGAGTCCTTGCCGTGAGTGAAACCGCCGAAGCGAGCGATCCCGAAAACACCTTGTACATGGATCTCGAGCATGGCCGCGTCGTCATCGAGATGCGCCCAGACCTGGCGCCGAAACACGTTGCGCGCATCAAGGAGTTGGTGCGCCAGAAATTCTATGATGGCTTGACCTTCCACCGGGTCATCGCCGGATTCATGGCGCAGGGTGGGGATCCCGACGGCAACGGTACCGGCGGTTCCGGGCAGAACATCCCGGCTGAGTTCTCGAGCGAACCGCATGTCCGCGGAATCGTGTCCATGGCCCGTTCGTCCAATCCTGACAGCGGCGACTCGCAGTTCTTCATCGTCTTCAAGAAATCCCCGTGGCTGGATGGCCAATACACGGTATGGGGCCGCGTTACCGAAGGCATGAAATTCGTGTCGATGCTGAAGCGCGGCGACCCCAATATGAACGGCGTCGTCGACGATCCCGACCGGATCGTCACCATGCGGGTTGCCGCCGACGTTGAATGAGCCTGGTCCCGCTTAGGCTTCGATCTCGTCGACCAGCCAACTGCTGAGTTCGAGGGCCAGCTCGCGGGTACGCTCGTCCTCGGATTTCTGCAGTTCCCCCAGCTTGCCGATGACATCGTCGATGATGTGGCGGTAACGGTCGCCACGGCGAGTCTCGACCATCAGCTCCGTCATCATTTTCTGAAGCTGGCATTCGAGTTCTTCCTCGGTCGAGCGGCCGGGGCTCAATTCCGACAGTTTGGCGCAATTTTCCCGGATATATTTGACGCGTCTCATAATTTCGGATTCGCTCAAATTGAGTGACGGAGCGATCCGTTTGACGCTCTCAAAGTCGACCTCGCCTTCAAAGGATTCGATGCCGGCGGACAGCAAGCGTTGGTTCAACTCGGCCCGGTCGATTCCGAGCATTTTTGCCGCTTTCGCGATTCCAATTCTATTTTCCATTTTGCTCTCCCAGGTTCGAACCGCTGGAACGGCTATATCCTAAAGTAAAGTAGGGTTATTAGGGAAGCGTCAGAAATCGGACGGACTGACGGTTTACGGGATTTTCACCGGTTCAAATCTCAACGGCTCAGTTCACGAATCGCCTCGTCCAGGCCCTCGAGCGTCAACGGATACATGCGGCCACCGACAATTTGCTTGACCATGCCAACCGACTGTGTGTTGCGCCACCACCGCTCCGGTACCGGGTTGAGCCACACCGCCTTGGAGTAGACGCTCAACAGGCGCTCCAGCCATACGGCCCCGGCTTCCTCATTCCAATGCTCGACGGAACCGCCGGGGTAGACGATCTCGTAAGGACTCATAGAGGCGTCGCCGACGATGATCACCTTGTAGTCGTGCGGATAGGTATGGAGCACGTCCCAGGTCTCCATGACCTCGCTATGGCGACGTACGTTGTCACGCCAGACTCGCTCATAGAGGCAATTGTGGAAATAGAAGTATTCGAGATGTTTGAACTCGGCCCGGGCCGCTGAGAACAGCTCCTCCATGGTCTTGACGTGCGGGTTCATGGACCCGCCAACGTCAAGGAACAGGAGCACCTTCACCGCGTTGTGGCGTTCCGGCACCATCTTCACATCGAGCCAGCCCTTCTTAGCCGTGGAGCGGATGGTGTTGTCGAGGTCAAGCTCGGTGGCCGCGCCCTCGCGGGCAAACCGGCGCAAGCGGCGGAGCGCGACCTTGATGTTGCGCGTGCCCAGTTCGACGCTGTCGTCGAGATTGCGGAACTCGCGCTTGTCCCAGACCTTGACCGCCCGATTGTGGCGGTTCTCGTCCCGGCCGATGCGCACGCCCTCCGGATTGTACCCCCAGGCACCGAACGGGGAGGTACCGGCCGTGCCGATCCATTTCGACCCACCCTGGTGACGTTTCTCCTGTTCCTCAAGGCGTTTCCTCAGGGTTTCCATGAGCTTTTCCCAGCCACCGAGGGCCTCGATCTCGCGTTTCTCTTCTTCCGTGAGAAAGCGTTCGGCTAGCTTACGCAGCCAATCTTCGGGGATTTCGTAGGCCTCGCCTTCCGGCGCCTGTTCGATTCCCTCGAAGATCTCGCTGAAAACCCGGTCGAATTTGTCGAGATTGGTTTCGTCCTTCACCAGGGCGCTGCGCGAGAGATAATAGAAACGTTCGACATCGGTCTCCGCCAACCCGGCCTCGATCAAGGTCAGGTATTCGCGGAGCGATACGGGTATACGGGCCTCGCGAAGCTTGAAGAAGAAATCGATGAACATGCTCGCTCCTACTCTCCCCCACCCGGGTTGGCCGCGCCGCGGGCGGTGACCCGGGCAACGGCGCCCTCCTCGGCACCGCTGTTATCGAGAAGGTCCTGGTCCTCGGTGGTGACGTCACCGAGCAGCTCCGGCGGCACGTTCTTCAAATGGATGTCCTGTTGCGGATAGGGGAAGCCAATATCGTTCTTGCGGTAGAGGTCCCAGACTTTGAGCAGGACGGCGCTCCTGACGCTGCCGAGGCCGTTCTGCGGATCGCCGACCCAGGCGCGCAGTTCGAGATCGACGGAACTGGCACCGAAGCCGGTCAAGTTGCAAACGGCCCTGGGACTGTCGAGGACGCGGGGGGTCTGGTTGGCGGCCTCAGTGGCGAGTTCCATGGCGCGCTCCACATCGGACTCGTAGGAAATGCCGATCGGCAGGCGCAGGCGCACCAGGCGGTGCGAGAAGGACCAGTTCTCCACCCGCTGGGAAATCAATTCCTCGTTGGGGATCAGGTGTTCCGTACCGTCTCGGGTGATCACGGACACGTAGCGCGCGTTCAGGGTCTTGATCTCGCCGTAGGTCTGGCCCAGTGCGATGACGTCGCCCGGCTTCACCGACTTGTCCATCAACAGGATCATGCCGCTGATCAGGTTCGAGATGACCTTTTGCAACCCGAAGCCGACGCCGAGGCCGACGGCGCCCGAGAAGACGGCGAAGGCGGTCAGATCGATACCAATCGATTCGAGGCCGATGACGACGGCGATGGTGAAAACAAGGACCCGGAACAGCTTGCCGAACAACACCTGGGCCGACGGCGATACGGCCGGCATGGTGGCCAGCCGGCGTTCCAACAGCCGCGCCGAGAACCCGGCCAGCCATAGCAATACGGCGAGCGCGATGCCAGCCTTGATGACACTGAGGATCGAGATCCGGACCTCGCCGATCTGCATGGCCATGCTGTCGAGCACGGCACTCGTCGGCTCGAGGAGGCCTGTGATGTTAAGCGCCGCGATAACCCAGGCTGCAACCGTGACGGCGCGCGACCATTGGGGATCGCGGATCAAGGTTGCCGCCAAGCGGATTACCACCCACGCGGTCAGCAGGCTGACGACGATTTCGATCAAATGATGGGGCCAGGCCGCTTCCGCCGCGGCGAATACGGAAAACCACTGCAGAACCAACCACACGACCGGCAGGCTGAGGGGCGCCAGTGCATCGGCGACCGGTTTCACGTATTTCCGGTACCATGTGACTTCCCAGCCTTTTTCCAACGCCGCGCGGGCCTTGGCCGCCGTCGCCCAAGCGACAAGGAAGGCGGCAATGACGATGATCGCTTGCACGACCGTCGAAATGACCAGAACGTTTATATCGAGCCAAGCGTAGACCTGGCGGATCCAGGCTTCGATCTTGGCGGGATCGGTCAGGTCGTCGAACTTGATCACGCGGCGTTCCTCACACCCACAGCCCTCGCGCCCAACCAGAATAGGCGGTTTTGTGGCGGCGCGCCATCCGGCGCCCGAGGGGCAAGGGACTTAACCCTTTTCGCGACGATGCAGGAAGGCCAGACGCTCGAGAAGATGGACGTCCTGTTCGTTTTTCAGAAGCGCGCCGTAGAGGGGTGGGATGACCGCCTTGGCGTCATCGCTCTTCAACGCTTCCAGTGGGATGTCCTCGACCATCAAGAGTTTGAGCCAGTCGAGCAGCTCCGAGGTCGACGGTTTTTTCTTCAGGCCGGGGACGTCGCGCAGCCCGTAGAAAGCGTTCAGTGCCTCGGAGACCAAGCGTTTTTGGATGTCGGGAAAATGGACCTGGATGATGCGGCGCATGGTGTCTTCGTCAGGGAAGCGGATGTAATGGAAGAAACACCGCCTGAGGAAGGCGTCCGGAAGCTCCTTCTCGTTGTTGGACGTGATGACGACGATGGGGCGCGCCTTGGCCAGCACCGTTTCCTGGGTTTCGTATACGTGAAATTCCATTCGGTCCAGCTCGAGCAGGAGGTCGTTGGGGAACTCGATGTCGGCCTTGTCGATCTCGTCGATCAACAGCACCGGCCGGGTCTCCGCCTCGAAGGCATCCCAGAGCTTGCCGCGGACGATGTAGTTGGCGATGTCGTGGACCCGTTCGTCGCCGAGCTGTGAATCGCGAAGCCGGGCGACGGCATCGTATTCGTAAAGCCCCTGCTGGGCCTTGGTCGTCGACTTGATATGCCACTGCAGGAGAGGCGCACCCAAGGCCTTGACGATCTCCTCGGCGAGCACTGTCTTGCCGGTCCCGGGTTCGCCCTTGACCAACAGCGGCCGTTCCAAGGAGACGGCCGCATTGACCGCAACCTTCAGGTCCTCGGTGGCGACGTAGGTTTCGGTTCCGTCGAACCTGCCTGAACTCATAAGTGTTTGGTTCCCTTAGCCCGGCCGTCGGCTCACTCCGCCGGCGCCGTTTGTGAGGCGCTGCCGCCGACAACGGTTTCGTTTCCGATACGCGGATTGTGCGGGACGAGAAAGACGAGGACAAGGGAAACTCCGGCCATGGCGGCTGCCGAAAGGAACACGGCGGAAGCCGAATGCTGGACCCAGACATAGCCGTAGAGTGCCGGGATGAAGACGGCGGCGATATGGCTGATCGTGAAGCTGACGCCCGACGATGACGCGATGTCTTCGGGGTCGGCGATCTTCTGGAAATAGGTCTTGATGGCCAATGCGAAGGCGAAGAACAGGTGGTCGAGCACATAAAGCACGACCGCGATCCAGGCGGTGTCGACGAAGGCGTAAGCAACAAAGACGCCGATCAAGCCGATGTATTCGAAGATCAGGGCCCGGCGTTCGCCGAAACGGGCGACGAGCCGTCCGATCTTCGGCGCCACGAACATGGTGATGCCGGTGCTGGCGACGAACATGAGGCTCATCGCCGCCGGATCGAAACCGAATTTCTCGACCATCAGAAAGAGCGAAAAGACGACGAATATCTGGCGCCGTGAACCCGACATGAAGGTCAGCGCATACCACAGCCAATAGCGCCTTTTGAGCACAATCTTCTTGGTCTGCCCGACCTTGGCCTCGTAACCGGGATAGGCGGCCCAGCAGAAAACGGCGATCGCCAGGGTCACGCCGCCGCCGATCAGGTAGACCCATTTCAACTCGAGGCCGCCGAGATCGAGGGCGACATAAACCAGGGCGAAGGAAACCAGCGCCGCGAAAGACCGCGCGCTGACGATGCGTCCTAAGAGAAGCGGCGCCTTGGCCTTGTCGGTCCATTGCAGGGCCAGGGATTGGTGCAGGGTTTCGAAATAATGGAAACCGACGGACATCAGGAAGGTCGTCAGCATCAGGCCCCAGAAGCTGGGATAGAAACCGGTGATGGCGATGCCGAGGCCCAGTAGGGCCAGGGACAAGAGTGCGAAGGTCTGTTCGCGGAAAAAGAGGAGGACGAAAATCACCGTGAACGCCAGGAACCCCGGAACCTCGCGCAGGCTCTGGATCAGCCCGACCTCCCAGGCGCCCGACCCGATCTGGTCGTGGGCGAAGTTGTTGAACAGCGCCTGCCAGGTCGAAAAACTGATCGGCATGGCGATGGCCGTCAGGATCAGGAAGACCTCGGCCCGTCTCCAGCCTGTACTTGGATTGTTGGCGACGTTCATGCGTGTTCTTTCATATACTTCAGGAAACCAGGGAGACTTTACCGTGGCCTGCGGATGGCGTATATGGGCAATAAAGACAATTTATAGCGATAAACGGACATGAGCCTGCCCCATCAATTCCTCGCCGCCGGCACAGGACCCGTTCGTCCCGACGACGATCGGGGTATCGACAGGATTCCGCGCCCGGTCGCCAGCCGGTCACGGGAACTACCGCAGGGGCACATCGTCGAAACCCATCACCATCGTCGGGCCCAACTGTTGTTCGCGTCGCGCGGCACCATGGTGGTTTCGACCGACCAGGGGATCTGGGTGGTGCCGACGCAACGGGCCGTGTGGATTCCGGCCTTCGTCGACCATGCGGTTCTGGCGCGAAGCGAGTTGTCGCTGCGCAGCCTCTATTTCTCGCCGCCGATCGTCCCCGACATGCCGAAGGCTTGCGCCGTCGTCACGGTGTCCGAACTGTTGCGCCAACTGATCCTGACCGCCGTCGCATTGCCGATCGATTACGACGAAGATGGCGCCGATGGACGTTTGATCGGTGTATTGCTCGATCAGATCCAGACCCTGCCGGAAACGCCATTGCACCTGCCCATGCCGACCGATACACGACTGCAGAAAATCACCGAAACCCTGACCAGAAACCCGGCCGATCCGCAGTCCCTCGAAGATTGGGCGACGACGGCCGGCGCCAGTTCGCGGACCCTGACGCGGCTGTTTACCGCCGAGACCGGCATGACTTTCCGCCAGTGGCGCCAGCAGGTGCGTCTCCTCGAGGCGCTGGCCCGTCTCGCCGACGGCGAGCCGGTGACGGCGGTGGCCCTCGATCTCGGCTACGACAGCCAGAGCGCTTTCATCTCCATGTTCAGAAAATCGCTGGGAACGACGCCGGGGCGTTATTTCGCCGAACGGGTGGGCGGCCAATAAGGACTAACCGGCTTCGGCGATCGCCGCCTCGATGGCATCGAGTGCCGCCTGTCCACCGGCGCCGTCGGGTCCACCGGCCTGCGCCATGTCCGGACGCCCACCGCCGCCCTTGCCGCCGACGGCGGCTGAACCGCTGCGCACCAGATCGATGGCGCTGATCCGTCCAGTCAAGTCGTCGGTGACGCCGACGACGAGGGACGCCTTACCGTTCGTGTTTGAGACGACGGCGACGACACCTGACCCGATGCGGGTCTTCAGGTCATCGGCCAGGCTCTTCAGTTCCTTAGGCGGCACGCCGTCGAGAAGTTTCGGGGCGAAAGCGACGCCGGCAACGTCCCTCGTCTCCGACTGGACAGACGATCCGCCGCCGGTTGTCATCTGCCGTCGCGCCTCGGCGAGGTCGCGTTCGAGCTTGCGGCGCTCATCGAGGAGCGCCTGCACGCGGACCGGCACCTCGCTCGGCTGCGTCTTTAGGATCGATGCGGCCTCGAGGAGAGAGCGTTCCGTCTCCATGAAATAGGCCAGTGCACCATCGCCGGTAAAGGCTTCGATGCGCCTGACGCCGGCAGCGACGGCGCTTTCCGAGATGATCTTGAAAGGCCCAATGTCGCCTGTGCGTTTGACGTGGGTACCGCCGCAAAGTTCCGTCGAATAAGCGTTTTCGTCATCGGCGCCCATGGACACGACCCGCACCTCGTCGCCGTATTTCTCGCCGAACAACGCCATTGCACCGGCCTCGACGGCGGCTTCCGGTTCCATCAGCCGGGTCACCACGTCGGTATTGGCGGCGACCTTGGCATTGACGTCGTGCTCGACCTGGGCGATCTCGTGGGCCTCGACTGCCTTCGGGTGGGAAATATCGAAGCGCAGGCGATCCGGTGCGACAAGCGAACCTTTCTGAGTAACGTGTTGGCCCAAGTGGCGGCGCAGCGCCTCGTGCAACAGGTGGGTCGCCGAGTGATTGGCGCGCAGTTGCCGCCGGCGGTCTCCATCGACGCGGAGCGTGATGTCTTGACCGACGGTGAATCCGCCGTGTTCGACTTGAACCACGTGAACGTGGAGATCGCCGACCTTTTTCAAGGTGTCGGCGACGCGTGCGACAGCGTCCTCGCCGGCCGCCAGTACACCAGTGTCGCCGACCTGACCGCCGGATTCACCGTAAAAAGGGGTCTGATTGACGACGATGAAACCGTCGTCGCCCTCAGCCAACGTTTCGACCCGTTCGCCATCCTTGACCATAGCGACGATCTGACCTTCGGCGGACTCAGTCTCGTAACCGAGGAAATCGGTGGCTCCGACCTCCTCGCGCAGATCGAACCAGATGGCCTCGGTCGCCGCGTCACCGGAGCCGGACCAGGCCTTGCGGGCTTCCTCACGCTGGCGGGCCATGGCGGCATCGAACCCGACGGTGTCGACGGCGATGCCGCGGGGCCTCAACGCGTCCTGCGTCAGGTCGAGGGGAAATCCATAGGTATCGTAAAGACGGAACGCGGTTTCGCCGTCGAGGGACGATCCGGTTTCCATGCCGTCCGTCGCTTCGTCGAGGAGCTTGAGGCCCCGGCCCAGGAGCTTTTTGAAGCGCGTTTCCTCGAGCTTGAAGGTCTCCGTAACCAGTGCCTCGGCGCGCACCAGTTCGGGGAAGGCGTGGCCCATCTGGTCGACAAGCGGCGGCACCAAACGCCACATCAGCGGGTCGTCGCAGCCCATCAAATGGGCATGGCGCATGGCCCGGCGCATGATCCGCCTTAAGACGTAGCCGCGACCCTCGTTCGACGGCAGCACACCGTCGGCGATGAGGAAGCTGCAGGCCCGAAGATGATCGGCCATGACCCGGTGCGACACCGCGTGCTCGCCGTCGGGCTCGGTGTTGGAACCGTCGGCCGAAGCCTCGATCAGGGCCCGCATCAAGTCGATCTCGTAGTTGTCGTGGGTGCCCTGCATGACCGCGGCGATACGTTCCAGGCCCATGCCGGTGTCGATGGAGGGTTTCGGCAATTCGATGCGCTCTTCCGGTGTCACCTGCTCGAACTGCATGAAGACTAGGTTCCAGATCTCGATGAAACGGTCGCCGTCCTCGTCGGGCGAGCCCGGCGGTCCGCCCGGGATGTGATCACCGTGGTCGTAAAAGATCTCGGAGCACGGTCCGCAGGGTCCGGTATCGCCCATGGCCCAAAAGTTGTCTGACGTTGGGATGCGGATGACCTTGTCGTCGGAAATCCCGGCCACCTTGCGCCACAGCGCCGCCGCGTCCTCGTCCGAGGAATGGACGGTGACCAGCAGCTTGTCGGCGGGCAGGCCGTATTCCTTGGTGACCAGGTTCCACGACAGCTCGATGGCCAGTTCCTTGAAATAGTCGCCGAAGGAGAAATTGCCGAGCATCTCGAAGAAGGTGTGATGGCGTGCGGTGTAGCCGACGTTCTCCAGGTCGTTGTGCTTGCCGCCGGCGCGGACGCACTTCTGCGAGGTCACGGCGCGGTTGTAGTCGCGTTTCTCAAGTCCGGTGAAGACGTTCTTGAACTGCACCATGCCGGCGTTGGTGAACATCAGGGTCGGGTCGTTGAGCGGCACCAACGGGCTCGAGGCGACGATCTCGTGGCCGTTGGCCGCGAAGAAGTCGAGGAACCCTTTGCGTATATCGTTGACGGTCTGCATGACCTCTCCAACCCCGTGTCGATTCAATCTTGACCGGCGCAAGCCTTATGGGCCGGCCCCATGCCCCACCAAACGGTCGGTTTTACCCGCTCTCCCGGGGCCTGTCCAGGAAGGTGGAGAGAGAAAGGTCGGTGTTCAACAGCGCCTTTGACAGCGCTGCCAAAAGCGCCTTCAACGGCAAAACGCGGCCCCCGTTTCCAGGAGCCGCGCTTTGTTGCCCAAACGAATGAAACCGGGCGTTATTCGTTGCCGGCCGCCTCGCTGTCACCAATCTCCGACGTAGTGTCCGAAGAGGCGTCGGCGTCATCGCCCCCATCGCCGGGCCCGACCATCATCTCTTCCGAAATGAGGCCGGCGTTCTGGCGGATTTTCTGTTCGATGTCGTCGGCGATCTCCGCGTTCTCGCGCAGGAACGACTTGGCGTTTTCACGGCCCTGGCCGATGCGCTGGCTGTCGTAGGAGAACCAAGAGCCCGACTTCTCGACGATCCCGGCCTTGATGCCGAGGTCGAGAAGCTCACCCATCTTGGAGACACCCTCGCCGTACATGATGTCGAACTCGATCATCTTGAACGGCGGCGCCAGCTTGTTCTTGAC
>Ga0056126_10000470_pt1 | contig 14131 bp, 11 predicted proteins | sample WorMetLIZAISLAND_FD_71117 | JGI IMG/M metagenome (GOLD analysis project Ga0056126, IMG submission 71117) | Marine gutless worms symbiont microbial communities from Max Planck institute for Marine Microbiology, Germany - Inanidrilus manae... ...
ACAACCTGCGCCTCATCCTCAAATGGCTGGCGGATCTGTTGCGTGAAATCATGGAAACCTTCTGGACGTCAATCAGCCCAAGACCCCGCGAAATTAGGGCTTCTTAACGGACGACTACATAGCGTTCTCCTATGGTCTGCCGTGCTTTCTGCACATCTTGAGACTAGCAAATAACCCGTCCCGTTCACAGCCATACAATGGGCCAACCGATCACGCACCGGTTACCGAAACGTAAACTGCGGTGCGGGACGGAAAGCCCCCACCGGCGCAAACCGGTGGGGGCGGGGATACCGTACGGGGGTCAATGTAAAGCGACCCGGCGGTCGGGACCCCTGGGAGGCAGGCTCCGGCGGCGCCGGTCTGGCCCGAAGAAGGTCGCATTGCGCACGAACCTTCGTTGGCGGGCGACTGCTTCCCAGATGCGGTAGTAGATACGCCGGGCCGTAAAGGGCTTGGCCACATATTCGGTCATGCCGCTGTCGCGGGCCGCGATCACGTGACGCGGTTCCGTATTGGCGGTGACCATGATGACCGGTGCGTAGGGCATCGGCGTATCAGGGTGTTTACGCAGGGCGTTCAGGAAAGCGATGCCGTCGAGGCCCGGTGACCAATCGGAAAAGACCAGGTCGGCCGGGCGATCGGTGAACATCTCGAAGGCGTAGCCTGGGTCGGACGTCGCGCGTATGTCGTTAATCCCCAGGTTTCTCAGTACGTCGGCAAGAGTTAAACGCATGATCTCCGTCTTTTCCAAGATCAGGGCGCTGACCCTTTTCAGGTTGAGGCCGTATTTGTCGGCTTGCCTACGATATTCCTGACGCCACATAGGCGCGCAGGCGTTTTCTACGTCGTCTCGCATAAGGCTTCTCCTCAATGCTTACCTTTCTGGTGTGTTGAGGGTACCTGCGAGACCGGTGTTAAGCAGTGACGACGGTCACGCTTGATCAACCGGCGGTTATGTCTGATATGACCGAAGCAAATATACCGAACGGGCCCAGGCGTAAGGGTCGTCGTTCCGGTTCAAACTTGTTGCTGGTGCTGGCCCTGAATTTGATCAATCAGGCAGCGAAATATCCACCTTCGCGCCAGGCGGCCGTGCTCTTGCAGTTCGAGCAGACCCGCTCGCCGACGTGTTGCGACGTGAAGTCGCGGGAACACATGAGGCACTTGCGTTCCTTGGAAATACTTGGCCGATCCGGCTCGGGCTTGCTGGTATCGGTTTTACGCGAAGACATGCGTAGAAATCCTTCCCTATAGGTCGTTATTCTTGTTGGCACCAACGCCGCACGGCCGACGTGCGCGTTTCGAACAGTGGATATGGCCCCGTCAGCTTTTTTTTCAAGTTTTGCGGGTGCGATTTCATGTGCGAAGGCATTGAAAACAATCCAAAGTAACCCCGGAATCCCCGCCAATCCGTTGGTTCGGTGAGGTTCTTGTCAGACTCCACCATATGATCGATTGATGGGGCATTGTGCTACCGTACGAAACAAGAACAAGATGGGAATTAACAAAGAATAACGACGGCGATCGGGCGCGGGGCCCGCTCGGTTACAGGGGTATTCACAAATGAATATGAGCATCGTCAAACAAGTGGGCATCGGTAACGTCGGTCAGGTTATCGGGATCATCGCATTGCTGTTTGCCTTCTGGGGGACTTACAACAGTTTTCACGACATTCAGCGCCAGGTTCATAACTCCGGAGAACGGACCGCCGAGCACATCGATGAAATGTCAGGTGCCTTCCTGGGCGCTCTCGGCTCTCTTAGAAAAGTGCCGAGAGTGGCGCCGGGACCGCGGAGACGAATGCCGCGTATGACCAGGCGGCTGAACGGGTCGCCCAATTCCAGAAAAAGTTCCACGAGGACCAGACCCGCGACACCGGCGCTGTCGAACGTCTCGTCGAGGGCGCCATCACGGTCGGCATATGGACGATGGTAGCCCGCGTCATATGGCAGCTCCTCGTCCTCGGGTATTTCATGGCCGTCGCCCAATTCAGTATGAAACGGCCCCTCAACCGCATCATCGCCGCCGCCGGTCATCTCGCTGACGGCGACTTGGATGTGGAGATACCGAACACGGAACGGCGTGACAAGATTGGAAAGATGGCGCAGGCGCTTGAGCAGTGGAAGCAGAACGCCGTCGAACGCAAGCAGTTGCGCGAGGTCCAGGAGAATGCGGAACGCGAATCCGAGCGTGAACGGTTGCGCCAGAGCTTCGGCATGGCCGACGACTTGAAGGGTGTCACCAACCGTGCCGTCAACCAGGTGAAGACAGCCGCCGCAATGATGCGCTCGACCGCCGGTGAGATGCGCCAAGTCGCCGAACGCGGCGACGAACAGGCCGGACAGGCCTCCGAAGCAGCGGCGGGTGCCTACCATGATGTCCGGGCGACCACCGACGCCCTCGAGGCGCTGGCCCGTTCGATCAACGAGATCAGCGGCGAAGTCGTCGACAACAGCCGCATTGCCGGCGACGCTGTCTCCCAGGCCGTTGAGGCCGGAGCTCTGATCGAGGAACTGGACAAGACGGCCCAGGCCATCGGCGAGGCCGGCGAGATCATCCAGGAAATCGCCGAACAGACGAACCTGCTGGCCTTGAATGCGACCATCGAGGCGGCACGGGCCGGAGATGCGGGCAAGGGGTTCGCCGTCGTCGCGAGCGAAGTCAAGAACCTGTCCCAGCAAACGGCGCATGCCACGGAGACCATCGGCGGTCAGGTCAGCGCCATCCAGAAAGCCACGTCAAATGCGGTCCGTATCCTGTCGACGCTATCCGAGGCGGTTGGCCGCGTCGACCAGTCGGCCAATTCGGTGGCCGCCGCCATGGACGAGCAGGCGGTCAACGGTATCGAGGCGGTCACCGAGGAGGCCGAGAACACGCTGAAGCTGGCCGACCGCGTCGGCGAGACCTCGACGGGCCTGGCCGCCGAGGTCGACAAGTTCGGCAACGATGTGGAGCGCGGTATCGACGAAACCTCGGGCCAAAAAAGGGCCCATCGTCGCTATGACGTTCCGCTGAAGGCCACCGTTACGGTCGGTGACAAGACCTTCGAAGATTGCACCGTGCGCAACCTGTCCCTCGGTGGTGCGGCACTGGAGATCGAAGGTGCCGAAACCAGAGAAGGTGTCGATGTCCGCATATCCATGGAAGGCATGGAGCCGATCGTCGGTCACATGGTGCGCCAGTGCCAGGACGGTAATTTACCGATCAAGTTCGCTGAAACCTCGAAAGAAGGAACGGCCGCCTTGCAGCGAATCATCGAGGAGGCACAGTACGCTGGCGTTTCGGCCTAGAGCGTCGACCCGCAGTCGTCCGCATTGCGTGGGCACGGCTTTCAGGTCGCCAGCCTCTCGAGAACGGCACAAAAGAACCCGTCCGTTCCCGTTGAACCCGGGCTAAGGCGTAGGCAGGGCCCGGTCGGCGGCGGCGGGCCGCCTACGGTCTCGGCCCAGACACGGTCGATCGGCAAGACCTGGAACTCGGTGTGGGCGTCCAGAAACCAGGCCAGTTGCTGCTCGTTCTCTTCCTGCAGGAGCGAACAGGTGGCATAGACCATCCGTCCGTTCGTTTTCACCAACCGCGCCGCATCGCTAAGAATGCGTCGCTGCGTTACTTTGATCTCGTCCAGGTCGGTCGGCGTATAGCGCCACTTGGCCTCCGGATCGCGGCGCCAGGCCCCGGTTCCCGTACACGGCACGTCGGCCAGGACGCGGTCCGCCGTGCCGTGGTTGTCGGCGATCCACGGGTCGTCTTTGGCCCTGAGTTGGCGGCATTCCACCTGGCGCGCGCCAGCTCGTTTGAGGCGCGGCTGCATATGCTCCATGCGAATGTCCGAGACGTCGCAGGCGACCAGCCGACCGCGCACTTTGCTGCCGATTCCCATGCTCGCCGCCAGCGCCAGGGTCTTGCCACCGGCGCCGGCGCAGAAGTCGACCGCCGTCATTCCCGGCTCGGCGCCGGTCAGCAGCGAGACGATCTGCGACCCCTCATCCTGGATCTCGACAAGGCCGGTCTTGAAGGCCTGCGTGCCGCCAAGTCGCGGCGTGCCGGTCAGCCGAAGCCCGATCGGTGACAGCGGTGTCGGTTGCGCTTCGATAAACTCGGAGGCTAAGGCGGCCTCGGCGGCTTCCGGCGTTGCCTTCAGGGTGTTGACCCGGAGATCGACGGTGGCCCGCTGGTTGAGCGCCGAGATCTCCATCTCCAGACGGTTTCCCCACAGCGCGCTCAGAGACGGTTCCATCCAATCCGGGTATTCGTATCGCACCGGTCCCGGCATCTCGCCGTGGGTCAGGGGACGGCCGTAGAGCGCATCGGCCAGGTCGGTCTCGGCCGCCGTGAGCGTCGCTGGGCAATGCCGGGCGCCGGAGAACAGGTCCGCCGTCTGTTCAGGGGACGACTTGTCGGAGAGCGCCAGGTCGGCGATCAAACGGCGGCGCGTATCGGGGGCGCCGTCGATGCCGGTGCGGTCGATCCACCAGTCGATGCGGGCCCGGCGCCGGAGTAGGTTGTAGACGCGCTCCGAGATGGCCCTGCGGTCACCGGAACCGGCATAGCGGCAGCGCTTGAAGTAGGCATCGATAACTTGGTCGGCGGGCCGCGTGCCGCCACGGATTTCGTCCAGGAGTTCGATGGCCGCTTCGATGCGCGCACCGGGTGTCATGGGGTTAGCCGCGTCCCGAACCGGCGCCGTGAAGTGCCATCATGCCGCATCTATATGACCGCCCTCAGCGTGCGCCGCCATAATTGGGCGCCTCGCGGGTGATGGTCACATCGTGGACGTGGCTTTCACGGAGACCCGCCGTGGTGATGCGCCGGAACTGCGTCTTTTCGCGGAGTTCGTCGACGTTGGCGCAGCCCGTGTAGCCCATGGAAGCGCGCAAGCCGCCGACCAGCTGGTGGATGATGGTCTCGAGCGGCCCTTTGTAGGGGACGCGGCCCTCGATGCCTTCCGGAACGAACTTCAGGTTGTCCGACACTTCCTCCTGGAAGTAGCGGTCGGCCGAACCACGGGCCATGGCGCCCAAGGACCCCATGCCGCGATAGGACTTGTAGGAGCGGCCCTGGTAGAGGAACACCTCGCCCGGGCTCTCGTCGGTGCCGGCGAACAGCGAACCGACCATCACCGTCTCGGCGCCGGCGGCGATGGCCTTCGAGATGTCGCCCGAGTACATGATGCCGCCGTCGGCGATGAACGGTATATCGGCGTCGCGGCAGACCTTGGCGACGTCGAGGATGGCGGAAAGCTGCGGCATGCCGACACCGGCGACCATGCGGGTCGTGCAGATGGTGCCGGGCCCGATTCCGACCTTGACGCAGTCGGCCCCGGCATCGATGAGGGCCCGGGCGCCGTCACCGGTGGCGATGTTACCGCCGATCACCTGAGCCCGGTTGCTAAGCCCCTTGATCTTGGAAATCGCATCCAGGACGCCTTGCGAATGGCCATGTGCCGTATCGACGACGATGACGTCGACCCCGGCCTCCAAGAGCTTTTCGGCCCGTTCAATTCCGGCGTCACCGACACCGGTGGCGGCGGCGACACGGAGCTGGCCCATCTCGTCCTTGGCTGCGTTCGGGTGCTGCTGCTCTTTCTCGATGTCCTTGACCGTGATCAGGCCGACGCAGCGGTAATCGTCGTCGACGACCAGCAGGCGCTCGATGCGGTGTTTGTGCAGGAGCTTCTTGGCGGCTTCCCGGTCGGTGCCCTCGGCAACCGTGATCAACGGCCGCTCGCCGGTGTTCGCCGTCATCAGTTCGCGCACCGGTGTGCGCGGGTTCTCGGCGAAGCGCACGTCGCGGTTGGTGAGGATGCCGATCAGTTTGTCGGTCTCCGGCTCGACCACCGGGATACCGGAGAAACCACGGGTCTCCTTCAGGTGCAGCGCGTCGGCCAGCGTCGCCTCCGGACCGATGGTCAGCGGGTTGATGACCATGCCGCTCTCGAACTTCTTGACCCGGCGCACCTCGTCGGCTTGCTCGTCCGGCTCCAGGTTCTTGTGGATCACGCCGATGCCGCCGGCCTGGGCCATGGCGATGGCGAGGTTGGCCTCGGTGACCGTATCCATGGCCGCCGACAGCAAAGGGATGCCCAGCCGGACGGTCCGCGTCAGGCGGGTCGATGTGTCGGTATCGGCTGGCAGCACGTTCGATTCGGCGGGCACCAGAAGAACGTCATCGAACGTAAGGGCTTCTTGGATTTCCGCCATGCCAACCTCCAAGGAACGATCAATAGAGTTGGCGCGTCATCATACACATGCGCCGGTGGTTGCCAAGGCGGAAAGGGGAGGCGGGCGGCGGTCGGTCCACTTTTTCCCCGAAGGCATCATTGGACCCACGCCGCTCCAACCCGATGTCCATGAATGTCCACAAACGTCCATGGAAATTCCTCGCAGGCCCGTTTGATTGGTTCCTGGAAGGAACAAGTCGGCGGCGCGGTGGGACCGGGCGGGCGGCCACGGCAATCGACGGAAAGCCGTGTGTGCGAATCGGTTTCGAGTTGCAAAAGACCATGGGCTCGATCCTATCGATATCGCAAGAATAAGAATAATTACCGTTTCTAAGTAAATTTGTCAAATCTTTTCCGGATTTGATGTGAGGACAAGATCTGGTCGGGCGTTTGGCTTCCGCTGTCAACTCGGTGCGGCAAAGGAAGATGGCCCAGCGAAAGGTCAGCGTGGGCCCACAAACAACTGCTATCCCTTATCGTGGCGAACGTCCGTTTCCTGATCGCATGGCCGGTGTCAGAAGCTCAACGCCCGATCAACTGGCGATGACCCGACCCGGAACGGCGGGATTATCGCGTTGGTCGGTCCCCAAGAATTCCGATACTCTCATACACGGAGAATGGACGTCACCGGCATGATTGGACCGATGGAGGGATTGCTCACGAGGCGCTCTGTCCTCGCCGCACTGCTTGCAAGTGCGACGAAGCCCGCATGGGCCATGGGGCCACCGGGCGATGCGGATGTTGTTGTAATTGGTGCCGGTGCTTCCGGATTGGCAGCCGGACGGGCTTTACTTGCTGCGGGAAGAACCGTCGTCATTTTGGAAGCCACCGGTAGGGTTGGCGGACGGGCATTTACCGAGAGCGACACCTTCGGCATTCCGTTCGATCACGGGTGTTCTTGGCTGACCGGAGCGACCGATCTTCCGTTGGTTCGAGCGGCTCGGAATTGGGATTTCACTCTGCTCGGTCATTTGAGAGCGAAAGAAACGATCTATGTAGGCAACCGACCGGCGACGAGAGCGGAGCTTGCCGCATACGGCCGCGCATGGTCGTCTGTCGACGCCGCCCTAAAGCGATCCGGCCGGGCTGGCCGAGACGTCCCGTCGTCGACAGTCATTCCAGCCGATCTAGAGTTCTCAGGCATCGCGCAGACCTGGATCGGTCCCATGGACTGGGGTGTGGACTTTAAAAACTTATCGACGCTGGATTTTTGGAAGTCGGCCGATCCGGAAATCAATTTCATGGTCAAGGAGGGGCTGGGGACGCTGATCTCGCGATTGGCGCGCCGTCTGCCCATTCGGTTGAGGACGCCTGTCACGGAGATCGACTGGAGCGGCGCCGGGGTTAAGGTCGTGACACCGAAGGGCGACGTCCGCGCAAAGGCCTGTATCATTACCGTCTCGACCGGCGTGTTGCGGGCCGGTTCGATTCGGTTCAAACCGGATCTTCCGGATTGGAAGCAATACGCATTTGACAAACTGCCCATGGGCCTCCTGCAGAAGGTTGCCCTGCAATTCGACGGCGACCGTTTCGGGCTTCGACCCAATAGTTGGCTCGCCTACTGGGTGCCGAACGAGATGCCCGCGGAAGCGGTCTACTTTTTGTCGTTCCCTTTCGATTTCAACATGATGATCGGTTTTTTTGGTGGCGATTTCGGTTGGCATCTTTCGCGTGAAGGCGAGGCCGCTGCGATCGATTTTGCGCTCGGCGAGCTCGTTAAGATGTTGGGGAGTAATGTTCGCAAACGCTTTGTTTGGGGGCGGATGACCGGCTGGGCTGACGACCCCTTTACCCTAGGTGCCTACGCGGCGGCGATACCCGGTCACTATGGTGCCCGAGCAAAACTCCTCCAGCCGATTGCAGAGCGCGTCTTTTTTGCTGGCGAGGCAACAGCTATGCCGTATGTCGCCCTTTGCGGCGGCGCCTACCTCAGCGGTGACACTGTCGGTCGAGAGGTCGCAGCGACCCTCCGGCAATGACCGAACAGACGAGGGTAACAACGACCCGCAATTTCCGAACCCGCTGCGTGTAACCTGACGGGCCCTAAAAAGTGGCGGTGCGGCCAAGATGGCCAAAATGTCGGGAAACTGCCCGCAAAACAGAAGCCGGTATGCGGGGGCCCCCAATGACCGTAGATGGGGTAGGCGGCGGTATTAACCGCACGACGTCGAGGTCCAGTAATCATGCGACGCGGGCCCCGTAGGCCAAACATCGTCTAACCCCCCGTTCTTCCCCCAACATGCGGCTGGATGACCGCATAGAGCGCCGTGTTGACCGGCGTCGGTACACCCGCCTCGCGGCCTATGCGGACCAGGGAGCCGGACAGCCACGGTGTTTCCAGTGGCTTGCCGGCCTTGAGGTCGACCAGCATGGAGGCGGTGACCTCGGGCGGCAGGCCGTCGAGGAAGGCCATCTTCTGTTCGACGACGTCGTCAGGGTGCTGAGGGCCAGCAGGACCGTGAACTTCTCCCACAGGGTCTTTTCGATATCGTCAACCCGTGTCGCCTCGATTTTGGCGGCATGGCAACGATCGAGGAAGGGAGCGAGCCGTTCCTGGGCGGTGGCGTCCGTGCTACCGAACTCTATGCGGACGAATTCACCGATGTGTTCGACGACGCCGGGCTCGGCAATGCGAGCCGAGATATAGGCCGCACCGCCGGCGGCGTGAACGGGGCCAAGGATGCGGGCGAGGACGTCCGGTGCCTCGACGCCGTTCAAGAACGGCACGACGACGGTGCCAGCGCCGACCAGGGGCCGACAGGCTTCGGCGGCGCTCTCCATGTCGCCCAGCTTCACGGTGAACACCACGATATCGACCGGTCCGATGTCAGCCGGTTCATCGGTGGCGAAACAGTCTTCCAGGGTCATGTCGCCCAGCGGACTGACGACGCGGAGCCCGCGTGTACGGATGGCGTCGAGGTGGGCGCCGCGGGCGATGAAGGCGACCTCGTCGCCGGTTTCGGCAAGGCGACCGCCGAAGTAGGCACCGAGGGCACCGGCCCCCATGACAGCGATGCGCATGTTCGTTCCTTTCGTTTCCGGTTTTCGCGGGGTCGGCCCGCTCACTCCCCGTCGGCGTCGATTCCGCCGGTGCCCCGGTAGCCCAACGCGACGACGTAGGTCTCCGCCGATTCGGCCCGGCTGGCCGGCGGTTTGGCGTGTTTGACCGTACGGAAGCGGCGTTTCAGCTTGTTCAACAATTCGCGCTCGGTTCCACCCTGTAGCACCTTGCCGACGAAGGCGCCGCCTTCCGCCAGCACCGTGACAGCGAAGTCCAGCGCCGTCTCGAGTAATCCCATGATACGCAGGTGGTCGGTACTCGAATGGCCGGTGGCGGCGGCGGCCATGTCGGAGAGCACGATATCGGCCGGGCCGTCGAGAGCGTCCACGAGGAGCCCGGGCGCCGCACTGTCCATGAAGTCGTGGATGATCAGGTCGGCGCCAGCGATCGCCTCCATCTCCTGGATGTCGATACCCACGACACGACCGGTCTTGCCCTTAGCCGTACCCAGCGCGTTGACCCGCTCGACGGCGACCTGGGTCCAGCCGCCCGGTGCCGCCCCAAGGTCGACGACCCGTTTGCCGGCCTCAAAGAACCCGAAGCGATCGTCCAGTTCGAGAAGTTTAAAAGCGGCCCGCGAGCGGTAGCCCAGACGCTGCGCTTCGGCGACGTAAGGATCGTTCAACTGGCGCTGCAACCAACGGGTCGATGACGACTTGCGGCCCTTGGCCGTCTTCACGCGGGTCGTCAAGTTGCGCCCCGAAACCCTGGCACCGCGGCTCTTGCCTTTTCCTCCCCGCCGGTTTGGTGGCATCGGTGCTTCGAAATCAGGCCACGAACGGGGCGGGCGGCGCCGGTGCCGCCCCGGCCGATGCCCCATAAGATGTCTTGCGGTCGGCCTCGATCATCTCGAGCAGGAGCCCCTCGCGGATACCGCGGTCGGCGGCGCACAGCCGCCCGACCGGCCAGCGTTCGCAGATGGCGCGCAGGATGGCGCAGCCCATCAGCATCAGATCGGCGCGATCGGGCCCGACACAGGGGATCAAGCGGCGTTCCTCCATGTCCATCTCGGTCAGGCGTTCGGAGATGGCGCGGATGTTGTCGAAGGGGATGCTGAGGCCGTCGACCCGCGAATGGTCGTAGCGCTCGAGGCCGAGGCAGATGGCGCCCAAGGTCGTCACCGTGCCGGACGTGCCGATCATGCGCGCCTTGCCGGCGGCGACCGCCTCGCCGATGCCGTGTTCGGCGCAGAATGGGTCGAGCAGGCGGTCGATGCGCTCCAGGATCTCGTCACAGGTTTGGTCGGCTAGCAGGCCTTCGCCGTATTCCTCGGCCAGGGTCACGACGCCGGTCGGAAAGGACATCATGCCGAGGGTGCGGACCGGGCCGCCCTTCGGCGTATCGACCCACATTATCTCCGTGCTGCCGCCGCCGATGTCGAACAGCAGCGCCTTCTCGTGGTCGGTGTCCAGGAGCGGCCGGCACCCGGCAAGAGTCAGTTCCGCCTCGGTCGCCGGGGTCACCGTCTCTAAAGTGAGTCCGGTCTCGGCCTCGACCCGTTTGAGGAAATCGTCGCCGTTGGCCGCACGTCGGCAGGCTTCTGTGGCGATGCAGCGCGAGCGCTTGACACCGTTGTCGCGTATCTTGCGCGAACAGACGCGCAGTGCCGACAGGGTGCGGTCCATGGCCTCGGTGCCGAGGACTCCGGATGTGGCGACACCTTCGCCGAGGCGGACGATCCGGGAAAAGCCGTCGATGATCGTGAACCCGTCGGCCGCCGCTTCGGCGATCAAGAGCCTGCAGTTGTTGGTGCCGAGATCAAGTGCCGCGTAGGCGTCGCCGTTTCTCTTCCGTTTCTTACGCCGCTGCCCCCATCGGCGGTGGCGATAAATATTGCGAACCAATCGTTATACCCCCGTAACAACACCCACCATAATAAATCCATTGACGGATTGGGGCCAAGCGTCAGTTGGTTTTCTTTGCCGGAAAAGCCACCAACAATCCTCGACACTGGCTCGTCGAAGCTCGGGCTTGTTAAAGGGTGACGGCCTGGAGTAAGTATACGCGCTCAACCGTTGGGGCGTGGCCAAGTGGTTAAGGCAACGGGTTCTGGCCCCGTGATCGTAGGTTCGACTCCTACCGCCCCAGCCAACGACACAGCCCCGGTTTTCGGGGCTTTTTTGTTGGTCGGGGTCAGGTGAAACCACGCCGCGCCGCTGCCGGTCATTCCTCCGGCGCCGTCAGTAGGTGCGCCATCAGGCGGTCGACGGGTGCGAAGTCGTCGGTCAGCAGCGGCAGATCGCCGCCAACCCGTTCGTTGAGCGCGGGCAGCGGCCATTGTCGCCAGTGTCGGACGATGCCGTGGGTCGCCGTTAGGACCGGTCGGTCGCCGCTCGTCTGGCCTGCGATGACCACATAAGTGACACGTTGCCCGGTGCCCATGAGCGCCGCCTCCAATTCGTCGGCTTCGGCCCATACCTCAACGGCAGAAAAGTCGATTCCGAGGGTGCGCACCAGGGCCGCCAGGAAGCGCGGCTCGCCGCCATGGTCGACGACATTGACGGCATAGAAACCGCCGGGTTTAAGGCGACTTGCGATTTCGCTGTGGAACTCGCGGGTGACCAGATGAGCCGGCACCGAGATGTCGCGAAAGGCGTCGCCGAATACGACGTCGAAGGTCGGCCGCACCGGCATCGATTGCAACAGCGCCCGGGCGTCCCGGTGGCGTATGTCGAGGGCCGCGTGGCCGCTGTCGAGCCACATTTTCTCGCGGGCCGCCGCGGTCACTGCCGGGTCGATCTCGGCCACCGTGAGCCGTGCACCGGGGAAGGTCTGGGCCCAGGCCCGGGGCAGGGTGAAACCGCCACCGCCGATGAAGAAGGCGGCCAGCGGTTGCCCCAGGGGGCGTTTGCCGGCTCGGCGGCGCAGGTATTCATCGACGAAATGGATGTAGGGACTGTAGAGGATCTCCGGGTCGTCGCGGTCGTTGATGGAATGCACCAGGTGATCGAGGACCATGAGCGCGCTCGGCCGCCCGCTGCTTTCCGTGAATTCGTCGACGCGGATGCAGAAGTAATCGCTTTCCGTCATGCAGGGCGAGACGTAGGCCCGGACCGACTGGCCCCAGACGCCGAGGCCGAGGAGCGCAGCGGCGAGGAAAACGGCGGTAACGGCCCCGGCCCGGCCGCGGCCCATGGCGGCGAAGAGAAGCGCCAGGGCGCCGTAGACGAAGGCGACGACGATGATCGTGCCCGTCGAGCCGATCCACGAGATGAACAGGTAGCCGGCGCCCAAGGTGCCGCCGATGGAACCGAGCGTGCCGAGCGCGTACATGCGCCCGATGACCGGCCCGGGTTCGGTGGGTCTGCGGTCAACCGCGAGCTTGGTCAAGATCGGCGCGACGATGCCGACGAAAAGGCTGGGCAACAGGAACAACGCCGTGCTCAACAGGATGACCACAGCCACGGGGCCCAGGCCGCTGGTCACTAGTGGACCCGAGAGGACGCGCAGCAGGGCCAGTACGGCGAGGCGGCGGCAGGCCCGGTCCTCGCCGACGTCGGCGCCAGCCAGGCGGCCGCCGATCCAATGGCCACCAGACAGCCCGGCCAGCACGACGGCGATGATCGCCGTCCAGGTGTAGAGCGACATGCCGACATAGGGCGCGATCAGGCGCCCGGCGACGATCTCGATGACCAACCCGCCGGCCGAACTGAGGAACAGCGCGATGCCATAATGGACCTGTCGTACCAAGAGATTTCCTTTGCCCGATACCGCCGCCAACTACCCGGAAGGTCGGTCACAGCACCCGGCCGGTCGAGGTCCGTCGTGCGATGCCGTAATTGCTGCCGCCGCCGGCCGACCGTGTCGGGGTTGGGTGCTGATCCCATAAGGCCTTAAAATCAAACTGTCGCCCGTCGAGGCGATAGAGTGGGGTGTTGGGAGGAGCGATCATGGAACTGAACGACGACGAACTCACGACCTTCGAGAAGGACGGGTATCTGTTCTTTCCGGGACGGTTCACGGCCGCCGAAGCGGACGCCGTCTATGCCATGGAGCGCGATGATGTCTGGCGGGAAAGCTCCGGTGCCCCCCGTACCGCCTTCGCAGCCCATACCTACAACGAGGGTTTTCGGCGCCTCGGCGCTCATCCCAGGCTGATCGAGCCGGTCATGCAGATCCTCGACGGACCCGTGTATATGCACCAGTACAAGGTCAACGCCAAGGCCGCCTTCGACGGCGAGGTCTGGCAATGGCATCAAGACTACGGCACCTGGAAACGGGACGACGACATGCCGGAGCCTCTGGCCATGAACATCGCCGTCTTCCTCGACGACGTGACGGCGGCCAACGGCCCGTTGCTGTTCATCCCCGGCAGCCACGTCGAAGGCGTGTTTGAGGCCGGCCATGACCTGGAGACGACCAGCTACCCCCTGTGGACGCTCGACCGCGAGACGGTGACCCAACTGGCCGAACGGGGCGGCTGCGTGGCGCCGACGGGCCCGGCCGGCAGCGTGCTCCTGTTCTCGTCGTTGCTGGTCCACGCCAGCCCGCCCAACATCTCTCCGTTCGGGCGGGTCATCGTCTACTTGTCTCTGAGCCGCGTCGACAATCACATCCGGGCCTTCAACCGCAAGGAATGGATCGCGCACCGCGACTTCACAGCGATCGAGCCCTTGGCCGACGACTGCCTGACCGGGCTCGCCACCGTCCCCTCGACCACGCCCGACGCTGCTGAGTAGGGAAGGCGGGCTTACCCGGGACACGGTGTTCCGCTATAATCTCCGCCATCGCCACCGGACCGGGAGGAGCGGATGGCCGATCGACTATTCAGTCGTCCGTTAAGAAGCCCTAATTTCGCGGGGGTCTTGGGCTGATTGACGTCCAGAAGGTTTCCATGATTTCACGCAACA
>Ga0056126_10000476_pt1 | contig 14003 bp, 15 predicted proteins | sample WorMetLIZAISLAND_FD_71117 | JGI IMG/M metagenome (GOLD analysis project Ga0056126, IMG submission 71117) | Marine gutless worms symbiont microbial communities from Max Planck institute for Marine Microbiology, Germany - Inanidrilus manae... ...
CCACAACCTGCGCCTCATCCTCAAATGGCTGGCGGATCTGTTGCGTGAAATCATGGAAACATTCTGGACGTCAATCAGCCCAAGACCCCGCGAAATTAGGGCTTCTTAACGGACGACGAAACGGATTTTTTTGCGCCGCTTCATCTTAGGCGCATTGCCGTTGTCAACGAATCGGGCGAGACTCATCAGATGATCCGACTCTTCCCAACCTTGCTTTTGTCAATCGCCCTGTTGGCCTTTATCCCGGCGTCGCCCATGGCATCGGAGCCCGAGACCAAGGCGAATCCCTTTTCGGACCCGCAGGAGAGGGAGAAGGTCAAGAAAGCCCTAGAGGCCTTGACCGGTCAACAACCGAAGAAGGGAGCCCACCGGCCGCAGGACCCGCACGCGGCCCTCGATCCGGAGCGTCTCATCCAGGTCGCCTTGCAACACCTGGACGAAGGCCGCGCACAGCATGCCATCGACACTTTGACGGACGGCCTGGTTCGCTATCCCAATCAGCCCGAGTTGCTGACCGTTCGCGGCAGCCTGCTGTTGCAGCAGGGCCGTACGGCCGACGCGCTCGGTGACCTGGAACAGGCGGCCAAGGGTGCGCCGGACAATCCGTCGATCTACATCAACCGGGCCCAGGCCTACCGACGCTTCGGCAACACATCGAAAGCGCTGGCTGATCTCGACAAGGCCATTGAACTCGACCCCGATTCCCTGGCGGCGCGGTTCAATCGGGGCTCCATGCATTTCAATGCATCGCGTTTCGATCAGGCTGATCGACTTCGAACGCTGTATCGCCGTCGATCCCCATGCCCCGCCGCCCTACTTCAATCTCGCCATGACCCGTGAGCAAATGGGCGACACGGATGGCGCCATCGCCGACCTCAAGCGCTTCCTGGAGCTCGCCCAATCGGACGACTGGCGCGACCTCGCCACCAAGAAACTGGCCGAGCTTTCGAGCGGCGGCAAGCCGACCGAAGCCAAGTAATAGGAGCCGGCCGTTGCGTAACCTGATCGTCCTTTGTCTGGTGGTTGTGGTCTCTATCGCCTGGAGTGCGGATAACACCGCGGCGGCCCAGCCGACCTTTCAGACCCTGCTCGCCGAAGGCGGTGTCGCGTTCACGCCGCCGCCGGATTATGACGTCGTGGAGGTGCCGATGGTCGAGCGATTCCCATTTGACAAGGCGATTCGCTCGCCGAACGGCGCCATGCAGGTGCTCTATGCGGTACGTCCGATCTCGCGCCTGGAGATCGAATACAACGATCCGCACAGTTCGGCGCCCAATCCCAACCACATCTTTCCGCTGGTCTTCGAATCGCTGACCGGCGTCTTCTCGGCCGCCCGCAAACGTTTCAACGCCGATTGGGCCAGCGCCACCACCTTCGACGTCGACCCGGACATCGTCCCCGACTATCGCCTCGGCTTCCTGGTCGCAGCGCACAAGAACAACAAGGCCGATATCTACACGCTGTTTCTCTATAACGACCCGGAACTGGCGAAGAAGCGGATCGACGCGTTGTTGACGAGCATGGTTTTTCAGGCGGGCGATTGAACCGAGGCGCTGAGTTCCTTAGCACCACCAATGGCTGGCCTTGGCCGCACTGGTATTCGGCCCAGCGGCTGAACAGCGTCGGATCGCCGGGCGGCTCGAGGTCGGTTTCGATAAGGTGATCCTGGTAGGATAAGCCATCTCAGAAGATCCTGCCGGAGGGGGTAGTGGTCGTTCAGCCTGAAAACCGAGCCTGCCTCCTCTCGGAACCGCAGGAGATCGCTCTCGACGTCGGCACGGCGCATGAGGCCGACGCGTTTCCAATAAACTGTGGTAGGCGATTATCGCTATAAGTTAGGAACGGATCGTGTGGTCGGATCGCGTCCGCTTCGCGGCCACGGCCGCGACGGACCTTTTTCAACCGGCATGTATTCAAAGAGGGGAAGGCGGACAAACGCCTCCTGCGCCGCTGTCATCCTCTTCTCGGACGAACCCGCCCCCGCCGATCGGTCCGATCCCTCGCCACCGGGGCGCCGGCGGCCGTCGAGACCGCGAACGGCTGGGCCTCCGTGCGGACAAATGTCGATCGCCATTCCGGGGCTCGTAATTCCGGAGTTTTCCTCTAAAACTAGGCGGCCCGGCGGACAGCCGGGGCGATGGTCTTAGGATTTCTCGGGGGAGATGCAGACAAATGAGCGACCGGATCGATATCATCTACACCAAGGTTGACGAGGCACCGGAACTGGCCAGCGGGTCATTCCTGCCGGTCATCCGCGCCTTCACCGGCCCGGCCGGCATCACCGTCGGCACCAAGGACATTTCCCTCGCCGGGCGCATCATCTCGCAGTTTCCCGACCGTCTGACGCGGGAGCAGGCGCAGCCGGACGACCTGGCCGAGCTCGGCGAACTGGTCAAGACGGCGGAAGCCAACGTCATCAAGCTCCCCAACATCTCGGCCTCGGTCCCGCAGTTGAAAGGCGCCATCAAGGAGTTGCAGGATCAGGGCTACGCGCTGCCCGACTACCCCGAAGATCCGGCTACTGACGAGGAACGCGCCATCCAGGCCAAGTACGACGCCGTCAAGGGCAGCGCCGTCAACCCGGTGCTGCGGGAGGGAAACTCGGACCGCCGCGCCCCCAATGCGGTCAAGGAGTACGCCAAAAAGAACCCGCACCGCATGGGTGCCTGGGCGGCTGACTCCAAGACCCACGTCGCCTCCATGGCCGGTGATGATTTCTTCTCCAACGAGAAATCGACGACGATCACTGAAGCCCAGGCTGGCGATGCCCGCATCGAGTTCGTCGGCGGCGATGGTTCGATCACGGTCTTGAAGGAAAAGACGCCGCTCCTGGCCGGCAAGGTTGTCGACGCCACCTTCATGAGCGCCAAGGCCCTGAGGGCGTTCCTTGCCGAACAGGTGGCTGACGCCAAAAGCCAGGGCGTTCTCTTCTCGCTTCACATGAAGGCGACCATGATGAAGGTCTCGGACCCGATCGTTTTCGGCCACGCCGTCTCGGTGTTCCTGGCCGACGTCTTCGACAAATATGGGAATACCCTCGCCTCTCTCGGCGTCGACCCGAATAACGGCATCGGCGACCTGGAAGCCAAGATCCAGTCCCTGCCCAACGACCAGCGCGCCGCCATCGAGGCCGACATCAAGGCCTGTCTCGAGACCGGACCGGACATGTACATGGTCAATTCCGATCGCGGCATCACCAACCTTCATGTGCCCTCCGACGTCATCATCGACGCCTCCATGCCGGCCCTGATCCGCGGCGGCGGCAAAGGCTGGGGCCCGGATGGCGCCGAACATGACACCAAATGCGTCATCCCCGACAACAGCTATGCCCCGGTCTACGCGGCAACCATCGATTTCTGCAAGGCACACGGCGCCTTTGATCCATCCGAGATAGGCACCATCCCCAATGTCGGACTGATGGCCCAGAAGGCCGAGGAATACGGTTCGCACCCGCAGACCTTCACGGCGCCCGGCGACGGCACGATCCGGGTCGTCGACGCCGCCGGCAACAGCATTCACGAGCATGGCGTGGAGCAAGGCGATATCTGGCGCATGTGCATGGTCAAGGATGCGCCGATCCAGAACTGGGTCGGGCTTGCCGTCAGCCGCGCCCGGGCGACCGGCGCGCCGGCCGTCTTTTGGCTCAACAAGGACCGAGCTCATGACGCGCAGCTGATTGAGAAGGTCGAGGCCTATCTGCCGGACCGCGATACCGATGGCCTCGAGATCCATGTCATGGCGCCGAAAGATGCGACGGAATTCTCCTTGGCGCGCATGAAACGCGGCGAGGACACCATCTCAGCCACCGGTAACGTGCTCCGCGACTACCTGACCGACCTCTTCCCCATCCTCGAGGTCGGTACCAGCGCCAAGATGCTGTCCATCGTGCCCTTGATGAACGGCGGCGGGCTGTTCGAAACCGGCGCCGGCGGCTCGGCGCCGAAACACGTCCAGCAACTGGTCGCCGAAGGGCACCTGCGCTGGGATTCCCTGGGCGAATTCTGCGCGCTCGGCGCCTCTCTCGAACACCTGGCGGGGCGCACCGGCAACGCCAAGGCCAGCGTGCTTGCCGACGCCCTCGACAAAGCCATCGGCAAGTTGCTCGACACCAACAAATCGCCGAGCCGTAAGGTCGGCGAGATCGACAACCGGGGCAGCCACTTCTACCTGGCGTATTACTGGGCCGAGGCACTGGCCGCCCAGGGCGACGACGCCGAGCTGAAGGCGTACTTCGCGCCGCTGGCGGCGCAGTTGTCGGAAAACGAAAACACGATCGTGGCCGAACTGGACGCGGCGCAAGGGTCTCCCGTCGACCTCGGCGGCTATTACCGCCCGGATGCGGGCAAGCGCGATGCCGCCATGCGCCCGAGCGCGACGCTGAACGGCATCATCGGTTAATCCGGGCGACGGCGGACGACGAAAACGTCCGCCTCGGCAAATCAAGCGGGGTCCTGGCGACACCAGGCCAGGGCCCCGTCGCTCGACGCGCTGTATTCCCGACCGAAGTCGCGGTGAGCCCATAGCCGTGGCTCCTGCCGCAGGCGTTCACGAACGGGTGATCATCCGAGCAACAAAAGTGTCACATGTCGGCAATACAATCATATGGGCTTGGCATATGTATTTTGTTGGAGGATAGGGAAATGTCATACCAGGAAATCAGAAATGCCAACCTGAATACGCTGAATTCAGGTTTCGGCATTCTCGACGAAGGGCGGCATAGTGGCCCCAGCCTGCTCGAATCGATAGACTCCTTGATGATTAACGGCAGAATCATCCGGTCCGCTGCCGACACTCAGCCGTGGCGGCGCATTTTCGGGTTGTGACCATAGCGCCGCGTGACTAAGCCGGTTCCTTGAATGCGCCCTGGCTTCTGTAGCGGCCTTGCGGAAACCGGGAGACGGTAACCACGTGATTGACCGTTTGGCCGTCATCGGACAACGGTAACCTGAGTACGACCTGGAACTTTTCGTGCCGTCCGGGTGTTTGCAGCAGAATGGTGAAGGCACGCGGCGCGCGAGCTTTGATCACGGAACGGATGCTGTCGACGACAGCCGTACCCAATTCCGGCGGCTCGATCTCGGAGACCCAGCAATTGGTTGCTTCCTGGCCGTGGATGTCGACGAAGCCCGTTCCCCAGAACCGGACCAGGTAATCGTCCCACCCCGCGATCACGTCGGTGACGTGCGTGGTGACCAGAACGCGCGGCGGGATTTTGACGAGTTCGAATTTCGACCACGATGGCATTGGGCGCTCACCGGCGAGTTTCTTCCAGTAGGTCAGTACGCTCAACAGTTCCTCGTCAAGATCCTCTAGACCCATGGGAAAAATTTCCGGCTCCATCAATGGTCTCCGTAAGCGCAAAGCACCGCAGGACAACGACACCTCAATCATCGCTGATCGCAGCATTTCTGGCCCTGGTGTTACCCATGAACTTCTCCCAGGCATTTTTGCGGTAGCGACGCACGGCCGGTATTTGGCTGATGATGGTCAGGGCGATGATGGTCAACAGCCCGATGCATCAGGGCCGGGTGAAGAACTCGGTGACGTCGCCACCGGCGACCATCAGACCGCGGCGCAGGTTCTCGTCGGCCATCGGGCCGAGGATGACGCCGATAACCAAGGGCGCGATGGGATATTCCATTTCGGTCAGGAAGTAGGCGGCAATGCCGACGATGACCATGAGATACAGGTTCACGATCTGCAGGCCGAGGGAATAGGAACCGAGGACGCAGAGCACGCCGATGATCGGCATGAACAGCGCCGGCGGGATGCGCAGCACCTTGACAACCTGGCGGGCCAGGATCATGCCGCTCATCCACATGGCGATCGCCGCAAGCAACAGGATCGCCGTGAAGCTCATGATGAAACCCGGGTGCTTGAACTCGATCATCGGGCCCGGGGTCACGTTGTGCAGCATCAAGGCGCCGATGAGCACCGGGACGACGGCGATACCGCCCTGCAGGTCTGGGAAGTCCTGGGTGTAGCGCGGGAAGGTCTGCAATTGTTCCTGGCCGATGGTCGACAACCACAGCCCGATCAACCCGGCGATCCAACCCTTGTACACGAGGTCCTTGCTGGTCAGGGTACCACTGATGATGATGCCGAACATGGCCAACCAGAACTTCTCGAAGGTCGTGAAGTTGAGCGCCAGGTCGATAATCACCGGCGCTACCAGGACCAGGCAGAGAAGTCCGAAAACGGTGCCGATGAGGGACGCCGTCGTCGTCATGCCGAGCGCTCGGCCGCCCTCCCCTTTCAGCGCCAGGGGATATCCGTCGACGGCAGTTGCTGCCGCAGCTGCAGTGCCGGGAATGTTGAGCAGGATCGACGAGTAGGATCCGCCGTAGACGGCGCCGACGTAGATCGCCAGCAACGCGATAAAGGCGGTGTTGTGATCGATACCGTAGGTGAGCGTCGTCAGTAGCGCCACACCGAGCGTCGCTGTCAGGCCCGGCATGGCGCCGAAGACGATGCCGAGGATGGTCGAGCCGAACAGGATGAGGATGTTGGTCAACGTCAGCAGAGCGACCAGATGCCCGCCGAACTCGCCGATACGGTTGCCGACGAAGCCGGTGAAGCTGGCGATGAGACCGTAGATTTCCATGACCGTTCAGTAAACCAGGTAGCGGATCTGGTGCATCAATTCGACCGCAGCCCCCTCGTAGGGCAGCGGGACCAGAAGCCCGAAGCGAAACACCGGCACCAGGATCAACGGAGTCGCCCAGGACAGGATCAGGCAGGTGCGGTATTTGCGACGGCTCTCAAGATCGCTTGCCAGATGTCGCCACTGCCAGATCATGTATCCGACCGCGAGCGCCAGAAGCACGAAATCTATGGCGTATTTGGCGGTCGCCTTGATCGGCTCGTCGAGCCCGGACACCAAGAGTACCAGAACCCCGGCGCCGGCGGCGAGATAGGTTCCCATGGAGGCACGAATAACCGACGGGCTCTCGACATAGAACGACACCGTGAAAACAGTGAGGAACAAAAGAGTGCCGACGAAAAAGTCGACGTAGGGAACGAAGATATAAACGAGTACGCAAAACAGAATGGCGATCATGAAAAAGCGCACGGCCAGATCGCTCGAGCGTATGACCTGCAACGATGATGCCCCTTCATCGGTGACGACACGACGCCGGTTCGAAGACACCACGAGGACGCCAAGAGCCGCCAGGAGGACCAGCGATACCAGGGTGAGCGGCACGATGGCGAGGGGCTCGGCCCAACTGAAGACCTGCGCCTGCGATGGATCGGCCAACCACTTGGCCTCTTCGAGCCCGGCCTCGATCTTCTTTTCTATGTTGGCGATCAGATACCAGAGACCGGCGCCGCTGGCGACGACGAGGGCGAAGGTCATCAGCGTTCCGATCGGTGTCAACTTGAACGAACCGACGCCGGCACCCTGAAACTCGACGAAATCCCGATGACCCTGACGCAATACGGCATTGACGGTCAGGATAATCGACAACAAGAGCAGCAGCGTGAGAACGACGGCCGGAAAGATCCAGGGAGAGACGTACCAGACGTTTTCGACGCCGCCGTAGGTCTCTTTGAACGGCATGAAGACGAATGTGATCGAGAGGAACCACAGGCAAAACGCGATCAGCATCAGGCCGGTCTTGAAATCTGCCTTGCGAAGCTTATCCGTTTCCATGGCCGTTCTCGGATTCTATCGGACGAACCGCGTTATCCGTTCTCTCGATCAACGCCGGGCGGCGTAAGTTTATCAGAGAGGAACGGAAGCAAGGGTCGGATTTTTTGTCGGGTGCCGACCCTTGCTCCCCAGGGAGGAACCATTTCCAGAGAAACGGTTCGGGCCGTTTCTTACGGTTTCGGAATACCGAACTTTTCAGGGTTGAGCTTGGCCGCGCCCAAATCCTAAAGCTTCCAAGTGAACTGGGATTCGAGGGAATTGAAGACGGCTTGCGCGTCCTTCCCGTGTTTGCCGGAAAGCACATAGTACTTGGACTCGGCAAACTTCTTCATGGCGTCACCAGCCATCGCTTTTTCGAACGCCACGCCCAGGACCTGTTTGGCTTCTGCCGGTGCGTCGTTGCGGATGGCGAAACCGATGGCCTGCATGATCGGCAGGAAGTTGCTCAGCTTCGGATAGTCACCGAAAGCGGACGGGATGGTGCCGTGGCCGTCGACGGTGAAGGCGTCTGGAACCAGAACCGCCGAGGGAACGAACTTCTTGCCCTTGATCAACTGTTGCTGCTCGGCGACGGAGGTGACGACAACGCTCATTTCGCCCGTTAGCGCCGCGTTCTGGCACGGTGCGGAACCCTTATAGGGAACGAAATGGAACTTGGCGCCAGTACCGTCTTCGACGGCCAGCAGGTTCAGGTGGTGGATCGAGCCGGCGCCACTGGCGCAGGCTTTGATCTTGCCGGGTTCGGCCTTGGCCTTTTCGACCAATTCCTTAAAGGATTTGATGCCGGTGCTCGGAATAACCGAGATGACATCCGGGGAACCGCCGACAATGAACGGATGCCAGACGTCCGTAAAGCGGTCGGTGAAACCACCCTGTACAGCCGAGGTGACATTCGATTCCGAAAGACCGACCAGTGTGTAACCATCAGCCGGTTGTTTTTTGACGTAGTTCATGCCGATGGAACCGGCAACGCCGCCCGTCTTGTTGATGACGTTGACGTTGACGCCGAGATGTTTGGCCATCTCGCCCATGATCGTCCGGTTGCAGACGTCTGTTCCACCACCGGCGCCCCACACCACCGCATCGGTAATGTCGCGTGCCGGGTACTTATCGGCGGCCATCGCCCCTGTAGCGGCGAACAGGCCGGCCAATACTATACTGACGAGTTTCTTCATAATTGTGCCTCCAATCGCAAGGTACCGTTCCAACAGACGACCCCGCAGAATTGACCAGCACCGCCGCCACGGGTCCGCAACGTCGACTCCCGATTGTTCTGTTCTTTGTTGACCGCTGTTGTTTCCGCCCCGACGGGCGGAGCGGGGGAGCGTGTTACGATATCCTTATTGTATACGTTAATAGATTTGTTTTGCAATACTTAAATTTCTTCGCTAAAGTATATTTAGGCAAACGGTCCTCCTCCGACACGGTATACTGAGAAAAAGAGCTTGTTTTTGAGGAGCTTGGTCCCGCGTAAGATTAACCGCCATGATTGATCTCGACGATATCGTTACCCTTGGCCATGACCTGTCGCGGCCCGAATGTATTCTGGCAACGGAAGACGGGCGGGTCTACGCGGCCGATTGGCGTGGGGGTGCAACGATACTCGAACCGGATGGTCGCCAATGGAGTCTGTTGGCCTGCGACAGCGATGTCCAGGTCAAACCCAATGGCATCACCCTGATGGCCGACGGCTCTTTTCTGCTTTGTCACCTCGGTGACGCCGAAGGCGGCGTCTTCCGCCTTTATGAAGACGGCACGCTGGAGCCGTTCTTGATGGACGTCGACGGTGTCGTACTGCCGCCGACAAACTACGCCCACCTCGACCGCCAGGGTCGGATTTGGATCACCGTCAGCACGCGTCTGGTGCCGCGCGCCCGGGGCTACCGTTACGACATCGCCGATGGTTTTATCGTCCTCGTTGATGCCAAAGGCGCACGAATCGTCGCCGACGGGCTCGGATACACCAACGAGTGTATCGTCCACCCAGACGGACAGCGCCTATTCGTAAACGAAACCTTCCAACGTCGTACGACAGCCTTCGACATCACCGGCAACGGGGATCTCAAACGCAAGTCGACCGTCACCGAGTTCGGTGCCGGCACGTTTCCCGATGGCCTTGCGTTCGATGCCGAAGGCGACATTTGGATCACCAGCATCGTCAGCAATCGCGTTTTACGTGTCGCCGCGGACGGAAAGCACTCCATCGTCGTCGAGGATTGCGAAAAAGACCATGTCGACTGGGTTGAACGCGCGTTCCAGGACGGAACCATGGGGCGGCCTCACCTGGATGGCGTCAAAAGCGAGCGGCTCCGCAACATATCAAGCCTCGCCTTCGGGGGCGGCCACTTGCGGACGGCTTATCTGGGTTGCCTTCTCAGCGATCGAATCTACTCGTTCCCCTCCCCCCGCGCCGGTTATCCGCCGACCCATTGGCGGTTCTCGGGCCCCCGGCGCGGCGCGGCACTTTAAGAAAGATCGGATCGATGAACGCTCAACACCCTTTTACCATTGCCGTGCTGTCCGGCGACGGCATCGGACCAGAGATTATGGCACCAACACTTGACCTGCTCCGCGAAGTCGAAAATCGTCTTGGCGACTTTTCCCTTCAATTCGACGACGTGCCAGCCGGGGCCAGTCTATACCGCGACAGCGGCACCGCCTTTCCCGAAAACTCCAAGTCCCGCGCCCGTTCGGCCGACGCGATCTTGCTCGCCGCCATGGGCCTGCCTGAGGTCCGCTATGCAGATGGCACCGAGATTTCACCGCAATTGGATCTGCGCGTGGAGCTTGATCTTTACGCTGGCATTCGTCCGGTCCGGCTGATACCCGGCCTCGACCTGCCGTTGGCAGACCCCAGGGCCAGGGACATCGATCTGGTTCTGGTCCGCGAATCGACGGAAGGGCTGTTCGCCTCGCATGGCAAAGGCCGGGTCGATAACGACAGCACCGCCACCGACACCATGGTCATCACCCGCAAGGCCTCGGAAAGGCTTTTCGACTATGCCTTCAAACTGGCCCGCCGGCGCAAGAAGACGGGCCGGCCGGGGCGTGTCACCTGCGTTGACAAGGCCAATGTGTTCACCTCCTTCGCCTTTTTCCGCAAGGTCTTTGGTGAAACGGCTGCCCGATACGACGACATCGAAAGCGATTACAGCTACGTCGACGCCATGGCCCTGAACTTGGTCCGCCAACCCTGGGGCTTCGACGTATTGGTCACCGAGAACATGTTCGGCGATATCCTCTCCGACCTCGGCGCCGCGTTGATGGGCGGCATGGGCATGGCGCCGTCGGCCGACGTCGGCGACGACCATGCCGTTTTCCAACCTTGTCACGGCAGCGCACCGGATATCGCCGGCAGCGGCAAGGCCAACCCAACCGCCATGTTCCTGTCCGCCGCGTTGATGTTAGATTGGCTCGGCGAAACACGCGAAAACGCGGATTGCATCAGGGGCGGCGAAATGATCCGAGTTGCTGTCGATCAAGCCTTTGTTGCCGGCGACTTGGTGCCTACAGAGCTGGGGGGAGACGCCGGCCTCGATCGAATTACCAATGCCGTTCTAGGTGCGCTAGGTGCAGCGGAAACGCCACCAACGGCGGTTTCGGCGTAACAGAACAAGGGATGGAGAATGAGCGGTCGATTACGGGTGGCCACCGCCGGATGCGGCTATTTCAGCCAATTTCATTACAACGGTTGGAAACGCATGGCCACGGCCGGGGAAATCGAATTGGTTGCCATCTGCAATCGAACCCGCGACAAGGCCGAAGAGTTCGCGGAACTCTTTGATATTCCAAAAGTCTTCGAGGATTTCGAGTTGATGCTCGATTCCGTCGATGTTGACCTCGTCGACGTCATCACGCCGCCGGAAACCCATTCCGCCAAAATCGGCGCTGCCGTCGAACGAAGCGTCGCAGCAATATGCCAGAAACCCTTCACACCCAGCCTCCGCGAAGCGGAAGGCCTGGTCGCCGATATCGCCGCCGGCGGCGGCCGCGTATTCATCCACGAGGATTTTCGATTCCAACCCTGGTACCCAAAACTCAAGTCGCTGATGGACGAAGGGGCCATCGGCGATCCCTATGAAATTCATTTTTGGCTCAGGCCCGGTGACGGCCAAGGCCCCGAAGCCTACCTGGACCGACAACCCTACTTTCATAAGATGCCCCGGTTTTTGGTTTTCGAGACGGCGATCCACTTGATCGACACGTTCCGTTACATGTTCGGCGAGGTTACGTCCGTCTATGCCGACTTGAAGCGCCTCAACCCGCGGTCATCACCGGCGAGGACGCCGCTATTATCCTGTTCAATTTCGAGAACGGCCGGCGCGGCGTATTCGATGGCAACCGGCTGGCCGACCACGCTGCCGACGACCGTCGCCTGACCATGGGCGAGATGCGTATCGAGGGTTCGAAAGGCACACTGACCCTCGATGGCTACGGGACCATTAGGCTGCGCCGTTTCGGCAGCAATTCGGCATTCGAAGTCCCTTATGACTGGAACGACATCGATTATGCCGGCGATTGCGTCTACCTGACCAACCGACATATCGTCGAACACTTGCGAACCGGTGCCCCAGTCGTCAACACGGCAGCGAAATACCTTACCAATCTGCGTATTAAGGAAGCGGTGTATAAATCCTCGGAAACCGGGTCTAGGGTTGACCTGACGGCCGCTGGCCCATAGACCCGACCTACTGGGGTAAGTTGGGAAAACGGCGACGGAAACGGCGATGGCTGAACAAGCTATTAAACCAATGCAAAACAAAGGCGGCCGCGAGTCCTATGCGGAACGGGCCTACCGGGAGCTAAAGAAACGTATCCTCGACAACGAACTCACCGTCGGTCAGCACTACATGGAAAAGGAAATCGCCGAATTCCTAGACATGAGCCGAACCCCGACCCGCGAGGCCCTATTGCGCCTCGCCAATGAGGGCCTTGTCGAAATCTGGCCGCGCCATGGCATGCGCATCAAGCCGATCTCGATCCGGGATATGCGTGAAATTTACGAGATCCTGACCGCGCTGGAATCGGCGGCGGCGGCGCTAGCCGCCAGCCGCACCCTGGAAGCCGAGCAAATCGACCGTCTCCGCCAAACCATCAGCGACATGCAAATCGCCCTCGACGAGGATGATCTGGCGGCCTGGGCATCGGCCGACGAAACCTTCCATCGCCTGCTCGTCGAGTTCAGCGATAATGAGCGCCTGGTCGCCCTGACCGATACGTTCATCGACCAATCGCACCGCGTGCGTATATTGACCCTGCGCTTACGCCCCAAGCCGACCACATCGATTGACGACCACCGGGCCGTCCTCGAGGCCATTGAGCGCGGCGACGCGAGCGCCGCTCAACGCCTGCATAGCGCGCACCGGGAAAAAACCGGGCGCATGCTAATCGAGATCTTGGAGACACACGGGTTGACCCAGGTTTAACTCGGCGGGCGTTGTTTTGCCGGACGCTTCCCCTCAATTTCCCATACGAGAGCCATGGCTTTCCCGGAACGCGGCCATTTGCGCTAATTTGGGATCGACGCCATGACCCCGGCAGTTCCTTGAAATGGTGGGTCGAAACTACTCTAACCGCCGATTTTGGCGCGCCGGGGAACAACCTCTTCGGTTTCGAGAGACGGCAGCGCGGCCCTTCCTACCTGCACGTCGAAAAGCGCGGGCACAGGTGGCATCTGATCCGTTTCGGGGCCGCCGGTACCGTGTCGCCCGTGACCTGATTGGGAATTCTAGCCGTAAATGGATTTGCTCTCAGTTGGCAAGCGGGGCACTCAACTGGATTGTCGAACTTTATTCCGGTGTAATCGTCCTCTCCGCCGGGAACGCGACAACGACAGAGGTTCCCAGGCCATCCTTGCTATCAATGGACAAGCTGCCACCGTGCAGTTCCGTCAGGGACTTGCAGATCGTCAAACCCAAACCCGTACCGTCGCGCTTGCCGCGGACCTTGTTGACGGCGGCTTGAGAAAAGGGAAGCAGGATCCTCGAGATGTCTTCGTTCGCGATTCCGACGCCCGTATCGGTGACAGCGATCTGTATACCGGAGCCGGGGCGAGCGTAGGCGCCGACCGTCACACGGCCGCTCGTCGGCGTGAACTTGATAGCGTTCGAAACCAGATTGAGAATGATCTGCGCGACGTGACGTCGATCGGCGCGAAGTTGTGGAAAGCGTTTCGGGACGACAGCTTGAAGTCGGATACCCCCTTCACGCGCGCTCGCAGCGAGCATACTCAGTCGTCCGTGAACAACCCCTAACGTCCTGATTGGGTGGCGGATTTCGGCTTTCCCAAGTATTCCGAATTGCAGAAAACCGGGAGTTGTGCCCTTGGTTTCTTGCGATATCGGAGGCG
>Ga0056126_10000479_pt1 | contig 13936 bp, 14 predicted proteins | sample WorMetLIZAISLAND_FD_71117 | JGI IMG/M metagenome (GOLD analysis project Ga0056126, IMG submission 71117) | Marine gutless worms symbiont microbial communities from Max Planck institute for Marine Microbiology, Germany - Inanidrilus manae... ...
GCCCGGCCACCTAGCGACCAGTCGCACAGCTTGTAAAGTCAGTTTTCACCAGCGGCGCCGACCGTGGTCGAACAGCCCTCTCTAAATTCGGCCACGGCCACCCATCACATTTTAAAGAGGACACAGGTGAACCCTCTAGGCAAGTGGGTGTGAGCAACTTGCCCAGAGTCGTTACACAGCTACGCCTCGACCGGGAATCGAACTCACGGCCTTGCGGCCTAAAGCCCGACGCCCTACCGTTGCGCCACCATGCCACCCTGTGGGTGCGGTCAGTTCTATCCAATTTCTTCTAGGAATTTTGAAATTTTTTAATTCTGTAAGCCCCGTTAGCTGAATAACGCAAAAGACACAACATATACCTCAACACTTCCTTATCAGTGCAACCACACCATCACTAACCTGCCAAGTCTGCAGTACTGTCGACGTCTGTCGGTGTACTGGTATCACTGCTGATCCATGATGAACTCCGAGATGCGTCTATGTCAGTTGCAGGTTGGGCGAAATCGTCGATTAACAGTACTATGTCCTTTCCATCTCTCCATGCATCGTGCACGTATTCCATTTGGCCAAGGCGCTCTCTGAAGTGTGCTGTTCCAGTCTGTGCCATAACGGAAGCTAAATCTGTAAAAAGGGACATTGCCAAGCGAAATTTTTCCCTTTCCTGTAATATTCATGCCTGAGTTGATGTCTGAACACTTACAGCCACTTCGCCGCTGTGCAGAGTATGTGTTCGTACAGCTGCTAGCCAGTATGATCTCTTCCAACACTGTGGAACTAACACTGGATCGAACACCGGACGTCCTTGCACATCTCGAAATTTAAAAATGTGCCGACAAGGAAGACTGGTAACTTTGAAAAACTGACATTGACATGCACTTGAACTGACAGTCAAAACACCTTCGTGGGACTGCACACTGGTGCCTTCCAGGACTACATTGGTCGACGACGCGTGCTTTTGTGTGATCAAATTAAATGCATGTTGAGAGACTTCCTGGCGATATGCTGACAAAGCAGTTTCTGGATTGTTCGTTGGAAAACGCTGACATGCATCCATCACTCGATGCTCACTTGCACTCTGACTGGCTGCCAAGAAAATGAGCAAATTCTCAAAGAATTGTTTGATCTCTGAGCTTCTGTGAACAACCTCTTTAACTTTCTGGTGCAGACTCTCAATGCGCTGGGTTCCAGTCGTACCCATATTTGATGCACTGTTCTTGAAGCATGGAACCCAACTGTGCCTACAGTTATGCCAGTTAGTATCGTAGTAGTCAGTGACTGTAGCTATCTGCAGATTTTTCAGCTGACTGTACAAATCTTCATACTGTTGTTGACTTGAAGCATACGACAACTTTAACAGCAGTTCAAGAACAACAGTTTTCCGTGAACTAGTTATTCCCATGCGTGCTTCGGTTACTTCAAGCAACTGACAGAGATTGACAACTGCATTTGTAAACTGATTGTAGCACATCTATTGCTGACATGTCTTTATCGACCACGAGGCATTTGACTTCACAAAGTTTGCCAGTCAAGTCACCGAACTCAGCTATGGCCGATCGCAATGTTTCTGCCTTCTCGTCTGCAGTCAGAATAACTGCAACTATTTGGCTGTAACCAGCACTGTCAATCACAAGTGGCAAGAACAGTAGCATGCTTCTGTTATTAATCTTGTATGTAGCATCAAAAATGATTGTTTCTTGGAATGTATCGAACATCTGTTTCATGAATGGCATCTGGTAAAGCAGAGACTGCACTGTGCCATCATCGTTACACACTAGTCGGACAGTCGCATCGTCATTCCGTTTCAGCATCTTGACAACTCTAGTTACATCGTCAGTCTGTCCATCTCTGGCGTGGAAGGTATTTCGTATGTTCTGGACATCTTGTTGTGTAACAACCTTTTGCGTTGTGGCCATAAGATGATGTTGTACTTTTGTTGCGTTTGCACCCATGTTCAACATAAGTGCTGCTGTCGCTTTGCTGTCTGTATCCAGCTTTCGGTTCTCTTTGTAATGTTTGTATGCCTCGGGAACGATTGTGTGGTTGTGATTGTCAGACATTTGACGAACAACTAACTGGTCACCACTTTCTGAAGTACCTACGGTTATGTATGCTGAACAGTTGATTTTGGCTGACCTGTACACACACAGCGATGGGAAATGCAAACACGGCCCTGGCCTTAATAAGTAGCCTGTTTGTGCATGTAGTCTTTGTCTGTATATATAGGATGTATTTAACAAGGCCTTAAATACATCTAAGTTGCTAACCAGACAAGTAATTATGTGTCAGATGACATAAGTTCATTTTATTACGGTTCACGGTAACAAATAGGGTTTTGGCCTGTGGCTGTGGCCACTTTTGCCACCAGACTTCGCCCAGAAGTCCATTACCCCTTTGCGCCTAATTTGCGGGCACGGGTGATCCCGCTCACGCAGCTGGTGATGGATGATTCAATGGTGATGACTATATTCAATCATGCCTGAATATTCACTAGATGGGAGGATGCTGGTGCTGTATCATTCCAGGAACTGTACCAAATTTCAATACTAAAATATCACTGGCACAAAGCGAACGTACTTTGTTGCTCGGTGTCCACTTCCTCGCTGGCGAAATTCACCGTAGTGTGTGCAGCCGAGCTTCAAGTAGGAGTAACGAATGGCATCACTGAAAACAACAGACATACCATTTCACTGCTTGTTCACTGCAACAGACTACATCAAAACGTACAGGCTGGTGCGTGGAATTACGACACCATACGGATCGGGGCCAAATTCAGCGTAAGACTGGCGTAAGATAATGGAAGTGTAGAGACCCAACTCCAAGTCTGACAAGTGTGGTTCAAGGTCCAACCGGCACCTGCAACTGGAAGGGGTGGATTAGGGTTTAGCATAGTTAGGGTTAGGGTCATAGATTAGCTTAGGTTACGGTTACTTTCACTTTAGGGTGCAACAACACACACGGCCGACACCGGCTGTCCCTGCAATCCCCACACGTTTCAATGTAGCCCCATTCTCTAATTAGTAATTACATACCTGAAAGTTCTTTTCGATTGTTTCTTTCGAGCACGTTCGACAGTAGTCGAATCGACCACAGTGAATACAACGAAATGTTCATCTTGATACAAATCTAACTTGTTCTTCCAGTCCTCATACGACGAAAATGCATCCCCTTCGCGCAAACCCATCGTTTGCATAGATGATGAACACTTGAACAGTAAACAACAAATATGGCGTGCTGACCACGATGGTCCGTAGTGGTCACGTGATACAGAATTCTCTGCCTACTCTGGCTCGCCATGCCCCGAATGACGTCGTTTGCGCGCACGGCGGCCGTGTCCGCAATTACTCTGTTTTGGTATATACCATCCCTGATGACACTCAACTTTTTTTCTCATTCCATCCACGTAACTTTGACTCAAGTATCGCCCACCTCCAGACCGCTCTGAAACAGATTTCCTCCTGGATGTCCGCGAATCTTCTTACTCCTTAACTCTTCCATGATTGAATTTTTCAGTATTGGTCTCAAACAGCAACTTTCAAAAATAGACAACTCTACCTGGTTACGGTGTCAACAGTGCTTTGAAGTACTGATATATTATTCTGCTCCGAGTTCTGCATTTGTTGGACAGGTTTTATGGTGTCTGTTAACTGTTACTGTCATGTACTTGGTTTATATGCATGTGACTTAATTATTAGTCTTTGCTACATGCAGTGCATTAAAAACAGTAAAAACAAGCACTGTTGAGTTAGAGTTGTTATCAAAACAAACATTATCAAAAAAATCAGGATCTGTTGTACTACGCAACTTCTGACACACAACATAATTAGACCAAAAGTAGACTGGAAGTAACATCGCATAGTAAAAGAACTTAGCTAGATACTGCAACAGATTTGTCTACAATAAATTCTCGGTATCACAATAATGAGTAATGCAGAAATATTGTTATCGTTGAAAACATGCAATAAAACATAACCAGGAGAATTAATGATTATACTAATGAAATACTAATACCATCACATATTTAAACTTTAATAGGGACTTAGCAACAGCCTAGTGTCAAAAACCACACAAAAAATTGCATGTCACGGACACAGACTGCATGTCACGGGCACAGTTGTACAATAAATTTGATAACACATATAATATGTGCTGTTGAAATATTATTACCATGGGAAAAATGACGTAAATAATCACCAGTGTCGACTAGAAATAGAACACAAATGCATTCACAAATCAGCACACAAAATAAGTGATGCAGAAATATCGTTACTGTCAGAATAATGAAATGATGCTAATTATTACTGTTGACTAGAAACAGAAGACTAATGCATCACATATACAAAAATACTTCAAATCACATAACACAGGCACAAGTGTATGCTAATTCGGATATCCCACAATATCAGTGATGTAGAAACATCATTACTGTCAGAATAATGCAATGCAGCTAATTATTACTGTTGACTAGAAACAGATGATGTCACTGTCAGAAAATCTGTATTTAACAACACATTAACCATTACTGTGGACTACAAATACAATAAACATTAGTTCCTGTATGTAAATTGCACTCTTGACTCGATAACAAACCAGTTGCAGATACTCATTAACACATATCTGGGAGTTTATACGTTGGACCAGTCACACACATGACTAAAGCACTGCAGTTTAAATACAAGCGACGGTTTAAAAAGAAAGCCGACAACACACCTTGTACATTCACATCAGTGCCAGGGCTAAAACAGTCCCTTAGGTTACTCACTGCTACACAGCGCATAACCAATGACATCACAAACTTAACGTCACTGAAATGTTAAGACTTATCTACCATGTGCACTGCATGGGGAACTGAAGAAAAGTTGTGATGAGTTGATGCATTCTGGTGCCATGGAGACAGTTGGGATGGAAGTACTTGTTGCATCCAGAGCATTCCACTACCAGCTCACCCATCCATGGTTTGTGGCACACACAGACAAGATCCACAAAAATCTGCTTCAATACCCCTTTTCTGAAGGCATAGGTCACTCTAAGTACAGGAAAGGGCGTAACTTTCTTGTCTCGGAGACAGGAGATAAAATGTGGCCTCAGTTGAGCAGAGTCAAATGTCACACCATCGACCTGCTCTCCACGTGCCAGACGTTCCATGAAGTCGCACGCGTAGATGCCGCAATCAGTACTGTTACGCTGCCGTTGTGCATTCATCAAGCGTACAGTTACTGTAGATTCCTGCGATGGTGGCACAATTCTGCAAAGGTTTTCCACTGTCTCGGTCAATATTTCTGCATTTAGACTGTCATAGACATAAACACAACTGTCATGCTCTGAAAAGACACACATCCAATGCTCTCGGCCTTTCTCATGCAGTATTTGTAGCATTGGTGCAGCACACTGTCTGAACTGATTTGCCTGCACTAACAGCGGAGTCTGAAATCCTTTGATGCTCAGACCCTCGGCCTTCATGAGACGTTGAAATTCGTTACTGCAAGAATCGCTTGCACAGTGGCTTGAGACTGAGTGGTTTCCACTGCAGATAATTTGCATGAAGAAATATCTGAACATTGCACCGGACTGTTCCCGGGTGCCTTGTGTCTTTCAGGGACTGCTGTCGCGTCTTGCGTCACAGGCTTAACATCGTCATCAATAACTTCAGCAGCACTCACGCTTGCAATTCTCGACAAAGAGAGCCGTAAACGTTTTAGCGGCGGATCGGCTCATATGGGCGTTGAATGCTCATATTCGACGGCAATATTCTTGCTTTCAACTTCACATTCGGCTTGTTGCTGTCCAACATCTACATCACCTGCGCTCTGATCAACTTCGCCAGTCTCGGGTATGGTGCTGAGGACATGCGGTTCTGGTTCATCGTGCTGTGACGACGCTATAATGGTTGCAACTGTGCTGCCAGATGCATTATTCAAAGCTGATGTTTGATTACCACGATCAACTTCTGAACGCTTCGGCTGTTTCCTACCGGTTTTTCTACGAACACCTCTTTGCTTGTGCTTCAAAAGTGCTGCAGAATTCAGTGACAGATTGGCTGCACTGTGTGGGATACCCAGCATCATCTTAACAGCTGTTCTGTGGTAGCAGTGAGACACTGCTGCACAGGAACATGATTCATATGGAAATAGAATCACCACATGCGGCTTACTTGATCCTTGTACATGAAAGGAACTAGTACCAGGTACATGCACAACTCGGTTAGCACCAACAGTTTCTTGTGCTCGCGCACAGTGAGCATTGGTAAGACCGTGCTGCACAGTCACACGTTTTGGATCATTCACTGACAGTATGTGATGCTCCTTGATGGACTCCACAATGGCGGAAGGTTTCAGGACTGGTACAAGCTGCAACGAAACGAAACATATTACACAGTACTAATGCATTAACTGCTGATTCTTTCCAGTTGTGACGTCTTTGCCACAACAACGTATATAACTCCAGCAGTGTGCACATTTATCAACTAATCATTTATTCTTGGAGCAAACAAAATATACGTGAGCAAAGATAGTCAACGTTTCATTACCTTGGCTTCACAAGATCACATAGGTGCACTCGTAACATCACTCAAATAACAAAAGAATATGATTTAAATCCCAAACTGATTTACAGCACCAATAAAATACTATTTCTTTGCTTTTGATGTGTACGACTCACATGATTTCTTTAAACCCTGACACCTACAATCACAAGCGGACAATTCGCCAACTCGTTTTAGACGTCGCCTATAATCTCGGTTTTTTTCAGCATACTAGTACATACAGTGCATTACAGTTATCTAACTTTATACGATATCTAAATTCGCAGCTTACTTATTTACTTACTTACGTAATTCCAGTAAACTTTTTTTGCATTTAGTTCATACTTAAGTAACAGTAAAATACAAAGAGTAACAGAGCACCTTCATATCCTCAGGCGTGATAGCCTCAGCCGCATAGCACGGCTCCAGATGATAACTCCCCAAGCCAGCCAAACCACGTTCAATCTCATTGTGGTAGTATGCGTGCAAGCGATGCATATCCAGAACAAATGCATCAACAGTTGCTTCTTTCCAGTTCATAAGTCTCTGCAACAGGAACATATTGTCCAACATATGCAATGACGGAATATCGCATAACTATGAATCGACTTATGTTATTCGTTGGTGATATGCAAATTTTTTAGAGTAGTGACGTAAACACAACATAATACTAAATTGAATATTACTATACAGTATAACTTGAGTGCTTAATGACTGTCAATCCTTTTCAAGATACCGTAATATTTTGCACTTATTCTTCTGCCTTGCAGTTTGTTGCCAAAATCCCTTTTGTACATTACTGTTCAGATCAAAGTGTTAAACAGTTAAATTATTATTGGAATGAGACGCTACCTTCATCACAGTATTGAAGCCTTCCGACTGATTCGTGGTTAGTCCAGAGTACGGACTGAACGCTCCATACTTTCCCACAATCCATCATCCGAGTTTTTCCTTTACTACGGGATCCACTGACTTCGTAAAGTAAGCTTTAAAGCTTTCTGGCCATTCACTTGACTTGTCCTCGAGCGCGGCTTCGTACATTTCTTGCGACTCACACAACAGCAGGTTGCGCACTGTATCTTGCACGTTATCGACTTCACAGCCATGTGCTTTAACGTAGCGTTTTGCATCTTGCAGTAGATGGTTCCAGCCCAACACATGTTGTGCAGTGGACAGACTCTGGCTGATGGCATTAACAATACCACCTTCCCGATCTGTGATTATGGGTATGTTTGTCGATTCCAAGTTCGGCAGCAACTGGCGGGCTGTATCAAAGAACTCACGATGAACTGCCGTAGTCTTGCTATTGTGAATGAAGAACAATCCTGGAATAAACGGTGCCGAGGAGAACAAAACCATGCGGAATATGAGAACTGATACGTATAAATCACCTAGGCAGAACGTGGTGTCGTACGAGATCAAAGCCGGATTCTGTGTCGGTGAAACAAGAAGAGACAGGTTGATTCTTTTCAGAATGTCAGTGCTGCCACAGACAACGGCAAGGTTTGGATAGACAGATATGTGGTGTACAAAAGTGTCCAGATCATAGGCGATTTCCAGGAGGTTGTATATGGAGTCCTGCGACAATCGCTGTGTTTTGGTGACTGCATATGTGGCATTCTGGGCTTGCTTGCAATTCCGCGGAGCCTTAACCGGATGTAACAGAGGCGGAATGTAAGACCCTGTACTTGCTTTGTATACGTTGCTGGGCGTGTTGTTCTGGACTGCTGTCTTGAGGTTGCTAATGACTGACGGACACGACTGAATGTAAGCACGATTGTCTTGGACAGCATTGCCATGTGGAAACGACACCACAACTGAGCTGCAACCAATGTACTGCACCACTGTGCGCAGTGGTTGCGATATAAACATGTAGCTGATTCTGCGGAAATCTGAATTTACCCTATCTTCGCACTGGCAGTGAAACACTATTTTACGCACAATTGCATCCTTCGCAGGATACATCTTGACACCATAATTGCACCATCTGATCTGGTCCGCCTTCCAGTCATCTACAACATTTACCTAGTCTAGTGTATTGCTTATTAACAGAATCAAAAATCAAAGGAAAGTAAAATAGCATAACCAGCCTGCCACTTTTCCACACTTGTGAAACACTTCACGTTCAGTTTATCGTGACAGTTTGACATGGGTTGCAGCAGACAATTTTGAGAGAGGCGATAATTGGCCGATACCGATTATCGGCCGATTATCGGTGCATCCATAGATAATTAGATATGTCTAGTAATAACAAAGTTAACATAAGCAACATGTATAATTATATCCAGCAACCGATATACCGAAGAGACCAAATACCAGTTCCATACGTGGAAGACATAAAAAAGAAGAATAAAAAATTCTGCGGTGGAGTGCCAGCCCACTCAAAAGGCCTGCCAAATTAACCAACTTGAATCTAATCAAAGTTCAGTGTATTATGTCACAGATAGATTAGTATTTTGTTACATGTAAGGCTCTTAAATCCTATACATAACCATACCTTTCTTTTCTTGTTGCTGTGAGCATAGCAAAATACATCTGTATCATCACGTTTTACTGGTATCCGTTGTGACCAGCAGTCCGCCTCCGCCTTCAGTTGCTTCAGTTCGTCGAGAGTAAATGGTTTCGTCTTGTTCTTCCAATAAGGCTTTGCTTCATCCATATTATTGTCCAGTACTGGAACAGATCCTAAAACAAAGCAGTAAAGGCATTCTACATTGGTTGGTTTTGGGTGCATGTGTCCCAGGTTTGGCATTTCAGCCCCACATTCAGCATTCTGGCATTCGACATTCAGGTCTGCACCCACATGGACAGGGATGAAATCTTAAACGGAACGGAACACAACATGTTAGGGTTAGGGTAGGCCCTGTAGGGTCAGGTTTAGGCTTAGGGCCAGATTATAGGGTTAGGGTTCGTAGGGTAAGTAGAGCTAGTATTATAGCCGGGTTTTAGGCTTATGGTTTGCAAAAATCTGGCTTAGGGTTTCATCTAAAATGGATGCAATCCGGTGTGTACAATTACCGCAAATTACCAAAAATGAGTATTTAAAAGAACAGTTTTAGATGTCCCGCACTAATAGGACTGCTAGTTTGAGTGGTAGTAACAATTCTTGATGCAATTACCACCTGCTGGCAGGCAATCGCCAAAATTGATAGAAAATTTTGGTATAAAACATGGACATTTGAACACTTCCATTACCTGGGTGTACCCAGACACATAACCATGCCAGCATCCCAACACTCAGTTTTTACAGGCAGGATGCCCTTCCTGCCACCCATCCAACATCGTCAAAGCACTCAAGGCAGCAGGCAAATAACCTGAGTAAAACAAGGCGGTCATAGATAGTAGACTATGCCCCGGTGCACAACTCATTACTAGCATGATGCACACAGCAAAATGCACACCACCGTCCCGGGACCATGTGCCCGGCAGCAACCTAGTCTCGCTGCCAGACAGCCAGCACCACAACTGGCACACTTGGCTTGGATGACATGCTGCCTGCTGCCCCTGCAAGCCAGTGGGCCTGCAGCGGCCCACGCCCAGCCAGTGGCCACATCCACTGGTTGCAGCACCTTGCGAACTACACAGTGCTATGCCTATCCACCCATTTGTCCCATGGTATGAAAACATGATGTAAAACTGTAAGTACATAATAGCATATTACAGTGTTTTCAGAGGAGGACCGATCCTCATCCACAAGCAACATGCACAAAAAATTTGGTGAAGTTTGGCTGCGTGGTTTTCGAGTTATGCGAGTGGGCAGACAGACAGACATACTCATCACAATACTTTGCAACCCCACCGGGGCAAAGTAACAATTACTAATGTATATGACACTGTAGAAACATTTCAGAAACAATTACAGGTAAATTAAGTGTTTAGTGGTCATGGTTTGGCAATTTGTTTATATTTATGTGATTCCGTTGTGTGTTTACTGACTGACTGGTCCTGCTTTCGCTGTACAGAAAGAATTGGTTAAACCATGGAGTTTGTGACTTTGGAGAACAGTAGTCTTACTGAAGAAGACTTTCTGCTGACTGAAATAAAACGAGAAGCTATAGATGAGGTTTGAAATTCATACAGAGTTGTACATTCATGTACTGTGGATTTATCCAGTTATGGGTACTCGTGTCAGACAGCTGGCATTTAAGTCCCTTCCCTATGGTGTCAGTTTGTGGATGAAGGCAGGAATTATTGAGGTGCAATGAATGCTTTTGCCAGTTGGTGTGCGGAAGGGCATTCAGTCGTACAAAAATTTTGCACTGATCATGCATCTGAATTAGGGCTGGTAACGATTAAATTTTTTTTAAATATTTAACTTTTCAAAAATTAACGATTAGTTAATAGTTAATTTCGATTAAAAAGTATACATTATGAATTGACTGAAAACAAACAAAGCAGTTAACAGCTGTCATATTATGCAACAAGACAACTGTTCTGTCTCGGAAACAAACAAAGGTATTCACGTCTGGAGATAAAAATCACCGGTTGAGAGAGAGACTAGGATTAGATGACAATCTCGGTACTACAGCAAAACAGGCTGCGATGGTATGGGCATGTGTTGCGAAAAGAAGTCAATGATTGGGTATGGAGTATGAAGTAGAGGGTGCCAGGCCAAGAGTTAGACCAAAAAGAACTTGGACAGAGATTGTGGTAAAGGATTGTCAGGCACGTGGATTGAACAGGGAGGATGCCATGGATCGTAGTAGATGGAGGAAGCAGATAAGGGACGATTGATGACCACCATAGGTGTGAGTGGGTGAATTTTTCTTCTGTTACCGGCTCATTCGGGTTGTCCCAGACAAAATCCATAAAGCCAAAAATGGTTGATTGTGTATGTGTGTATAGGTTGAGTGGCTGGCTACCCAAGCAGAAGAAAGTAGTACAACAATTCTGGACAATTTACAGTCTGATCGGTAATAATTCACAGCATTGCTGACATTAGTATGTTGTTCTAAATAAATACATATTTGTGTAGCAGATGTATATCGTTATGTGAAGTCAATACCTGTAATCGCTTGAGTTGGTGATTAGAATCAGATTTGTTTATGAATTCATCCTACTCTTTACACTGAATTTGATTATCCATTTAGTAGTCTAGTGGGCACTTTAATCTCAGCAAAGAGCTCTGTTACATGTTGCCTTCAGTGCTTCGATGCTGTTGGTTGGGCGGCAAGAAGGGCATCCGGCCTGCTGCAGCCAGGTGCAAATAATTTGCATATGGTCCAGCTGATGCCGCTGCCACCCCATCATCTCTTGCTTCATTAAAATCCAGAATGGTTTACCTTACTGGTGCCGGCTTATTCGGGTTGTCCGGGAAAAGGCCGTTAAACAGATGTAGTGGTCAGGAGCATTATATACAGAACACACATAGTGATTGGTGGTCAGGCTCGTGTTACATCCAATACGTACAGAAAAGGGTCTTCTATTGGTGGGCACGCCTCACAGTCCCATCATGTTAATGTGAGTTTAACTTAAAGCCGAGGGCATATTTATTGAGCATTTGCTATGGTATGCCTATGGTATGGTATGTCATCTTGTCATGAATTTCAAAGTTAGATCCCTGAGTTGATGTCAGTGCTAATGTCACTGTGGTTAGGAACAATCCTGCATGTGCTGCATTTTGCAGCATAACATAACACCCGTCTGGTTTCCAAACTGGCAGTTTTGTTGTCATTTTGTTGCAGATTTATTTTGTTAGTTGCTGGTTTATAGTATGCTTGAGAAATCATTGCTCTTTTCTACTACATCTGTCTTGAAAACTCAGGGTCCTTGAAAGTACTTGAAAACAGTTAGGTCGTTCTAAATACTTCTAAAGTCCTTGAATTTTAAGCTCCAATCATTGAAAAATAGATTTTAGCACTAGTCCTGTGGCTGAAGGCTGTGTTTTGTGTGTAAACATTTGGCTATGAATCAGTGTGTCGGCTGTTTATTATTACAGCATTTGGATTTTTGAACACGTTTCTGTTGTTAAACACTACCTCTCTCTCTCTGTCTTTCTCTTTCTCTCTCTGTTCCAATAATGCACATAACCTAACTAATGCATATCATCATGCACTAACTGCAATAAGTATTGTTTCAGTTTTAATTTCATGTGAACAATTTTGGACCTTGAAAAATACAATTAAGATCATTGAAAATCTTTGAATTTTCTTTATGTTTTCTGAGAACCCTGTATCTGCATTTCGAAAATGAAGTTATTGCAATTTTTGTCAAACAGTGGTATTATTGATCTGCAGTTGCCTTCAGTGCTTGGATGCTGTTGGTTGGGCAGCAGGAAGGGCATCCAGCCTGTAAAAAAACTGAGTGGTGGGATGCTGGCATGGTTATATGTCTGAGGTGAGGTGACAATTGCGTATGGCCCAGCTGATACCACTGCCACTCACTATCTCTTGCTCCAGTAAATCCAGATTGGTTTTTACCACGCGATGCACTATAGTGCAAAGCACGGTCTTGCTATCGCATGTCGTCTGTCTGTCTGTCCATCTGACGTTAGTGGATCATGACCACATAGGTTGAAAATATTGGAAATTAATTGCACGAACAATTAGCCCAACGTCTTCGAGCCCAGAGGTCATCCACCTACTCCCAGGGAACATAGTTGTAGCACTGATCTGCAGTTGCAGAGGATAAGTTGTTTGCATGCGTGTGTGGTATTTCATTGTAGAAGCTCTGACACTGACGATACTGAGATTACTGACTTTACTGAATACAATGCCACCGATATACAACTAGAATGTTCTGATGCTTCAAGCACTAAGCACTTCAAGCAGCAGTGTAATGTCAATACACATTCACTTTCTGATCTGTTAAAGCCTGAATTGGAGCACCAGGTGACAAAGAAGAAAAATTTTTGTCAGATTTGTAACCAGCAGTTTGTTCGTGAGAAATCACTAAAAACACACATGAGAACTGTTCACAGAGACCAGAAATGTGCATCAGAGGATAGCAAGCTCAACATGCTACAGCCAGCGGAAGTCGGCAGTAATTGTCGATACTTGCTGAGACAGCGTGCTAATCGGGAGGCAGTTACCAATAACAGTGTGGTGTTGAAAAAACCGCATGTGTGCAAACTGTGCCATCGACAGTTCAAAATCTCCAGAGACCTAAACCTGCACATGCGGATTCATTATGGTGTGAAGCCACACGTATGCGATGACTGTGGAAAACAGTTTACGACCATTTCGCAGCTGCACAGTCACCGCCGTACGCACACACAGGAGCAGTCGTACGAGTGCTGCATTTGTCACGAGAAGTTCGTGTGGCGTAATACACTGAAGAGGCACATGAGACTGCACGAGAATTATGCCAATGCATTTAGCTGTTCTGTTTGTGTGGTTTCCTTTGGCAGCCTTGATGAACTCGAGAGCCACATGCTTCTTCACGATGACGAAACCACATCACTTTCAAAACCTGCACCCC
>Ga0056126_10000480_pt1 | contig 13933 bp, 15 predicted proteins | sample WorMetLIZAISLAND_FD_71117 | JGI IMG/M metagenome (GOLD analysis project Ga0056126, IMG submission 71117) | Marine gutless worms symbiont microbial communities from Max Planck institute for Marine Microbiology, Germany - Inanidrilus manae... ...
CCTGCGCCTCATCCTCAAATGGCTGGCGGATCTGTTGCGTGAAATCATGGAAACATTCTGGACGTCAATCAGCCCAAGACCCCCGCGAAATTAGGGCTTCTTAACGGACGACTATTTGAGCGTCAAGTATTCGGCGAAACCGCAGTCGGAGATCCTATTCTTCACGCTTTCAGCGCTTGCCCTTCGCCTTTCAGTATCAATGGACGGCTCTGTCTACCGGCGGTTTGCGATGGTCGCCGCGATGGTGCCGATCATTGCGCTCGCCATTTGGGCGCGGTCCATCGGCGTATTGCTCATGGCGTCGGCGGCCGTGGCTCTCATCGTGGCTTGGACGGGGAAACCGGTCGCCTTGTGGGGGCCCGGGTACGGTGGCAACCGCCGTGTATTGTGGGTTCTCGTGACCGGCGGTCTGGCTTGCGCGGGATTGGCGGCGTTTGCTGTCGCAAAATTCGGCGCCCCTGTCTACGTCGGTCAATTCGAAGCCCGAGAACATTTCTTGGAACCTGCCGTTTTGGCGGGCCACGCGACGGCCAAGGCGACGGTCTTATTCCAAGTCCTGTTCAATGTTCCGGGCCGGATTGTGGGCGGCGTCCCTTCGGTGCTGGCCGTGTGCGGCGGCGTTTTGGGTTTGATGCTGATTGCTGTCGGTTTTTTTGCCGGTCGCCGCAGTTTCAATGCCGTCGACGCCTATGTCCTGGCTTCGGTATGCCTGCTGTTGGTGTGGCCTTACTATCAACCGCGGTATTGGATGCCCGTATTGCCGTTCCTTGTCTTGGTAATTATACGCGGCGCGCGGGCCTTGCCGTGGGTTCCCCTTGTCAAAGGCGTTTTACTTGTTTGGATTGGGGGGTTCTTTGCCTTGGGCATCGCGTCTTTTGCGTTCACGATGTGGTTGACGAACTCGGGGTCGGCCTTCCCCGAAAGTTATGCGATCGGTGAACTCCGCACGGTTTATCGCGCCGCTTATGACGGAACCTGCCCGAAGTCGTTGATCCGCTTAACCAGTTGACCTATGACACACTCTTGCGGCTCGAGGGGAATGCCGTTCCCTGTGTTCGTTGAGCCCGCTGCCTCTTCCTGGGCGGCCGAATCGGGAGAGGCTCGAAACCACTGGAGAGGCTCGAAACCACTTGAGAAACACCACGAGTCAAAACCAAGGCGAACACGATCGTTCGGCCATTTTGACTGCGTGAAATGGAACGAGAAGGCTTTCGCCGTAAGTCTTTGAAAAGAATCAATAAAGAAAAAGGTTCATCAGTTAAACGCAGTATGTCGTAATAAATGATTCAAAAGGTACAAAATATTGTTGTCAGAGAGTCGGCCCTTTGATAATAAAAGAGGCGTCAGGCACGTAGGTCCTGGGAAACCTACGAAGGGTACCGCCGAAACAGCACCAACCTGACGCCTCTTGGAGCCGGCCAGGCTCCGTGCACGGGAGAAGCGGTTTCCATTGTTTGCCGCCACGACTTAGGACGCACCCTGGGCAGAGATCATCCTTCGACGTAGTGGCATCGGCCCCGTGTCCGAATGAGCCCGGAACCGGGCCTATCCGGCACGACGCCATTGCGCCGTAACCCCGAGGTGAGCGGACCATCGGTCTTGCGGGCTGGCGGAATTCCACCGTCCCGAAAAACCTGAGGAGACAAACGCCTCCGGTTCGACCCGAAACCAACCAGCAGGCAAGCCCACCGTCCGGTAGTCGCCGGTCGGACCGGGAAATCCGAAGAAATTCCGGCCCTTCACGGCAAGCGCCTTCCCCGAAGGTTAAGCGCCGGGTCTTGCGATGGCTCCCAGCGCCGTCGGAGACGTCGCCGAAACCCTCGCCCGCGTCATCAGTCCGTTTCCACAAGGGGTACGGACCGATTCGTGGAAGGTCCACCCCGCCCGAGCGGGGTTACATAGCTGGCGGAGAGTCACCCAGCAGACGAGCTGCCCAATTCCTTCCCGTCAACTGGTCCGGGCATCCCGGCACCGAGGCGCCATTCTGATCCGGACCCGCAACGCTCTCTCTTTTCGGCCGGCTGTCATAAGACACCCATTGAAAAGCGAAATGCGCAACGAAAACGCTTTCGCGTACGCCAAAAGGATGCGGTGATTCTGCTTTTCGATTCAACGTGGAATGTTGGGGGTAATTGCCGATTCTTGTGGGTAACTCCGTGCGATACCCACATTTCGCGCACAGGTTTTCCACATGATCGTTTCCCAGAAAAAGCGGGTGACGGATATGGCGATCGTTCGCGGGCGAAACACCATTGTCCAATGGCCGGTCGACTTTTTTGCGGTTGCGAACGTTGACTTGCCTGAAGTGGTTGTTAACAATGGATCACAGTCCGCCCGTCCGGGCGGTGTCGGGGGAATTACTGCGTGAGGCTTCGCACTATGGCAGTTCGTGAGCGGCCGCTTTCGCCGCACCTTCTGATCTATCGTCCGCAATTAACGTCCATTTTGTCCATCACCCACCGGGGTACGGGCGTGTTCCTTGTTCTCGGCGCTCTGATTTTGGCCAATTGGGTGATCGCCGCCGCTTATGGAGCCGAGTCTTTTGCGACTGCGCAAGCGCTCCTAAGCTCCTTTCTCGGACGTCTCATATTGTTTGGGATGACATTCTCGCTGTTCTATCACCTGGCCAACGGTGTCCGGCATCTGTTCTGGGATTTCGGCAAGGGATTTGACCTGCCGGTGCTCTATGCGAGCGGAATCGTTGTCGTCGTCTTTTCCGTTGTCATGACATTCGTCACCTGGATTGCGGCCTATTGGGCGGTAGGAGGCCTCTGATGCAGATGCGTTCTACATTGGGCCGCGTCCGCGGCTTCGGTTCTTCCGGCGACGGCGTCGGCCATTGGTGGCAGCAGAGAATCACCGGGATCGCTCTGGTGCCGCTATCGGTCTGGTTCGTCTTCGCCGCGATCCGCCTGACTGGCGCTGATTTGGCCGAGTATCAAGCGTGGGTAGGAACTGGGGGCAACGCTGTGTTGCTCAGCCTACTGTTGTTCGCCACGTTCCATCATACCCAGTTGGGGGTCCAGGTAATCGTCGAGGACTACGTTCAACACGAAGGGGCAAAACTAACCCTCATCCTTCTCACCAAGTTCGCCTGCGTCTTATTCGGCGCGGCCAGCATTTTCGCCGTCATACGCGTGGCGCTCGGGGGCTGATCCCAAAATGACCGAAGCTTACGAAATCATCGACAACAAATACGATGTCATCGTTGTCGGGGCCGGCGGCGCCGGACTTCGCGCCACCTTCGGCATGGCCATTTCCGGCCTCAAAACAGCGTGCATCACAAAGGTATTCCCGACCCGCAGCCACACGGTCGCCGCCCAGGGCGGAATCGGAGCGGCGCTCGGTAACATGGAGGAGGACAATTGGCAGTGGCACATGTATGACACCGTCAAGGGCGCCGACTGGCTAGGTGACCAGGATGCCATCGAATACATGTGCCGCGAAGCGGTTCCCGCGGTCTACGAATTGGAGCATTACGGTGTTCCGTTCTCGCGCCGCGAGGACGGAAAAATCTACCAACGCCCATTCGGCGGCCACATGCGGAACTACGGTGAAGCACCGGTGCAACGGGCCTGCGCGGCGGCCGACCGAACTGGCCACGCAATCCTGCATACGCTCTATCAACAAAGCCTCAAGTACGATGCTGAGTTCTTCGTCGAATATTTCGCCCTCGACCTGATCATGGGTGACGACGGCTCGTGTCAGGGTGTCATCGCCTGGAACCTGGACGATGGAACCATTCACCGTTTCCAGGCGCATGTCACGGTGATGGCGACCGGCGGTTACGGCCGCGCCTACTTCTCCTGTACGTCGGCCCATACCTGCACTGGCGACGGCAATGCCATGGTGGCACGGGCCGGGTTGCCTGTTCAGGACCATGAATTCGTCCAGTTTCACCCGACCGGGATCTATGGCTCGGGTTGCCTGATTACCGAAGGTTCGCGAGGCGAAGGTGGCTATCTCACTAACTCCGCTGGCGAGCGGTTCATGGAACGCTACGCCCCGACGGCTAAGGATCTGGCCAGCCGCGATGTCGTTAGCCGTTCTATGACGGTCGAGATTCGCGAAGGCCGCGGCGTCGGTGAGCACGGAGACCACATCTACCTGCACCTAGAACATCTGGGGCCTGAGGTCCTGCACAAACGACTGCCGGGCATCACCGAATCGGCTCAGATTTTTGCCGGGGTCGATGCCACCAAGGAACCGATCCCTGTGCTGCCCACCGTGCACTACAACATGGGCGGCATACCGACCAACCACATGACGGAAGTGCTGCGTCCGACCAAGGACGATCCCGACGCCACGGTTCCCGGCTTGATGGCGATCGGCGAATGTGCCTCTGCCTCCGTGCACGGCGCCAACCGTCTCGGCACCAACTCGCTTCTCGACATCGTCGTTTTCGGACGCGCCGCCGCAATCCGGGCGACATCCGTCGTCAAACGCGGCATGCCGCTACCGCCGTTGGCGGCCGAATCCGCAGACTACGCCCTCGGACGCCTCGATCGCTTGCGCAACGCCAAGGGCGGCACGCGAACCAGCGAGATCCGTCTCAACATGCAACGCACCATGCAGAACAATGCCGCCGTGTTCCGGACTTCGGAAGTTCTCAAGGAAGGCTGCCAAAAAATCGATGGCGTTTGGGATTCGCTCGCCGATATCCATGTCTCTGACCGTTCGCTGATTTGGAACTCGGATCTCGTCGAAAGCCTCGAATTGGAGAACCTGCTGGTTAATTCCAAAACGACCATGTACTCGGCCGAGGCCCGGCATGAGAGCCGCGGTGCCCACGCCCATGAAGACTATCCCGATCGCGATGACGAAAACTGGATGAAACACACGCTCGCCTGGATCGACGACGACGGCAAGGTGGCTCTCGACTACAGGCCCGTCCACACCTGGACCTTGACCGACGAGGTCAAGTACATCGAACCCAAGGAACGGGTCTACTAGGGGAGAGATACGGACATGGTTGAATTTGCGCTTCCCGCCAATTCCAAATACACAGACGGCAAGAGTTTTGCCGCCGATAGTGGTGCCACCAACGTCAAGCGGTTCAAGATCTACCGTTACGATCCGGATTCCGGTGAGAATCCGCGCATTGACAGTTTCGACCTCGACCAGTGCGGGCCGATGGTTCTCGACGCTCTCATCAAGATCAAGAATGAGGTCGACCCAACATTGGCCTTCCGGCGTTCCTGTCGCGAGGGCGTATGCGGGTCCTGCGCCTTCAACATCGACGGGACCAATACACTCGCTTGCACCAAACCGATCTCTGACATCAAGGGCGACGTCAAAATCTTCCCCCTGCCGCACATGCCGGTGGTCAAGGATCTGGTCCCCGATCTCAGCACGCCTTATGCCCAATACCGCTCCATCGAACCGTGGCTGCAGGCCGACACGCCGCCGCCCAACTCGGAACGGCTGCAGGGCCCCGAGGAGCGTGACAAGCTCGATGGCCTGTGGGAGTGCATCCTGTGTTTCTGTTGCCAGACCAGCTGCCCGAGTTATTGGTGGAACGGCGAACGCTACCTGGGCCCGGCTGTCTTGCTGCAGGCTTACCGTTGGATCGCTGATTCGCGGGACGAGGCCACCGGCAAGCGGCTCGACAACCTGAATGACGGGTTCCGGCTCTATCGCTGTCACACCATCATGAATTGTACGTCGACCTGTCCCAAGAGCCTCAATCCGGGGCGCGCCATCGGCGCCATCAAGGAAGCGATCCTGGCCCGGACGTCGTGACCGGGCGGTGGTCTGGCGAGACTCCTGAAAAGCCGCCGGTGATCGGCGGCTTTTTCATTCAGGTTGGTTAAATTGGCTCCATAGGTTTTTTCATTTCGGAACTTCATGGCGCGGCAATTTCCTCCTAGAAACGAGCCGATGTTGAACGGGTGTTTTTCCAGCGCAAGCGAAGGAGAAGGCATGTACGTCCCCAGATATTTCGCAGAATCGGATCAACCGACCCTGCTCGCGTTCATGCGCCGACACGGGTTCGCCATGCTCTACATGGCTGGGCCTGATGGGCCGACAGCATCGCACCTGCCGCTGCTCATCGAAGAGGAGGCCGGTGACGGGGAGGCCGGCGCGGTCCGCATATCCGGCCACGTGGCGCGCGCCAACGCCCATTGGCGGGCCTTCGACGGCAAGACCGATGCGCTCTCGGTTTTCTGGGGGCCGCACGCCTATATCTCACCCAGTTGGTACGCCAACCCGAACCTGGTTCCGACCTGGAACTACACCACCGTCCACGCCTATGGCCGACCGGCCGTTGTCGAGGACGAAGCGCGCTGCGTCGCCGTGCTCGAAGGTATGGTCGCCGAATACGAGGGTCAGATCTCCAGCGGCTGGTCCCTCGATTCGCTCGACGGCGATCTGGTCCGGCGCATGATGAAGGGCATCGTCTTCTTCGAGATGACGGTCGAACGGCTCGAAGGTAAGGCAAAGATGAGCCAGAACCGCACGCCGGAGGATGTCCTTGGCGCCATAGCCGGCCTGCAAACCGAGGGCGGCGAAGAGAACCTCACCGTCGCAGCGGAGATGCGGCGCCACCTGTCGGCCCGTTGACGGGTGGTCGCCGTCCCAGCCGGGCGGCGACCGGTAAATCCCTTCTATTCACCGTTCTCTTTGCGCCCGGCTCACCCTTTGCGCTTCGCGCCCGGCGGCCGGGGATGGTACAGTCGTGCACCGAATCGCCCTGGCGGGGCGGGTCCTCGGGGAAATCTTTAAACACGAAGACGGACCGTCCAGACAATGAACCTGCATTCACACCTCCGTGCCCGGGCCGACGCCGGGAAACCGATCCGAGTCGCGCTGATCGGCGCCGGCAAGTTCGGCACCATGTTCCTGTCGCAGGCCCGCGTCACGCCGGGCCTGCATGTCCTCGGCATCGCCGATCTGTCGGTCGCGCGGGCCCGCCAGGCCCTGGAAAAGACAGGGTGGAGCCAGGAGCAGACCTCGGCCCGATCGGCGGCCAAGGCCCTGGCCCAGGGCACCACCTACGTCACCGACGACGCCATCGCATTGATCGAAGCCGGCGTTGTCGACGTCGTCGTCGAGGCGACCGGCGTTCCCGAGGCCGGCGTCACCCATGCGCTCGCCGCCATCGAGCGCAACCGCCATGTGGTCATGGTCAACGTCGAGGCCGATGTCCTGTGCGGGCCGCTGCTGGCCAGAAAGGCGCGCGCCAACGACGTCGTCTATTCGCTGGCCTACGGCGACCAGCCGGCGCTGATCTGCGAACAGGTTGACTGGGCCCGGGCCGCCGGCTTCGAGGTTGTCGCCGCCGGCAAGGGCACGCTTTACATGCCCGAGTTCCACGCCTCGACGCCGGACACCATCTGGGACCATTACGGCCTCAACGCCGACCAGGCGGAACAGGCCGGTATGAACGGCAAGATGTTCAACTCGTTTCTCGACGGCACCAAGTCCGGTATCGAGATGGCCGCCGTCAGCAACGCCACCGGCCTGACACCACCCCCGGGCGGTCTCGACTTCCCGCCCTGCGGCACCGGCGCCCTCGCAGCGACCCTGATCCCGGAGGCGGACGGCGGCGTGCTGCACCATAAAGGCCAGGTCGAAGTCATCTCCAGCCGCGACCGCGACGGTACCGACCTCGAGGACGATCTTCGCTGGGGCGTTTACCTGACCTTCGAGGCGCCCGGCGATTACGCGCGTGACTGCTTCGCCGAATACGGTCTCGTCACCGATAACAGCGGGCGCTACACGGCGCTGTGGCGGCCCTATCACATGATCGGCCTCGAACTCGGCATCTCGGTCGCCTATAGCGAGCTCCTCGGTCAGGCAACGGGCGCGCCCGACGGTTTCCGGGCCGACGTCGCTGCGGTCGCCAAATCGGATCTAAAGGCTGGCACCGAACTTGACGGCGAGGGCGGTTACACGGTCTGGGGGCGCCTCATGGTTGCCGGTGATTCCATGAGTCTCGGTGCCCTTCCCATCGGCCTCGCCCAGGGCGTCAAGCTGACCGCGCCGGTCAAGGCGGGTCAGGTCGTCACCTGGAACGACGTCGAGGTTGGCGAGACGCTCGAGGCCTCCGTCGCCTTCAAGGCCCGGCGCGAAATGGAGCTCGCCTTTTCCCGATAATTTGACAGTATAGGGCCAGTACTGGGAGAGGGCATGTTGGACGGTTTAAAACCCATCGATGCGTATCAGGCGCTGATCGAGGCGGGCGAGATCATCCCCGATCCGGCCCAGCGCGCCGCCATCGAGAAGCTGCAGGCCCTGGCCGAGGAACTGGCCTGGTATCGCGACGAAGTCGGCCGCAAAGGGTGGGCGGCGCGTCTCGGATTGTCAGGCCGCCGCCGCCCACCGCCCAAGGGCCTCTATCTGTGGGCCGCCTCTTCGAAGCGCTGTTTGAACGCGGCGTTGTCCTCGTCACCACGTCCAACCGGCACCCGAAGGACCTCTACAAGGACGGCCTGCAGCGCGACCGTTTTTTACCCTTTATCGACATGTTTTTGGACAAGATGGAGGTCTTCGAGTTCGATTTCGCGACCGACTACCGGCTCGAGCGCATGCGGGCCATGGATATCTACGTTACGCCGCCGGGCCCTGACGCGACACAAAAGCTCGAGGACGATTTCCACACGCTGACTGTCGGCTCGGAGCCGCACCCCCGGGTCATCCAGGTCAACGGCCGCGAGTTCGAAATCGCCAAGTCGGCAGAGGGCGTCGGCTTCTCGTCCTTCGATGATCTCTGCAACAAACCCTTGGGCCCCGGCGACTATCTCGCGGTGGCCAAACGGTTCCACACGATCATCCTCGACGGCATCCCCAAGATGGGCCCGCACAACCGCAACGAGGCCAAGCGCTTCGTCACCCTGATCGATGCCCTTTACGCGGCCAAGGTCAATTTTATCTGTTCAGCCGAGGCGCCGCCAACGGGGCTCTACACGGAAGGCGACGGGGCCTTCGAGTTCGAACGCACGGCGTCGCGCCTGATCGAGATGCAGAGCCCCGAATACATGGCCCTGCCGCACGGCGCCAAGCAGTAGGGGCGGCGGTTCCCGCACCCTTCGCCGGGCACCGGCGTCCTCAAATGTCATCATTCTCCGCCCGAATACGCTCCGAACTGACGACATGACGCCCAAGCAATGATGACATTTGATAACGAATGCCGACTTATGCCTACGGTTCCGCTTTTGCCACCTTTCTCCGTTTCAAATACCGATAGGCAACCGTCCGTTAGCGCGCCGGATGGCGAACGGTCGGCGCCGCCGCGAGGTTTTTCAAGTTCGCCCGGCCCACGCCCTCAGGCACAGTCTAACACGCGAGTCTTCACAAGGGCAATCAGCAAAGCCGGGTGGTTTGGCGAAACGAATTCGTAGGAATTTTTACCATGAATCCATTAAACAGGTCAAGAACAAAAACAGAACATATTCGTTGAACTTCGTTTGAGTTGCGGACAGTCGACTGGAAACGCGTGTATCGGCAACCAGCTGATTTAATGACGGCCCACCCTCCTTTCCGAACGTCACGGTGGTCAGTTATTGACCAAGCCCGGCAAACCGAGGCGGACTAGATGTCGGCAACCCGCGCCGCCGCCTTGATCTTGGTTTCGACGCCGTTTCAGTGCTTTGATTGTCGGAGGCCGATTTCTTGACGATTCGATACCGCTTGTCAGATGATCACTAAGGCGATCTGGTGATCTCGTTTTCCAACGCGATAGGAACAGAAGTATGAGGCAACAATCCGAATTCTTGACGTCCGCGACCGTCGAACAACTTCTCGAGGTTCTATCGCCGATCGGCACCAGCGCCGCGGTTTTCGAACACCATCAGGAGGCTTACCGAACCGTGGCGGCGAACGCGCAGTTCATTGATATGGTCGGCAATGAGACGGTCGATGAAACGAGTTTCCCCTGTTCATTCCCCGATCTTTTTCCAAGATACGCGCAGCGCCAGTTCTCGGAATGCCTGGTCAAAGTCTATTCCGATCCGACGGCGATCGACGCGGAGTTTCCGTTCGATCGAGATGCCGAGACCTTTTGGTGGCGGTGTTCCTTCGCGCCGATCCTCGACTCGGCAGGAACCGTCGGTCGGGTCTTCTGTACAGGCATCGATATCACGGAAAAACACAGGCTCCGTTTGGCACTCGATACGTCCCGGTCGATGTTGCAGGCGGTCGTTGAAAACGCATACGACGGCATTCTCGTCTGTGACCACCAAGGGATCATGAAAAGCATCAACGAAGCGGCGCTGGGGATCTTTGGTTACGACAAGGATGAGGTGATCGGCCAATCGCTCAACATCTTGCTGCCCGAGGAGACACGGAAAAAAACACGATTCGTATCTCGAATATTTCGCGGGCTCGCCGATCAACGCCAAAATCATGCAGGAAAGGACGCAGGTCTACGGATTGCGCAAGGACGGCACCACGTTTCCGGCCGAGGTGTCGATCTCTAAGACCCAAGCTCCCGCCGGGCTGGAGTTCACGGCGATTATTCGAGACGAAACGGAAAAACTCGATCTGATTGAACAGCTCCGGGTCGAAGCGACGACCGACTACCTGACCGGCTTGCACAACCGTCGCAGCTTCATAATGCGCTTGGAGGAAGAGATCTCTCGATCGAGGCGTTACCAGAGACTGCTATCGGTCGCCGTCATCGATGTCGATAATTTCAAGACGATCAACGACACTCAGGGCCATGATGTCGGTGACCAGGTCTTGGTTGCGTTGGGCGGGATTTTTCGAGAGCAATGCCGCGACCACGATGTCAGCGGAAGGATGGGAGGTGAAGAGTTTTGCGTCTTGATGCCCGAGACAACACTTGAGAAAGCCACCGAGAGCGCCGAGCGTCTAAGGAAGTCCGTGGAGGACTGCTCGGCTGTCGCCGATGTCCGATTTACGGCCAGTCTTGGTGTCGCCACCTTCCAAGGCGGTGAGGACAGTTCTCAGATCATATCGAGAGCCGACGAAAAACTTTATACGGCCAAACAGGAAGGAAAAAACCGGGTCGCATTCTGATGGGTTTGGACTCACAACCGGGATTGGGAAACCAACTGGCAGATCACTCCCAAAAATGGCCCTCTATAGAGACATTGGGGGGGATCGATGTATAAATCACCCCAACGGGCAGTCTGTCTTGGCTCAACCCGGAATTCTAAACTCATGGGCGGCTAGGTTCGCCCTTTTCGGATCTTTGGAACCGATCGACGGATCGCTTGGTATGTCCGGAACTGGCAGTGGCCGTGTGAAAACCCAATTCCAACCATAATATCGAAACACTGATTCATCGGGCTCGACGCCTAGGAAACACCGAACCAAAGCGGGATCACTTTCGATTCGATTGTTGCGCAATCAACCTTCGAGCGAACGTTTTCACACAGCCACCGGATACCTCAGACACTCGCCGTTCCAGCGATGACGTCTCTTGATCGTTAAAAGCGGACGTTTTGCCTGCGGTGTCACGGCCAGCAAGGGGTAAAAACCGATATCCTTTCACGTCATTTTCTTGGTACGCCGGAATCCAGGCGGGGTCGCATTTCCGCCTATGGTTAGAGATTTCCCTGGATTCCGGTGTTCGCGGGGGTGACGGGTGACGGGCGTCTCGGCGCAACCTTTACGCAGGAATGGGAGCGAGGTGAAGGAAAGTGGAGGGCTTCTGTTGCCAGGTGCCCTCCGGAACCCCGCCCGAACCTGCAAAGGCGCGGGACTTAAAGTTTCGGTTGTACGACTGCGTTAAGCAGCGGCACGAACCGGAGCATAGTTGTCGTTGGCAACTATAAAGTTTGGTCCGGTAACGGCGGAACCCCACCGAGCGAAAACCATGCCTTTACTACGCACGTCGATCCTGTTTCGCCCCCGCAAATCCCCTCGTGCAACGACCAAACGAGAGGAGGGAATTGGTGGAGGCGCCGGGCACTGCCCCCGGGTCCGCAACGCTTATTCCACATAGCGTTTATCGCCATAGCCGGCGAACCGGCATTCCTAATATGCGCTGAATGCGGGTTTTTCGCAATGGTGCGGCCAGCGACCTCGACCATTAGGTTCGTTCGACGGAAAAGGTCCCTTTGCAATATTGGCTTTCCCAACTGCCGGAAGCGTTGTCCCCATCGAAGGCCAACTCGACACTACCCGCCGTAACACCGGCCATGCCAAGGTGCCCTTTCAGGTGCCCATCGTCGCCAATCTGCCCCCACGCCTCGGCCTGTTTATGGTTCTGTTGGTAGATCTTCGCAATCATGAAACCGAAACGAATCTCGGCTTCCGCAGTTATATTATCACAGTTGTTCCCCGAAGCCGGAAGTGTCCCCGACCACTTGCCGTCATATGCCGACGGCGTGCCATCTTTCGGGAAGGTTGCGCCGCATGCGGAGACCCCGACTACGACTGAGGCCAACAATATGGCGGTCGCGACCACGCGAAAGCTTTTCGAAACTTTAACGTACATAGAAAACAACATTTCGTGCTCCGTTGATAAATGATTAATGCCTGCGGAAACTATATAGACGGTCGCAAAGGGGCAACCGATTTTCCACTTTTTGTAGGTCCCTTTCAAAAGCGATAAGGCCCTGGTCAATGCCAAGTCCATTTCGGAGAGCTAAATAAAGGTGAACTCGAAACGTGCCATTTCAGCGGCTATCCCACCCGATAGGTCTAATACATTGATCTGAGTCAATGTAACAGAATCGCCTTCCGCCTAGCCTTTCCACGAGTTTAACGAGCCGGGAGAGGAAAATGCTGGAAATCGCGAATACGGACGCTGTTATTCCCAACCCATTCACACAGAAGGAAGAGCAGCCTCGGTTCGACGCTGTCCAGCAATTGATCGATCGCCGCCCGGTGACCCGGTGTCCTAAGGGGAAGACCCTTTTCCGCGAGGATGAGCCAGCCCGTTTCTCCTATTACGTTCTGAGCGGCACCGTCAAATTGTCGCGCTACATCGAATCCGGTGATGAGGTCCTGATCGACCTGATCGACGGCGGACGTTGGGTCGGGCTCGAACAGATTGCCAATTGCGGCGATCAGGGTTTTCACGCGGAAGTGGTTACCGCCGGCGCTGAGGTTGTCGCCGTTCCCAACGACGAGGTTTGCCGACTCATGGGCCGGTCGCCGGAGACGGCGTTGCAGATCACGGCGCTCGTCAGCGAAGCCATGGAACGGCTCGAGCAGCATATTGAATTCTTGAAGACCCGCACCGGCACGCAACGGGTCGCCGAATACATCCGTGGCCGCTGCGGCAGCCGAAATGGGGCCCAGGTCGTCGACCTGCCCTGCGACAAACTGTTGTTGGCGCGGTTCTTGGGGCTTCAGCCGGAGAGCTTTTCCCGCTGCCTGTCGAAGCTGAAACGCCTCGGTGTGACCGGAAAATACGGCAAGGGCATTCTGGTCAACGACGCATCGCGCCTGGCGAGTTGACGCTCGCCGTGGAGTCGGTGCCAGCCTCTTAGAAGGGCCCTATAATACGCAGTGCTTGGCGAAGTCGGCCGCCTCATTGGCCGTCCAGTTGCCCTTGTCCTTGTTCTTTAGGTCTTCGCACCATTCCTTAGAACCGACCTCAGGCGAACAAGCGGAGACGGTCATCGCCGCGCTCAGCGCGATGGCGGCGGCGAAGGCAAACCTACGGATTATCATCATTATTGAAAGTCCTCTCGATGGCGCCGAAACGGCGCGGTCGATCATTAGAGCGCCGGTTGATTGACATAACAAGAACCCTCGACGGTAACGTTCGCCGCAAGGCTCAACGCCAGCGGTACCGACCCTACGTCGGATTGACATGCCTCATGGCACGGCCGCAAGGGATCGCCGAAACTGAATCGTCAACGTGCAAACCGCGACCGACCATCCTTGGCGGCAATAAGGAGATGGCATGAATGGGGTGTGAGCGGTCATGCCTCCTGGCTCTGATAAGGTGTTGGGAGAGGCGGATAGGCTGCAGGCTGGATTGCTTTTTAGGGCCCTGCGACCCTGTCAA
>Ga0056126_10000484_pt1 | contig 13804 bp, 9 predicted proteins | sample WorMetLIZAISLAND_FD_71117 | JGI IMG/M metagenome (GOLD analysis project Ga0056126, IMG submission 71117) | Marine gutless worms symbiont microbial communities from Max Planck institute for Marine Microbiology, Germany - Inanidrilus manae... ...
AGCGTAGGCGTTCTTCCATCACGGAGCTTTCCTTCCACGGCATCAACACCTCCGGCCAAAGGGCCAAAAGTGTTACTCATGTCTCCGGAACGAAGTGTCACCTATGTCTCACGTCGGGCAACCTCAGGCCACTCGGATCGAAACCGGCGCCCGCTTTATCCCCTGGGTCGTTGCCGGTCATGGGGTCGTTTCCGATCTTGGACGAATGAACCTCGGCACCAATGAAGCCTGTCCTGGGAGGCGGGCTTTTTTTGTGACCAATGAGTGCGACTCCAGCGGTCGACCGTGACGAGAGGCGTATGTGTGCTAACAAGGGGCTCATGGGGTCGCCCCTCTAGCCCGCCAGCAGACGCAGGCTCCTATCTTGGCCGATGCGCTCGGCTGCGTCTGTGGCGTTGCCGATGAGTTTCGGCCGGTCGCGAAAAGCTAGGGGGTTTGCGCCAGACAGGTGATGGCGCCTTGCAAGAGGCCCACGCGGTTGAATGGGAGTAAGGATATTGGCCAGCCCAGAGCCTGAGAACGAGACACGCGGCGTTGTGACGCTAACGCACGTGATTGAGGGCGTCGTATTCACAGCAACTGGTCCTCAAAGGGCCGTTGAGCAGACAGTCGATAAGATCACCCGCGCGCTCGACTGGTACGACGCGCTAGCGAGTGAGGTAAAGCGGCAGCGAGAGGAAAAGCGCAAGCGGCTGGATAAGCTGTCCGTTAATACGCACGAAGAGCTGATAAGCTAGGCGCGACCTCCGATCCTGGGCATCATCCGCCCTTTGGCGCCCCCAAGGCGGCAGAGCCATGGAATAGATGCCCCGGGCGGGCGGGAACGCCCGTTAATCTGATCGCTTGCTGCGATTTGGCCCAGAGCCAGATGGTGTCGGAGCCGTCCGCTCCGTCTCGACTCGCGATCGACTCGGGCCCGAGTCGCTCCCGAGTCGTCCTCCGTAAGGGCCAATTTGCCGACATATTCTTCGTCGCGGCAGCCTCCGGTACGAAGGCAAGATGATTGACGGCCTTTCCGGAGAACTACTCTGTCGCGGCTCAATTTGCTTCCTAATTCTTGTTAACCACGTTTTATTATTCGTTAATCGACTATGAATATTGTATGGTGTGAGTCATGTAGAATCGTTAACGATTCGCTAACAGAATTGGGGCTAGACAAGAGGGGCAACTATTTCTCCAGGTTTCCAAAGGATTTCTCTCCGACCCGCAAAAACGACTCTGAGTCGAGCCGAGAAACATAGTTCAGGAGGCCGTAAGTCACCGAAAGACGCTGTAGCAATTTTTTGTCAGATTTAACCGTTTATTAAGAAAGACTCTTTACACGCCTTTCTATCATTGGCATATACGTCCTTGATTCTCCCTTACAGTTCCTGAGGATTGGAGCATGGCTACTAAATCGAAGCCTTCGGCGAAGGCGTCTGGCAAGACCAAACGAGCCACCGTCAAGAAGAAGACGGCGGCAAGATCTAAGGCGGCCAGGAAGACCGCGACCAGGGCCAAGACGGCCAGGAAGACAACTGCTCGCAAGACCGCGGCGAAGAAGACCACGCGCAAGACTGCAGCCAAGAAGAAGACGGCCGCTAAGAAGACGGCCGCTAAGAAGACTGCGCGTAAGACTGCGGCTAAGAAGACGACCGCCCGCAAGAAGACGACCGCTCGTAAGAAGACCACCGCTCGCAAGACAGCGGCCAAGCGGAAGCCAGCGGCGCGTAAGACGGCTGCGAAGAAGACGACCGCTCGCAAGAAGACCACCGCTCGCAAGACGGCGGCCAAGCGGAAGCCAGCGGCGCGCAAGACGGCTGCGAAGAAGACGACCGCTCGTAAGAAGACGACCGCCCGCAAGACCACCGCTCGCAAGACGGCGGCCAAGCGGAAGCCAGCGGCTCGTAAGACGGCGGCTCGTAAGACCACGGCTCGGAAGACGGCGGTCAAGCGGAAGCCAGCAGCGCGCAAGACGGCTGCTCGTAAGACTGCGGCCAAGAAGACCACGGCCCGCAGGAAGACGACCGCCCGTAAGACGACCACCCGTAAGACGGCTGCTCGCAAGACTGCGGCTCGCAAGACTGCGGCCAAGCGGAAGACGACGGCTCGCAAGCCCGCCGCTCGTAAGACTGCGGCCCGTAAGACGACCGCTCGGAAGCCAGCGGCGCGCAAGACGGCCGTGAAGAAGACTACAAGGAAAGCAGTCGCGAAGAAGCCTGTCGCGAAAAAGACTGCCGCCAAGAAGCCCGCTGCGAAGAAGACCGCCGCCAAGAAGTCGGTTGTCTCCAAGAGCGCGGCGCGGAAGCGGCCGGCTTCGCGTCCCTTTGTGCCAGCTTGGCACAATGGCGCGGCCCGTATGTGAAGCGCGGATCTTCCTGACTCGTTTGTTTTGATTTTGGCGAGACGAGTGCCCGAGGGTACCCGTCTCGCCCCATTTCTCCTCCGTTAACGCGCCGGTCGGCGGGCGCAGTGGCCCGTCCTGGCCCAGCAGCGCAGCGTCGCTCTGCGCCTCCTTGGCCGCGGCTGCGGTTCGGCCGGGTGGTCCTGATCTCCAATCGTTAAGGCTTCATTAACCGAGCATCGGCCAGCATCGCGCCGATGGGCGTTCCCATGCCTGCGCAAGCGCGGTGCGGAATAACCAGGTTCGGCTGCTTGGGGCCCGCTGCTTGGACCCGACAGCGCAGAAGCGGTGCTTGGAAAGCATGACCTCAGATTCGGCGGAACATCTAGTGGCTCGCAAGGCGGGAACGGCCACAGCCTGGCCTGTCGACGGTGCCGGCGGCCCGGAGGGCGTCGATGCGGGTGGCCTGGCGGCCCGACCCACGGACAGTGACGCCGATCTGCAGCGAGCCCCGCCCGGTATAGACTATCTCATCCAGGTCATTCAGGACCTGCGGCGCCAGAACCAGCGTTATCGCACGGCTTTGGAGGCTTTGCCCCTGGTCGGCGTGGCCTACAGCGACCCCGCCCTGAAGGACGAGCCGCTGGTCTATGCCAACCCGGGGCTCGCGACCTTGAGCGGCTATGCGCCGGAGGAGATCCTCGGCCGCGACGAGACCCTCTTCTATGGTCCGGAAACCGACTACCAGGCGCTCAGCGCGATCGAGCAGGCCAAGTCGGACCGGAGCCGCGTCACCGTCGAGCTGCAGTGCTATCGCAAGGACGGCAGCAAATACATGACGGAGCTGACCGTTGCGCCGGTGCTCGATGAGACCGGTGCGCTGCAAGCCTTTGCCTACCTCCACCGCGACAGCAGCGAGCGCCACGCCCTACGCCGGCTGGAGACCGAGCGGCGCCGCGAGCAGCTGCAGGGCCCGCACGCCAACTTTCAATTCATGGCCAATCTGATCCACGAGTTCCGCACGCCGCTCAACGCGATCATTGGCTTCGCCGACGTGCTGCAGAACGAAATCTTCGGCGAGCTGCCGCATCCCAAGTGCCGGGAATATGTGGGCGATATCATGGACAGCGGCGGCTATTTGCTTGATCTGGTCAACGAGATCTTGGACCTGGCCAAAGCAGATGTGGGCCGCCTCGAGCTGGCCGAAAGCCCGATCGATGTGGCCCACTCGATCCGCGCCAGCGTTCGCATGATCGAACCGCGCTCGCGTGCTGCCGCCGTGCAGCTCTCGACCGCCCTGCATCCCGATCTCCCCCGCCTCTATGCGGACGAGCGCCGGGTCCGGCAGATCCTCATCAACCTGCTGGCCAACGCGGTCAAGTTCACTCCGAGCGGCGGCGAGATCCTATTGACCGCCGATCGGGACGAGGGCGGTGGCTTGCTGATCTCGGTTCTCGATACCGGCATCGGCATGACCGAGGACGATCTACCAATCGCCGTCGCGCCCTTCGGGCAGATCGGCGGCGCGCGCCACGAGCCCTGGGAAGGCACCGGCCTGGGCCTGCCGCTGACCCGCAAGCTGCTGGAGATCCATGGCGGCTGCCTCGAGATCCTCAGCAGCAGCGGTCAGGGAACGATGATGATCGCGCGCTTTCCAGCGAACCGCGTGGTCGGCTAGCTCGGTCCCGATCGGGATCCGGGCCTCCTTGGGGCTCGGCGGGCCCTGCTCCCTGACACAGATTTTCCACAGATCTTTTCAGGATATTGCACGGCAAACGGCGCTCCCCGCCAGCTTGGTTTTAACCAGGTCTTAACCAGAGTTAAGCCAGGATTAGGCGATCGTTAACGCTATCCGGAAGCCTCTCGTTAACGCGCAAGCCGCCGCCGCGGCGGGTTTGGCGTGTCAGGCTTCGCAGAGTTTTTTGGATTCGCTCATGCCGGGCAAACCGCAGTACGCAGGCCTTCCGCAGGACCGGTCGCCGTCCTGGCCCGAGTTGGAGTCGCCTGCCCGCGGGCCGACCGCCGCGTCCAAGCCTTTCGGGCAGAACGCACCGGCCAAAGAGGGCGAGGCTGTGTCCGGCGAGCCTCCGCGCAGCCTCGCCGCGGTCTCGCGCAAAGCCGAAATCGCGGACGGTCTGATCATCCGACAGGTGGCAGACGCGGTGCGCGTCAATCCCGACAATGCGGGCCAGCTCGTCTCGATCGCTCTATCGCAGCATCCGGACCTGGCCCACCGTCTGGTGCTCGAGAGCATCAAACGCTGTCCCTCGGCGGCCTCGAAAGTTCTGGCCGCCGCGCGCATTTCGCGCTCGATCGGTGCGCGGCTCGTTGTCAGCGTCCTCTTCGCCATGGCTTGCGAAAAGCTGCTGGTCGGCGAAGCGAGTGCGCAGCCCGCCGATTCACCGATCGCCGAGCCGTCCGGCGGTGCGTCGCCGGTACAGTTCGCCGCGCTGCTCGCCGGCATCAACGCCGCCTTGGCCATGACCTCCGGCCAAGCCGAGGCAGAAGAAGGCGAGCCTGAAGACCTGTCCAGTGCACCCGATGGCGCGCTGGCCGATCTCTTCGAAGCCCAGACCATAGTTACGCAGTCGGCGGTGCAGCCCGACCTGCTCGGCATAGACGCAATCGATAGTGTGGAGGTCAGTGAGACTCTGACCGATGAAGCGCCGCCGCCGGACGGCACGCAGCGTGTTGGGGGATTGGCAGCGGCGGAGCCGATGGCGAGTCAGGCCGCATCGCAGTTGGAGACGGAGGAGACGCTCAGCGTCGCACACGAACCGGAGCAGACCTTGGCGCGCGCCGTTGGTGACCCGGCCCCGCCGCATCTCGGCGACCCGAGCGGCGGGTCGGATAGCACGTCCGACGATGCAGAGGCGTCTGCCCCCGGCGCGGCAAGCGCAATCGGCGATCAGGACTTGCTGAATCTGTGGCTGCGCAACTTGGCCGAAAAGCAAGCCCTGCGACCCACGGATGGCGATGACTGGCTCGCCGGTAGCGGCCGAGATGACCATCTCCAGGGGCTGGCCGGCAATGATTACCTCTTCGGCGGCGGTGGTAACGATCGACTGGACGGTGGTGCGGGCGCCGACGTTCTTTACGGCGGGCAAGGTCGCGACCTGCTGACCGGCGGCGGCGGTAACGACTATCTTTCGGGCGCGCAGGGTAGCGACTGGCTGCTCGGCAACGGAGGCCGCGACCAGCTGTCGGGCGGTACCGGCAACGACTTTCTGTTCGGCGGCGGCGGCGGCGACTGGCTCTATGGCGGCAGCGGCGCCGACGCTTTGGACGGCGGTGGCGGCGATGACGGTCTGTCCGGTGGTGACGGCAGCGACTTCCTCAACGGCGGCGCGGGCAACGACAACCTGCACGGCGGTCGGCACGACGACTGGCTCGAGGGCGGTCGGGGCTCCGACGATCTTTACGGTGGCGCGGGTGACGACATCCTGCTGGGCGGCGACGGCGGTGATCGGCTTGCGGGCGGTGCCGGCGACGATCAGTACCGAATTTCGGACGGCGAGACCGGAACCGATGTGATCTTCGATGACGAGGGCGAGAACTTCCTCGTCCTGGAAGACTTCCCGGCCGATGCCGCGGTCTGGGCCCGCGAGACCGACAATGGCGATCTGGAGATACTGCTACGCGCCGTGGACGGCAGCGACAGTCTGGTTGCAATCGTCGAAGGCTACGCCGACACGCCGTCCGCCTTCGCCGGTGTCGCCATCGACGGGCGTTTTCTCAGCACAGCCGAATTGGTCGGCGGAGCTGATATCCTCGGCTCCGGCGACGACGTCATGACCGCAGGCGCCGGGGCCAACTGGATCTCCGGCGGGGCCGGGGCCGACCACCTCGATGCCGGCGCGGGCGACGATTGGCTGATGGGCGGCGAAGGCAGCGATCACCTCTACGGCGGGGGCGGCCACGACCTGATCGAAGGCGGCGCCGGCGCCGACTGGTTGGCCGGCGGGGCCGGCGACGATCTCTACGTCGTCGCCGACGGCGAGGGCCCCGACAGCGTGTTCGACCAGGAGGGCAACAACCTGATCCGCCTGGACGGTTTCGCCGACGACTCCACCGCCTGGGGCCGCATGACCCAGGACGGCGCGCTGGAGATCCTGGTGCGCGATGGCGACGGTGCCGATAGCCTCGTGGCGCTGGTCGAAGATTACGAGGCCGCGCCCGATGCCATGGCCGGCATCGAGATGAACGGCCGCTGGATTGCGACGGACGCCCTGCTGGCTGGCCCTGAGCGCACGAACGACTGCCCGCCGCACGAGCCACCCACCGAGCCGCCCACGGAGCCCCCCACAGAGCCGCCCGTCAAGCCGCCGGGAATCTTGCAGCTCGAAGTCGGCGGCGACGAGTCGATCGTCGTTCCCGAGTCGGGCTACGTCGAGCTGCCGGCCTTTGCCGAGGAGCCGCTCGACGGCGAGGACGAGGCCGACACGGCGCTGATGTGACAGCCGCCGCCCGCTTCCCGCGCGGGAATCCAGGTCGTTGAAGATTTGCCCTTCGGCCGACATTGGAGATCCGAATGCAGTCTGAGGCCAAGGTTCAGGAAGATCCTCGGAAGACCCGCCGCCGCGGCGCGGCCAGGGCTTCGGCCAAGGCGTCCGCCAGGGGAGCCACCAGGGGGCCCACCGGGGCGCCCTCCGGAGCTTCGACCTGCGATCCCCTGCTGCTCTGCCTGGTCCACCTGACGCGACACTTCTACAAACCGGTCAGCTCGGCCGAGGTCGCCAGCCTGAGCAGCGAGCGGGGCGGCCGCATGACGGCGCAGGGCTTTCGGCTGGTCGCGACCAAGCTCGGCTATCGGACGACCGTCTTTTCGGTCAGCGGCGCCCGCCTGCTGGAGGCGCCGCTTCCACTCGTCCTGATCGCGCGTGGCAGCGGCGCGCCGCGCTTGATCGTGGAGCGCGGCAACGGCGACCTCTTCGCTCTCGATCCGGCAAGCGGCGAGCGCAACCGCCTGTCGCTGGCCGAGGCTGAATCCTTTGCAGACGAGATGATCGCGGTAAAGCCGGCTACGGAGAAACGCCGGGAGGAGAACTGGCGTCACCTGCTGCGCCGTCGGGCGCGCGGCGCGATCCGCGAGCTGCTACTGGCTTCGTTGCTAATCAACCTCTTCGTACTAGCACCACCGCTGTTCCTCATGGCGATCTTCAACAAGGTCATCACCTTCGGCGCGATCGACACCTTGCATGTGCTTGCGCTCGGCATGCTGGCGGTCTACGGCTTCGATGCGCTGCTGCGCGGTATCCGCGGCTATGTCTCGAACCACACTGCCGCGCGGCTCGATGCCCTGCTCGGCTCGGAGGTCGTGCAGCGGCTGCTGCGGCTGCCCTATCGCCACTTCGAGAGCACCTCGGTCGGCCTGCTCAATGAGCGGCTCCGGCAGCTCGACGTGATCCGCCAGTTCTTCGCCGGGCAGATGCCGCTGGTGCTGATCGACCTGGCCTTCGTCGCCTTGTTCTTGGGCGTGCTCTTTGTGATCTCCGGCACCATTGCCTGGATCGCCGCCGCAGCGATCCCGCTCTTCGTGCTGCTGTCGCTCGCCTGCCACCACAGCCAGAAGCGCTACGTCGAGCAGAGCTTCCTCAGCCAGGCGGCCAAGACCTCGGTGCTGGCCGAGACGGTGAACAACGCAGTGACCATCAAGTCGCTCGGCCTGGAGAGCGAGATCGAGCGCCGCTGGGGCGAACGTCTGGCGCTGGCGGCCACAACCGGCTTCCAGGCCAACAACCTCGCCAGCGTGATCGCCGCCACCGGCAGCGGCCTGCAGCATCTCGTCATCCTCGGCATCATCTACATCGGCGCGCGCGAGGTGATCGCCGGCGAGCTGTCGCTCGGCGCCTTGATCGCCGCCAACCTGCTGGCCGCTCGCACCCTGGGTCCGGCGCGCAAGGTCGTCTCGGCCTGGGCCCAGCTACAGGAGGTGCGCGCCGCTTTCCGCCGGCTCGACGCGATCATGGAGGAAACGCCCGAGGCCGCGCCCGGCGAGCTCGCGCCGTTGCCGGAGCTGAGCGGCGCCATCGCGCTCGAAGACCTGACCTTGCAGGTTGCGCCCGATCGGCCGCCGGTGTTGAAGGACCTCAGCCTTGAGATTGCGCCTGGTTCGATCGTCGTCATCGTCGGCAGCTCGGGCGCCGGCAAGACCACTCTGGTGCGTGCGCTGGAGGGCGTCTACCAGGCGAGCGGCGGTCGCGTGCTGATGGACGGGACCGACATTCGCCACGTGCCGCCTGCTCAGCTGCGCGCCCAGCTTGCCGTGGTGCCGCAGGAGGTGCAGCTCTTCGCCGGCACCATCCGGGAGAACATCGCCATTGGACTGCACGCGGTGGACCCGGCCCGCGTGGTTGCGGCGGCCAAGTTCGTCGGCGCGCACGACTTCATCGAACGCCTGCCGGACGGCTACGAGACGCGCTTGAGCGATTCCGGCGCCGGCCTCTCGGCCGGCCAGAAGCAGCTCATCTGCATCGCCCGTGCGTTGATCCGCAACCCGCGCATCCTGATCATGGACGAAGCGACCAGCGCGCTGGATCGCGAGACCGAGCGGCGCCTCATGGCCAACCTAAAGCGTGCCGGCAAGGGACGGACCATCGTCATGGTCTCACACCGTCCGGCGCCGGCGGCGATCGCCGACCTGGTGCTGCGCCTGGCCGATGGCAAGGTCGCGCCGCTCGCCGTGCAGGCCAAGCTGGTGCAGCTCTCGCCGGGCGACGAGCCGGCCCGGGTATCGCTCGCCCCCGGGGCTACGCCAGAGGCTGCGGCCGGAACCCCAGCGGAGACCAGGGCGAGCCATGGCTGACGCGCTGCCCTCCGCCGGCGCCCCGCACCGCGTCCAGATCTCCGCGCCGCGCCGCGAGTTCCTGCCCGAGGTGCAGGCGCTGCGCGAGGACGACCATTCACCGGCGGCGCGCTGGCTGCTCGTCGCCGTCGCCCTGATCGTGGCTGCCGCTTTGGCCTGGGGGCTGCTCGGCCGTGTCGAGCAGGTTGCCACGGCGCCCGGTCAGGTGCGACCCGCCGGCAGTGTCATGACGGTCAATCATCCGGACGGCGGCCGGGTGACCGGCGTCTGGGTCGAAGTCGGCGAGCGGGTCGAGGCCGGACAGACCCTGGTGGGGTTGGACTCGGCACTGCTGGACGGAGAGATCGCCAAGCTCGCCGGTCAGCGGGCCGCGCTGGAAGCCGATCTCGCCCGACTGCAAGCCGAGGCCGAGAGCGGTAAGCTCGACTTCCCTGTCGAGCTGGCGCGCAGCTATCCTGATCTGGTGGAAGCCCAGTGGCGGCTCTACGAGGCTCGCCAGGAGTCTTTGAGCGGGCGGCGCACGGCGTCCGACCGTCTGATCGAGCAGCGCCGCAGCGATGTGGCCGTGCTGGATCAGCGCATCGGCCAGCTGCGGCGTAGCCTGGCGATCATCGAAGAGCAACGCAGCTCCGCCGCCACCCTGATGGAGGCTGGCTACTTCCCCAAGTTGAAGTACCTTACCATGGAGCGCGAGGTTAGCGAGCTACAGGGGCAGCTTGGCGAGGCGCGACAGAGCCGTCGCGGCGCAGCGGCGGCCCTCTCAGAGGCGGAGAACCAGCGGGCAGCCATCGACCACGAGTGGGAGGTGGAGATCTTCCGCGAGCTGGCGGCAGCGCTGGACGAATATGAATCCCTCGGCAAACTGCTGTCGCAGCAGGAGACTCGGCAGGCGGCACTGGTCGTCTCCGCACCCGCCGCCGGCATCGTACAGTCGGTCGAGGTGAAGAACGTCGGCCAGTCCGTGGCGCCGAACGAGCCGCTGTTGACCATCGTACCCGACAGCGAGCGTCTGGTGATCGAAGCCCGAGTGCCGGACCGCGACATCGGCCATGTTTCGCTGGGCCAAAGCGCGACGGTCAAGGTGCGCACCTTCGACTTCATCCGCTACGGCACCTTGGCCGGCAAGGTGGAACGCATCGCCGCCGATGCGACCAGCGACGCCGAGGCGGGGGAGAGCTTCTTCTTGGTTCAGGTCGCGGTCGAGGACAGTAGCGAGAACAGCGGCGAGGGTCCGGCGCTTGGTACCGGCATGCTGGTGGACGTGGACTTCCACGTCGGCGAGCGTTCGATCCTATCCTACGTCACCGACCGCATCACCACCACGGCGGCCAAGGCCTTTCACGAGCGCTGAGCAATGGCGGGACGAGCCTAGCCGCGATGGTGGCTTGGTCGTCCGCGTTGTCTCCACTATGCTCCGGCCAACGACTCCAGCGGGTCTCCTGCCGTTGGAGCCTCGATCCCTCATCGACCGCCGGAATCCCAGCCATGATGCTCAAGCTGCGCAATGCGCTTTCGTCCGAGGCTCTTGCACAGATTCGCAACGACCTGGCCGCCACGCAAATGCAGGACGGCGCCGTCAGCGGGAAGGCCTCGCTGAAACAGAATCTGCAGTCGCCGCACGGCAACCCGGCCATGCAGAAGGCGACGCAGATCATAGTGCAGGCGCTCAGCCGTCAGCCGGAGTTCACGGCTTATGCGGTGCCCAAGCAGATGACCGTCGTCTTCAACCGCTACGACGTCGGCATGCACTATAAGAACCACATGGACGCGGCGCTGATGGGCGGCCTCAATCGCCAGCCCCTGCGCTCCGATCTCTCCTTCACCCTGTTCCTGAGCGAGCCCAGCGAGTACAGCGGCGGCGATCTGGTGTTGGAAAGCCCTTGGGGCGAAGTGCGCGTCAAGGAGCCGGCCGGCACCGCCTTCGTCTACCCCTCGAACATGCTGCACCGGGTCGAGACCGTGACCGAGGGCAGCCGCCTGGCGGCGATTGGCTGGGTGCAGTCCATGTTCCGCGACCAGGCGCAGCGCGAGATCCTGTTCGACATCTACAAGCTGCGCGCCGACTTGGTGAGCCAGTTTCCCGATTCGGAGTATCAGGAGCGGGTCGATCGGATCCGCGAAAACCTCGTGCGCGCCTGGGCCGAGGTTTGAGCCGGTCCCGTTCGGCCTCCGGATCTAGTTGCTGTCGGTAGCTGGCTCGGCGCTGGCCTGCGCTTCGGCCAGTAGCCAGGCGCGGAAAGCATCGGTTTCCGGGCGCTTGGCGCTGTCCTTCGGCCAGACCAGGAAGTAGCCGAAGCGGGTCGGCAGGCAGAGGTCGAAGGGCCAGACCAGCCGGCCGGTCGCCAGATCGTCGGCGACCAGGGCGGTGGAGCCGAGCGCGACGCCCTGTCCTTCGGCGGCGGCCTGCAAGACCAGCGCGTGATCGGTGAAGCGCGGTCCGGGTTGCGCATCGACCTGGGTCGCGCCGGCGGCGGTCAGCCAGGCATCCCAGTCGGGCCATTCGCCGTAGGCGCTGGCCCATTCCAGATGTAGCAGTGTGTGATGGCGCAGGTCGTCCGGCTCGTGCAGTGGCGCCGGCCCTTCGAGCAGGCGCGGACTGCAGACCGGGAAGACCTCCTCGGCGAAGAGGCGCGCCGAGTCCAGGCCGGGATAGACGCCGCTGCCGTAGCGGATCGCCAGGTCAAATCCCTCGCGCTCCAGACTGACCAGCCGCATCGAGGTCTCGATCAGCACGTCAAGCTCCGGCTGCACCTGGCGCAGGCGCTCAAGGCGGGCGACCAGCCAGGTCGCCGCGAAGGAGGGCTCCACCGAGACGGTGAGCAGGCGCCGTGCCCCTCGGGCGCGCATCCGGCCGACGCCGCGCACCAGGCTGTCGAAGCCGTCGCGCAGGTCGGTGTAACCGGCCTCGGCCGCTTCGGTCGGGCGCAGCGCTCGCTTGACCCGGGTGAAGAGCGCGACCCCCAGGTCCTCCTCCAGAACTCGCAGCTGCTGACTCACCGCCGCTGGCGTGACGTGCAGTTCTTCGGCCGCCTTGGCCACGCTCAGATGGCGGGCAACGGCCTCGAAGGCGCGTAGGGCGTTGAGCGAGGGAAGGCGCGGCGGCATGGCTCAAATCAATTTAGAATTTCTTAATTTAAGTTTCACGAAACCTGGTTTGGCGGTCAGTCAGCGCCGAATTATCTTTGTATGAAAGATAGTTATAGATGCGGAGTTCGGCACTGATGAGTGAAGCGGCATCATATCTAAATCATAGCCAGGGCGCCATAAGCATTACCGGAAGCGCGGCGCTCGCGCCGGATGCAAAGCCTGCCGCCGGCGGGCAGCGCGACCGGGACCGGGCCGCGGCGCTGCATGAGCTGCGCGCCCTCGACGACCGCCGGCTGCAGGACATCGGCGTGCGGCATGACGACGTGGCGGCGATGCTCGCGACAGCAACCGGCACGACCCGCGTGCGGCTTGCCTTGGTCGCCTTCGCGCGTTGGCTTGGCGCGGCGGACCGGGTCATCCTGACCACGGCAGCCCTGTTTCTCGGTTTGGCGGTGCTGTTGCCGGAGCAGTTCCTCGACAGCCTGCGCTTCACCCTCGACTCGCTCTGGTTCGTGGCGCCCTTCCTGCTGCTCTCCGCGGTGCTCGCCGCCGGCCTTTCGGCGAGTGGCGCCGACCGGCCGTTGGCTCGGATCCTCTCTGGGCAGTCCTGGCGGATCGTCGTTGCGGCGGCCGCCTTCGCCGCGCTCTCGCCGCTCTGCTCGGTGAGCGTAGTGCCGCTGGTTGCCGGCTTGCTGAGCGCCGGAGTGCCGCTAGCGCCGATCATGGCCTTCTGGGTCGCCTCACCACTGATGGACCCGGAGATGTTCATCCTCACAGTGACCATCATGGACCTGCCCTTCGCCTTGGTGCGGGCCGGCAGCGCGCTGGCGATCGGCCTGGCCGCTGGCTTCGCGACCCTCGCCATAGCGCGCCACCCGGTCTTCGCCGCGCCGCTGCGGCCGGGCACGGCGGCCGCCGGCTTCTCCAGCGTCTGGAGCTGCAGCATGTCGGCCAGTGACGCAGGTGGGGTCGACGATAGGGCGGCGTCCGCCGGTTGGATCTTCTGGCGCGACCCGGCGCGGCGCGCCGCCTTCCGGCGGCAGAGCCTGGCGATCGGCATCTTTCTGCTGAAGTGGCTGACCCTCGCCTTTCTGATCGAAAGCCTGATGGTCGCCACCATCCCCGGCGAGATGGTGGCGCAGTGGCTCGGCGGCCGGCAGTGGTGGGTGGTACCGGCCTCGGTGCTGGTCGGCATCCCGACCTATCTGAACGGCTACGCCGCCATGCCCACCGTTTCCGCCCTGATGGACATGGGCATGCAGCCGGGTGCGGCGCTCGGCTTCATGACGGCGGGCGAGGTTACGAGTCTGCCGACTGCGATGTCGGTGCTGGTCTTGGTGCGGCGGCCGGTCTTCTTGCTCTACCTCGCCCTCGGACTCGGCGGCTCCCTGCTCGCCGGCGGCTTCTATCAAATGGCGCTGTCGATTTTCTAAGCGCGCATAAGAAAAAGAGGCACCGGACATCCGGCCCGGTGCCCCTGACTTCAGGCTATAGGTTTCAGGTTGAAGGTCGGCCGCTCAGCCGCCGTCGATCGAGTTCTTGATGTTCTCCGGCGTGCCGTACTTGTCCAACTCGTCCTGGAACTCCTT
>Ga0056126_10000492_pt1 | contig 13702 bp, 16 predicted proteins | sample WorMetLIZAISLAND_FD_71117 | JGI IMG/M metagenome (GOLD analysis project Ga0056126, IMG submission 71117) | Marine gutless worms symbiont microbial communities from Max Planck institute for Marine Microbiology, Germany - Inanidrilus manae... ...
ACTGCTCAAGATCATCTACGACACGTTGAAGAACGGCTGGGTCTTCGAGGACTTCCCGGCCTTCAAAATCACGGGACAGCAAAATCCCGCTGGACAATCATCATAGGAGAACGCGAGTTATGGAACCCGTCCACGCAGCCTTCATCGGCCTGGGCAACATGGGCTATCCCATGGCCGGGCATCTGGCGAAGGCCGGCCACACCGTCACCGTCTACAACCGTACCCGGACCAAGGCCGAGGCGTGGGTGGCCGAGCACGGCAGGAGTCTCGCCGACTCGCCCGCCGGGGCCGCGCGCGGCGCCGCCATCGTGTTCACCTGTGTCGGCAACGACGCCGACCTCAGGAGCGTCGTGCTCGGAGAGACGGGCGTCCTCGCCGGCGTCGAGCCGGGCGCGACGTTCGTCGACCACTCGACGGTGTCCGCCATCGTCGCCCGCGAGCTGGGCGAGTTGGCCAGTGCCAAGGGCGTCGGGTTCCTCGATGCACCAGTTTCCGGAGGCCAGGCCGGGGCGGAGAACGGCCAGTTGACGGTGATGGTCGGCGGCGACGAGGCGGTGTTCACTGCCGCCGAGCCGGTCATGCAGGCCTATTCCCGCGCCGTCACCCTGATGGGCGAGGTGGGCGCGGGTCAGCTTACCAAGATGGTCAACCAGATCTGCTGCGTCGGCATCCTCCAGGGCCTTGCCGAAGCGATGAATTTTGCCACCCGCGCCGGCCTCGATGGCGCCAAGGTCGTCGATGTCATCTCGAAGGGCGCGGCGCAGTCGTGGCAGATGGACAACCGGGCGATGACCATGCTGGAGGACCGCTTCGATTTCGGCTTCGCCGTCGATTGGATGCGCAAGGACCTCGCCATCGTCATCGAGGAGGCCCGCCAGAACGGTGCGCTCTTGCCGGCGACGGCGCTGATCGAGCAGTTCTATGCCCAGCTTCAGGGCCGCGGCGGCGGCCGCTGGGACAATTCCGCGCTGATCCGTCTGCTGCGGTAGGGCGTTGGGGGACAGGGGAGAGGTGGCGTCATGCCAAAACGTCATCGCGAGCCGCCGTCAGGCGGCGCGGCGATCCAAGAGTGCTGGATTGCCGCGGCGCTTCGCGCCTCGCAATGACCATCCCCGCCTGTCTCTTCGTTCTTCGGTGAATTTCTAACGCAGGGGAATGATGAGCGTCGGCGGCGGGTCCAGGGCGGAGCGCACGTCCCAGACGTATAGACCTGCTTGGCGCCGCGGTTGATGACGCGCCCGGGGCATTGTGGCGGGCGACCGCCGCATCCGTGATCACCCGCAACTGGCCGGTGATGTTGAGCCCGGCATCGATGATCCGCTGGGCGTTGGACGGGCTGATGGTGGCGCCGGCCATGGTGATTCGCCCGGTTTCCTTGACGTACTTGATGCTGAGCAGGTTCTCGTTGCCGCCGGAAGAAGGCGACCATGCGGGTACGCAGCAGGTCGCCGGACTTGCGCCAGTGGACCTTGAAGATGCCCCCTCTGGCGGACGTAATTGGCTTCGTGGGTGGCCGAATCCCGCTTGAAATCGGCGATCACGGCGTTGGCCTTCTCCTGCTCCTCGAGGGAGTCGATCTTGCGGTCGCGAACCTCCTGATAGAGGGCAGCGCGGGCCACATAGCCGTCGAAGATCATGTCGTAGTAACCGCTGCGGCTGATCTCGATCTCGACATCGAAGCGGACGGGGACGTAGCACCCGGCCAGCGCCGGCAGGCACAGCAGGGCCATTGACGAGCCCGAACCGCCTGATCCTTGTTGAGTTTCCCAGTCATCTCGGGCGCCATCATAGCCCGGCGGGCGGTGGCGACAAGGACCCCAGACCAAGTTGGATAGTCGGTGACTCATCCCGACATCCTTCGACATGCGGCTCCGCCGCTGCTCAGGATGAGGAATGTTGTTTCTTTTCAGTAAATTACCTCATGCTGAGCAGGCGCATCAGCGCCGTGTCGAAGCATGTTCCATGAGGTCCCCTCGGTGCATCCCGTCATCAATCCCCGGTTTTGGCCCGTTGCCATAGGGCCTCAAGCTCGTCTAGGTGGGCATCCTCGGGGCCGCGGCCCTGGGCGGCGAGCAGGGCTTCGATGCGGCGGAAACGCTGTTCGAACTTGGCGTTGGCCCCGCGCAGGGCCGATTCGGGGTCGATCTCCAGCTTGCGGGCGACGTTGACGCAGGTGAACAGCAGGTCGCCGACCTCGTCGGCGAGCCGCGCGGGATCGGCCGCCGCGGCGATCTCGCTGCCCAGTTCCTCGGTTTCCTCGGCGAATTTGGCCAGGGCCGAGGCGGCGTCCGGCCAGTCGAAACCGACCCGGGCGGCGCGTTTCTGCAGTTTCGCGGCGCGGGTGAGGGCGGGCAGGACGGCGATCACCCCGTCCAAGGCGCCGTCGCCATCCGCTTCTCCGTTGGCCTCGGCCCTGGCCTTGCGCTCTTGGGCTTTCTGCGCCTCCCAGGCGATGGTCTGGCCGGCGGAACCGTCCACGGACGCATCGCCGAACACGTGGGGGTGGCGGCGCCAGAGCTTGTCGCTGATGGACCGCGCCACATCGTCGAAATCGAACACGCCGGCCTCGGCCGCCATCTGGGCGTGGAACACCACCTGGAGGAGGAGATCGCCCAACTCGTCCTTCAGCGCCTCCATGTCGCCGTGCTGGATGGCGTCGGCCACCTCGTAAGCCTCCTCGATGGTGTGCGGCGCGATGGTGGCGAAGGTCTGCTCGACATCCCACGGGCAGCCGCTTTCCGGATCACGCAGCCGCGCCATGATCTCGAGCAGGCGGGCGATTTCGCTCATACGGATCTCCGATGCAACAAGGCGGCATGGGGGAGGAAGACGCGTGATCCGATGCCAAAACGGGCACCACCTCGAACATCAAATTGTCGTATAATGAATATTATGGAAAATATCGTATTCATGTTTCTTTCAAGGATGTTGAAATATCTTCCAACGGTTTCAATAGAGCACAACCCTAGGCTCCGATTCACGCCCTCACCTCGATGACCTGGCCGTCGTAGGCGGGCTCGACGCCGGCCGGCAGGCGTGCCGCCAGTTCGGGGTAATCGAGTTCGCTGCCGAGGTGGCTGAGCACAGCGTGGCGGGGTCCCACCCTTTCGATCCAGCGGAGTGCCTTGTCGACGTCGCAGTGGGTCGGATGGTCGTAGTCCACAAGCGTGCCGATGATCCAGGCGTCGATGCCGGCGAGCACCTCGAAGGCGTGTTCGGGCAATTCGACCACGTCGGTCGTATAGGCGAAGGCCCCGAAGCGGAACCCCAACGTGGTCGAAAACCCGTGATCCTGCTCGAACACGGTCGTGGCAATGGCGCCAACCGAGAATTGGTCGCCGTCGCCGATCTCGTGTGGCGTCAGCATCGGCTTGTAGTAGAACCGCGCGCCCGGTGCCAAAGGCTCGAACACGTAGCCGAAACGCTCGCGGATGGCCTCCAGCGTCTTGACGTCGGCGTAAATGTCCAGCGGCGTGTTCAGCGAGCGGTTGATGGCCCGGAGGTCGTCGATGCCATGCAGGTGGTCGGCGTGGTAATGGGTGTAGATCACCGCATCCAGGGTTTTCACCTCGGCGGCGAGCAACTGCTCGCGCAAATCCGGCGAAGTATCGACGAGGACGCGGGTTTCGCCTTCTTCGACGAGGATCGACGGTCGCGTGCGTCGGTTTTTCGGGTTTTCCGGATCGCACTGGCCCCAACCCCAGTCGATCGTCGGGGTGCCGCTCGACCCCCCGGAGCCGAGCACGGTGACCCTCATTGGCGCTCCGCCGTGGGGCGCTCTGCCTTGGAAAACAGGCGAAAGAAGTTGTCGGTGGTGGCGCTCGCGAATGCCTCGATGCCGAGCCCCTGCACCCGAGCGACCTCGGCCGCCGTGTAGGCGGTGAATGCCGGCTCGTTGGTCTTGCCGCGCTTGGGCACCGGCGCGAGGTACGGGGGGGGCATCATCGGTCTCGACCAGAATCCGCTCCAAAGGCAGCAGCGACGCCGTCTCGCGCAGTTCGTCTGCCTTCTTGAACGTCACCACCCCGGAGAACGAAATGTAGAAACCCAATCCGACCGCCGTTTCAGCCAGTTGCCGGGTGGAGCTGAAGCAATGGCAGGACGCCGGTGAAGGCCCCCTCGGCGTACTCTTCGCCGAGGATCCGGGCCGTGTCGGCATCCGCCTCACGGGTATGGACGACCAGCGGCAGATCGGCTTCGCGGGCGGCGGCGATGTGGGCGCGGAAGCTCCGCTGCTGCGATGCGCGCGGACTGTGCTCGTAGTAGTAGTCGAGCCCGGTTTCGCCGAACCCGACAACCTTCGGGTGCTGGGCCATGCGGATCAGGTGCTGGGCGGTGACCTCCTCAGGCTCGCTGGCCGCCTCGTGGGGATGGATGCCGACGGTGCACCAGCAGACGTTATCGAAACATTCCGCAAGCGCCAGCACCCGATCGAAGCGCGTGACGTGGGTGCAGATGGTCAGCATCACGTCGACGCCCGCTTCGCCCGCCCGGTCAACGACGCCGTCGAGGTTGTTGGCAAACTGGGGAAAATCGAGATGGCAGTGGCTGTCGACCAGCATCGGGATCAGCCGTCCCCCTGCCCCGCGGCGCCCTTCCCTTCGCCTTCATCCTTGACAATGCGCGGAAACACGCCCGCCGGCTTCGGCAGCGCCGTGCCGGCACCGAGGGCGTGGTCGCTCCCCAGGTGCGCGAACGTCCGGCGGGCATCGTCGACGGCGAGCTGATCGAGGAGCCGAGCCCCGGCACCCGGTGCGAACGGCTGGGCGAGGATGGCGAGATGCCGGATGGCCTCGCACAGCACGTAGAGGACAGTCGCCATGCGCTCGGGGTCGGTCTTGCGGAGCACCCAGGGCGCCTGACGGTCCACATAGGCATTGGCCGCCCGGACGACCACCCAGATGGCTTCCAGGGCATCGTGGAAGGCCTGGACGTCGATGGCGGTGCGCACATCGGCGATGAGGCCATGACAGGCGGCGAGCAGCGCCGTGTCGTCGTCGGTGTACGGGCCCGGCGTCGGCACCGTGGCGCCGCAATTCTTTGAAACCATCGACAGAACACGCTGCGCCAAGTTGCCGAAATCATTGGCGAGGTCGCCATTGATCCGATGGACGACGGCGGCGTGCGAGAAATCTCCATCATTGCCGAACGGCACCTCGCGCAGCATGGCGTAGCGGACCTGATCGAGGCCGTAGGTCTCGACCAGATGCAGCGGGTCGATGGCGTTGCCGAGGGACTTGGACATCTTCTGGCCCTCGACCGTCCACCAGCCGTGGGCGAACACCCGCTTCGGCGGATCGATCCCGGCGGCCATCAGGAAGACCGGCCAGTAGACCGCGTGGAAACGCAGGATATCCTTGCCCACCATGTGAAGGTCGGCCGGCCAATAGGTTGAAAACAGGTTCGAGTCCGTCTCCGGATAACCGACGGCGGTGATATAGTTGGTGAGCGCATCGAGCCACACGTACATGATGTGCGCGTCGTCGTCCGGCACCGGGATTCCCCATTTGAAGGTGGTGCGCGAGACCGACAGATCCTGCAGCCCGCCGGAAACGAAGCTCACCACCTCGTTGCGGCGCGTTTTCGGCAGGATGAAGTCCGGATTGGCCTCGTAGAAGGCCAGAAGCCGGTCCTGCCAGGACGAGAGCCGGAAGAAGTAGCTGGACTCCTCCACCCACTCCACCGGCGCGCCGGAGGGCGCCAGCTTGCCGCCGTCCGGCCCCTCGGTGAGTTCGTTCTCGGTGTAGAAGGCCTCGTCGCGGACGGCGTACCAGCCGGCGTAGCTGCCGAGATAGATCTCGCCCCGCTCGACCAAGCGTTTCCACAGCGCCTGGCACGAGTGCACGTGGCGGTCCTCGGTGGTGCGGATGAAGTCGTCGTTGGTGAAGTCCATGATCCGTGCGAGATCGCGGAAATTCTCGGATACCTGGTCGGTGAACGCTTGGGGGGCGACACCGGCGGCGTCGGCCGCCTTCTCCACCTTCTGGCCGTGCTCGTCAGTGCCCGTGAGAAAGCGGACGTCATAGCCGTCGAGCCTTTTGAACCGGGCCAGCACGTCGCACGCCAGCGTCGTGTACATATGCCCGATGTGCGGCACGTCGTTGACGTAGTAGATGGGCGTGGTGACGTAGTAGCGCTTGTCGGTCGCGGCCATGGGAGATCGGTCCACTTCGGGGGCGCTGGTGCGCCGCCGTGGGATCACGGGCGAACGGCGCGCTCGAGACCCAGGAAAACGTTGAGAAACACCTGCTTACGGTCGAGGTTCGCGCCGTCGACGCGGCCCAGGAGACCGCTGGTCTTTTCCCACACCTCAAGCCAGCGATCAAGGCCGGCCGCCGGCGCCAGCCGGGCGACCACCGCCGCTTCGTCGTCCTCAATGTCCCCATCGGTGGGCACCGCACCGGCGCGAAAGCGGATCAGCCGCTGCAGCCAGCGGCGTACGAGGTCGGCGGCGACGGCAAAGGCATCCTCACCGCCGGTCCGGCCGAAGCGGTCGGCAAACCGGTGCAACGCTTGCACGTCCGTGCCCGGCAGACCCGCAAGCAGCACCATCAACTCGCCGTGCAGCGCGAGTCCACCATGGTCGGCGAGGGTGATCGCGCGCCCGATGCTGCCTTCGGCGAGGTGGGCGAGGAGGACGCGGTCACCGCCGGCAATGTCGGGGCGATACCGCTCGATCAGCGCCTCCACAGTCTCGGTCTCCAGGGGCGAGAGGGTCAGCAGGCGGCAGCGTGAGCGGATGGTCGGCAGCAGCCGCCCCGGTGCGTGGCTGACGAGCAACAGCAGGGCCTTGGGCGGCGGCTCTTCGAGGACCTTGAGCACGGCATTGGCGGCGTGACGGTTCATCTCCTCGGCGGCGTCGATGACGACGACCCGCCAGCCCCCTTCGGCCGGCGCATGGGCGAAGAAATGGCCGATGCGCCGGACGTCGTCGACGATGATCTCGCTGCGCAGCCGGTCGCGCTTGGGATCGACGGACCGCTCGACGGTCAGCAGGTCCGGGTGGCCGCCGCTGGCGACGCGCCGGAACACCGGATCGCCGAGGTCGACGGCAAGACCGCCGTCAGTGACCGGGAGCGCGTCGCCGAACAGCCCCCCGGCCTCGACCCCGCCGCCGGCGAGCACGAACCGGGCGAAGCGGAAGGCCAGGGTCGCCTTGCCGATGCCCGTCGGCCCGCCGATCAGCCACGCATGCGCCAGCCGGCCACCGTCGAAGCCCTCGCGCAGCGCCTGTTCGGCCGCCTCGTGGCCAAGGAGATCGGGGTTTTCCCGCGGAGTGGGAACGGCCGCCTCGGTGCCGGTCATAGCCGCACGTCCAGCCGTTTGGCCACCGCGGCGCGGATGGCGCGATCGACGTCCTCGACGGCCCCCTCGGCGTCGATGACGACGCACCGCTCCGGCTCGCGCCGGGCGATGTCGACGAAGCCCTCGCGCAGCTGGTGGTGAAAGGCCATGTCCATGCGCTCGTACCGATCCTCGGCGCCGGTCCGCGCGGAAGCGCGCAACAGCCCGACATCGACGGGGAGGTCGAGGATGATGGTGAGGTCCGGGGCGACGTCGCCGACCACCAGCCGATGGAGGCGACGGATGGACTCGCCGTCGAGGCCGAGGCCGTAGCCCTGATAGGCGAGGGTCGAATCGGCGAAACGGTCGCTGATGACCCAGCGTCCGCTGTCGAGCGCCGGCAGCACCATACGGTCGAGATGATCGCGCCGCGCCGCGTAGTGCAGCAGTGCTTCGCTCATCGGCGACCAGCGCCCGGTGGTGCCGGTCACCAGGAGGGTGCGGATTTCCTCGGCGCCCGGCGATCCTCCGGGCTCTCGGGTGACGACGGCATCGATGCCGATGGCGCCCAAAGCCTCGGCGAGCCGGCGGGCATGGGTGGACTTGCCGGCCCCCTCCCCGCCTTCAATGGTGATGAACCTGCCGCGCGCCAAATCCGCGCACCCCGTTCAGTTGGATTGCCCCCAGACGATGTGGCGCAGTGCCACGCCGAGGCGGCCAACGATCCCCAGTTGCTCGACATCGGCGCCGGCGACCAGGGGAACCTCGACCGAATCGCGCCCCGGCGCCTGGACGTTCAGCGTCGCCAGCGGCGTGCCTTCGCGGATCGGCGCCGGGACTGGACCGTCGAAGCGCACGGTGACCTTCATCTCCCGGCGCGCCTTGCGCGGCAGCGTGATGGTGAGGTCCTTCTCGATCACCAGCGGTACCACAGGATCGCGGCCCAGCCACACCTCCGCATCGGTCACCACGTCGCCGGCCTTGAGCAGCGCATAGTTCTCGAACTCACGAAAGCCCCACGATACCAGCCGCTCGGCTTCCCGCGCCCGCTCCTTGACGCTTGAGAGGCCGTTGACCACCAGGATCAGCCGCCGGTCACCGCGCTTGGCCGACGCCGTCAGTCCGTACCCGGAGGCTTGGGTGTGCCCCGTCTTCAGCCCGTCGGCGCCGACGTCCCGGTACAAGAGCGGGTTGCGGTTGGTCTGGCGGATGCCGTTGTAGGTGAACATCTTGCCTGCGTAGAAATGGTAGTAGTCGGGGAAATCCTCGATGGTCCGGCGAGCGAGGATCGCGAGGTCCCGCGCCGTCGTCAGGTGTTCGGGATGCGGCCAGCCGGTGGCATTGCGCAGCGTCGTGTCCTGAAGGCCCAGCTCGCGCGCCCGGTCGGTCATCTCGGCGGCGAACGCCTCTTCGCTGCCCGAGAGCGCCTCGGCCACGACGATGCAGGCGTCGTTGCCCGATTGCACGATGATGCCGTGGATCAGGTCTTCCAGCTTCACCCGCGAGCCGGGATCGAGGAACATGGTCGATCCACCGCTTTTCGCGCCCCCCTTGCGCCAGGCGTTTTCGCTGACCGGCAGCGCGTCATCGAGCGACAGCCGGCCGTCGCGCAGGCGTTCGAAGACCATGTAGATGGTCATCATCTTGCTCATCGACGCCGGATGCATGGGTTCATCGGCGGCCTTTTCGAACAGCACCGCGCCGGTGGCCATCTCAACAAGCAATGCCTGGCGGGCCGCGCTTTCGATGGCCGAAGCCGGTGGGGGCGATGCCATCCCGGCAATCAAAGCAATGGCCAGGAAAAGGACGGCGAAAAGGTGTCGTGAACGGGGCATTGAACTTCTGCTAGGGCATACGGGACAGCGAAACGCGAAGAAGCCGGGACGGCCTCTGTATACCGTGATCGCTGGACGAGCGGTAGACCAGATCAGTCGACGACGATGCGGGAGCTGGGGAATCCGGCTCCGATGAGTCTCTCGAGAATGCGGTCGGCCTCGTCCACGGAGTCGAAGGGCCCGACGCGGACCCGGAACAGGTCGCGGCCGTCGACGAGGACCGGACTGACGTTGACGCGGCCGAACCTGGCGAGGCGGGCCCGCACCCGGTTGGCGTTGTCGAACTGCGAGAACGCGCCGGCCTGCACATAGATGCGCGTCGGCACCGCCGGACCGACCCGGACCACCTCCGGCCCGGAGCCGGTCATCGCGAGCTGTTCGCCGCGGTCGGGTACGGCCAGCGGCGCCGTTTCCACCGGTGCCGGAGCCGCGGTCGTGGCGCCGGGCGGCGGCAACAGCTCCTGGCTCGTCACCTCGGCTTTGGGCAGCCGGGACACGGTGATCGGCGATTCGTTGGCGGCGATGGTCGGCCCGCCCCGCAGGGAGGCCGCCAGCCGCCGGCTTTCGTCGGCGATGATTTCCACCTGCACCCGCGCCGTACCCTTCTTGTGGAACCCGAGCAACTGGGCGCCCCGGCGGGAGATATCGATGATGCGACCGTGGGCGAACGGACCGCGGTCGTTGACCCGGAGCTTCATGCTGCGGCCGTTCTCGAGGTTGGTGACGCGCACCATGCTCGGCAGCGGCAGGGTCCGGTGCGCCGCCGACAGCCCGTTCATGTCGAAGACCTCGCCGTTGGCCGTGGGCCGGCCGTGGAATTTCGGCCCGTACCACGAGGCGATCCCGGTCTCGACGTAGTCGTAGTCGACCGCCGGGTAGTACCAGACGCCGGTGATCTGATAGGGCTTGCCGACCTTGTAGGTGGCCTCCGGACGCGGGCGCTCGTCGCCGACGCCGATCGTCTTGGCGGTCTGGGCGATGAACGAGGTCTCCGCGCATCCCGCCATGGCCGCGGCGGCCACAGCCGCCGCGAACACCGGCATCCATCGGCGAGGGCGGCCGGGAACCTGCCGTCGAGACGTCATTGCGCGGGCACTCCTCGCAGCCGTTCCAGCAGGCCGAGCGTGGGGTAGCCGTCGGCGGGCAGCCGGGCGTCCCGCTGGAACCGTTTGATCGCCCGGCGGGTCATCGGCCCGGCGACGCCATCGGCCCCGCCGGGGTCGAATCCGAGACGGGCAAGCCGACGCTGGATCTCGGCGACATCGACGCGGGACAACGGCTCATCCTTTTCGGGGCGCGGAGCACGGAACGGACCACCCCCAACGAGGCGGTCGGCCAAGTGCCCGACAGCAACCGCGTATAGAATGGACCTGTTCCACACCATCGTCGTGCGAAAATTCTGATAAACCATTAACGGCGGTCCGCCCGCATAGCCGCCGGGAAGGATCACCGAACCCTCGATATCGACGCGGGGCAGGTCGCGCCCGTCGGCCCGGCGTACACCGAGGCGCTGCCATTCGGCCAGCGGCTTGCGGGTCTCCAGCCCGGTCATCTCAAGGTCGAAACCGGACGGCAGGCGGACTTCGCGCCCCCAGGTCCGGTTGCCCTGCCAGCCCGCCGCGGACAAGTAGCGGGCCGACGAGGCGAAGATGTCGGCGAGGCTGTTCCACAGATCGCGCCGGCCGTCGCCGTCGAAATCCACGGCGTAGGCCTTATACGTGCTCGGCATGAACTGGGTCTGGCCCATGGCCCCGGCCCAGGACGCCTTCGCATCGGTCGCGATGTGGCCGTCATCGATCACCGCCAGGAGATCGAGGAGCTGGGCGCGAAAGAAGGCACTGCGGCGTTCGTCATAGGCCAACGTGGCGAGCGCGCCGACGACCGGAAACGCCCCGGTGTAGTCGCCGAAGTTGCTCTCCAATCCCCAGAAGGCGACCAAGAACCGGGGCTGCACATCGTAATTCGCCTCGACCCGGCCGAGCAGCGCCCGATGGCGGGCGAGCAGTTCCCGGCCCCGGGCGATCCGGTTCTCGCCGACCCGTTTGTCCAGGTAGGTCCAGAAGGTTTGCGTGAATTCGGGCTGGTCCCGGTCCAACTCGATGACGCGGGGAATCGGTGCGACGCCGTCGAAGGCCCGGTCGAGGGTGGAGGCGCTGATGCCCCGCCTCGTCGCTTCGCGCCGCAGGTCGTCGAGCCAGGCGGCGAAGCCCGCATCGGCAACCGCGGGCGCCGGCGAAAAGGCCCCGAGCCCCAGGGCGACGGCCATCGAGAAGCCCAGGGCACGACCGCTTGCGAACATTGTGAATCCCGGTTCTGTGGAGCCGACGGAGCGTCGGCCCTTGTGCCACAGCCCCATGCCGCCCGGCAATCGTCAACGCTCCGGCCCCGGCAGCAGCGTGTCGATTCGCCCCGCCAGCCGGTAGGCAACAAGGCCCAGCCATTCGTGGAGACCCAGTCCCAACCACCGCAAACCGGACGCCAGATTCAAACCCAGCGCCGCGCCGCGGCTTTCGCCGGCGACCGGTGCTACGAGCTTGCGCGCGTAGCGGGCGTTCTCATACGTGTTGCGGGCGCGGTTTTCGAGCTCCAGACGGTCCGGCGCAACGCCCAGCTCGGTGAACATCGGTGCGATATGGTCGGCCTCTCTCTCGTCGGGCGCCATCAGGCTACCGGAGCCCGCGGTAAAGACGACCCGCGCCTGGGAGTGGTGTCGGGCCAGCTCGGCAGCATGGAACACCCGTTCGGCCGGTCGTCCCGCCGCCCAGCACGACGATTCCGTCGACGTGATCGGGAAGGACGGCCGGCACCGGAAATCGGTTTTCCAGGGCTCCGACCATCCACTGACCCGCCGGGACGACCGACACAAAGACCGCAAATATCGCCGTGGCTCCGATCAGCAGGCGTCCAGCGCGCGCCCGACGCGTCCACAGCAAGAGCGCGTCGACGACGAGGGCGAAAAGCAGCAGGTTCGCCGGGACGATGATTGCCCACAGCAGTTTCGAGGCCTCGAAGAACATCCGCGGGTGATAGCCCGAGGACCGTTGGCGGGCAAGGCGGTTCGCGCCGCGGCCGAGCCCCCTGGAACGGCGCCGTCAATTGACGTTTGCGAGCGATTTGCATACCCTGAGCCGTGGATAAGTCCGCGTACCCTCGGGTGCGCGGACGATTTTGAGTTTGGAGACGGGGCGCCAGCGTGAACGTGACTTCGGTAACGGGCGCACTCACCACGCCGCAGGCCGCTGGCGGGACGCTGCTGGGTATCAAGGCCATCGAGGCAGCGGCGCGCGAGCAGGACGCCGCATTGGGCCGCGGCGGCAACACCGCGTCATCGGGCCAGGCCCCCGCCCCCGCCCCGTCGTCGGCGCCCTTGGTCGATGGCGCGTCCGTCATCGCCGCCCAGGAACAGGGCGGGTCTCCCACCAATCCCCTCGAACTCACACCGGAAGGGCAGCAGGTGGTGCGCGAACTCCAGCGTCGGGACGCCGAAGTCCGCCGCCACGAACGCGCCCATGCTGCCGCCGGCGGACCGGTCGCTGGCGCGCCGGTGTACGAGTTCCAGCGGGGTCCGGACGGCCGCTTCTATGCGGTCGACGGCGAAGTGCGAATCGACGTCAGCCCCGAAGGCGACCCGCGGGCGACCATCGCCAAGATGGAACTGGTGATTCGCGCGGCGTTGGCACCGGCCCAGCCATCGGCCCAGGACCGGGCCGTCGCCGCCCAAGCCAAGCAGATCATCATCGAGGCCGAGCGCGAACTCAAGGAGATCGAGGCCGCGGAACAGGCTGCGGCGAGCGAACGCCGGGAGTCCCTGAGCGGCGAACTCGACCCAGCCGGGGCGAACGGGCTCGCCGAAGCCGCGGCCCGCGCGTATGGACGCGCCGAGGGAACCACGATCGCGGTGCCTGATGCGCTTGCCCTGGCGCGGCAGGCCTTTTCGCTGACCGCCTGACCGGCGGCCCGTTTTTCAGCTAATCCGTCGGATCGCCGGGAAATCGGATGGCGTTGGCCGCCTCTTCGGCCACCGCGTCGCCGGCGACGTAGGGCTTGTAAGCCTGATCCTCGACGGCAATGTGGCGGGTCACCACTCGACCAGGAATGCCTCCAATTCACCCAGGTCCACCGCATCCGACTCCTGACGGTAGCGGCGCAGGAAGTCCTGGGATCGGCGGCGCAGGTCTTCGTGACTGCCGCGGTGGTCGTCGAGATCGGGGTAGTTCACGGCGGCCATCATGTGTTCTTCGCGGGCCAGGTGATACTCCGCATACTGAGCGAGCATGTCGATGTAGGTGCCGATGGCTTCCTCGGCATGCGGATCGTGCTTGGCTTGCCGCAACTCGTTGATCAGTCCGAGAAGGATGCGATGGTCGTCGTCGATGGCCGGGACGCCAACGCTCATCGAGTCATCCCACAGCTCCGACATCGCGTCCGTTCCCTACCCCGTTCAAATTGGATGCCGAGTCCACTTCCCCCGTGTCCACGGCAAGATGGACACCTTGAAAAACCTCCGATTTGACTCGGGCAGTAGACCACCAATGGCAGAGCCGGGAAAATGGGCATTCGGCGGAAACGCCCCCCAAAGAGGT
>Ga0056126_10000498_pt1 | contig 13558 bp, 16 predicted proteins | sample WorMetLIZAISLAND_FD_71117 | JGI IMG/M metagenome (GOLD analysis project Ga0056126, IMG submission 71117) | Marine gutless worms symbiont microbial communities from Max Planck institute for Marine Microbiology, Germany - Inanidrilus manae... ...
GCTAGCGAACGGGTCTCGGTCATAGGATAGCTATGCGCTCATTCTCGCCAAGAATATAGACTTTTTTCCTATCTTCTACTATTAAGCCCCTCTCTTTGTTTAACCGATGAGGGCCCCTCGACCGGAAATCCTCCATGGCCTCGCCCTAGGCCTCCTTTTGGGAATGGCCGTGTAAAAACTCAATTTTGAAAAAATCACGAAACAAAGATTCACCGAGCTCGGCGCATAAGGACTATTGAATCGAAGAAGGATCACTTTCGATTCTATTGTTGCGTATTCGATCTTAGGGCGGACGTTTTCACGCGGCCACGGGATCAAGAAGGCCTTCCGACAAAGCCATTGTTTCGTCCGCTCCATTCGCTCGCGGTTATTTGAGACATTTCCCATATTTGTGAGAACTCGCATCTCACGACTCCCATTTGGTGTCGACAAAAAAGAGCTTTGCCGCCGGGTGTGCGGGAAAATCGTTGCGGGCCGGTCGCGCCAGCGGGAGTCCGGGTGCCCGAACAAAAAGGGGCGGTCTCCAGGAGACCGCCCCTCAATGTTTCGGCCGGTGCCGGCCTAGTTCAGGCTCGCGTAGTACGCCTGCAGGACCTTGACGACCTCGGGCCGGGAGAACTCGGACGGGATGTCCTCGCCCTCCGAAAGGCGCCGGCGCTGTTCGGTGCCGGAGATATGGACCTGGTCTTCCTTCGGGTGCGGGCAGGTCCTGGCCGTGGCCATGCCGTAGCACTTCTTGCAATAAAACGTGATGTCGATCTTCAGCGGCTTGGTCTCGAGCGCGCCATCCCATAGCGTGTCGAAGATGTGTTGGGCGTCGAAGGGACCGTAATAATCGCCGACGCCGGCGTGGTCGCGCCCGACGATCAGGTGCGAACAGCCGTAGTTCTGGCGGATCAACGCGTGGAAGAGAGCCTCGCGTGGGCCCGCATAACGCATCTCGATGGGATAACCGGCCTGGATGACGGTGCCCTGGACGAAATAGTTGTCGATCATCTCCTGGATCGCCTGGGTGCGCACCTCGGCCGGGATGTCGCCCGGTTTCAGCTTGCCGAGCACCTGGTGGATGAAGACGCCATCGGTGACCTCGACGGCGATCTTGGCCAAGTGCTCGTGGCTGCGGTGCATGGGGTTGCGGGTCTGGAACGCTGCTGCTCGGGACCAGCCCTTCTCGGCGAAAAGTGCGCGGGCCTCGGCCGGGCGGATATAGAGGTCCGGGTATTGCTCGGGATAGACGCCCTCGCTCAGGCAGGTGACGCGGCCGCCCAAGTTGACCGGGCCCTGCGCCATGACCCGCTGCACGCCCGGATGGTCCTTATCGGTGGTGCGGTAGATGTGCTCGCATTCGACCGTCTTGTCGGGTGCGTATTTCTCGGTCACCTCCATGACCGCCATGATTTCGCCGGTCTCGCCATCGACCAGCGCCACCTCCTCCTCGATGCCGATGGAATCGGCGAGGTCCTGCCCGGCCGAAAGCGTCACCGGGATCGGCCAGAAGGTGCCGTCGGCGAGCTTCATGTCATGGCAAGTGCCGGACCAATCGGCTTCGCCCATGAAACCGTCCAAGGGCGTATAGGCACCCATGGCCAGCATCGAGATGTCGGACACCTCGCAGCTCGTCATCGGCACTTTTTTCAGGGTCTGCGCCCGTTCCAATTCGGCCGGGCGTTCGGTTTCGGGGGCGAGCAGGGGCTTCAAGGATCCACCGCCGTGCGGTTGAACCAGCTTCGACATGAAATGTCTCCCTTCAAATTAAAAAAGGCGTTCCGATATAAAAGTCCTGGCCCCTTTTACCAAAAGGTTTGCACATACCGTCAACAATAATTTATAAAAATGGAATATGTTAACGAGGTGAGGCAATCGGCAGAAGCCGGGAATATGTGCATATGTGAACTGAACGGGTGCGACCAACCCTAACGCGGGTACCTGAATACGACACGGGCTCCCGCGGTACAAGTCCCGGAAATACAGTAATTTTCCGGGGAAAACCGGAGCAGTCGACGGTCGGTACCAATCTCTCGGCCGCAGGTTCCGATGGCGCCGCAACCCGTTCGACGAACGCATCGCCCGCGCGATGGACGCCCGGTTGCGCACAAGACGCGAATGCCCTCCGCTCCGGAAGATGGGAGCGGTCGCCAGGGAGTGGCACCAACGACCCGAACCGGAACCAGACGCCGGGCCCGGCCCGGCTAAAAGAAGGGATAGGGACCACGGATGTTTACGGTAGACGAGCACAAAACCCTCATGGTGCACCGAGCGATCGTTGGTTTGCACGATGATCATCCGAACATCACCGTCCGCGCCCGGGCCAAGCTCGACAAGATCCGCCAGGAACAGCCGGAGCAGTCAGGCTTGTGGGACCGCTGGGCGGCGCTCCTTGACCTACCGGCGGAACGAATGGCCGACGTCGTCCTCGCCGATACGCCTGACGGCGGCCTGCTGCGGGCCAACTCGCCGCTCTTCTTGGCCCTGAGCATTGGCGAGCGCAACATCCTGTGGCAACGGGTTGGGCTGATGCAGTTCATGGACCACTACTTCGAGGCCGCCGATGACCTCGCCCTCGACCGGGCCGAGCAGGCCGCCATTACCGGCCTCGCTGCCGACGACATCGCCGCCTGGGAGCAGACCGGACCCGGGCAGATGCGCCGCGGCGAACTGGAAAGCCTGAAGCACATCATCGCACTGCACACGGCGCTGGTGCGTACCGGTGCCGAACGCGACGCCAGAAGGTTGTGGCTCCGGCGCGAAAGTCCGACGCTCGACGCAACGCCCTTGCACATGCTGATGGACGGACGTGCGGCGGAAGTCCTCGACAGCCTCACCGGTGCGGCCCAGATCAATCTCGGCCCCGGCGACCTGCCGCGCATGGGCAACGTCTGAAGAAACACCCCGGACCAACTTAACGGCCCCGCTCGGCGGTGGCGTGATAGACTTGGCGAAAGCCTATTCGCAGATCCCCAGATCAAAGGCGGCTCCGACACGACGCAAAAGGAGCGCCTGCCATGATCGTCAGCGGACCCAAAGCCGAACTGCTCGAGCGCCTGCAGGACCTGGAAACCCAGATCGAAAGGGATCTGGTCGAACAGCGCCGCCAGTTCCGTTACTCCATCGAAAAAAAGCGGGTCCGCTTCGAGGCTGCCGTCAGGGCCCACCACAAGACCCTCCGCACCAGCGCCGCGTGCTTCATCGCCCGATCATCCATCCCGGTGACGCTGTTTTCGCCCCTGGTCTACGCCGTCATCGTGCCCCTGGTCCTTCTTGATGTCGCGATCACGGTGTTTCAGTGGATCTGCTGCCCGGTCTACGGCATCCCCAAGGTGCCGAGGTCCGACTTCATTGTCGTCGACCGCCATCACCTTGACTACCTCAACCCCATTGAGAAACTCAACTGCGCTTATTGCGGTTACGCCAACGGCGTGTTGGCCTACGCCCGCGAGATCGCCGGGCGTGCCAAGGCCCACTGGTGCCCGATCAAACACGCGAGGAAGATCCAGGGCCAGCACCGGCGCTACTACGCCTTCGCCGACTTCGGTGACGTCGAGGGCTGGGAGCGAACCAAGGCCGACCCGGCGCGCATGGCGTCGCGGGGATTTACAATTGGGGGTGAGGCGGACGGCGGCGTCCTTTCCTGACCGGGTTTTCAGGAAATGTACGGCTCGCCCTCGTCGTCGATGGCGATGGTGCCGGCCTCGACCAGTTGCTCGGCGACGGCGAGGATGGCGTGGCGCGCCGCCTCGACGTCGCTGACCTTGACCTCGCCCAGGTGCTCGATCTCGTCGGCGAGGAGCGCCCGAGCCCGTTCCGACATGTTGCCAGCGAAGACCATGACGATATCCCGTGTTGCGCCCTTCAACGACATGGCGAGGTCTGTGCGGTCGATATGGCGGAGCAGTTCCTGGATGCCGCGGTCGTTGACCCGGACCAGGTCCTCGAAAGCGAACATCAGCGACTTGATATGCTCCGCCGTTTGCGCGTCGTGTTCTTCCAACTGCTTCATCATGCGCCCGCGCTTGTCCTCGCCCATGCGGCTGAGGATGTCGGCGACGTGCTGGGAGGGACCGGGGCGTCGGGCCATCAAGGGAGTCCTCGATCGAATTGCGTCGCGCAAAGCTATAGCAGAAGGCCGCGGCGGGGAACAGCCGCGGTTTGAGAGGGTTAGCGCTGGTCGCCGCGACAACCGCCGCAACCATCCTCGCGCGGTTCGACGTCGAGCACATCGCCGCGCCTGTTGAGGCCGATCCGGCAGCACCTCAGCAGGGACTCGCGAAGTTTGCGCCGCCCGCGCTGAACACGGGACTTCATGGCAGACGGGTTGAGACCCAGGCGTTCGGCCGCCGCCGTTTGGCTCATGCCGCCAATGTCGGTCAACTTTAGTGCCTCGCCGTAGGGCGCGGGCAGGGCATCGATCATCGGCGCCAGGCAGCCGGCCAGGGCCGCTGCCTCGTCGCCGGCAGCCGCGTCCGGTGTCGACAGTCCGGTTTCAGCCTGGGCCGCATCGAGCAACCGCCGCTCCGCCGCCCGCCTGCGGTAGTGATCGGTAACGGCATTGGCGGCAACCCTGTAGACCCAGGCCATCGGCGTTTCGGCGGCCTCGACCTTGTCTTTCGAGCGGACCAGCTTTTCGAGGATGTCGCCGACGATGTCGTCGGCTGCCGGGCCGTCGACCCGGCGCCCGACGTAGGCCCGAAGTTTGCACTCGAACGCGGCCCAGGCGCCGTCGGTCAGTCGCTCAGCCATCGCCGCCACTCCGGCCGCCGGGTCCGGCTCGTCCGTTCAGCAGCAAACCGCCTCCGCGCCGCCGCAGCATTCTGCCGCCTTGTAATCGGCGGCCACCTCGGGCGCGTCATCGTTGATGACATACCATTCCCAACTGAGGCCGCTTTCATCCTCGGTCCACACCTTGTCCTGGCCGGCGTGACAGCAGACCGTGTCCACCTGCACAGTCTTCAGGATACCGGCTTTCTCGAAGCGGTGGCTGGTTTTTTCAATGGCCTCGGAGCCGAACATCTCCACACCGATGTGGTTGAGATGTTGGGCCGCGTCCGGGTTCTCAAACAGGACCAGTTTCAGGGGCGGTTCGGCAATCGCGAAATTGGCGTAGCCGTCTCGGACCTTGTGGGGTTCGGTGTCGAACATCTTGGTGTAGTGGTCAACGGCCGTATCCAGGTCATCGACGTTAAGGGCCAGTTGCAGGCGCATGATTTCCTCCTTTTCCGGTGCTCTGCGGGTGTATTCGCCTTCTTTGACGCAAAGCCCGGCGAAAGGACGCAGGTTTTTTGCGCGGTTGGGGTTGGGGCAGGCCGCGCTTCCCGCGCCCGGCCGGGAATGTTAGGCTAATCGACGGAAGGGGACGCATAAACCGCGACGGCGGGACGAGGACGATGGAAAAACCAGACAAGGCCGGGCGCCCCAAGGACGATGGCGTCGTCCACCTGGCCCAGGAACGCAAGCGCCGCGATGCCGATCAGAAACGCTGCGAAAAGGCGCAGAAACGCCTCGAGAAGGCGCAGAAACGCCTCGAGAAGGCGCACCGCGCCGCCATGGAAGGCGCGGGCGCTTCCAAAAAAGTGCTGATCGGCTCCCTGGTGCCGATCATTCTGATCCTTTTGGTCCTGTTCCAGGATCACCTGATGGTTCTGTTCCGCTAGGCCGCCGCCATGGAAGACCGCGACCCACTGAACCGGCCGGAAGACCCGTCAGCAGACCGCTCCGAAGAGCCCATCGACCGGCAACCGGAGGCCATTGCCCGTGCGGATCCCATCGAGGAGGCGTTCAAGGACGAAGCGCCGGCCGACTGGCGGGACCTGGTCAAACCGCTGATCCTCAACCCCTATTTCATCGGCTTCGTATTGGTTTTGGTTTTTGTGTTGTCCCGGTTCTGGTGAAGGCCGTGGACGGGCCGGGGGAGGGGTATGTCCGAATACAGGAAACCGGCCCAGTGGGCCGACCCCAGGAACAAGCTGTTTCCGCATCAGGTCGGCTTCACCTGCCCGCCGCAGGATTTCGACGCCGCACCCAGTGATTTCCTGCGCATGGCGCCCGACACCGTCGGTGTCCACGGCCGCATGCTGCACGCGCCCGGCTACCGTCACGAACTGAGCCAGCGCAAAGCCAACTTCGATCTTTTGGAGGAATTCGTCCATTGCATGGCCGACAACGGCGCCGACGTCTGCGGCCAGGTCGGCTCCAACTGGGTCCATGCCAGCAGCCTCGGGGTCGAGGGTATCCGCCGCCATTGCGCCATGCTGAGCGAGCGCTACGAGACGGCCTTTCACATGGCCGGCTACGCGCTGATCGAAGCGCTTCGCTGGATGAACGTCGAGACCGTAGCGGTCAATGCCGTCTACCACCGGCCCGACTGGTGGCGGGGCGCCGTCGGGTTCCTGAAAGAGGCCGGCTTCGACGTTCTGTGGGCCGGTAATTTCGTCGACCAGGGCTGGTTCCGAATGCAGGACGAGGTCGACGCCTGCATCTGGTGCTTCGACGGGGACCTGGCCGAAAAATCCTTCGAATACGTGGTCGAACAGGCGCCCGGGGCCGAGGCGGTGTTGTCGCTCGGCATTTGCAATTTCCGCCGACAAGGCGACGGCCTCGCCCAGCGTCCGGTATCCCTCGAGGTCGGGCTCGAGGCCCGGCTCGGCAAGCCGTTGATCACCCACGACAACGCGCTCTACTGGCGCATCTTCAAGACCCTCGGCCTGGGGCCGGTGACCGAGCAGGGCCGCCTTTTGTCGTCTCTCAAGGAAAAGGGCTTTGAGCAGGAGGGATAGGCCATGCACAAGATCATCGCGTTGTGGGCGGTGCCGCGCTCGACCTCGACGGCCTTTGAGTGGATGGTCCGCCAGCGCGGCGACCTCGAATGCCTGCACGAGCCCTATGGCGAGGCCTGGTATCAGGGCGAAGAACCCTTGTGGCCGCGCCTCACCGAGGACAGCCTGCGCACGCCGGGATTGATGGAGAGCGTACATGCCGACCTTCAGCGCCGGGCCGGCCGCGGGCCCGTCTTTATCAAGGACTTCCCGCATTACGTGGATCACATGTGGGACGCCGAGATGACCGGAATGTTCGTCCACTCCTTCCTGATCCGCGATCCGGCCAAGACGATCACCTCGATCTACGACAAATGGCCCGACTTCCACGAGGCCGAGGTCGGCTTTCCCGAGCAGCGGGCCCTGTTCGACCGCATCGCCGACATCAAAGGCGCGCCGCCGCCGGTCATCGACAGCGACGACCTGTTGCAGGACCCGCACGGCGTGGTCTGGAAGTGGTGCGCCGCGGTCGGTCTCGATTTCATCGAGGACGCGCTTTCCTGGGAGCCCGGCGCACGGGACGAAGTCAGCTGGTGGGACGGCGGTTCGTTCCACCAGAACCTGAGGGATTCCGACGGCCTCAAGCCGCAGCCGCGCAGCGGCTACATCGATATCGAAGAGGCGCCGGACCGGGTCCGTGAGGTCTACGAGCGGATGCGGCCGCACTACGCCCATCTCCATCGCCATCGGCTCGGCGCCGGTGACGCCGCCCGGCAACTGTGACACACGAGTTGCGAACCTCTTCGGTGTTGGCTTTCGGCGCGCCCGGAACCTAGGGATCGGCTAGACCGGGCCGCCGTTTCGGGGTATGACCCGGGGCGAGTCGCGGCGGCGCCCCAGGTCAATGGGTGCCCGTGGCGGCTCGACGTCCCCCTACCCGCGAACCATCGAATGGAGTCCGAACCATGGGCGACCTGATCGATAAGGCAGTCGAAGCCCTGCGTGCCCTGCCGGCCGCCGACCGCGACCGCATCGCCTGGGAGATCCTTGAACGGATCGAAGACAAGACCGAGTGGGATCGCATTGTCGCCTCTCCGGCCTCGCAATCCTGGCTCGATAAGGAAGCGAAAAAGGCGCTGGAGGAATACGCCAGGATCATGAAGACGCTGTCGCACACCCACATCTCCATCTCCCAGGATAACCTGCTGCGCGAGGACCCCTATTGGCGGCATTTCGACGACCTGCCGCAGGACATCAAGAAATTGGCCGAAGCCAATTACCGGCTCTTCAAGGATAATCCCAAAGACCCGGCGCTGCGGTTCAAGAGGATCCACCCCTCGCGCCCGGTGTGTTCCTTTCGCGTCGGCATGCGCCACCGCACGGTCGGCGTCGAGACCGGCGACGGCAAGATGGTGTGGTTCTGGATCGGTTCCGTCGGGGATTATGAGAAACTCATCGCCGCGGGCTAGTCCTGGTATGCTGTCATCGGGTGACAATCGCTGAACGGGACGGCTGCGGGAACTGCCATATGGTCGACGCCGAACGCATGCTGAAAATCGCCAACTGGTCGCGCGGTCTTGAAGAGGCGGCCTTCGAACGCGCCAGGCGCGCGGTTCGCGTGAAAAGCTATCCGCAAGGGGCCACCGTCTGCGAAAAGGACCGCGAATCGCGGGACTGGGTCGGTGTCGTCGACGGCCTGGTCAAGCTGCGCGCCCTTTCCGAGGACGGCAAGGAGGTGACCTTTTCCGGCGCCCACGCCGGCGGCTGGTTCGGCGAGGGCTCGGTGCTGAAAGGCGAGAAACGCTTCTACGAGGTGGTGGCGCTCAGGGAGACGACAGTTGCGATCCTCGACCGCCAGACCTTCATGTGGCTGTTCGAGAACAGCGCCGCTTTCAGCCGCTTCCTGGTCGGTCAACTCAACGAGCGGCTCGGTTATTTCATTGGCCTCATCGAGAACGACCGCATGCTCGATGCGACAGCGCGCATCGCCAAGGGTTTGGCCTCGATGATGAACCCGGTCCTGTTTCCCGACGTCGGGCACCACCTGCAGATCACCCAGGAGGAGCTCGGCCTGATCGCCGGTGTGTCGCGGCCGATCGCCAACCAGGCGCTGAAGACCCTGGAGGGCAGCGGCATCCTGCGTCTCGAGTACGGCGGCATCACGGTTCTCGACCTGGCCCGGCTGCAGGCCTACGACAGCCGCCACGTCACCCGATGAGGCGCTACGGTGCTGCCGCGACGGGGGCCTAAAATCCGACGCCGCTATTGCCGGGGGCACCAGCGCCATTTAAGACACATTCTCAAAGCGCAGAGCGCCGATCCCAATGAATAGCCCAAAGATGAGGAGGGGAACCGTGTATCCGGAAAAAATCGAAATGCTGATCAACGGCCGCTGGTGCCAGGGCAGCGAGGGCAAGAGCCAGCCGCTCCTCAACCCGGCCACCGAAGAGGTGCTGGCGGACGTCCCGCACGCATCGACCGCCGACCTGGACGAGGCCCTCGAGGCCAGCGCCGAGGGCTTCAAGGTGTGGCGCGACACGACGCCCTTGGCCCGCCAGGCGGTCATGGAAAAGGCGGCCAGCCTGATCGAAGAAAGGATGGACGCCATCGCCACGACCCTGACCATGGAAATGGGCAAGCCGCTGGCCGAATCGAAAGTCGAGATGGGCTTCGTCGTCGACGTGCTGCGCTGGTACGGGGAAGAGGGCAAACGCGCCTACGGCCGCATCGTGCCGGCGCGTATTCCGGGTGCCAGGCAGATGGTGATGAAGGAGCCGGTCGGGCCGGCCTGCGCCTTCGTCGCCTGGAACTTCCCCGGCACCAATGCCATCCGCAAGATCGCCGGCGCGCTCGGTGCGGGCTGTTCGATGCTGATCAAGCCGAGCGAGGAAACGCCCGGCACTGCGGTGGCCATGGCGCGCTGTTTCCAGGACGCCGGCCTGCCGCCGGGCGTCTTGAACGTCGTCTTCGGAGTCCCCGACGGGGTCTCGCGCCGGGTCCTCGGATCGCCGATCCCGCGCAAGATGTCGTTCACCGGCTCGATCGCCGTCGGCAAGCACCTGCAAAAACTCGCCGCCGATACCTTGAAACGCTGCACCATGGAACTGAGCGGCCATTCCCCGGTGGTCGTCTTCGACGACGCCGACATCGAGAAGGCGCTCGATGTTAGTTTTGGCTTCAAATTCCGCAACGCCGGACAGGTCTGCATCTCGCCGACCCGCTTTTTCGTCCAGGACAAGGTTTACAAGTCCTTCGTCGACGGCTTCACGGAACGGACCAAGGCGATCAAGGTCGGCAACGGGCTTGACGACGGCGTCACCATGGGCCCGCTGATCGACGCCCGGCGCCTGCCGGTCATGGAGGATTTCGTATCGGATGCCCGCGACCACGGCGCCACCGTCACCACCGGCGGCGAACAGGTCGGCAACCAGGGCTATTTCTACGCCCCGACCGTGCTCGCCGACGTCCCTGACGCGGCCCGGATCATGACCGAGGAACCGTTCGGCCCGGTGGCGCCGATGACGCCCTTCAATACCTTCGACGAGGTCGTGGAGCGGGCAAATTCCCTGCCTTTCGGCCTGGCGTCCTATGTCTTCACGTCTGACGGCGGCCAGGCGGCCAGGATCGAACGGGCCCTGGAGACCGGGCTCGTCGGCGTCAATCACCCGATGGTGGCGGTACCGGAAGCACCGTTCGGCGGCGTCAACGAGTCGGGCTACGGCTCGGAAGGCGGTATCGAAGGCCTCGACGCCTTCCTGCGCACCAAGTTCGTCACCGAGGTCAACGTCTTCTAGGGCGGCCGCCCCCGCGGCGTACCGCTGCGCCGGACACAAGGGTGGGACCCGCGAAAACACCCGCCGCCAGAGGGGGCCAACGGTGTTTGCCGATGACGGCTCGACCTTGACTTGATCGCGAAGTCGATCACGTTGCGGGCGCCAGGCTGGGATTGGGAGGCCGCCGTCGGGCTGATGGGGTAAGGCGGATCGTTCGCTTTCCGGCCTTCCGATGTCGGCGAACGGTGAGTGCCCCGGCGACTTAGCGCATGACCCTGAGGTGCGGTGCCGGCCTCGACGAACGGAACTCGTGCAGGTAGGCCTGGGCCTGCCTTGGATAGCGATCGATCAAGAGATCGAGCATGGCGTCGGCCTGGTCGAGTGGAGTCTCGTCGGCGCCGGCAGCGATGCAAAGCGCCCGGGCGATCAGATCATCGTGGTTCGGCGGTGTCATGGGCTCGACCTCCTTCATCCGCGGCCGCATCCAGTTTCCAGGGTAACCGAAGCATATTCTCGATCGATGTCTGGCGGGCGAACGCCCTGTTAAGTTGTGTGAACAGCCGGACGTGGGGTCGATTCCGGTAGCGGGAAGAATAGTATCATAAGGATTTTTTGTACCGTCGCGGTGTCCCAATTAAACCCTTTCGAATCACGGCGCCCAAACCCCTTGGTTTTGCTCGTGTGCATATTGTCCAAGGAGGTCTTTGGTTCATTTGGGACACATGCCTTCCGTCACGCGTTCCCCGTTGGCCCTTCGGCGAATCAAAGCTCGGTTCTCCAGTCGGTCCGGCTTGTCCGAAAGGCGGACGTGGGCGCCTTTCGGGTCGAATCTCTGAGAACCCCCCGAAGCCGACACGCCTGTTGCTGAGGATTGGCGTCGGTTGGCACCCAAAGAACATGGTACCGTACATGCCCATGCCGAATTCAAGCGTACCCTCGGGGGCCATCCTCCACTGACAGCTGCAATTATTGCAGCCGTTTAATTTGAAGGTAGCTCACCTTCTCCGCGACGGTCTTATCGCAGATCGGTTCGTGGTTTTGAAACCAGGAGGGGTGCGAAGAGGTCACTCGATACGGTATTTGTTCGTTGGTTTGCCGTCGTCGCCCAAGAAAACGATGTGTTCGCCGTCATAGCGAATGGACTGGCATCGATGGGCCACCTTTTTGAAACGCTGTTTGTTGACTTTGGCGCCGGCGGGGATCGCCATTGTCCGGCACCACCCAGTATCCGTGCTCTCATATGTGGTCGGGAATTCGATTCCCCGGGAAGCAACAACGGCCGTGCCATTTGCTTTGAGCTTGAACCAATGATCGGCGCGCGACACATCGATCGCCGTCCTTCCGCCTAAGATTTCCTGTAGTTCTTTGCCGGTGACGGCTTTTTCTTCGGCCCAGGTCCGGTCGGTTGCGACGCTGCATGCGACCAAAACCAAGGCGGCGACACCAAAATTCCTGATACCTGACATCTTCATTGTCCCTCTTCGTTGAGGCGAAAAGAAGCGGGGTTCGAACGAACCCCGCAACCCTGTTATAGAATCGATATTGTTTGGGGACCCTCGGAGTTCAATACGTAGATTTGCGGGCCAATTGGCAAGTGCTGGTTTCGTTCGAAGAAACCGACGGACAATCGTGAGTCAAACATGAAAGGCTCTCAGCTGCATCGATAGAAGACCTTACTCGGTCCACCCAATGTCTTTTTGTTGGGTCCGCCCAATGCGTCCATCAGCAGGGGCGATTTGCAAGGCCATCACGCAGCCGACCTCGCTGTTTGTTTCGATCAAGACGGTAACGTTGCCAGCCAAACTCGGCACAGAATTACCTAGACAATATGGCTTATTGAAAAGCTGGGCCGTCACGCAAATAAATACGAAGCTTCAAGAGCTTCAATTCACTATCAGCAAGGTTTGTGTTCAATGTTTAAGAAACTGAATCGCCTCCCTCTCGTATTGTTTGCATCAGTGGTGGTTTCCGCTTGCCAAACGACCGACACCCTCAAAACCTCACTGACGGCTACCGACAAAGGATACTTCTCGGTCCCAACGACGATGCCGTGGCAGGGCCAGAAGCGTAACATCGGCGGCGAGTTAACGTTCCCCGAACAAGCCGCTGGTCAAAAGGTTCCCTTTGTGGTCATCGCTCACAGCGCTGATGGCATCAATTATGCTGAAAACTGGTGGAAGACGCTCTGGCTGAAAGAAGGTTATGCGGTCTTTATGCTAGATTACTGGGCGCCGCGCGGCGTTGCGCCAGGATCGGCGCGCGCGCCACGAAGCGGGACGGACGTGATCGATGCCTTAGAGGTCTTGAATACGCATCCGGGTCTAGACCCGACCCGCTATGCAATACAGGGATTATCCAACGGGTCCATGGTCGCAGCCAGCGCGATGTCGATGTTCAAATCTCGTCGGATGACGAATCAACCTCGCGCCTATTTGCTCAATTACGGTGGCTGTTCCCAATTGGCCTATGTTACGACCCCGGCCAAAGAGCCGGCATACCGCTTTTATATCGGAGCGGGCGATGCTCCGGCCTCTCCTCGCTCCTGTCAGGAAATCTACGACAATTGGAGCAAGCAAGGCGTCAATGTGAAGGCTTTTATCTTTCCGGATGTCTATCATGGATTTGACGGCAACGTTTCGAAGACGGTCAGCTACCGCGGCTCCCAGTTCACTATCCGGCCAAATTCTAAGGCCACGAATACGAGTGCGGAAGATGCCAAGGAGACCCTTCGTACCGCGTTTAATTAGACCGCGCCAAACTGGCCCGACCTCACGCGGTCTGCAGGGCTTGTTAGGCCCAATGGTTGCCGTAAAAGCTCAACTTGCGCACCGGTTTCTCCGAGAAAAACGGATTCAAGCGAGCTTGAGCCGTCACTCGCATTTTCGAAACTTCGCCAGAGATCATTTGCCTGACCGCTTATGGGAGTGGCTGTGTGAAAACGCCCCAATCGGTTTAGAATCCTGGCGCTTGCTTTGGAGGTCGGGATGAGCCGATTTGTTGAAGGCCAGGATCGCGGACAGCAGACGTTGTTTCCGT
>Ga0056126_10000500_pt1 | contig 13554 bp, 10 predicted proteins | sample WorMetLIZAISLAND_FD_71117 | JGI IMG/M metagenome (GOLD analysis project Ga0056126, IMG submission 71117) | Marine gutless worms symbiont microbial communities from Max Planck institute for Marine Microbiology, Germany - Inanidrilus manae... ...
GCGCCGCGGCGACGGCTTCCTCGAGCATCTGCTGGTAGAGCTCGATCCCGACCTCGCGGATGTGCCCCGACTGCTCTTCGCCGAGGAGGTTGCCGGCACCGCGAATGTCCAGATCGTGGCTGGCCAAGGAGAAGCCCGCACCCAGCGAGTCCAGGGCCTGCATGACCTCGAGCCGCTTCTGCGCCGCCGGCGTCACCCGCCTGCGCGGCGGCAGCGTGAGGTAGGCATAGGCCCGCGTCTTCGACCGCCCGACCCGGCCGCGAAGCTGGTAAAGCTGGGCTAGGCCGAACATGTCGGCGCGATGAATGATGATGGTGTTCACCGCCGGCAGATCGAGGCCCGACTCGATGATGTTCGTGGACAGGAGGATGTCGTAGCGGCCGTCATAGAACGCCGTCATTGTCGCCTCCAGGTCGCGCGCCGGCATGCGCCCGTGGGCGCTGACCACCTTCACCTCCGGCACCAGCTTTGCGAGCCCCTTGGCGATGTCGGCCAGATCCTCGATCCGCGGACAGACGTAGAATGTCTGCCCGCCCCGGTAGTGTTCGCGCAGGATCGCCTCGCGGAGGACCACGGGGTCCTCGGGCAGGACGAAGGTCCGCACCGCCAGCCGATCGACGGGCGGCGTCGCCATGAGGCTCATCTCGCGCACGCCGCTCAAGGCCATTTGTAGCGTCCGCGGTATGGGCGTGGCGGTCAGCGTGAGCACGTGCACGTCGGCCTTCATCGCCTTCAGCCGTTCCTTGTCGGCAACGCCGAAGTGCTGCTCCTCGTCAACGACGAGCAGGCCAAGGTCCCGGAACCGGATGTCCTTGGCCAGCAGCGCATGGGTTCCGATGACGATGTCCACCGTCCCGTCGGCGAGTCCGGCCCGCACCGCCTTGGCGTCCTTGGCCGAGACCAGCCTCGAGATCTGCTCGACCCGGATCGGGTAGCCGGCGAAGCGTTCGCGGAAATTGAGGAAGTGCTGGCGGCAGAGCAGCGTCGTCGGCACCACCACCGCAACCTGCCTCCCCTCCATCGTCGCAATGAAGGCGGCCCGCAGCGCCACCTCGGTCTTGCCCAATCCCACATCACCACAGATCAGGCGATCGGCCGGCCGGCCACTGGCCAGATCGTCCAGCGTATCGGTGATCGCCCGTGCCTGATCCTCGGTTTCGGCGTAGGGAAAGCGGGCGCAGAACTCCTCGAACAGGCCCGGCGGCGGGTTGAAGATGTCGCCACGGCGCACGGTGCGCTCGGCGGCCACGGCGATCAGGCGCTCGGCCATGTCGCGGATCCGCTTCTTGAGGCGGGCTTTCCTCGATTGCCAGGCGGCTCCGCCGAGGCGGTCCAGTTGCGCGGTATCCGCATCCGAACCATAGCGGCCGACGAGCTCGATGTTCTCGACCGGCAGATAGAGTTTGTCGCCACCGGCGTAGGTCAGGTGGAGACAATCGTGGGGCGCGCCCGACACCTCGATGGTCTCCAAGCCCTCGTAGCGGCCAATTCCGTGATCGACATGCACGACCAGATCGCCGGCGCTCAACGAGGACGCCTCGGTGATGAAGGCCTCGGCGCGGGTCCGCTTGCGCGGCGGGCGCGTCAGCTTGTCGCCGAGGATGTCCTGTTCGGTGATGACGGCGAGATCGACGGTTTCGAACCCCCGCTCGAGGTCGAGAACGGGCAAGGCCACACCGCCGGGCTCCATGGCGAGCGCCTCGGCCCATCTGTCAACAGTGGTGGGAGAACGAATACCGTGCTCGGCAAAGACCCCGGCAAGCCGGTCACGCGAGCCCGCGGTTGCCGACGTGACCAGGACCCGGCGCCGCCTGCGCCCGTACTCGGCGATACGTTCGGCAACGGCGTCGAAGACGTTGACCTCTGCACGCAGCCGGGCCTCGGCGAAGTTGATGCCCGGCCAGCCGCCGGCATCCAGTGCCGCGGGGTCGGCCGCCGCAAACGGCGAGAGCTCGGCCACCGGCCGGCCGTCCAGCAGGTGGTCCCACCCGGCGTGATCAAGATACATCCGGTCGGGGGGCACCGGGTTGTAGGTGATGCCGGCGGCGCCGAAACCGGATCCGGCGACGTTGGTCCGGGCGGCGTAGTATTCGGCAATCAGTTCGATGCGGGTATCCCGTGCCTCCGCCGAGCGATGATCGAGGACGATGGTCGCCTCGGGCACATAGGCGGCCACCGTGTCCAGCCGATCGTGGAACAATGCCAGCCAGTGCTCCATGCCCAGGTGCCGGCGGCCGGCGGACACGGCTTCGTACAGCGGGTCGTCACCGGACACGACGCCGAAAAGCTCGCGATAGCCGGAGCGGAACCGCTCGATCGCCTGGGCGTCGATGAGCACCTCGCTGACCGGCCGCAGAACGATCGACTCCGCCTGGCCCGTGGTGCGCTGGCTGAGCGCATCGAAGGTCCGGATGGAGTCCACGTCGTCGCCGAAGAAATCCAGGCGCACCGGCTCGGCGCGGCCGGTCGGGAAGATGTCGACGATGCCGCCGCGGACGGCGTATTCCCCCGGTTCGCGAACGGTATCGCTGGAGACATAGCCGGCGGCGACAAGGAAGGCGGCGAGGCGGTCACGATCGACCCGGTCCCCCGGTGCGACGGCCATGGACGCCGCCGAAAACGCCTCGGGCGGCGGCACCCGTTGCAGGAGCGCCGAAACGGTGGTCAGGACCACGCGCGGTACCGGCGCCCGGTCTTCCGCGGCAAGTCGGCAGAAGGCGTCGATGCGGCGGCTGACGAGGGTGGGATTCGGTGACACCCGGTCATAGGGCAGGCAGTCCCAGGCCGGAAGTTCGAGGCAGTCGATGTCCGGGGCGAAGAAGCCGATCGCCTCGGCCATGTGCGCCAAGCGGGCATCGTCGCGGGCGACGAACAGGAGGTCCCGTCCCTCACGCGACAGCTCGGCGACGACGAGGGCGTCGAAGCCCTCGGGCGCTCCGGCGATCGTCGTCCGGCCGGGCCCGGCGAGGCGAAGCGTAGGTATCGTCAACGTGCCGAGAGCGCGTTCTTGAACGCCAGCAGCCGCTCCATGACAGGGTGATTGAGGGTCGGCGGCAGCGGTTCTTTTTCCATCACCCAGTTGTAGAGATCGACGTCGTTGTGGTTCATCAGCAGGGATTCGAACCACGCCACGTCGGCGTCCGTCATCGACGCGAGGTTCTGGTCGGCAAAGCCCCCGAACAGGTGGTCGTTCTCCTTCATCCCGGTGTGGTGGCTGCGAAACAGCACCCGCTTGCGGTTCTTGTCCAGGGATTCGGGCATTGGTGTCCTCTCCGGTGGTGCCTACGATATACCGGGTTGTCATTACCCTGTCAGCCGTAGCGTAGCCACCATGCGACCTGAAGTCCTTTATCCGCTGTTCACTCCGGCGCGTGCGCTGCCGGGGGTCGGGTCGAAAATCGCCGAGGCCATCGAGCGCCTGTGCGGATCGCGGGTCGTCGACCTGCTGTGGCACCTGCCCTCGGCCATCATCGATCGCCGCTACGCCCCGGCAGTGGCCCGCGCCCGACCCGGCCGGGTGGCGACGCTGACCGTGACCGTGCGGCGGCACGACCCGCCGGCGCGCGCGCGCCAGCCGTACAAGGTCCAGTGCGAGGACGGCACGTCAGCCCTGGTTCTGGTGTTCTTCAACGCCCGCCCCGACTACCTGCAGCGGGTTCTTCCCGTCGGCGAGACGCGGATCGTCAGCGGCACCGTCGAGCACTACGCGGACCAGATCCAGATGACCCATCCCGACCATGTCGTCCCCGAGGCCGAACGGGACAGCGTGCTCACGGTCGAACCGGTCTATCCGCTGACCGCCGGGGTCTCCGCCCGGGTGATGACCAAGGTCGCCGGAGCGGCGCTGGACCGCGCGCCGGACCTCGAGGAATGGCTCGACCCCGCGTACCAGAAGCGAATGGAGTGGCCGGCATGGCGCGAGGCCCTCGAGCGGGCCCATTCGCCGCAGTCCGAAGCCGACCTGGCGCCGACAGCGCCGGCGCGCGCTCGCCTTGCCTTCGACGAACTGCTCGCCAATCAGTTGGCGCTGGCCCTGATGCGCCGCCGTCAGCGCCGCGTCGCCGGGCGGTCGGTGAAGAGCGCCGGACGGCTGGCGGACATGACCACGGCGGCCCTCGGCTTCAGGCTGACGGAGGTGCAGAGCCGCGCCCTCGAAGAAATCCTCGCCGACATGGCCCAGGAAACCCGCATGCTGCGGCTTCTGCAAGGCGACGTCGGCAGCGGCAAGACCGTCGTCGCCCTGCTGGCCATGTTGCACGCGGTCGAGAGCGGCGCCCAGGCGGCACTGATGGCGCCCACCGAGATCCTCGCCCGCCAGCACCACGCGACGATCGCCCCCCTGGCGGCGGCCGCCGGCATCGATGTCGTGCTGCTGACTGGCCGCGAGAAAGGGAAAGCACGGGAGACGGCGCTCGCCGGCCTGGCCGACGGGACAAGCGCCATCGTCGTCGGCACCCATGCCCTGTTCCAGGCCGACGTCGCCTTCCGCGACCTCGCCCTCGCCGTGATCGACGAGCAGCACCGGTTCGGCGTCCACCAGCGCCTGACCCTGGCGGCCAAGGGCCAGGCCGCCGACGTCCTGGTGATGACGGCAACGCCCATCCCCCGCACCCTGATGCTGACGGCGTACGGCGACATGGAGGTCTCGAAGCTGACCGAGAAACCGCCGGGCCGCCGACCGGTGGACACCCGTGTCCTGCCGGTGGAGCGGATGGCCGACGTGGTCGCCGCCGCGGGACGCGGCATCGAGGCCGGCGCCAAGGTCTACTGGGTGTGTCCCCTGGTCGAGGAGTCCGAGGCCGTCGATGTGGCGGCGGCGGAGGAGCGGTTCCGCCACCTGGATGCGATCTTCCCTGGCCGCGTCGGGCTGGTTCACGGTCGGATGAAGGGCGCCGAGAAGGACAGCGCCGTGGCACGGTTCGCCGAGGGACCCACGGACATCCTGGTGGCGACGACGGTGATCGAGGTCGGCGTCGATGTCCCGGCGGCAACGGTCATGGTCATCGAGCACGCCGAGCGCTTCGGCCTCGCCCAGCTCCACCAGCTTCGCGGCCGGATCGGCCGCGGCACGCGCCCCTCGACGTGCCTCCTGCTGTACGCCCCGCCGCTGACCGACATGGCCAGAGCGCGGCTGGCGATCCTCCGCGAGACGGAGGACGGGTTCCGCATCGCCGAGGAGGATCTCCGTCTGCGCGGCGCCGGCGAGCTTCTCGGGACCCGCCAGAGCGGCCTGCCGGACTTCCGCCTTGCCGACCTTTCCGAGCATGGCGAGCTACTGGCCGCGGCGCGGGACGATTCCCGGCTGATCCTGGAACGCGACCCGGACCTTACGGGATCCCGCGGCAAGGCCCTGAGGACGCTGCTTCACCTGTTCGAGCGTGACGCGGCGGTGCGCTACCTGCGTTCGGGATAACTGGTGTCCGCCCTGTCATCGCGAGCCACCGAAGGGGGCGTGGCGATCCAAGCGTATGGATTGCTTCGCCTTCGGCTCGCAATGACGGCGTTCTCGCGGCAGGAGTTCCGTTGATCGTAGCCGCTATGAAATCGCGTCGATCTCGGCGTCCCCGAGGCCGCCTGGAACGATGGTCACCGGCAGCGGCAGTTTGCCGATGCGCTTCAGCACGTGCGAGACGAGGCGCCCCAGTCCCTCCGCGCCCGACGCCGCGCCGAGCACCAGCACCGACACGCCGGACTGCTCCTCCAGCAGCGCCATCATCTCGTCGGTCAGCTTGCCCTCGCGGATGTAGATGACCGGTATCGTGCCGGACAGCTTCTGGACCACCGACGAGACGACCTGGAGCATTTCTTCCGCTTCCTCGCGCCGCTCTTCCGCCATCAGATGGCCGACCGCCATCCAGTGCTGGAACTCCGCCGGTTCGATGACATACAGCAGGGCCACCCGGCCGCCCGTCGCGCGCGCCCGGTTGCAGGCGAAGCGGAGCGCCTGATGCAACTCCTCGCTTTCGTCGACAACGCAAAGGAAGATACGCTCGGCACTGGCGGACTGCTCGTCGCCACCGTCGCCGGACTTCGGGTCGTCTCGATCGTTGACCATCGATCAATCCTTGCGGAAGACCAAGCCGGCCACCCATCCTGCCATCGCCGCGATCAGAATGGCAAGGACGCCATAGGCAAGGGAATGCCGGTGGGCCAGGCCGAACACGCCGGCCTCGAAGCCCACCTTGCCGACGACAAGCGGCGTGATCCCGGCGCTCACGACGTCGCCATCGCGGATCAGGAACGTCCGGACCGTGTAGGTGCCGACGGGCGCGTTGGCCGGCAGATGCATGTCGGTTCGAAACAGCCGGTTGCCGAGGAAAGCGATGCGCGCCGGCTGGCGGGTGAACAGTTTGGCCGCCTGCTTGTTGCGGATCAGGCCCTCGCTGAACGCATCCACCGTCTCCGGATGGGCGTCTTCCGGCGGGGTCAGGCGGAGGTGGCGAAGGCCGATCTGGTGGCGGGCGCCGACGCGCTCGGGAACGAACTCGTGCAGGGGCCGGTTTGCGGCAATCGCATAGAACGCGGGCACGGTCTCGAACGTCATCTCGGCCTCGTTGAGCCAGATCCCGGCCACGCGTCCCTTGCGGCGCACTTTCTCGGCGCCCTCCGGACCGCGGACGATGACGACGACATCGCCGGCACTCTCGGTGGCCCCGAACAGCAGGACGTCGGCACCGGTGAATCCCGTGGTGATGGCAACCAAGTGCTGTGAAATGTCGGCGACGAGCTCGTCCGCCGCCCGCGCCGGGTGGGCGATCCCGGCCAACGCGAAAGCCACCAGGGCGGCGACGAGGGCTCTCGGGCGACTCATCAGTGTTCCCCGCCGCCGCCAAGGGAATAGAGCTCGTCCGGGGTGGCGACCAGATCGAATCCGAGCTTGGCGCACACCGTCAGCACCATCATCGCCAGCAGAACCCGCAACTGGTCGCCCCGGAGCCGGCCGCCGAACCGGGCGCCGATCTGGGCGCCAATGACGCCACCGATCAGCAGCAGCAAGGCGAGGACGATGTCCACGGTCTGGTTCATGACCGACTGGAGCATGGTGACGTTGGCGGTGACGAAAATGATCTGAAACAGCGACGTCCCGACGACCACGGCGGTGGGCATGCCCAGCAGATAGATCATCGCCGGCACCATGATGAAGCCGCCGCCAACGCCCATGATCGCCGACAGCACGCCGACGAAGATGCCGACGCCGATGGGAAGCAGGGCGCTGACATAGAGACGGGACCGCCGGAAACGCATCTTGAACGGAAGCGCGTCGCGCCACGTCCTCGTCGGCTTCTTGGGCCGCGGCTTGCCGGCCGAACGCAGCATCATCGCCCGCAGGCCCTCGCTCAGCATGAGCGCGCCGATGATGCCGAGGAACACGACGTAGGACAGCTTGATGACGACGTCGATCTGACCGATGCCGCGCAGGAAACTGAACAACCACACACCTGCCGTCGACCCGATGACGCCGCCGAGCAGCAGCATCAGACCCATGCGGACATCGACGTTGCCACGCCGCCAGTGGGCGAGGACCCCCGACACCGACGAGGCGACGATCTGGTTGGCTTCCGTGGCGACCGCGATCGCGGGCGGAATGCCGATGAAGATCAGCAGCGGCGTCATCAGAAAACCGCCACCGACACCGAACAGTCCCGAGAGCATGCCGACTCCGCCGCCCAGGCCGAGGATCAGGAACACGTTGACCGCGACCTCGGCGATGGGAAGGTAGATATCCATGAGTTGCGGCCGCTTCGGGCCCTGCCCGCCGCCCCGACCGCTGGTGAGAATGCTTGGCCGGAGTTTCGGGGCCGAGCCGGTTACTCGAGGGATTGTTCTTTGCGAAGAGTATTTTAGATGCAGCGGTTTAGCGAGAGCCAATATCGGAAACCCGGCCGAAATGCCGGGTTCAAAACGATGGTTGCGCGGCCGCCTCCGACGGTCGATCGCGTTTTCCGCTTGCATCCTCGATCGCCGAGTGATGCGATCTGCCGGTCGTTGATTTGCAATGCCGTCCCGGCGAGCTTTCGCGAGGAGAGCGACGATGAGCGAGATCGAGTTTCCCGCCGGAAAGATCGTGTTCCGGGAAGGTGATCCCGCGGACTACGCCTACCTGATCCAGTCCGGACAGGTCGAGATCCTGAAACTCGGAGCGGTCAGCAACGTGCGGGTGGCGCTCCTCGGGCCGGGCGACGTGTTCGGCGAGATGGGGATCATCGACGAACTTCCGCGCTCGGCGACGGCGCGGACCGTGGATGTGGTGCGGGCCGTGGCCCTCGACCAGAAGACGTTCATCAACATGCTGCTGAGCAACCCGCGCGACAGCCTGAGCGTCCTGCGGTCGCTGTGCGAACGGCTGCGCACGATGACCGACCGGTTCCGCGATGCCGAGGACCAGAAGACGGACACCCGTCCGGCAATCGCGAGGGTGTTCATGAGGACCACCGGCGAAGCGGGAAACGGGGGTGACGCCAGCAAATCTTGGGAAGTGACACGCTTTCCTTATCGCGTCGGTCGCGCGCCTTCGCCCGAGGAAGGTCAGACCCTGGCCTTCAATGATTTCCAGGTCGCGGACACCGAGCCCCATACCCTGTCGCTGAACCACTTCCTGCTCGACCTGACGCTCCGCGGGATCGTCTGCCGCGACCGCGGCAGCCGCTTCGGGACCATCGTCAACGGCGTACGGATCGGCGGCAATACGGGACGGTTTTCACAGTCCCTCAAGCTGGAGCGCAACGAGATCGTCGCCGGTCCGGTCGACTCCCCCTCCCGGTTCACCGTGGACGTCGAGACGGCCTGACCAGCGCCGGCCGCCGAGTCACCCTCCCCTCAGCCCGATGGGACGCGGCCGCTTCCCGTTCAAATCCCTGACTCCGGTGCGTTTCGGCGGCGAATATGGTATCCATGGTCGCCGGGGGAAGTGGCAGGAGCGTTACAAGCGGGTCCATGGCGGGTAGCGTCCCAACACAGGCCAGAAAGCCCGCGTGGGCGCGTGCGCTGCCCGAACCGGCAAGCATCGCGACGCAATCGGAACTGAACGGGTGGGAGCGCGAGGTCGTCAACGCGGTCCCGGACCTGATCTGCGTCATCGAGGACGGCAATATCCTGTCGATCAATGCGTCGGGCGCGTCCATGCTCGGCTACCGCTCGACGAGCCGCCTCTGTGGCCGGTCCTTCAACGACTTCCTGCACCCCGAGTCGGTCGGCGCGTTTGCCCGCATGCTCCGCTCCGACGGCGCCGACGGCCCGCTTCATCGCATCCGCCTCAAGCGGCCCCGCCGCGGCGTGCTGGAGGTCGAAGCCCGTGCCGTCGCCGTCGAGGACCAGACGGCCGCCCGGTACATCATCCACGCCCAGGACTGCGCTGATCGCCGGCAGGCCGAGGACGACATGCGCCGCGCCTACGACGCCCTCGAAGAACGGGTCGCCGAGCGCGTGCGCGCCCTCAACACCGAGACCGCCGAACGGCGACGGGCGGAAACCGAACTCCTGCTCGCCGGAAAGGTGATTCATAGCCTCACCGAGGCGGTGATCATCGCCGACACCGATTTCATCGTGACCACGGTCAACCCGGCGTTTCAGCAGGTCTCGGGGTATGCGTCCAGGGATGTGATCGGCCGAAAGGCGCCGTTTCTCGAGGCTCTAGGCGCCGACCGTGCCGCCCTGACGGCGATGCGGCGGGCACTTCGGGCGACGGGCCACTGGGAAGGCGAAATCTGGAGCACGCGCAAGGGCGGCGAGCGGTATGCCGAGCACCTCTCCATCTCGGCGATCACCGACGAGAACGGAGACATCCGCCAGCATGCCGTGGTCATCACCGACGTGACCAAGCGCCGCGAGGACGAGGAGCGGATCCGCTATCAGGCCAACTACGACGCGCTCACCGGGTTGCCCAACCGGGCGCTGTTCTTCGATCGCCTGAACCAGTCCATCGGCGCCATGAAGCGGGGCGGCAAACGGCTGGCGCTGATGTTCATCGATCTCGACGGCTTCAAGCTGGTCAACGACACGCTGGGACACGAGGTGGGCGACCTGCTGCTCAAAGAGGCGTCCGAACGGCTTGTCGACTGCGTCCGGCCCGGTGACACCGTCGCTCGTTTCGGCGGCGACGAATTCACCGTCATCGTGCCCGACATCGATGGGCCATCGACCATTCCTCTGATCGCGCAAAGGCTGATCGACGCCCTGAACGAACCGTTCCACCTGAAGGGCCACGAGTCCTTCGTCTCGGGCAGCGTCGGCATCACCCTCTATCCCGACGACGGCGCGCGGGCGACCGACCTCCTGCGCAATGCCGACGCGGCCATGTACCGCGCCAAGGAACAGGGCAAGGCGACGTTCCACTTCTACACCACCGACATCAACCGGGAGGTTAAGGAGCGGCTGGCGCTCAAGAACGGGCTCAACAAGGCCCTGGAGCGGGGCGAGTTCTCCCTGCACTACCAGCCGAAGCTGGAAATCGCCAGCGGGCGGATCACCGGCGTCGAGGCGCTGATGCGATGGAACAACGATGCGCTCGGCATGGTGTCGCCCGTGCGGTTCATCCCGGTGATGGAGGAAAGCGGCATGGTCGTCGAGGTCGGCGAGTGGGCGCTGCGGACGGCCTGCGAGCAGCACCTGGCGTGGGCCAAGGCCGGTTTTCCCGGCCTGCGGGTGGCGGTCAACCTCTCCGCACGGCAGCTTCGCGAACCGCGGTTCGTCGATATGGTGAAACAGGTCCTGCGGGACACCGGCGTCGATCCGAGCGGCCTGAAGGTCGAGATCACCGAAAGCATGTTGATGTCGGACGCCGAGAGCGCCGTTGTCGCGCTGACCGACCTGCATGACCTCGGCATTCACGTCGCCATGGACGATTTCGGCACCGGATACTCATCGCTGAGCTACCTGAAGCGGTTCCCCATCGACACCATCAAGATCGACCGCTCCTTCGTCGCCGACATCACCACCAACAGCGACGACGCCGAAATCATCCGCACCATCATCACCATGGGTCATACGCTGAACCGCCGGGTGGTCGCCGAAGGCGTGGAGACCGGCGAGCAGTGCGACCTGCTGGCCGAGTACCGCTGCGACGAGATCCAGGGCTACGTGTTCAGCCCGCCTTTGCCGGCGGACCGGGCGACCCGGTTCCTCAAGGACAACAGGACGCGCTTCGCCGACGTCAGCGGTCCTCGTTGAGCCATCGGCGCAGGACACGGGCGTCCTCGGCCGGATCCGCATCGACGCGGTCGTGAATGGTGCGCAGCGCCGACGGGCTGACCTGCCCCTTCACGCCGTTCAGGGTGTCCCCTCCCGCCTCGGCGACCGGTTCCGGGACCGGTTTCGTCCCCGGCGCCGTCGCAGATTCCCCGGCCGGTCCCGGCCGGACGCCGCCCCGACCGGCGGCCGACGATCAACGGTATCGCGATCAAGGCCCCGATGATGACGACGAGGAGAGCGATCAACAAACCCCGGCTCATCGCTTTTCTCGAACCCGGTTAGAGTTCTTCCCAGTCGCAGGACAGGCCGAGTCCGCCCGCGGTGTTGGCGACCGTCGCCAGGCAACTGCGGACGCTCTCCGCCGGGATCGGTACCGAGACGATGACGGCATATTCGAACCCGGCCTTGCCTGGAATCTTCTCGGCGTTGAGCCGGACGATGTTGGCCCCGAACTCGCCGAAGACCTCGCTGAGTCGCGCCACAAGCCCCGGCCGGTCCCCGCCCGAGACCGTGATGCGGTGGGTCACATGCCCCGAGGGTCCGTGGGTGGGGGAATGGGTGAAGGGGCCGACCCGGACGCGCCCGCCATCCAGTTCGGGCAGCTCGGTGAGATCCGACTCGATCACCCCGAGGGCCACCGATTCGGGCACTTCGACCACCGCCGTGAACTCGGCACCACTGCCGAGAACGGCGAACGTGGTGTCGCCGAGGTTGCACCCCAGATCGAACAGCCGCCCGGTCACCGCCGCGATCAGGCCGACGCGGTCCTGGCAGTGGATGGAGATCAGTGCGGTCGTCGTCATGTTCCGGAGCATAGCATGGGCCCCGAGGTGCACGCTGCCCAATTCGCGCGAGTGTGGTAGGGTCTCCGCCGGCACGTGAGGGACCGTCCATGCGAAGCAATCTGGCAGGCGTGTTGTGGCTCGTGGTTGCGGTCGTTGCGGCGGTCGGGCCGGCGAAAGCAGAGCGGTTCGAGCACCTCCGCTACCAGTATGCCATCTCCATTCCCGCCGGCGCGCAGATCGCCTCGCCCCGGGATGCGGACGAACTGGTGATCCACTCCTGGGCGGGCTACATCGTCAGCCTTCGTGCCTCCGCCGCCACAGCCGACGACACCGTCGACCGCCTCGTCGCGCGGGTCGAGGATCGCTATCTCGGCGATGGCAAATCCTGGACCCGGAAGACGGCGGGCGCCCCGACGACCCTGGCCGGTCTCCCCGCCTACGCGGCCGAGTACGAGGGCATGACCGGCCGCGTGAGAACCCTGGTCGCAAGGGGACGGCAGGCGGCGTTCGAGATCATGTTCTTCGCCCAGCCGGAGGACTACGCGGCGCTCGTCGGGATCTTCGAGAACCTGCTGGCCAGCTTCCGTCCGGCTCCCGCCGACAGCCTTCCTCAACCGGCACCAGCGACCGACCTCCAGACCGCTTCGGTTCCCGAACGACCGTCCGAAACCATGCCACCCAAGATCTCCGAGGCCCCGCCGCTTCTGAAACCACCGCAGGTCAAGGAAGACGACCGGGCCTCCGAAGGGATCGCACGGGCGATCCGACCATGGCGGCGATCCGCTTCCGGGAGCCGGGATACGGATTCACCATCGGGTATCCGGCCCACTGGAAGCGCAGGTTGCCGTCGTCCAATGCGGTCATTTTCGAAAGTGTCGATCCCGATGGCGAAGCGACGGTGAGCGTCCAGAACGTGCGCTCGACCCCACGGGATCCCGACACGGGGCCGGCAATGACCGTGGCACAGAACCTCAAGGCCCGCCTCCGCGCCGAAGCCAGCGACGTCACCTACATGGGAGATGGTCCCGTCACCTATCGCCGTGACGGACTCGATCTCGACGGCCACCAGTTCCTGGCCCGCTACGCCTTTGGCGGCAAGACGTACAAGCAGCTGACGGTGATTCTGGTGCGCCCCGCGGGCGATATCGCCCATGTCTGGTCCTACCGCGCCCTCGCCCCCCGGTTCGACGACTTCCGCCCCATTGCCACCGAAATGCTGAAGTCGTGGTCGGTCATTCCGCCCGAGACGACCGAGGCGGTGCGCTAAGGCCCCGGTGTCAGTGCGGGGTCGTGCCGATCCGTCATCGCGAGCCGCCGTCAGGTGGCGTGGCGATCCAGGAGTGCTGGATTGCCGCGGCACTTCGCGCCTCGCAATGACCGTCCCCTCATGCTTTCATCCCTTTCGATAGCGGTCATCAGTCACCGCCGCGATCGAGTGATAGGCTGCGGGAACGCCGGATAACCCGGACCGTTTCCTCCCACAGGTCGAATGCGTCGAGGGAGTCGGGGTCGGCCCAGGCCACCTCGGCGGCATCGCTTGCCGCGACCGCCTCGCCGGAGCGCGCCACCGCGGCCACATCGA
>Ga0056126_10000504_pt1 | contig 13492 bp, 11 predicted proteins | sample WorMetLIZAISLAND_FD_71117 | JGI IMG/M metagenome (GOLD analysis project Ga0056126, IMG submission 71117) | Marine gutless worms symbiont microbial communities from Max Planck institute for Marine Microbiology, Germany - Inanidrilus manae... ...
TCGTCTCCTGTCGGTGTTGCGATGAAGCTTGCAAACCTCATCTTACAACCCCTCCAGGGGCGGCATGGCCACACCTCTCAGTGAAGCCCACTGTCAGGTGAATACCGTCTCAGTACAATCAGGGTCATGAAGCGCAAGGTGTCCCGAATCGGCGAGATCTTCGACTTGCCGATCCGTGGGTGATAGGCGATCGGCACGTACTGCACCGGCCGGTAGTTCGTCAGCATGGCGAGCGTGATGGTGATGGTGAAGCTGAAGGTATCGGGGAGGATGCCGAAAAAGCTCTCGGCTACGCCCTTGCGGAACACGCGCATGCCCGAGTTGATGTCCGGCACCCGTTGTCCGGCGACCCACGAAACCCACGCCTTCAGGAAGATCTTGGGAAACGCCCGCAGCCTGGAGTACTGCACATCGGCCCCCGTGCGCGCGCCCACCACCATGTCATTGTCGGCACAGAGGTCCACGAGTTCGGGGATGCGATCGTTGGGATAAGTGCCGTCGGCGTCGGTGATCACGATGAGCTCGGCGCGCGCCAGGCGGATGCCGGTCTTCAGTGCGGCGCCGTACCCCCGGTTGCGCACGTGAGTCGCGACGCGGATCGTCTCGTCGGCTGCCACGATCTCCTCGAGGATCCGAGCGGTGCCGTCCGTCGATCCGTCGTTGACGACGATAACCTCGTACTCGCGTCCCGTCGGAATCGTGCGTCGGAGGTGGTCGATCGTTTCGGCGATCGCGCCTTCCTTGTTGTAGCAGGGTACGACGATGCTGAAGGAAGGGACACTCGGTGCGGCCATATTCTCGCCATCCGGTCATCGATCCATGGGCCGCCGGCAAGGCCGCCCCCGCCGTGTATATCGGCGCCGCCCCGCGCCGACAAGGTGTCGCTATGTCTGGCAACGAAAATCACCCCGCCGTCTTACGGGCCGGCGGCAATGCCGCGGCGTGACCAAATCGCGCCCGACATCCACTATTTGTTTTATTTTCAATGAATTGTCAGTGGTCGGCCACCCATTGTGCGGAGAGGGCCATCGCCTGGCTGTTAGCGCCCCCGGCAGGCCGGCACGCACGGCATTGGCCGACGGTTTCGTCGTCGCATCCCGTCCAACCCGCGTACATCATGGCGAGGTCGGTCCGCAGCGGACTCCCGAGGCGTCATCGACAAGGATCGGATCGAGCCGAAGCGGAGCTTGCGCGGGTGGCAAGGGGCAGTCGGTCGCCGTCGTCACGCGGTTGACGGCAAGGCTCCAGCGATCAGTCGTCGCGCCCAAGTGTCGTCATCAGTTCGCGCCACTCCCGCGCGTTCAAGCCGCTTTCGGCCCGGTCGACGGTTTCGCCGGCAAGCATCCGTTTCACCACGGCGAGCCCCTTGGCCGAGAGGTGCGCGCCGCCGAGCCGGTAATCGACAAAGGCAGCGTGGGTGATCGGCACCCAGCGGCGCACGGTTTCCAGCATCGCCTCGGCGTAGACTCGGATCTCGTACTGGGCGTGGTCGTCGGCCCGCAGGGAGAGGAAATGCAGGAGGTTGTGGAGATCGATCTTCCAATACCACTGCGTATAGGTGGCCAGTGTCAGGTTGATCCGCGCCAGTTCCCGGGCCAGCCCGTCCCGTCCCGGATCGATTGCGTTGCCGTGCACGTCCTCGTTCAGCATGGTCTCATAGTCGGCGTAGCAGCGTTCGGCGTCGGCGTTCAGCAAGTCGAGGACCTGGGCAGCCTCGTCCCCCGACAGCACAGCGCCCCGCCCCTGGCGATTGGACCGCGACTGAGTGGCAAGCTGGTCCGGCGTCGGGACGTAGTATTCCTTGTCGAGGATCGAATAGCGTGCCGAGTACTCGTTGACGTTGGCCGTACGGTGCCGGATCCACTGCCGCGCGACGAAGATCGGCAGCTTCACGTGGTACTTGATCTCGCACATTTCGAACGGCGTCGTATGGCGGTGGCGCATCAGGTAGTTGATGAGCCCGGCATCGTCCTGGACTTTCTTCGTCCCCTTTCCGTAGGACACCCGCGCCGCCTGCACGATGGCGGCGTCGTCGCCCATGTAGTCGACGACACGGACGAACCCGTGGTCGAGCACCGGGATCGGCTCGTAGAGGATCTCTTCCAGGGCGGCGGCGCAGGGGCGGCGCGTGTCGGCGCGGGCGGCCTTTTGTTCGTCGATTTCTGCCCGCTGCTCGGACGTCAGGTCCATCGCTATCCCCCCTGTCGGTTCCGATCGGAGTCTAGACCGGGTTCACAAACCGTGCCAGCACCAGGGAGATGGCCCGGCGGAGGAGGCCGAGGTCCTGGCGCGTACAGCCACGCCGGGGCGGTCCCGGTGAGTGAGTGGACGCTGGTCGCGACTAACGCGTGGGGACCGGCTCGTCGCCCGAGTAGTCGTAGAACCCGCGCCCGGTCTTGCGCCCCAGCCAGCCGGCTTCGACGTATTTGACCAGCAAGGGACACGGCCGGTACTTGGTGTCAGCGAGGCCTTCGTGGAGCGTGTGCATGACGCCGAGGCAGGTGTCGAGGCCGATGAAATCGGCCAGCTCCAGCGGCCCCATGGGGTGATGGGTGCCGAGCTTCATTGCCGTGTCGATGCTGTCCACCGAACCGACACCCTCGTAGAGCGTGTAGATGGCCTCGTTGATCATCGGCATCAGGATGCGGTTGACGACGAACGCCGGAAAGTCCTCGGCGCTGACCGGGGTCTTGCCGAGTTTGACCGCGAACTCGTGGACGGTGCGGAAGATCGCCTCATCCGTGGCGATACCGCGAATGAGTTCGACGAGCTCCATCTTCGGCACCGGGTTCATGAAGTGGGTGCCGAGGAACCGGTCCGGACGGTCCGTCTGCGCGGCCAGTCGCGTCACCGGATACGACGACGTGTTGGAGGTGATGATGGTGTCTTCGGCGACGATCTCGCAGAGTTTGCCCAGCACTTCGCGCTTGACGTCGGCGTCCTCGACGGCCGCTTCGATGACAATCTGGCAGTCCCGGAAACCTTCGTAGTCGTCCCCCGAGGTGATGCGCCCGAGGGCCGCCTCGGCTTCCGCTTCCGAGAAACGTCCCTTGGCGGCGGCGTCGCGAAGTTCAGCGCCGATGTAGTCGAGCCCGTGGGCGAGGATATCCGCGTCGATATCCATCAGATAGACGTCGAATCCGGCGACGGCGCAGACCTCCGCAATGCCGACGCCCATCTGGCCGGCACCGACGACGCCCACCTTGCGAATGTCCATCTGTCCGCCCGTCTTCCCCAACCGCAGCGATTTCGCCCGACGCTAGTCGTCCAGGGCCGAGGTCAACTCCGGCACCGCCTGAAACAGGTCGGCGACGAGACCATAGTCGGCCACCTGGAAGATCGGTGCTTCCTCGTCCTTGTTGATGGCGACGATGACCTTGCTGTCCTTCATCCCGGCGAGATGCTGAATGGCCCCGGAGATGCCGACCGCGATGTAGAGTTCCGGCGCCACCACCTTGCCGGTCTGGCCGACCTGGTAGTCGTTGGGCACGTATCCGGCATCGACGGCAGCCCGCGAGGCGCCGACACCGGCGCCCAGCTTGTCGGCAAGGGCGTCGATGAGGGCGAAGTCTTCGGCACTTCCGACGCCCCGGCCGCCGGACACGACGACGCGGGCGCTGGTCAGCTCGGGACGCTCGGACTTGGTCAGTTCCTGGCCGACGAAGCTTGACAGCCCGGACTCATCGGCGGCGGCGACTTCTTCGACCGCCGCGCTGCCACCCTCGGCGGCCGCGGCTTCGAAGGACGTCGCCCGCACGGTGATGACCTTGATGGCATCGGCGCTCTGCACCGTGGCCATGGCGTTGCCGGCGTAGATCGGCCGGACAAAGGTGTCCGGTCCCTCGACGCCGCTGATGTCCGACAGCATCGCCACGTCCAGGAGCCCGGCGACCCGTGGCATGACGTTTTTGCCCGTGGTCGTCGCCGGCGCCAAAAGGTGGGTATACCCGGACGCCAGTCCGGCAATTAATGGCGCCAGATTCTCGGCCAGGGGATGGGCATAGGGTGCCGCGTCCGCCACCAGGACTTTCGCAACGCCGGCGACCTTCGCCGCCTCGTCGGCGACCGCCCGGCACCCCTCGCCGGCCACCAAAACGGTCACATCGCCAAGGGCCGCGCCGGCGGAGACCGCATTCAGCGTCGCCGGCTTGAGGGCGGCATTGTCGTGATCGGCAAGAACCAGAACGCTCATCAGATCACCTTCGCTTCGTTCTTCAGTTTGTCGACCAGCTGGGCGACGTCTTCGACCTTGATGCCGGCCTCGCGCTTCGGCGGCTCGACGACCTTGAGCACCGTCAGCCTGGGCGCGATGTCGACGCCGAGGTCGGCCACGGGCACCGTCTCGATGGGTTTCTTCTTCGCCTTCATGATGTTGGGCAACGATGCGTACCGGGGCGTGTTGAGCCGCAGGTCAGCCGTCACCACCGTCGGCATGGCGACCGAGACCGTCTCGAGGCCGCCATCGATCTCGCGGACCACCGTCATCTTGCCGTCGGCAAGCGTGATCCCAGACGCGAAGGTCGCCTGGGGCCAGCCGAGCAATGCCGCCAGCATCTGGCCGGTCTGATTGGAATCGTCGTCGATGGCCTGCTTGCCGACGATGACCATATCGGGACTCTCGCGTTCGACCACCGCCTTGAGCACCTTGGCCACCGCCAGTGGTTGCACGTCGTCCTCGGCTTCGACCAGGATACCGCGGTCGGCGCCCATGGCCAGGGCCGTCCGGATCGTCTCCTGGCATTGGCTCGGGCCGATGGACACTGCCACCAGCTCGGACGCCGTGCCCGCTTCGCGGAGCCTCACCCCTTCCTCGACCCCGATTTCGTCGAAGGGGTTCATGGACATCTTGACGTTGGCCGTTTCGACCCCCGTGTTATCGGATTTGACGCGGATCTTGACGTTGTAGTCGATGACCCGCTTGACAGCGACGAGAACCTTCATCGATCACCTGCGTTGGACCGTGTTTCCCAACCGCGACCACCCCAGACCACGTCGCGGCGCCCTACCAAATGACGGAATTTGCAGGATTTTCCCCTCCCCCGTTCGGCCATTTGTTTTGCAGCCGCACAGTACGGTTCCGACATGCCGAGGTCAAGGCGGCCGTAACAAAAGGTTTATTCGCCGGCGCCGGCTTCCGGAGGCTGGTCCTCGACGGCCTCGAAGGCGTCCAGCACGTGATCCTGGATGCCGAGGAAAATGGGATCGGCGTTGCGCCGGTAGATGTTGATCTTGGCGTTATAGGCCAGCCGAGAGAACCCATGCTTGTCGCGGATCCGATAGCGCTTGATGGTGAACGAGCCGTCGGTCTGCCGCGTCCCCGTTAGATAGCACTTGATGGATTCGATGCCGTCGCCAGACAGCACCAGGCCTTCCAGGCTCGACAACGTCGCCTGGGTGCGTTCGATGAAATCGACGGCGTTGATGCGGTGGATCTCGTCGATGTCGTCGCCGTGCGGGACGCGGATCGGCGCGTCGAAATCCCCGACCAGGACCTGTCCGGGCAGGGCGCGTTCGCACATGCGCGCCAGCTCGATGGTCACGTCGCCGACGATGTAACTGTAGATGGTCGGGCTCAGACCTTCGGACTGGTAGAACTCGTAGTGCCCGCCGATGTGGAAACAGGTGCGCAGGAGTGGTGTCGTATTGCCCTTCGCCTTGGTCCGGGCGACCGCGTTGTCGGCCATCACCAGGTGCATCAGGTGGTAGAGGAAAACGTTGGCCTCGACGCTGCGCTCGCGGTTCCAGATGTAGAAGCCGTCTCCGGTGGTGGTGCGGGCGAACTGGAGGTCGATGCTCTTGTTGAGCATCTTCGAGTAGGCGGCATTGACCGAGTAGGCGAGGCTGTTGAGTTGGGTCACCTGTTCCAGCGGCAGGTGCCTGGAAAAGCCGACGACGTCGAACAGGGCCACGGCCCGGTCCTCCACATAGGACAGGCTGTAGCGCTGGATGGCCGCGTCGATGGCGCGGAGGGAAAGCCCGTCGCCCGGCGCAAAGTCCAGCGACACGTGGACCGGGGCACGGCCGATATGGGCGGCGGCCTGCTCCATGCCGTCACCGGTGACCAGCTTGGGACCAGCGATAACTTCGTCGATGAACTTTCGCGCCTCGGCATTCTCCGCGCCGGCGGCGGCGAACTCGGCGATCACGTAGTGGGGAATGACGAGGACGTCGATTCCCTCGGCGCTGGGTGTCCAGGTCAGCAAGAGGTTGCGGCCGAGGGCCCAGAGTTCATGGAGCCGCTCTTCCAGCGCGGCGAGGCGCGTCTGCTGCTCCTCGGGCAACTCCGGTGCGACGGCCAATACGGTGGGCGAAGGTTGCATGGATCCGCCGCTCGCCTGTTCCCGCCGCCGAACGTCGTCAGCGCTCGCCGCCGGGAACCCAGAGCACGTCGCTCGCCCCCTTGTCGTTCAGGTAGCGGGCCAGCACGAACAGGTGGTCGGACAGGCGGTTGACGTAACGCACGGCCGCGGCGTTGACCTCTTCGATCCCCGCCAGCTCGACGATCAGGCGTTCGGCCCGGCGGCAGACCGTGCGGGCATGGTGGAGGTGGGCCGCCGCCGCCGATCCGCCCGGCAGAATGAACGAGGTCAGCGGCTTCAATTCGGCGTTCATGGCGTCGATCTCGCCCTCCAGCCGGTCCACCTGGGCATCGACGATGCGCAGCGCCCCCTCCGACCGTCGGCCGTCCTCGGGCGTGCACAGGTCGGCGCCGAGATCGAAGAGGTCGTTCTGGATGCGGGCCAGCATGGCGTCGGCGTCGCCACTGGTGTGCAGGCGAGCGAGCCCGATGACCGCGTTGGTCTCATCGGTGGTCCCGTACGCGGCGACGCGCAGGTCGTGCTTGGCGACCCGTCGGCCATCACCAAGCGAGGTCTCGCCGCCATCGCCACCGCGCGTGTAGATCCGGGTGAGCGTCACCATGGCCGAACTCCCCCCCGTGCGCCCGGTTCAGCCGAACGACGCCACGACCAGAATGGCGAACAACGCCACGGCGAGGCCCTGCAACGCCACGCGCGCGGCCATCAGCTTGGTGGTGTTGCGGGCGCTGAACTGGCCGCCGACGGCGAACGTGATGATGCCGATGAACAGCACCGCTAAGGTCGCGATCAGCGCCCCGGCCAGCAGGAAGGAAACGATGCCCGTCATCCCCCAGATATAGTCCCGGCCATCGCCAAGGTCACGGAAAATCCCAAGGACTGCGCGGTATTCGGACGGACTGGCGAGCCCTCAGTTCCGCTGCGACAACAGTCCTCGGGCGATGACCTGGGCCTGGATCTCGGCGGCGCCCTCGAAGATGTTGAGGATGCGGGCGTCACACAGCACGCGCGAGATGGCGTACTCCAGCGCGTAGCCGTTGCCGCCGTGGATCTGCAACGCATTGTCGGCGTTGGACCAGGCGACGCGGGCGGCGAGCAGCTTGGCCATGCCGGCCTCGATGTCGCAGCGCCGATCGGAATCCTTCTCGCGGGCCGAGTCGTAGGTGAGCTGGCGGGCGATCATCGTCTCCACGGCCATCCAGGCGATCTTGCCGGCAACCCGCGGGAACTCGAAGATCGGGCGGCCGAACTGGATGCGCTCCTGAGCGTACTGCATGCCCAGCTCCATGGCGTTCTGGGCAACGCCGACGGCCCGCGCCGCGGTCTGGATGCGGGCGCTCTCGAAGGTCGCCATCAGCTGCTTGAAGCCGTTGCCCTCCGACTGGCCGAGAAGGTGGGTGGCGGGCACCTCGAAGCCGTCGAAGCCGAGCTCGTACTCCTTCATGCCGCGGTAGCCGAGCACCTCGATCTCGCCGCCGATCATGTTGTCGGCGGGGAACGGATCGTCCTCGGTGCCGCGCGGCTTCTCGGCGAGGAACATGCTGAGGCCCTTGTAGCCCTTCTCGTCGGGATCGGTCCGCGCCAGGAGCGTCATCATGTCGGTGCGGGACGCGTGGGTGATCCAGGTCTTGTTGCCGGTGACCTTGTAGGTGTCGCCGTCCTTGACCGCGCGAGTGCGGAGCGAGCCGAGGTCGGAGCCGGTGTTGGGCTCGGTGAACACCGCCGTCGGCAGGATCTCGCCCGAGGCCAGCTTCGGAAGGTAGGTCTGCTTCTGCTCGTCGGTGCCGCCGAGGCGGATCAGCTCGGCGGCGATCTCCGAGCGGGTGCCCAGCGAGCCGACGCCGATGTAGGCGCGGCTCAGTTCCTCGGTGACCACGCACATGGCGGTCTTGCCCATGCCCAGGCCGCCGAATTCCTCGGGGATGGTGAGGCCGAAGACACCGAGCTCGGACATCTGGTCGATGATCTCGAGGGGGATCAGTTCGTCGCGAAGGTGCCAGCCGTGGGCGTGCGGCACCACCTGTTCCTCGCAGAAGCGGCGGAACTGGTCGCAGATCATTTCTTCCATCTCGTCGAGGCCGAGGTTGCCGAAATTGCCATCGGCGATCAGCGTGGCAATGCGCATGCGCACGGCATCCGTATTGCCGCCCCGAATCAGCGCGGCGACGGACGCCGTGTAGAAGGCATGCAGCGCGTCGTCGGAGACACCCATGTCGGCGGGACGCACCATTTCGACCTGGGTCATCGGAATGCCGCCGCCGATCTGGCCGAGGTATTCACCGTAGGCGGCCTGGAGCATGAGCTGTTCGAGCTCGCCGAACTGGCCCGCCGCTTCCAGCCGCTCCGCCCAGACGAGCATCTGTTGCAGCCCCGCGACATAGGTGGACAGCCAGGCATAGCCGTGCACCGCGAACTGGTGGCGATCGACCAGCTCGGCGTCCATGCGTCCGCCCTGGATCACCAGCGCGGACACCCCCTTGCGTGCTTCCACCAGCAGGTGCTGGGCGGCGTTGTAGGCGTCCAGGCAGGTAGCGGTCAGATTTTCGAGGACGAGGTTTTCGCTGTCGGCGGGGCCGGCCATGGTCTTTCCCTCTTATCGGCGGCCGGGGTCGACGGGGCCAGCCCCGGCGGGGTTGGTTCGATCAAAAAAACCGGTGCGCGCACCGGTGCCGAACCGCCCTCTCCGCGGCAGCGCGGAGAGGGCGGCCGGACAGTCAGCTACGCCGGTCAGTCGCTCGCCATCGCCTTGCGGACGATATCGGTCATCGAGAGGACACCGATCGGCAGGCCCCTCTCGGTGACCACCAACCGGTGGATGCGAAGCTTCAGCATGGTGCTGATCGCCTCTGGGACCGGGGCGTCGGCATCGCAGGTCACGCAACCTTCGCTCATGAACTCGCTGACGGTCAGCGCCTTGGCTTTTTCCAGCTTGCGGCCCTGCCGGGCAAGAACGAGGTCGGTCTGGGACAGCACGCCGACGGCCTTGCCCTCGTCGATGACGACGAGCGCATGGATGTCGTTGTCGATCATCACCTTGGCCGCGCTACCGAGGCTGTCCGACGGAGCGCACGAAATCAGGCCCGTGTGCATACGGTCGCGCACCTTAAAGCCCTCGTCGATGACCACCGGCTCGGTCTCCGGTGTCGGATCGAGACCCGGCAACGGCGCCGACAATGGGTACGGATGTGGCGTGTCGTGCACATCGTCCGAGGGTAGCGTCGGATGCTCGCGCGGGATTGGAGCCTCAGCGTTCTTGCCGAGGCCGAAGTCGGGAGCACCGACCAGAATCGCCATGTTGCCGTGGGGATGCTGGTTGTCGTGCATCAGCTGGTGCGACACCGGCAGTTCCTCATAGGTGAACGCCCGCGACATGCAGGCGTCGAGCTGGCCGTTCAACGCCAGTTCGTTCATCGCGTAGGACTGGTCGTCATTGGCGAAATGCGATCCCTGAACACGTTTCTGGCGCATCCACAGATAACGCAGATCGACGGTCGCGTTGTAACCGGTCGTGCCGGCACAGATCGTGACGATACCGCCGGTATCGCAGACGAACATCGATGTCGGAATGGTTGACTCGCCCGGATGCTCGAAAACGATCCGGGGTGATCGCTTCTCACCCAGAGCCTCCCAGAACGCCGCGCCGAAGCCGCGGACACCGGTCAGCCAGTTCTTGTAGCCGACGCTGTCCTTCCAGTGCGGCAGCATGCCCCAATGGTCGAAGTTGCGGCGGTCGATGCAGCCCTGGGCGCCCAGTTGCTTGCAGTAGTCTACCTTGTCTTCGCCGGAGATAACGGCAACGGGAACCGCCCCGGCGGCGCGGACGATCTGGATCGCCATGGAACCCAAGCCGCCGGCACCGCCCCACACCAGGACCGCGTCGTTGGGGCGCATGGCGTGCTCCGGCCAGCCGTGCAGCATCCGATAGGCGGTGGCGCCGACGAGCGTGTAGGCAGCCGACTCCTCCCAGGTCATGTGCTGGGGCCGCGGCATGCATTGATGCGCCTGGACCTTGGTGAACTGGGCGAAGCTGCCCCAATTGGTCTCGTAGCCCCAGATGCGGAACGTCGGCGAATACATCGGGTCCTCGCCAGCCTTGACCGACGGGCAGTCGCGGCTCCACATGCCGCAGTGGATCACCACCTCGTCGCCGACCTTGATGTTGGTGACGTCCTTACCGGCGGCATAGACGATACCGGACGCGTCGGAGCCGCCGATGTGGAAGTCCTCGGGCTCGCCGGCCTTGTTGCGCGCGGCGATGACGTTGATCGGGATACCGAGGCCGGCCCAAACGTTGTTGTAGTTCACCCCGGCAGCCATGACGTAGACCAGCACTTCGTCGTCGGCGATGGGCGGGATGTCCACAACCTCCTTCTGGAACGCGGTCGTCGGCTGGCCGAAGCGTTCGGCCCGGATCAACCAGGCATGCATTTTCTTCGGAACCACACCAACCGGGGGTGCTTCGCCGATGTCATAGAGTTCCTTGGTAGTCATATCCCCTCCATCCATTTCTGAGCACCCCTCGGTATGCCGGTGCGTCGACCAAGCGCCGTGCTGTCGCCACGTGATCCAACGGCGTAGAATAATCGCCAACGCCGCGCCGTGGTGATGTCACGGCGGCAAAAACCGCTTGAACGCGTTCACCGATGCGCAAGAGACCTTTTTAGCCCTTCGAACCTTTTTTTGCAATGCACAATTTGGTAGAGTGGGGGCGGCAACAGGCAGCGAACTTCAACGTTTCCTAGCGATTTCGTGCCGTGGACGGTGCCTGATCGAGGGCACGGGAGGGAGGACATGGGAAAGACTTTAGCACCCGCAGCAGAAGAGTCCGTGGTCCAGCGCGACAAGCCCTGGCTGATCCGCACCTATTCGGGATACGCCACGGCCAAGGAGTCGAATGCGCTCTACCGCAAGAACCTGGAACGCGGCCAGACGGGACTGTCGATCGCCTTCGACCTGCCCACCCAGACGGGATACGACTCCGACCACGTGCTCGCCCGCGGCGAGGTCGGCAAGGTCGGTGTACCGATCTGCCACCTCGGCGACATGATGACGCTGTTCGACGGCATCCCGCTCGACCAGATGAACACGTCGATGACCATCAACGCGCCGGCGGTGTGGCTTCTGTCGCTCTACATCGCCGCGGCCGAACGCCAGGGCGTCACGCGGAACGCGCTGTCGGGGACGACCCAGAACGACATCATCAAGGAATACCTGTCGCGCGGCACGTACATCTTCCCACCGGCGCCCTCCATGCGGCTGACCGCCGACACCATCGCCTTCACCTATCGCGAGATCCCCAAGTGGAACCCGATGAACGTCTGCTCCTACCACCTGCAGGAGGCGGGAGCGACGCCGGTGCAGGAACTGGCCTTCGCGCTGGCCACGGGGATCGCCGTGCTCGATGCGGTGAAGGCCTCGGGTCAGGTTCCCGATGAGGACTTCCCGACCGTCGTCGGGCGCATCAGCTTCTTCGTCAACGCCGGCATCCGCTTCGTCACCGAGATGTGCAAGATGCGGGCGTTCACCGAGCTGTGGGACGAGATCACCCTCGAACGCTACGGGGTCGAGGACGAGCGCCACCGCCGGTTCCGCTACGGCGTCCAGGTCAACTCCCTGGGCCTGACCGAGCAGCAGCCCGAGAACAACGTCTACCGCATCCTTCTGGAGATGCTGGCCGTGGTGCTGTCGAAGAAATCCCGCGCCCGCGCCGTTCAGCTCCCGGCCTGGAACGAGGCCCTCGGCCTGCCGCGGCCATGGGACCAGCAATGGTCCTTGCGGCTCCAGCAGATCGTCGCCTTCGAGACGGACCTCCTGGAGTACGCCGACATTTTCGACGGCTCGACGGTGATCGCCGAGAAGGTGGAGCAGCTCAAGTTCCAGGCCCGCGAGGAGCTTTCGCGCATCGGCGACATGGGCGGGGCCGTCGCCGCGGTCGAGTTGAGCTACATGAAACAGCGGCTGGTCGAGTCCAACGCCGCCCGCCTCACCGCCATCGAGAGCGGTGACCAGGTCGTCATCGGAGTCAACAAGTTCACGACCGGCGAGGAGTCGCCGCTGACCACCGGCGAAGGCGGCATCATGACCGTCGACCCCGGCGTCGAGGCGACGCAGATCGCCAACCTCGAGGCCTGGCGGAGCGACCGCGACTCGGCCGCGGTCGAGGACGCGCTGGCGGCCCTGGCCGCAGCGGCCCGCGAGGACCGCAACGTCATGGAGCCGTCCATCGCCTGTGCCCATGCCGGCGTCACCACCGGCGAGTGGGGCCAGACCCTGCGCGACATCTTCGGCGAGTACCGGGCGCCTACGGGTGTCGGCCAGGCCGCCATTGGCACCGGCGGTGACGGCTTGGCGCCGATCCGCTCGCGCGCCGAGGTCCTGACCGACAAGCTCGGACGCCGGATCAAGATGCTGGTCGGCAAACCTGGGCTGGACGGTCACTCCAACGGCGCCGAACAGATCGCCGTTCGCGCCCGCGATGCCGGGTTCGAGGTGGTCTACGAAGGCATCCGCCTGACGCCCAAGCAGATCGTCCAGGCGGCCCTGGAGGAAGGCGTCCACGTGGTCGGCCTGTCCATCCTCTCGGGTTCGCACGTTCCCCTGGTCACCGAGATCATGGAGCGGATGCGGACGGCCGACCTCGGCGACGTGCCGGTGGTCGTCGGCGGCATCATCCCGCCCGAGGACGCCGAGACGCTGAAGGGCGCGGGTGTCTCGCGGGTCTATACGCCGAAGGACTTCGACCTCAACGCCATCGTCGGCGAGATCGTCGACATTGTCGAAGCCACCCAGGCGGAAGCCGCGTAGCCTCCGGGGCCGCCTCGCCGACGGCCGATCACCGGCGACCCGGAGCGGCGATAGACAGATCGTTCTTATAGCGGCCGCGGACTCCACGGCCCGGCGCGATTGCGTGCGCAACCGTACGCGAGACCTCCCGTCTTGCGAGCTTTCACCCTTTGTTAAGGTGCCGCCCGCAGTCTTTCAGATGACTCGGGAACGCAACCAAACATTCACGGCCGCCCGGCTGTCGGTTGCTTATCATGGGTGTGTCGGATCACGGTAAGCATCCGGTGAGCACCGCGAGCATTTAGAGGCGATGGGGTGGCACCGTGATTCAAGGAGATGTTGCTTCGCCGGGCGTCCACTTCCAGGGCAGCAGTTCGTGAAGGCGCGATTGC
>Ga0056126_10000505_pt1 | contig 13483 bp, 12 predicted proteins | sample WorMetLIZAISLAND_FD_71117 | JGI IMG/M metagenome (GOLD analysis project Ga0056126, IMG submission 71117) | Marine gutless worms symbiont microbial communities from Max Planck institute for Marine Microbiology, Germany - Inanidrilus manae... ...
GCCAGCGCTTCGTCGGGCCAGTCGTTGCTCAGGTGTACGCCGGGAAACCGCGCCTCGCTGGCGAAGGAGCGGCGCGGATCGACAACGAAGACGTCGAAACCGGCCATCGCCGCCATGGGCGCCAGGGCCTGGGCGATGTGCACGGCGCCGACGATGACCAGCCGGGGCCGGTCGTTGAACACGCTGACGAACAGCTCTCCACCCGGATCGTCGAGGCGCACGCTGCGATCCTCGGCCAGCGCCTCCAGCACCGCGGCGCGGGTCGCGTCGTCCAGTGCTGAACCGCCGTCCGCGTCGCCACGGCGAACCACCGATTGGCCACCCCCGTCGAGGCGGGTGACCAGCGCCACCGGACGCTCTTCGATCAATGTCCGGATCAGGTTTGGATCGCTGGCCCGCTCGACGAACACCGACATCTTGCCGCCGCAGGCCAAGCCGACCTCCCAGGCGCGCTCGTCGCTGACACCGAAATCGAGCAGCCTGGGCGGTGCGCCGCCGATGACCGCGATGGCCTCGGTGACGACGGCGCCTTCGACGCAGCCTCCCGAGACGGAACCCTCGAAGCTGCCGTCGTCGGCGACGACCAGGACGCTGCCGGGCGGCCGCGGCAAGGAGCCCCAGGTACCCACCACCGTCGCCATGGCCACGCCGCGGCCGTCTGCGAGCCAGTCGAGGGCTTGGCGGAGCGGTGTGTCCTCCAGCGCGGAGACCACGCTATTTTCGTTTCCAGGAGCCACGTCCATCCATCACATAGGTTCCCGGCCGGGCTCCAGCGATCAGCTTGCGCCCGGCGAGGATACCGACCTGGCGCGCATTGGCGCCCGTGCGCTTGGCGATGTCGGCGTACTGGGCGCGCCGTCCGCTGTTGACCTTGTCGACCAGGCTCCGCACCGAGGACGGCGCGTCGCCGCGCACCAGTCCAACGTAGCCGTCCGGGCGTTCGCCCACGTAGCCCTGCGCCTTGGCATCTTCCAGCGCGCCGGCTTCCGCCGGGACCGGTGCAAGTCCGGCGGCGAGGACCAGGAACCCGGTGCCCAGGCACCGCGACAGGATGGTCAGCGCGTCTCTTCTCGTCTGCATCACTGGAACAGCTCCGAATTCTCTTCGAACAGGGTGTCGATCTCCTTGTCGACCTTCACCCGGACCTCATGCTCGATGCGGACATTGAGATTGATGACGATCGGCTCCTTGGGCGTTTCGACCTTCACCGTCGGCTGACACGCCGACAGCGCGAGCACAGCCGCGGCGAAGGTAAGCACCATGGGTCTGCGAGACGTGTCCATGAGGTGATCGGTTCTCCGTTGGTGGCTTAGGGCCGCGTCCCCGAAATTCCCTCGCCGACGCGCTCGGGCAGCGAGAAGCCCTTCATTCCCTCGCGCAGGATGGCGTCCAGTTTTCCGCTAAAGTTGAAGTTCAGTTCGAACGGATAACCATCCAGAAAATTAGGATTTTTCCCAGCCAAATGCAAAGCGGCAGTCCACTCGCCGCCGGCCTCTCCGTCGATGTCTGCCCTGAGGACGTCGTAGCGGAAATCTTTCAACGCCTCGAGCATCAGGCTAACCCCTTCGCCGCCCCCTTGCAACGCGGCGGGCGGCACGGCGGGTGCATAGCGCAGGACACCGGGAGCGGCGGCTTCGAGCCGTCCGCCGGCGACGGAAACGCCGTCCGCGGAAACAACAACGGGAAGGATACCGGCGAAGGTGCCAGTGCCCGACGTGCCCTCCAGTTCGGCGAAGTCGATCAGGCTTTGTATGCCGATGCCCTCGATGCGGACGGTGGCGGTCTGCCGGACCCCATCGGGATCGAGCACCAGATCCGCGAGCGTGACCCGGCCACCGAAGACATCCAGGCCGGCGTCCGCGACGTGAAGGCGGCCGACATCGTCCACGTGGAACCGGACGATGCCCCCGGTCATCGGCAGGCCGGCGACGACCCGTTCGATCTTCACCGTCTGGCCGGGCGGCGTCCGGGGCGGCCAGGGGCGGTCGAGGGTCACCGATCCGGTGACGCCTTCGACCAGGGCACCTTCGGCGGCGAACCCGATGCGGTGGAGGCCGATGACCAGATCGGAGGCGAGGCCCCCGCTGCCCCACGAGAGCGAGCCTTCGGCGGCGATGCCGCCCCGGACATCGGTGATCACCGCAGGAAACGCGCCGCTCAGGTCGCCGGGCTGTAGGAGACTGGGAATGAAATCGATGCGCTGAAGCGCAACCTCGGCCGTGCCGTCCGAGGTGCCGAGGTCGTGACGCCCGCGCAACCGGACAGCGACGACGCCGTCCAGGGCACTGGCACGGCCCTCGAACCGAATCGCGTCGCCGTCGAGGGTGCCGTGTCCCTCGACATCGACAGGCGGGGCGAATCCAGGCCGGTTGGCATCCAAACGCGCGGCCCGTACGGTCACGGCGGGCGCCGGTCCGGGGCGAATCTCCCCATCGAGGCCCAGGAACGACAGCGTTTCGCCCATTGCCCGAAGCGTCGCCTCGTCGACGCGCACCGCCAGTGGCGCTTCGGCGTCGAAGACGTTCTCGGACCGGACGAGGGGTGCATCCGCCGCGGCGAGGGTCGCGGATATGGGCTCGCCGCCCATATGGACCATGGCATGAACGTCTTCGCGCACGCGCACTTCCGCCGCCGTGCCGTCCATGTCGAAGCGCAGCCGGCCCGTCGCATCGATTGGTCCGGGGGCCTGGGGAACATGGACACCCAAGAGCCGGAATCCTACGTCGGCGTGTAGCGAGCGCGGTAGGTCCGTCAAGCCGGTCGGCCTTGCGGCTTCCGCCGCCAGCGTCACGGTTCCTTCCTCGGCCGACAGGGTTCCTGCGACGGTCACGGACGTCGCGCCGAGGGTCGCCGTCGCCTCCGCCGTTTGCACGGCAAGAAGGGGCAGGTCCGGGTTCTGAGCCTTCAAGGTGAGGACGCCGACCAGGTTCGCAGGGTCGGGCGTCGCCGGCCACGGGCCTTCAAAGCCGAGATCGAGCCGTCCGCCGGCAAGCGCGATGCCGGCGCGAAGCGTGAGCGTGTCGCCGTCCAGGGTCCCGCGGATGCGCGCCTCGCGGGCGTCGATCAGCGGAAGGGGCGGGGCGGGGGCGACGGCGTCGATGGTTGCGGAGTCGAGCCCGGCCGGCGTGCCCCGGACCGTCAGGCGGCCGGAGACCGGGACCGCGTCCATGCCGGCGGGCAGGACGTGGCCCTCGAAGGCAGCGGCGCTTTCGTACCGCGATCCGTCGACGAGGATGGCGGCAGCCGACCAGTCGAGACCGTCGCTGCGCCCGCCGGGTGCGGCAAGGGCTGGCAGGCCCGCATCCATGTCGAGTGCGACCGAGAGGTCCTGGGCGTGAATTCTCCGGATGTGCCGATCGAGCAGTTCACCGACGGCGAAGTCCACACGGACGCGGCGCGCGGTCGCACCGAGCGCGGGGACGTCGAGATCGGCAACGATGGCGTGGTCGATCTCCAGGGCTTCGATGCGCAGGGACACCGGCCCGACGGCCGCGTCGGCGAGGACCTCGCGGGCCACACGTTCGGCGATCGCGATCCGGTAGTGGACGGTCGCGGCGGCGGCGCCAACAACGGCGAGCCCGACCACGGCCAGGACCACCATCGCGCCTGTCCGTCCGCCGGTCGCTGCCATGGCCGTGGCCTCATGGAGATGATTTTCGTCCAGCGAAACCGTATAGTGGCCCTGGGACCAGGCAAGGCCGCCTGACCGGGAGGAGACGCCGTGCCCGCCGCCGTCAAGTCCGCGTTCGACATCGCGTTCTGGTTCACCGACGTGGCGCTCGACCACAACGAATACCTCCAGCCGCAGAAGCTCCAGCGGCTGCTGTTCCTGGCCCAGGCGTACTATGCCGTGCTCAACCCCGGAAAGAAGCTGATGCCGGCGGTCTTCGTCGCCGACGAGACGGGGCCGGTGGAGCCCAACGTCTACCTGGCGTTCTCGCGCGGCCGGCCCGATATCGACGTCGATATCTTCCTGCCGCCCGATGTCGAGAGCCTGCTGGACAGCATCTGGCGGCGCTTCGGGCACTACGCGACCGAATACCTGAACCGCATGACCATCGACACCCTGGCCTACAAGCAGGCCCGCAAGCGCGGCAAGCGCGGGGAAATCCGCATCGAGGCCATGCGGCTCTCGTTCGCCCGCGCCGAGGCGACGCCGGGGGTCGAGCAGGTGGTGAAACCCAAGGTGCTGCGCACCCAAACCGGCAAGGCGGTGACGGTCAAGTCGTGGACGCCGGGGGCGGTGAGGAAATAGCGGCTCCGCGCCGCGCGGCGCGGAGGTTCAGGAACAGGATCACGGCGAAGGCGGCCAGTGCGGCGCCGTGCCAGACCATGTCCAGCGGCCACAGAAGCGCCACACCCAAAGCCCCCGTGGCAACCCGTGCCGGCCAGCCGAGCGGCGCCTCGGCATGGCCCTCGATGGTCGCCGTCAGGCCGTAGATGCCCACGGTCCCGAAGGCGAAGATCGTCACCGTCGCCGTCACGTCGCCGGCCAGGAACGGGGTATAGGCGAACAGCAGGGGCACGATGTAGAGGCCCTTGGCGATCCGCCAGGAGGTGAACCCCGTCGCCATGGGCGGGGTCTTGGCGATGGCGGCGGCGGCGAAGGCGGTCAGGCAGACGGGCGGGGTGACGTTGGAGTCCTGGCTCAGCCAGAAGATGATCATGTGCGCCGACAGCAGCGCCGCGGTGACGGTGCCGGCGTTGAGCGTGTTGGTGATCAGCGTGTCCTTCAACTCGGGCGGGATCAGTCCGACCAGCGCAACCGCGTCGGCCCGCGGCATCGGCGTTCCCAGCTTGTCGGCAACGAAAGGATCGATGAGCAAGAACGCGGCGCGCGCCGCCTCGGGCACGCCGCCAGCGGCGATCAAATCGATGAGGTCCCGCTGGACGATCAGGTCATAGAGGGCCGGCGCCGACAGGGTCCCGAGGACGATGTACGCCGCCGTCACCGGAAGCCCCATGCCGAGGACCAGGGATGCCAGGGCCACGAGGACGATGGTGATGATCAGGCTGCCATGGGCCCAGTCGTTGACCATCAGCGAAAAGGTGTTGCCGATGCCGGTGGTGCCGATGACGTTGACGATCAGCCCGACGGCAACGAGGAGCACGGCCGTGCTGATCATGTTGCGGGCCCCGAGCGCCATCGCCTCGATGACCGCCTTGGGGCCCATGCGGTGCTCGCGCGACAGCCACGAGGCAGCGACAACCGAGAGGATGCTGATGCCGGCGGCATAGGTCGGCGTGAAGCCGTAGATCAGCAGGCCGATGAGAATTCCGATGGGGATCAGCGAATGCCCGCCCTCGCGCATGACTTCGCCCAGCGGCGGCGTGTCGTCGTCGGCCGCGGCGGCGATGCCCAGGCGCTTGGCCTCGATCCGAACCCAGAACGCCACCGAAAGGAAGTACATCACCGCCGGCAACGCCGAGACGGCGATGATTTCCAGATAGGGGATCTGGGTATAGCTCGACATGATAAAGGCGCCGGCGCCCATGATCGGCGGCATCAACTGGCCGCCGGTGGACGCGGACGCCTCGACGCCGGCGGCGAAGCGAGGGCCGAACCCGGCCCGCTTCATCAGCGGAATGGTGATGACGCCGGTGGAGACCGTGTTGGCCACGGCCGATCCGGAAATGGAGCCCATCAGCCCCGATCCGACCACTGCCACCAACCCCGGCCCGCCAATGAACCGGCCGGCGACGCAGCGTGCCAGGTTGATGATGAAATCGCCGGTGCCCGAGCGCACCAGAAAGGCTCCGAACAGGATGAACATGAACACATAGGTGCTTGAAATACGGGCGATCGTACCGAACATGCCGTCGGCGCCGAAAAAGGTGCGGAACAGCACCGTCTCGACGGTCAGTCCGGGGAAATGGAAGACCCCTTCGATGTAGCGCCCCCACCAGGCGACATAGGTCAGCGAGATGATGATCAGCGCCGGAATGATCCAGCCGGTGGTGCGGCGGGTGAACTCGATGGCCAGCGCGATGCCGGCGATGGAGACGATCCAGTCCAGCGGCAGGAAGCGGACGCCGCGATCGAACAGGGCCTGCTCGTTGTAGATGAGGTAGGCCGCCGACAGCGCCGCCATGACCCCGAGGACGGCGTCCACGGCGAGCACCGTGCCCTGGGGACCCGGCCGCCGCGCGCGGATCAGGGGAAACACCAGTGCGCACAGGAACCCGAACGACCCGAAGTGAATCGCCGAGGTCCAGAGCTCGGACAGCGTGCCGAAGGTGTTGAAATAGACGTGGAAGGCGGCGACGGCGATACCGACCCAGAACACGATGCGGCCGGCCGGCGTGCTCTCGCCGCGGACGGTCGCCTCCGACTCGCCGAGTTCGGTGTCGAACCCGGTGTCAGTGTCGTTGTCGTTCGCGGCCAATCACGGGGCCTATGGGTGGAGGCGCGGTTTGGGCGGCGGACATCGGCCGCCGCCCGTTCCGCTCGGTTCGAGTCAGTTCGACGCCATCAGATGGGCCGGAATGGTCAATCCCATTTCCTTGTAGTACTTGGCCGCGCCCGGATGCAGCGGGAACGGCAGCCCGGCGATGGCGCGTTGCAGGTCCATGGCCTTGGTGGCCTTGTGGATGCTCTGCAGGAAGCCGAGGTTCTCGTAGATCGTCTTGGTGATCTTGTAGACGGCATCCTCGTCCACATCGGCGCGCACGGCGAGGAAGTTGGGCTGGGCCATGGTGTTGATGGCCTTGCTCTGGCCGGGATAGGTGTTGGCCGGGATCACGTACCGGGTCCACAACTGGCCGCCCGCCGCCTTGTTGGCCATGGCGATCTGCTCGTCGGTGAAGTCGAGGACACGCATCTTGTCGCCCAGCGCCGCGGCGGCGCGGGTGACGCCGGCGACCGGCGGCCCGGCGGGGATGTTCATGCCGTCGATGGTGCCGTTCTGCAGCGCGTCGGCGCTGGGATTGTAGCCCATGTAGACGACATCGAAGACGGCGTCCGTGTCCACACCGAGGCCGATGAGAATGGTGCGCCCGGACCCTTCGGTCCCGGAGTTGCGTTTGCCGATAGAAAACTTCTTGCCCTTGAGCTCCATGACGTCGCTGGCGGTCCCCGATTCGATATAGCTGGACCGGACGACGAAGTGCTCGACGTTCTGCCACAGCATGGACACCGACCGCAGGTTCTTCTGCGGGCCGTCGGCCTGGACCTTGCCGGTTCCGGTCCACGCCCAGGCGCCGTAGAGGCCCTGAAGGATGGCGAACTGGGCCTGGTTCTCGCGCAGCAGCTTAACGTTCTCGCCTGATCCCGCCGAGGTGATCGCCGACATGGAGATCTTCTGCTTGGGCTGCAGCTTGACCTTTGTCAGGGTCGCCAGCGCCACGCCGACAGGGTAGTAGGTGCCGCCGGTCGTTGCCGTCGCCAGGATGTACGACCGCTCCTCGGCCGCCTTTGCCGGGGCAAACGCGGACGCGGCAACCGCCGTGGCGGCGAGGGTCAGGAACGCGCGTTTCGTGATGCTCTCGAACATACGACTTTCTCCCTGTTTGGTTTTGGGCCGGACGGCGAGGGGCCGAAAGACCGGCGCATTTGGGTGACCATATGGGGCGTTGGGCTGCCGTGGCAATAGCCACGAGCCCCCGGCGCTCCGCGCGCGGTTTTGCGGTGCCGCATGAGGTTTCGGTCCGCGACGGGCCCTATCGGGCGTTGGCGGTTATATTTGGCGGACTCGCGCAGCGGTCTCGGTCGCGATGTTGATTTTGTGCAGGCGCGAAGATAGGGTTGACGGTATCAGGCCTGCTTGGCCGACGACGTGGCCCCATGGCCGGCCACCGCGACTCGAAGGAATGCGTCATGCCGATCAAGAGCATCGTGGTCCATCTTGCCGACGACCCGCGCCATCGCCCGCGCCTGCGGCTGGCCGCGGAACTGGCCAGCCGGTTCGACGCCCACCTGAATGTCGTCTACGCCAAGGAGCGGGTCGACATGCCCGCCGGGATTGTCGGCCGGGGCGCCTCGATGGCCTTTATCAAGGTCGCCGAGGAAACGGAGAAGGAGCACGCGGCCGAGACCCGCAAGGAGGTCGAGGAGGTCTGTGCCGGGCTGCGCCCATGGGAGTGGCATGAGGCCCAAGGCGAGGTGGACAAGCTGGTTGCGCGGTGGGCGCACCTTTCCGACCTGGTCATCGCCGAACAGGCACCGCAGACGCACCTGGAAGACAAGCTCATCCCCCACATGGCGGACCATCTGGTGATGGTCGCGGGGGCGCCGATGCTGCTGGTCCCCTATGACTGGACGGGCGGTACGGTGGGAAAACGCATTCTCGTCGCGTGGAAAAACAGCCGCGAGGCCAACGGGGCCGTGCGCAGTGCGCTGCCGTTCCTGAAGCAGGCGGAAAAGGTGGTGGTTCTCGCCCACGCCAAGGACCCCATCGCCGACCCACCGGGGAGCGATGTGGTCACCTATCTGGGCTATCACGGAATCGCCGCAGAGATCTGCGGCACCAGCGCCAACGGCGGCAAGCAGATCCTGGAGGCCGCCGCTGCCCAGGGCTCTGATCTGATCATCATGGGGGCCTACGCGAAGACCATGCGCCTGGGCGAACTCCTCAACTTCGGCACCACCAGCAGCGTGATGCGGAACACCACGATCCCGGTGCTGATGCGCCACTAGCCCGTGCGGCTCGCAGGCCTCAGAAAAAGATCCACGTCACCACCACGAACAGCGGCAGCAGGAAGACGATCGACCAGCCGAGGTAGCCGAAGAAGCTCGGCATCTTGATGCCCGACGATTCGGCGATCGCCTTGACCATGAAGTTGGGCGCGTTGCCGATGTAACTATTGGCGCCCATGAACACCGCGCCCGCCGAGACGGCCAAGAGGGTGCCGGCCAGCGGCCCCATCAGCGTCTCCGCGTCGCCGCCGGCAGCATTGAAGAACACCAGGTACGTCGGCGCGTTGTCGAGGAAGCTCGAGAGAATCCCCGTGAGCCAGAAATACATGGCGTTGACCGGCTCGCCGGTCTCCGAGGTGACGGCGCCGATGACCGCCGCCAGGGCACCGTTTTCGCCGGCCTTGAGGATGGCGATCACCGGCACGATGGTGACGAAGATGCCGGCGAACAGCTTGGCGACCTCGACGATGGGGTGCCAGTTGAAGGCATTGGCCTTGCGGTGCTCACGGTCGGTGAAGGTCCAGGACACCCAGGTGATCAGCAGCAGCAGAACGTCGCGGAGCAGGTTCTGCAACTCGACGTCGACGTGATAGACGGTGAAGCGGATGCCCGGGTTCCAGACGCCGCTCATCAGCACCGCGGCGACGACACAGCCGAGGAGGCCGACGTTGGCCCAGCCGTTGATGCCGATCTTCGTCGGTTCCGCCGGCTCCGTCGGCGCCTCTTGGGGCACGCCTTCGCGGCGTACGAGGATCGTGTCGAGAACGAAGAAGATGGCCAGCAGGGCGCTGGCGACGATGACCATCGGCAGGAACATGTGGACCGTCGGCCAGAAGAAGCTGACGCCCTTGAGGAAGCCCAGGAACAGGGGCGGATCGCCTAGCGGCGTCAACGAACCGCCGATGTTGCTGACCAGGAAGATGAAGAAGACGATGACGTGGACCTTGTGCTTGCGGTCCGCGTTGGCCCGCATGACCGGGCGAATCAGCAGCATCGACGCGCCCGTCGTCCCGGTCCAGCTGGCGATGGCCGTGCCGCCGGCCAGGAACGCCGTGTTGCTGAGTGGTGTGCCCCGGAAGCTGCCGGCGAAATGGATGCCGCCGGCAACGGTGAACAGCGCCAACAGCAGGATGATGAACGGCAGGTACTCCAGCAGCATCAGGTGGACGACCTCGAACAAAGTCAGCTGCCAGCCGAAGAACACCAGGAACGGCAGCAGCACGCAGACGCTCCAGAAGGCCGAGATCTTGCCGAAGTTGTGCTCCCAGAAATGCGGCGCGACGAGGGGGAAGATGGCGATGGACAGCAGGATGCCGGCGAACGGGATGCCCCAGTAGAGGCCGAGGGCGCTGCCGTCGAGGTGCGGTGCATGTCCTGCCGCGGCGGCAAAGGCGGCGGCCGGCAGCATCAGGCCCACGATCAGCGTGACCGCACCGGCAACGAGCGTCCGTTTCATCCCGATCCCCCGATTTCTGGCGCGGACGGCGGGTCTCAGTCCGCGCTCCTGATTGTGCGCTGCACAAACTTATAGCGTCATCTTGGCGCGTGGGCAAACTCCAGGGTGCTGGTATCCGGGCCGTTTCTCAGGGCAACTCGACGGCATAGGAGTCGAGGGGGGCGACGGTCGTAATCATACCGCGGTCCTTCAGGAACGCCGCCATGCGCGCGTAACGGCCGCGATCGAGGGCGCCGGGGCGCAGCGCGAAGCGGGGCAGGGTGTCGCGCCAGGCCCGGCGGTTGAGCTCGTCATCGAGGTCGGGGTGGGCCTTGATGAACAGGTCCCACGCCGCACCGGGATGATTGACCAGGTACTGCGCCGCCCGCTCCAGGGCATCGACGAACCGGCGCAGCCGGGTATCGCCGAGGGCAGCGTGGTTGGCGAGGACGATCAGCTCGTCATAGGACGGCACGCCTTCCTCCTCAGGAAAGAACGCGCGCCCCGGCTTGCCGACGATGTCCATCTGATTGAGCTCGAAGTTACGGAACGCGCCGATCACCACGTCCACTTGGCCGGAGATGATCGAGGGCGAGAGCGAGAAGTTGACGTTGACCAGGGTCACGTCGTCGAGGCCGAGGCCATGGCGGGCGAGCATCGCGCCGAGGAGGGCGTCTTCGAAACCGCCGACGGAGAAGCCGACCTTGCGGCCCTTGAGGTCGGCGATTCCGCGCACCGGACCGTCCTTGAGCACAACGAGCGAGTTCAGCGGCGTTGCCACGATGGTGGCGATGCGGACCAGCGGCAGGCCTTCGGCGACCTGGACGTGGAGCTGCGGCTGGTAGCCCACCGCTAGGTCGGCCTTGCCGGCGGCGACAAGCTTCGGCGGGTTGTTGGGATCGGCAGGGGCGATCAGCTCCACGTCGAGCCCCGCGTCGGTGAAGAATCCCTTCTCCCGGGCAACGATCAGGGTGGCGTGATTGGGGTTAACGAACCAGTCGAGGACGACGGTGAGTTTGCCCGCGGCCGACGCGGAAGAAACGTTCAACATCAACGTGATGAAGGCCAGTGCTAGGAGATTGCGAAAAGCGGTTTTCATCGTGTCCTCAGTCGTTGGAGGGATTGGATTCGACCTGCCACGGCAGCGCGCGGCGCAGCGCTCGGTCGACGCCGACGTAGAGGGCCACCACCAGCACGGCCAGGGTCGCCAGCGCGGCGAACATCACGTCCACCTGCATCCGCGCGTTGGCGTGCAGCATGAGGTAGCCGAGCCCGGCGCTGGAGCCGACCCACTCGCCGACCACGGCGCCGATGGGGGCCACGGCGGTGGCGACGCGAAGCCCGGAAGCCAGGGCCGGCAGCGCCGCCGGCACACGCACGTGGCGCAACATGGCCCAGCGGCCGGCATCCATGGTCCGCGCCAGATCGAGCCAGCCGGGTTCGGTGCGCCTCAAGCCATCGTGAAAGGCGGCGGTCACCGGGAAGTAGATGATCAGCGTCGCCATCGCCACCTTCGACGCCATGCCGTAGCCCAGCCAGAGCACCAGCAACGGCGCCAAGGCGAACACAGGCACGGCCTGGCTGATCACCAGCACCGGCATCAGCCACCGCCGGGCCGGGCGGAAATAGGCCATCACCAACGCGCTCGTGCTGCCGAGGACGGCGCCGAACCCGAGACCCAGGACGATCTCGGCGGCAGTCAGCGCCGCGTGGTCGAGGATCAGTCGCCACTCGGCGGCCCACGCCACGACCACCGCGGCGGGGCTCGGGAGGATGTAGGGCGGCGCGCCGGTGATCCAGACGATGGCCTGCCATACGGTGATCAGTCCTCCGGCGACGACGAGGGCGCGCAGCAGGCGGTTCATGCCACGGCCTCGGCGAGCCGGCGCAACAGGTCGCCCTGCAGACCAAGAATTTCGGCATCGTCCACGTTGCGGGGCGGTGTTCCCGGTGGGATCATGGCGCCGCCCATATGGGCCGGGTGGCCGGCCATGACATGGATGCGGTGTCCGAGCCGGAGCGCTTCCAGCGGATCGTGGGTGACCAGCACGACGGTCCGCCCCGCCAACATCCGCGCGGCCAGGTTCTGCAACCGGACCCGGGTGATGGCGTCCACGGCCGAGAACGGCTCGTCCATGAACACCACCGGGCGGTCCTCCATCAGCGTGCGGGCCAGGGCGGCGCGCTGGCGCATGCCGCCGGAGAGCGCGTCCGGGCGCAGATGCCCCTTGCCGGCCAGCCCGACGTCGCCGAGACGCGCCGTCGCCCGCGCCGTGTCCGCCGGCCGGCCGCGGAGCCGCGCCCCCAGGGCAACGTTCTGGGCGACCGTCAGCCACGGCAGCAACAGGTCGCGCTGGGCCATATAGGCGGCGCGGCCGGCCAGCGACTGGCCGTCCGAACAGGTGACCGCATCGGCGCCGCCCTCCGTGTTCTCGGACTCCAGTCCGAGAATCAGCCGCAGGAGCGCGCTCTTGCCGACGCCGCTCGGCCCCAGCACGCACGTCCAGAGCCCGCCCTCGATGGTGACGTCGAGACCGTCGAACAAGGGACGGCCGTCATAGACCAGACGCGCACCCGTCACGACGAGGGAAAGGGGCTCGGAAGGAAAGAGGGCGTCCATGGCCTCACACGTCCCTACGCCGGTACTAACCGGATCAGGTTCTCGGGGTCGTCTCGCTCGTCGAGACCTCTCAGCCGGACCGCCGGCTCCCCCTGGTGACGGGTTCGAGGACGTATATGTGAACTACGCGGCGTCCGCTGGCAAGGGTCGTGAGGGGAAAACCGGCCGCGCAGACCGGCGCAAGGGCTCGGTCCTGCCGGATGTTGACAGCGTCAAATGCAGCGTGAGACCGATCGTCAGTGCGGGGCGGTGTCCGAACCGGAAACGTGGCGGCTTCGGCGCACCACCGTGATCAGCCGGCGAATGTCATCGGCGGCGACATGGTCGCGGGCCATCATCATGTTGACGATCGGATCTTCGAGCATTTCGCCGACGGTCGGTTCGCGGCTCCACGACCCATCGGCGGCGCGCTTTCGTGGTGGAACCCGCACCGGCGCCTGGTAACGGCCAACCATCGAGTCCTCCCTAACCTCGTTCGGCCTGCCCTCATTCGGGCCGGGCCGCCCAACGCGAGCGTTAAATAACCCTTTGTTGTAGTCAAGTTAACATACCGTGGCAGGGATTCAATCCAAGGGAATCGTGAAAAAAATAATTGTATCCATAATCGTGATAAAATATCTGGTAAGGGCTTGAATGATGAGGGAAATGCCCGTTTAGTGGTTGCCGGATCGATATCTGGACGGCACGAAAAACCCTAATTTTTGCGACTGACGGCCGGAATTCGGGCAACCGCACGGATTGAGGTCGGCCATTCCGACGGATCTTTGTGGGTTTTGAAGTATCTGTCGGTGGA
>Ga0056126_10000507_pt1 | contig 13468 bp, 6 predicted proteins | sample WorMetLIZAISLAND_FD_71117 | JGI IMG/M metagenome (GOLD analysis project Ga0056126, IMG submission 71117) | Marine gutless worms symbiont microbial communities from Max Planck institute for Marine Microbiology, Germany - Inanidrilus manae... ...
CCTGGGTAGTACTGGACAAAATCCAAGCAGGCCGTAAAACGGTTGTGTGAGTGTGTCTCTTATGACAATATCTTGTTCCATTTCCAAGATATTTGTGACAAACTTGTGAAAATGTTCGAAATTTGCCCCAAAATTTAATGGTTTTAGGTCATGAAATTTTCGGGAAAGGTGCCCTAATTTGTGACTGAATTTCATAAATTTGGGTCATCATCAAACCTGTACCTCTTTTGTGACAATTGACGGAGCGACACTGGAGATTAGGCATTGAAAAAAATCAACATTATGTGAGAAATACAGGTCTGATAAAAAGCATAGCCAAACGGTGGCCATAACAAGAAGGTTATGGTTCAATGCTTATAGAGACAAACTGAGCAGGATTTCCATTTGATAATAGTGATCATCGTTACTGATAGCATTAGGTAATCATTTCAAAGTAACTGCTCCAATGTACAGCAGATATCACACCTTACAGATCGCCACGCCAAACAGTCTCTAACTACAAATTTGGGGTTTCCTTTCAAAATATAGTCACAGGGAGTTGTTATGCTACTGACATTAAAGTGACTGAACTGCTGTTACGTGCATAATTTTACTATTATTAACAATCCATATATCACCACTGTTTGTTAGATGGCAGGAAGGGCATCTCGCCTGTAAAAAAACTAAGTGGTAGGGTGCTGGCATGGTTATCTGCCTGGGTGAGATGCAGATTTGCATATGGTCCAGCTGATACCACTGTCACTCACTGTCTCTCGCATCAGAAAATCCATACTGGTTTTGGTTTTACCTTTCTGGTACTGGCTCATTCGGGTATTCCTGGACAAAATCTAGACAGATGTAAAACAGTTTTTATAGTGTACTACTAGTTTTGATTAAAGTGACCCAACTGTCCAAATCAACTGACAACTAGCTTCAATCGTTGTTAGAAACATTTTGCTTAATGTTAACGGACAAAAGCCTCCACCTAACAAGTGTATGATTGTCTAGATTCCAGACAGCAATGTTATAATCTCTCCAGCAGCTAAAGCAGACTTTGGAGTCTTGACTGATGGCAAGTACATAGCATCCTGCTGGAGTTGAAGACAATTCAGCTTTCACCTGTGGTGTGAGCTGCAAAGCATGACACACAATATCCACAATTCATCCAACATATCTCATTAACACAGCTAAAACTTGGTCATTATGTTTGCTCAGGAACACAGCACCCACTATCATCAAAGATTAATTAACATATTGCCGTAAACAGACAAAGAGAATCTCAGTAGTTATGTACCTGTACAGCTTTATGAGGTTATGATCAGTTAATTAAAATCGAAGAATCTGAACATGTGATACATTAAAAACAATAGGTGGAAAATGCAAGACCCAAACTAGATACAACTGACTGTATGCACGGAATATTTCTGCATTTTACAGTCTCCAATTTTCTTTGTTAAAGTCAGTTTGTACACTTCAGGCTGCCACTTTTGTCAACTGATACACTATCATTTAATGCATAAACACTCTACATAGCTGAAACATGCAATGTTTCCAAGTATGTTCCTATCATTGTCAAATGCATCTTCCATACGCTTCATGATTAATCATAACTTCTTCTTGCAATAGATTTCAACTTGGTATATCTTAACTTTAGACAGCAAGAAACATCACAAGTCGAAAAACAAACAAATGTATAGCATACAATCTCACAACGTCTTATTAAAAAGTAGCACAATGAAGAGCTTACTGCGGCCAAATCCTGTATTGAAATGACACTTGATTCGTGACCAGCGACCAGTGTCCAGCCATCCTGAAATAAAATAACTTGACTGATTGGATATAACTGTCTTGCTGCTAAGCAGCAACAGCAAATAAATATGTATCACACAATGAATAAAAACATTCATTTTGTCAATTGTTTTATTTCTTATTCAAAACCTGATTCAGTTGAATTGACATGAACATTTGAATGTGTTGACTGTTGGGAATTAGCTCACATGATGTGAACAACCTGCAACTGTTAACTGTAACAATGTAAATCGAATTGTGTAAAAACTAGACTTTTTGTCATGAGAATTATTGCCTTTTATCATGCACTCCATCATTCAGGTTTTGGTGCACTGTAATATTAGTGCTTATAAAGTTCTGTTTAACATTTTTCCTGGAGTTACTCCAAGTCAGGCTGGGTCCCATGAATATGAACTTTTGGTATTTCTTAGAACAACACTTATTACACACAGGATAATTCTCCGATCAACCAATCAACAGTGCCAAAGCACTCAAGAGTTAGTATTGTACAAACTTCACAACTTATGGACTTGAAACTTATTTAACATGACGTAATAGATGACAGTGGAACGAGCACATCACACCAACATTGCAGGACACACTTCACTGGCTGACCTGTCTCAATGCATCATCCTCAAAATCATGATTACATATGACTGTATTCATGACTGATTGCCACCTTATTTCCGTGATGTCTGCAAACTGGTTGTTTCCATTCCCTTCCATTTTTGGCTGTGCTCTGCTGATAACAATGACATGATTGTGCCATCAACTCGGATTGTGAGTTATGATGCTCACAGTTTCCATGTCATATCATGCGATATCTGACACCCATTGCCATCTCATCTCAAGAATATTAATATCAGTCATGAACACTCCAAGTCAGGCCTTGAGAACTTTTTGTGCAAGCCTACTCACAGGAAGTGCCTCTGTGAACATTTGTGTAAGTATCACTTTACAAATATTATATTTCACTGATAATAATATACACAAAATAATTTTACTATCCTACTAGTCAATAGCAAAACTATCCTACTAGTGTGAGTGAATTTGCACTGATCGTTAGAATAAAAGCCACATCATCATTGCATACAGTCAAATAATCCTGAAAATAAGTAAGTAAGTAAGTAAGTAAGTAAGTAATACTATATTATAGTGGTCATAAAAACCAGCTAACCTACCGGTAGTTAATTTGCTACATTTAGATCATATTACAGTTACCAAAGACTTTAAAGCAGCAAGCTATTCCATGAGATCAGTCTGTACAAATTATGAACACATATATATATATATATATTTACAAATAGGCTGATTGATGATTGATGACCATGATGAGTGTGAGTGGGTGAATGTTTCTTCTGGTACCAGCTCACCCGGGTTGTCCTGGACAAAATCCAAAGAGCCATAAAATGGTTGCGTGTGTGTATATATATTTACAAAAGCTAACTAACATATGAGCTGTATATATTAATTAAAAGTAAAACAATCAATACATTTACAGTTAGCCACCAGATATGTTTAACGTTGTTGCACAAATCTGTGCATTTAGACTTTGTACCTCGACTCATATAATTTCTATCATCCACAATGAAAACCAAAACTTTAAAAAATACAATTATTACCAAATAAAATAAATAAAAACACAGAAAAGTGAAGCAGAAATTTACAATTTTATTTTGACACACAAGCAGCAGCAGCAAGACATTTACACACGACACAAAACTAAAGATGCTTTTAACAACATGCACACCCCATTTGAGGGTTCAGATGCAGCCATTTTGCTGTATGCCCTTCCTGATGCTAATAATGACTATGTTATATGATATTGATCATAGTGAAAATCAAACCTGGGTTCACGATTTAGAAGTAGTCACATAACCTTAACTGCTAAGCCATGTCAACTATTAGGTACAAAACTGGAAAAAAATCAGCCCTGTATGGAACTGCAGTTGATTCCTCACAACGTTTCATCAGTAAGAAACTTCTTAAGTCACGTGACAAAAAACTATAGCAGATATCAATAACCTGGCTTGAACAAATTTTGAAATTCTGCTGTAGTTTAACCCATCCCCAATATGACCTATAATGTGTTTGGTGGGACGTTAAACCTTGCTCAAGCTCAATGCTGTAGTTTAAGAATCAGTGGTCATTTGTTAGCTCTCGTTATAAATGATAGAGGAGACAGATTTTGAAAATGGAAGAAACTGAAACTTTCAGGTGCTCGTAACCTTAACCTTAAAAATGGATTGTGTCATATGCCATACCATCATGCATCACGCATTGATCAGTACCTAAATACCAAATTTCATTGGAATCGGAAAAACTTTTTTCTGGAAAGACGTATGGACAAACATTTGAGCCTCACATACATTATTAGATCAACTTGTCACCTAAAAACTGATATCTATAACACTAACTGCAAAAAGTAACTGATGCATCAGTCACAGGCATATTGTCAATGACAGTAGTAATAACCATTTATAGTTAGTTCAATCATATCTATGTTGACTAACCAGTGCCAGACAGGTGGCATACGGCAGTGACATTCCTGGAGAGATCATTGTCAAACAAGCTGCTGCCACTGCACTCAGAGGCAGCAGTTCTCAGCAGCTCCTGAGGCAGACCAATGTGCAGCAGGAACTGTAGTGAAAACGGCAGATAACCTGTTGTCATACACATACATTCAAATACATACAACAAACAGTCACTGAAACAAATTACTTTAGTTTTACGTATTTGTCACAGTCCTATAAACTCACAGGGTTACCACTCTCCAAGCAATGTTGTTTCTCTGACATTTCCCTCACTTTTTGTGGCACTTCTAACCATGCTGCATTTACCTGCTCCCAACGCCAAATTGTGATTTCATGTTTTAAACATGCAATATGCACATTATTGTAAGTGCTCATTGTATAAACACATTCAGAATGATGTAATAATTTGATTATGAGCAGTACTTACTGGCGAAAGTACCATGATTACATTGGAAAAACCATATTTTGTTCTTTAAAAAGAACAGTTTTCCCTGACAACATTTTTGTCTGACATTCCCCTGACAATTTCCTTGACAACTGGAAAATTCACTCACATTTTCAGGTGTTTCAGAAAAGTGGTCACCGTGTACATTACATCTATCAGCCAGGGTCCTTAGTGGCTCATTCTATTGTAGAGATAATTAAGGCTGTCTCTGGAAAACATCAAAGCATATATACAGAAGTCCCCCAGTGAGGTATTGGGGTTAGCCTCATTACTGGAATCTGGGGAACAATTAGCACAGTCACAATAAGAGAACCACCAAAATTGACTGAAAATGTAGAGTGGAAAACGCGGCAGCCTGAAAAATGCAGGGATGGAAAAGGTGGGAGTAAACATGTGCAACACAGTAATTACTGCTAAACAGCAGTCAAATTTGCTATCAAGTGTTTTGGAACTACATTTGATTCATGTTTATTGTCATCTGTATAACACAGTGCAGCAAAAGTGGTATTGTTTTCAACAATGTCTGTTTCTGAGTTTGTTTATCTGTCTCTTAGTCCATCTGTTTGGATGTCAGTCAACATGATAGTTTTTGAACCGTTAGCGATATCATCATGGTCAAAAGGGAGACCAAGTTTGTACATGGCTCTTGTCAGGTGCATGAGTGGTGATAAAACATTTCTGATGTTTTGCGTTAACCATAAGTAATATGGTGGCTGATACCACATAACCTGTTGAATGTTGCCGGGCATCCTAAGTGTCAGTTAATATGCAGCATGAAAATGGCTATATAGGAGTGTACGGGTTCCTTCTACTTAAAATGGCTGAAAGATCATTTTAGAACCTGATGGCAGCAACCTATCTACTTTCTCTGCTTCAATTGCACCAGTCTTAAACAATGACTTCTTCCATGTCATGCCATTACTGTTAACAAGATGATGAGCCAGGATAGTTCTCCTTTTATTTCTGAACTGCTAGTACAATGTAAGTCTAATCAATCAGCTGACATTCTGAGTACAGAAGTGCAGAAAAGACCTTTCTCTTCCTTCACATCGGAGATGCTAAGGCACTGTTCATGTGACGACTGGAGCTGGGAACATATTTTGCCATGGACAACAGGCCAGCGGCTCCGCTGGCATTGACGACAGCCACAGCAACAGTAGCAGCTGGCATTCATGCCGACCACAGCAGCAGCAGCTGCAACAGACATGTGCAGTGCCAGAGGCGTCGTCGTCATCATCGTCTTCTCTCTTCCATCATTTGACAATGACGATGAGGCTGCTACTTAACATTTCCATTTGTCTCTGTACCACACAATAGTCATTGCTTCTTGTATGTGTATGTTCTTTGTTTCCATTTCACCTTTTACATTATCAATCCATTTTTTCGGTTGTCTTCCTTGATTTCATTTCCAACTGACATGGCAATGCATAACTTTAGCTGGCAGCAGTTCATTTCCCATTCGTGATACATGTCCAAACCAATTCAATCTTCTTTCTCCTATTCTGTCAATCAGTGTCATTTCTTGGTGTAGTATACCTTGTACCATCTCATTTCTCCTTGTCACGTCTTGTTACTTTCAACAATCTTCTCAACTATGTCATTTCTGCTGTGATGATTCTTCTTTTGTCTTCTTTTCTCAAGAACCACCACCCCGAACCATAGAACAGTACTGGCACTACGAAGGTCTCATACAGATTCACTTTGGTCTTGTTTGAGATGCTGTTTGACCTCCATAGTTTACTGAATTTACTCACCATTGCTGAAGTCAGACCAATTCTTCTCTTCACATCTGCCACACTTTTCCCATCTGCTGTCATAACATAAGTATGTTTTCTACTTATTCCATTCTTTCGTTTTCCACCTTTATATTCATGTCTCTGCTTCACTGTCCAACTGCCATAACATTTGTTTTCTCGGCACTGATCTTCAAACCAAACCATTTGCTGCTTTTGCTGAATTTATTGGTGAGTTCCTGAAGCTCATTGTGAGACTCTGTGATCAAATCAATGTCATCAGCAAATTTCAAATTGTTCACACACTTACTGCATACATGGACACCAAAATCTAACATCTTTCAGAGCCTCCTGCATCATCACCTTGAGGATAAGATTAAATAGATATGGTGACAAATTGCACCTTGCCAGAGGCTGGCAGTGCCACTACCAGAAGAAATATTCACCCACTCACATCTATCATGGTCATCACTCACCCTTTATCTGATTCATCCATCTAATACAATCCATGGCATCTTATTTCCTCAATCCACACGCCTGACAATCTTTTCCCACAACCTCTCAAGCTTTTTTTGGTCTACCTCTCGGTCTGGCACCCTCCACTTCATCTCCATACATTTTTTCACCCAATCATTCTCTTTTTCTCACAATCAATGCCCATACCATCGCAGCCTGTTTTGTTGCAGTACCCATATTATGTTATCTAATCTTAGTATCTCTCTCTCAACCATTCACTTGGAATTCTGTCTTCTAGCTTCATGCCACATATCCATCTAACCATTCTTATCTATGCCTGCTCAAGTGCCACTTCATTTTCCTTTCTTACGGGCCAGGTCTCAATTCCATGCAACATACTAGTTCAGACACAACTACTGTACAATCTCCCTCTTACTTTCAATGATATATCCTTATTGGTAAGCAGTGGTACAAACTGCCTGAATTTATTCCATCCAATTCGAATTCTGTTCTCTACAGCTACATCGGCATCTGCATCCACACTCAACATGTCACCTAAATAACAAAACTTATCCACTAACTGCAGATTTACATTCACACCAATATCTACACTTGTACATCCTGTATTGGTTATTGAATTCACTTAACCTGTACAAATAAAAGTCTTTGTCACTTTGTACATACTCCTGTTTATACCACATTTCCTGTGTACCCACTGCGGACAACTACTACACTGTATTGAATTATTACCAACAGCTCTATCACAAACACCACATGGCCATCTTACAGCTTTCTCCATTACTTTCTGCCATTTCCCGCTAATCATAACCTTGGCTTTGCTCATATTTACTCTCATACCTCTCTTTTTCACAATATCTTTCCACTCATTTAGCCTTTTAATTAGATCACCTTCAGTCTCAGCTATCACAATGAACTCATCTGCGTACAACAATTCCCATCATAAGGCAACTCTGAATCCTCTAGATAAAGCTTCCATGACAATCAAAAACAGCAAAGGACTTAATCTGAGCCTCGGTGCATACCGACGTTTACCTCAAATTGTTACTGTTTATATAATGTTCTTACAACTGTTTTTGCAGCAGTATACATAGACATGACTACCGATATTAACCATTCCTTAACTTCCAACTTACACACTGCCCATGTTATCACTTCTCTCAGAACCGTATCAAAAGCTTTTTCTAAATCCATAAAGCCAAAATACAGCTTCTTTCATTTAGTTCTAAACTTTTCCTGTATCTGTCTTACAATAAAAATGGCATTAGTGTTTCCTTTACCTTTCACAAAGCCAAACTGCTTATCATCTATATTAACCTGCTGCCAAATTCTGTGTTCGAAGATCCTTTCCACCACTTTCATAGCATGTTTTAACAATTCAATTCCTCTGTAAGATCCACACTGAATTGGATCCCTTTTCCCTTGTAAATTGGTAATACCGTACTTAACTTCCAGTCCTGTGGAATACAACCTTCTTTCAGAATTCCATTACATAAATCCAGTATCCACTGAGTTCCAATATCCCCTGTAGATTGTATCATTTCTGCTACTAGCCCTGACTAGCTTGAGGTTTTATATCTTTTCATCTGTTTCAATGCTGCAGCAACTTCATCGATCCTGATATAATCTGCTGGTTGTTATTTAACTGTGACCGATGTTCTATGATGCTACTGACTTTCTTCATTCATCAGCTTTTCTATGTACTCCTTCCATGAATCTTTAATCCTTTTCTCGTTCACCATCACTTTACCTGATACACCTTTCAAGCAGTTTGACCCTGTTATATCCTGTCTTTTACCATCTGCTTTGCTATTTGAAAAATTTCATTGGTTGGTTAGGATCATTCAAATTCTAGCAAAGTTCAGTGAAAATGCAGTTACAGCCAAAACAACAATTGCTTCACTTTTTATGTGGACATGGTGCATGTATAGCACTGGTCTTCTATTTGTAGTCTCGTTAACCTCCTGATGTCACTGATTGCTCAATACTGCTTATTGCTCAACATTGTCTTCCTCTTCAGCATTGTTTACTTGTCTTTCTACCTTGCTAGCTTTGCGAGAATTTGCTGCAATTGCCTTTACATGCTGTTGATTTTTGCTGATCCCAATAAGTACAAGATCTGCTATATTTCGGGTATATGTGTTGTCATTTTTCATTAGCAGAACTACTTCTTGAGAACATAATTTTGCTTTCACACAGTCAGACAGTTGTAACATTTCCATAGATGTTCTACTAGACTTTGCATCATTCAGCATTACATGAAAGAAAATCCTCTTCTCATGTTCGGTCAACATTTCTCTTCGATTCTCAACAAAATGTTTCAAATTCTGCTTCATCCATGATAAACATGAAAGTACAGCATTTGTGTGCTTACCTGTGCTGTTTACAACCTGAAACTTTTTGTCTGGATGCACTGTGGATGTCCGGCTGTACAGTGAACCAAGAATTTTATCATGCCTGTCACACAACTTGCTGTTAACACCAATAACACTATCACAAATCAGTTTCATTGCTTTCATTGTTGAATGTGTTAACGAGCCAGCTTCTTCGTTCGTTAAACGTAGCTCTGTATGACCTGTGAGCTGTTTGACAATAACTTTGATATGATCAACAGCATTATAAGTTGAGCTTCCGGGAAATTCTGACATCGCATTCCAGAGCTCTGTACATTGCGTCACCTTTGTTTTAATACTCTCAACAGTCAATGGATCCTTGTAAAACTTATTTCGCAAACAAGAACTGAAACATCCACAGTTCTCAAATACAAACGTGTTCCATTGGCAGTTTATGACAATCCAGTAGATTGTGTCTGGAAACACCGCAATGGCTATAGATCGGTTCACATGTACTGACGGTGCTGTCGGAACAAGTTGCCTGAAATTTGTGCTGCCACATAGAAGTTCATCCAATGCATGCAACAATGCATCACCAACGTCGTCTAACTTGACACATGAGTCAGAAGCAATCTTTAGACGCCAATATTCTTGAACTGTCTTATCCACAGACAATTTCATCTGCCGTTGCTGCTCCTCATCTGCTGTAATTATGTAACGGAATACGTCACTGGAGATTTTCTTTTTGGCACGATATTCCTGTGATTCAGACTGACTTGTGCCATCATTGTTGATCGTGTCTGAAAGTTCTGAGTCTAAAAGTTCAACATGTGACTGAACTTGAGCATGCTGAGCACTGACAGCGGGGTTAGACTCTGCTCCAGTGCGATGCTGCAAATACAGAGCAGATTGAAGCTGCAATTGCTCAACAATCTCATCTCCAAGTTTGAACAATGGCCCTGTAGCACGGTGTATGTGTGGCTGAGACATCTTGACTATACATGTTTCAGTATCTAATGCCTGCTGTTGCAACAGTTTGCCAAGGTCAACTGAAAACTGTTTTGAATTTTTGTTTCGCACATCAATCTGTTCCAGATGAACTATCACCCGATCCACTTTGTAACTGTCGTTGACAGGCCTCATCCACAGCAATAAATCAGTCTTTTCAGTCAAGGCAAGCACAACATCAGCAGCTTTGAAGTGCTTTTTCAGGTCAAGATTTGTGTAGTTCTTGACAGCAACTATTCTTGGACATCCACCAAGTTTTCGTTCTATAATTGCAATAGCAAAGTTCTTCACACCCTGGTCAATGCCGATATGTCTCTCTGATGATACTGGCTTTGAAAACATCTGAAATTGAACGTCTCCGAGATCCACACGAAAATCTGTGTCCAATGGCAAATGTGCATTTGAACATTTAGTCATACTTTTTGATATTGGTGGCTCTTCCTGTTTTTTCAAGAGATGCCATTCCTCAGCATTCTGGCTACAGTCTGCTGTCCATGCCAGTTCGTCAAGCATTTCTGGATATTTACCATGACTGGCAGCAAATTCTCTAGCAGCGTCCTGCAATTTCTTATCAACAATTCGTCTCTGTTTGTCAAAATCACCTTGTCCAATTTTCTGCCACACAGTTGGATGGATTGCACTAACAAACAGATTCTCAAGTTTTGTTACTCGTGTACAAGCAACATAAAGAATGCATCCAATCTCTGGTGGGAGCTTTATGTCAGGGTGCTCCAGTCCCAAATCCACAGACACAAGACAGTTAGCCATTGTTTGACCTTGAGCACGATGAGCAGTGATATTGCTGGCAAGATCGAGAGGAAACTGGATTCGATAACAATCTTTTTCCAACTGTTTCTTTCTAACCCAAGTTGGCAATGCACTGATTTTTACACTGAAACGTCTCCTAAAGATTGGTACCCATGTACGCTGACGTGGAAAAGGAAACATACGTGTGCTCGTACGATCTTTTGCTAGAAAGCCTTGGAATGCTGTGAATGACACTATTATACAGTATGGAACGACGTGCTGTCCTGCAATCAATGACTCCGCATCAGCGTTGTTGTAGATTACCTTCACTACAGTCCCACATTGTGATGTTACTAGTCCAGCAGCCGTATTAACATTGTGCAAAAGCCGAACCTCACAACCTTCAGCAACACACAGAATATCTGGAGCATATTCATATGCCTGTGGTGGAAGTGTGCTGAGTTGCTCAACTATCTGATCATTATCTGCTGTGACATGGTACGTTGCTTTGCACAAAAACATGCGACGTTGAGGAGTTGCCAATCGACAGTCATGCCAAAGTTGCAGCCAGTTGTACATAGAACACTTCTCATTTTGGTAATGTATTCCATAGTCTGTACACAATTCGGGAAACTGCATTCTCTGGTATGTCAACATCATACAATCCTTCTCAGTCAACTTTCCTTGCCGCATTCTGTCAACTATCTCTCCCAAAAGACCAATGTTACGCTGTTGGCGTTGCAAATATATACAGTTTGGCACGAAGTATTTCTCGAAAATCAGTTGTCCAGCACTCGTTCGCTTACACTGTCTACTTTCTTGTTTCTTACTTCGGCTCAAAGTGTCTGATGTGATACTTCCATTATCGTAAAGTGCCGGTCCTCCGATAGGGGGCAACTGTGACTGATCACCACACAAAATTAAGCGCTTTCCTCCAAAAGGCAGAACCTTTTTCTGTGAATCCTTTTTTTGCTTTGGGTTGAATGCCACTGACATCATTTCATCCATCAAAGCAAAATATGCTGGAGGAATTGCTAGAGCTTCCTCAATCACAAAAACGTCAATACCTTCATGAGCTACCCTGAAATCCTGCACTTTCTTACTTTCCGCTTTGATCTCTGCGACTGATCGATGCTCATTGTGAGACCAACCAAACAATGAGTGAATTGTGGGCCCATTGAAGAGTGATGCTGCTTTTCCAGTATAAGCTGTAGCTTGCACTCTTCCACGAAAATGTTGGCAAATACTCAAAGCCACTGCAGTTTTCCCACTACCAGCTTTGCCACACAAAAAGAGAATCTGTTGTTTCTCATCTTTACCCATGTCAACAGCAAATTGTTGTATTGGTGTCATGTCACTGTACTGTACAGACGGTGGAGGAGGATTCGCAATAAATCGTTTCGCTGTGTCATGAGTTGTTATCTCTTCTAAGCGCTGCCACTGATGTTGCAAAGGAAACGCAACACATATTTCTGACTCTATTGGTGGTTTTTGCTCTACAATGTCACGAAAACTGTCTGGCGGCATGAAATTTTCAAATGTTGGATACTCAGACATATCTGAAATGTCATTAACAGCAGGTCTTATGTCGACATCCACGTTCACAAGTTCGTCCACATCCTCAAACTGAGCCTTAAGTACACCCTTGTTATCAACACGTTCAAGACGTATATCTCTGTTATGCTGATTAACCAGAAACATGGAATACGAAAATTGATTGTCACGGTGCCATGCTGTTCCTGGCTCTGCTACCTTTCCCTGATCAAACATTTGTTTGTAAACTTTCCAAAACTCTTCAAGTCGTTGGAGACTGTGTCTGCTGTCAATTTCTGAATGCCTGTCCCAATCCCCAAGCATGGCTTGAACTTCATCTGACAAAAGTGACTCATCTGGCGTGTTTTGCCAAGGAATGTACATAATGAGTTCATAGTATGCACGATACAACTGATGTCTTTTTTCAATGGGCAAGTCGAAAAATGTTGTCTGTGTTGTCGTTTTTCCATTTTCGACTAGTTCATAGTCAACCGGAGGAGCTGTGTACAAAACAGTACTTGGTCGGATGTGTTTACGTTGACTGCGCAATGTCAATCGCCAGTGCCCAGAGTTCACATCTCGCGTACGAAACTTGCGCTTAGTACTTTTGTCAATATCTGTGGCCTCTGTTCTCTTCACGTTGATCCATTTATGCTGCACAGTTTCACAAAATTCGTGAAAGGACATGTTTGCAAGTGACTCTTTTGCCAGACCACAACCGGATTCTGTTTTAGTATTACAACGCTCTGCATATGCAGTGTACTCAGTGCGATCAGAGTATTCAATGGTGTACTTGTCATCATATGGAACTTGAAGATTTGCACGGTGGTAAAAGCCAACAATATTGACTTTAGCGAATGACCTGCAAACATCTGGCAAATTCATCACCTTGTA